>BNJU01005563.1_pt1 | contig 321008 bp, 414 predicted proteins | sample 8539281 | NCBI WGS metagenome assembly BNJU01 (sample SAMD00202456, study PRJDB9452) | human saliva metagenome | isolation source: human saliva | place: Japan
GAGAAGTTGATTATAAAAGTGTGCTGATTACATCAAGAGTTATAGATAATGAAGGGTAATAAAATTTTTACAGGATATTTTTAGAAACAGGAATTGCCGATCATAAGAGAAAAGACAACTATTCTAAAAATTATATTTTTATTCCAGAGACTATTTGACAAACTTAGTGAATTAAGTCCGACTCTAATGCTGGAATTTATTTATTACACTTTAAATAAAGTAGTAGTTTTTTTCCAATAAAAACAGATTCTCAGGATGATGCCCTAAGCGTGTTCTCTACTTTGAATGACAGGGGTCTGCCTTTGTCTGAAGCGGATATATTTAAGGCAAAAATGTATAACAGAATAAAAAAAGAATATAAGAAAATGTTCATTAAGCAATGGAAAAACCTGAGTGAACGGGCAACTTATGCCAGAGAAAATGTAAAACAGCTGTTCTATTACTATATGTTCTATTTGAGGGCATTGGAAAAGGATATTGCAACAACTACGCTTGGACTTAGACGTTTTTATTCTAAAAATGGATTTACAAGGCTGTATAAGTCAAATTTACTAAAACATCTGGATCAAATTCTGGATTTGTGGGTTGTAATGAACAGGCATGAATCTATTGACGACAAGCCTTGGACTGAAAATGTAAATATTATTAAAATCTTGGATACTTTGTCGGCATATCCAAATGAATCTTGGAAATATCCAGTAGTTGTGTATTATTTGTCACACGGTGAGAAGGAAAATTTTGAAGTATATTTTTTAAAATTTTTAAGAAAGCTGTTTTTAGAATTGACTGCCAATTATCTTGTAACACCAAGTGTTTCAGCAGTAAAAGCGGATATTCTCAAATTAAATGTCGATATAATTGACAATATTTCTCCAAAAGTCGCATTTAAAAATATTCCGATTACGATATTGCAGGAAAGAGTTAAAACGCCCAATAAAAATCTTGTGCGTATGATTTTAAAAATGGTTGTCTATAATAATCAAGATGAACTGTTGCCTGAAAAATGGGAAGTTGAGTATATATTACCGCAAAAATGGAGTGACCGGTTTACAGAAAGCGTGGAGAATAAAGAAGTTAAAAACGCATATAAATTATATAGGAAATAAAATTCCTTTTGAAAGAAGATTGACAATTAAAAGCTACAGAAAACTTTTTTTGAAAAAGAAAAAGACAAGCTATAAAAAAATCTAAAATTAAATATGTTAGGGAGTTAATTCCAGATGATAAAAATGACTGGACTTTTGAAGATATTGAAAAAAAGAAATAAAAAAAGTTGCAGAAGAACTTGTGAAATTATTTATTACTTGGAATGGAGAATATGAATTTTAAAGGAGAGAAATTTTGGAAAGTTTTTATTTTTTTAGGAATTATTTTACTGGTAGGAGCGATAACTAATAATAAATCTATTGTTTTTTTGCGACAATTTTTTTGTGCTGATTCTGAAATGTCTGTTTAATATTACTGAATATTTTAAAATAAAAAGGAGTCAATATTGAAGGAATAATGACTCAATTTAGAAAAGGAAGGGATAAACTGGGGAGTGCTGATAATTACAATTGCAATTTTAATCCCTATTGCAACTGGAGAAATTGGCTTTTCCCATCTGCTTTCCGCCTTTAAATCCCCAGTTGGATGGGTTGCAATTATAAGCGGAATTACAGTTTCAATCCTTTTCTTCCAAAGGAGTCGGACTTCTTTCCAGGGCAGCCTGAAATTACAGTTGCCCTTGTAATTGGGACAATAATGGGAGTTGTATTTTTTTAAGGGAATTGCAGCTGGACCAGTTATTGCCAGTGGAATTACATTTTGTATTTTTAAAGGTGCTGGAGTTATTTTTTTAAAACATTAATTTCACTTGAAATTACACAGTTGTTTAGCAGATTTACAAAAAAATGGAAAAAATTTAAAAAAAACAAAGAAAATGGTGTTGACAAAAACTATAGAGTATGGTATTATAAATAAGCTAGTTTATTCTGGTAATACCAATATTTTTATTGGGAGGATAGAAACAATGAGAGTACAAGTTATTTTAGAGTGCACTGAAACTAAGTTGAGACATTATGTTACAACTAAAAAAACAAAAAAACTCATCCTGAAAGATTAGAAATGAGAAAATACAATCCAGTGCTTAAAAAGACATTCTCTTTACAGAGAAGTTAAATAATCTCATAAAAAAATAGATAGGTCAGTAGTTCAATTGGTAGAGCGTCGGTCTCCAAAACCGAAAGTTGCGGGTTCGATTCCTGCCTGGCCTGCCATTTTATTTTTATGAGAATTTTTTAATAAAGAAACTTAGTTGTATATGGTTTTAAGGACTATTTATTTTTTTAGGTTAAATTTCTTTATTAAAAGCAGGAGAATTTAGTTTTTTTAAAAATTCTTGGATGATTCTAGGAGATAATTATGAGCAAATTTAATTTAAAGGATGCTATTGGGAATTTACGTGAAGAATATAAAAAAATATATTGGCCGGATAAAATTGAAATTTATCACGTTACTGTAATCGTGATCTTGATGACAGCTTTTATAGCTATATATACACTTCTTTTTGATACAGCGTTTAATTTTGTGCTGGCAAAAATAAGTGATATTCTAAGAAATATTTTAGGAGGCGCGTAAAGTGACTGAAGCAAATGAAAAAGTTGAAGATGAAGTTGCATACGAAAAAAAATGGTATATAATTCACACTTATTCTGGTTACGAAAAAAAAGTGGCTGCTGACTTGGAAAAAAGAATAGAGTCGCTTGACTTGACAGATAGGGTTTTTAGAATTTTAGTGCCTGAAGAAGAGGTGCTGGAGGAAAAACGTGGAAAAATGGTAAAAGTTCCAAGAAAACTTTTTCCAAGCTACGTAATGATAGAAATGCTTTCTGTTAGGGAAGAAAATGAATTAGGACTGGGATATCGTGTTGACAGTGATGCCTGGTATGTAATAAGAAATACTAATGGAGTTACTGGATTTGTCGGAGTTGGAAGTGATCCAATACCGTTGTCTGATGAAGAAGCCACAGATTTACTTTCTAAAATTGGAATTGATATTGATGGGGAGGAAAAAGCTCCAAGACTTGATATTAATTTTAAAGTTGGTGAAGTTGTTACTGTTAAAGGTGGTTCATTTGATGGACAACAGGGAGAAATTTCAGAAATTGACCATGAACATGGTAAAATAAAAGTAATGCTTGAAGTGCTGGGGCGTTTGACTCCTGTGGAAGTAGAGCATACTGAAATAGAAAAAAATAGATTATTAAAATTTAAAAAAACAGAAAAAAATATTATTTTAAAGAGAAGTATTATTAAAGAATAACAATTAGCGAAATTTTTAATTTGAAAGAAAAAGTGGGAGATTTTTAAAAAAATTCAATTACCACAGAGGAGGAAAAATGGCTAAAGAAGTAATCGGAAAGATTAAATTACAATTAGAAGCGGGGAAAGCAAATCCTGCACCACCAGTAGGGCCTGCATTAGGACAACACGGGGTAAATATTGCAGAATTCTGTAAATCATTCAACGCTCAAACACAAGATAAAATGGGATTTGTAATTCCAGTAGAAATTACTGTATATGCAGATAGAAGTTTTACATTTGTATTAAAAACACCGCCTGCATCAGACTTATTGAAAAAAGCGGCTAAAGTTAAAAAAGGTGCTGGAAATTCATTAAAAGAAGTTGCTGGAACTATAACTAAAGCTCAATTACAAGAAATTGCAGAAACTAAAATGCCAGATTTAAATGCTGGAAGTGTTGAAGCGGCTATGAACATTATTGCAGGAACTGCAAGAAGTATGGGAATTAAAATTTCTGAATAATTAATATTAAAATAGAGATAAGAAATAAAGAATTAAACGATTATTAGAACAAGTGGAAGGTTATAAAACCAATGACCACAGAGGAGGAAATAATAAATGGCAAAAAGAGGAAAAAGATACGATAACATTTCTCAAAAAGTAGATAAAATGAAAGTTTACACACCAGAAGAAGCATTGGATTTAGTTTTTGAAACTAAAAGTGCAAAATTTGTGGAAACAGTAGAATTAGCAATTAGATTGGGAGTAGATCCAAGACACGCTGATCAGCAAGTAAGAGGTACAGTTTCATTACCAAACGGAACAGGTAAGACAGTAAGAATCTTGGCTATCACAAGTGGAGAAAATATTGATAAGGCATTGGCAGCAGGAGCAGATTTTGCTGGAGATGATGAATATATTAACAAAATCCAAGGTGGATGGCTTGATTTTGACTTAGTAATTGCTACACCTGACATGATGCCTAAATTAGGAAGATTAGGAAGAATCTTAGGAACTAAAGGACTTATGCCTCAACCCCTAAATCAGGAACAGTTACAACAAATATTGAACAAACAGTTCAAGAATTTAAAAAAGGAAAAGTTGCATTTAAAGTTGATAAATTAGGATCAATTCACTTACCAATCGGTAAAGTTGATTTTACAAAGGAAGCTATCGTAGAAAACTTCAAAGTAGCATTAGATCAAATTATCAAATTAAAACCAGCTACTTCAAAAGGACAATATTTAAGAACAGTTGCAATCTCATTAACTATGGGACCTGGAATTAAAGTTGATCCATTATTGGCTGGAGCATTTGTTGCTAAATAGTAAATAATCTTATATAATATATAAATTACCGGATGGATTTTTTTCTGTTCGGTAATTTAAAAAAATATAAAAAAATTAATAATAAATTTTTTTAAAAATATACTTGCAATTTTTGTAAAAGTTATTGTATAATAATATATATTGGTTTATAATCATATAAATCATACAAAGTAAATATAACCAAAGACAGTAGGTAGAATTTTGATTCTTTAAACCCTACCGAGGTAAATATTATTACAAATAGATATTAAAATTAAATAATAGATATTTTTTTATAATATGATACCTCTGGGCTTATTGTTTTTTTGTTTCAGAGGTTTTTTTATTATAAGGAGGTGAAATGAATTGCCAGCACAAGAAAAAAATTAGAAGTTGTAAAAAGTCTAGTTGAAAAAAATTAAAAGATGCTAAAGCGGTAGTATTTGTTGATTATAAAAGGGATTAGTGTTAATGAAGATACTGAACTTCGTAAAAAAATGCTAGAGAAGCAGGAGTAGAATATTTTGTTGCTAAAAAAACAGATTATTTAAAATAGCATTGAAAGAAGCAGGATTTGACACAGATGTTGATGATTTATTGGAAGGAACTACATCATTCGCAGTAGGATATGAAGATGGAGTTGCACCATCTAAATTAGTTTTTTTGATTTTGGGAAAAAAATTAAAAGATAAATTAACAATTAAAGGTGGATTACTAGAAACTGGAAGAGTTGAAGTATCTACTGTTGAAGCATTGGCTAAATTACCATCTAGAGATGAATTACTTGGTCAAATTGCTTACGGATTGTTGTCGCCAGTTAGAATGTTGGCTGTGGCATTGACAAATGTTGCAGAACAAAAAGGAAACTGGAGCAGCAGCTGAATAATTGAATGAAAATATTAATAAACTAAAAATAATAAAAAAAATAAACAAATTAAGAAGAAAATTAGGAGGAAATAAAAATAATGGCATTTAATAAAAGAACAATTTATAGAAGATTTAAAAAGCTATGTCTGTATTAGAATTAAAAAGAAGTAGTTGAAGCTATTGAAGAAACATTTGGAGTATCAGCTCAACCAGTAGCAGTTGTAGGAGGAGCAGCAGCAGGAGCAGCAGCTGAAGAAAAAAACTGAATTTGATGTAGTATTAGTATCTGCAGGAGGAGCTAAATTAGCAGTAATTAAAGAAGTAAGAGGAATTACTGGATTAGGACTTAAAGAAGCTAAAGAATTAGTTGAAGCTGGCGGAAAAAGCAGTTAAAGAAGGAGTTTCTAAAGAAGAAGCTGAAGAAATTAAAGGTAAATTAGAAGCTGCAGGAGCAACTGTAGAAGTTAAATAGTCAAAATCAAATTAATAGTTAAGACACTCTTAGACATTACAGAGAGTGTCTTTTTTTCCACTATAAAACTTTAAGGTTGAATAGACAATTTATTCTTTTTGTATTAATTTTTTTAGAGATAAAAAAATAGGTCAAAAACAAATTCATATATGTAATATGGCAAAGCTGCTTTGTAAAAGAATATGGACATTGAAAAAAATAGATTGTTTTTTTAGGTAAATTTGATTATTTTTTTAAATAGTTAAATTGGAAAAAGTAGTTTTGGTATAATAACTTTAAGACTAAATATAGAGGTTCAAATGTTTAAAAACAGAAGTATTTTTTAGTCTATTTTTTTAGTTTTTTTATAATATAATTGATGTAATTTTATAGGTAAAAAGTTATATTGTATTAGATTTATTTGGAATGCAGAATTTTGCAGTTTCCAGAAGGTTGCCATTTTTTTATGGGAACAACTCACGTGATATAAAAATAACAAATCGAAATTATGAGAACATTTTTTTAGATGAGGTTTAAATTTAGAAGTTTATAAAAGTTTAATTTTTTTGATTTGAATTGATGAAGAATGTGTTCTTTATTAGGGAGGAATTTTTTTAAATGAACAAACTTATTGAAAGATATAGTTTCGGAAAAAAATAGTAGATAGAGGGGAAATGCCGCACTTTTTAGAATTTCAGTTAAATTCTTATGAAGATTTTTTGCAGACGAAAAGTGCCACCTCAAAAAGAGAAAATAAAGGTTTTGAAGCGATCTTTAATGAAATTTTTTTCCAATTGAATCCAGCAATGGGTTATTGAAATTAGAATACTTATGGTATGAAATTCATGATAATGATGAGCCTTTAAATGATGAATTGGAATGTAAAAAAAGAGGTAAAACGTATTCTGGTCAATTAAAAGTTAGATTGAAATTAACTAACAAGAGAACAGGAGAAATTCAGGAAACATTAGTTCATTTTGGAGATATACCGCTTATGACTGATAAAGCAACGTTTATCGTAAATGGTGCAGAAAGAGTTGTTATTTCCCAATTACACAGATCACCAGGGATCACTTTTAACAAGGAATTGAATATTCAAACAGGAAAAGATGTGTTTATTGGGAAAATTATCCCTTATAAAGGAACATGGCTTGAATTTGAAACTGACAAGAATGATATTTTAAATGTAAAAATTGATAGAAGAAAGAAAGTTTTATTGCCTGTTTTCCTTAAAGCAGTTGATTTTTTCCATACTAACGAAGAAATTATGAATAATTTTTTTGAGCTAAAGGAAGTGGAATTATCAGAACTTTTATTCAAAAATATAAAGATACTGAACTTGAAGAAGTTTTACGTTCAAAAACTGGAGGGAAGCTTTTGTAAGAGAAGATATTTTTGGATGAAGAAACTGGGGAATTTGTCGCTGAAGCCGAAGAAATCATCGACATACCTGTTATTCAAAAAATAATAGATGCAAAGGTAGAAAAATTAAGTATTTGGGAAGTAAAACCTGAAGATAGAATAATTGCAAATGCTTTGGTACATGATAGCACTAAAAATAGTGATGAGGCGGTTATCGAGGTGTTTAGAAAATTACGTCCAGGGGATTTAGTAACTGTTGACAGTGCCAGATCGCTTGTTAAGCAGATGTTCTTTAATCCGCAAAGATATGATTTGGCAGATGTTGGAAGATATAAAGTTAATAAAAGATTAAAACTAGATGTTCCAGCAGATGTAATTGTATTGACAAAGGAAGATGTTTTGCAAACTATTGAATATGTGAAAAATCTTGTAAGCGGAGAAGGATTTACAGATGACATTGATAATTTGTCAAATAGACGTGTAAGAGGCGTTGGAGAATTGCTTTCTATTCAAATAAAAGGTGGAATGCTGAAAATGTCTAAAATGGTCAGAGAAAAAATGACAATTCAAGATATTACAACATTGACTCCACAAAGTTTGTTAAATACAAAACCTCTAAATGCACTAATTCTTGAGTTTTTTGGAAGTGGACAATTGTCACAATTTATGGATCAGTCAAATCCGTTATCTGAATTGACTCATAAGAGAAGAATTTCAGCGTTAGGACCTGGAGGACTTTCGAGAGATAGAGCGGGATTTGAAGTTCGGGACGTTCATAATTCGCATTATGGAAGAATCTGTCCAATAGAAACTCCAGAAGGACCGAATATCGGACTTATCGCTTCACTTTCAACTTATGGAAAAGTTAATAAATATGGATTTATTGAAACTCCGTTTGTAAAAATAAACGATGGAAAAGCCGATTTTAATGATATTAGATATTTAGCAGCTGATGAAGAAGAAGGATTATTTATCGCTCAAGCAGATACGCCAATTGACAAGGATGGAAATTTCTTGACTGATGAAGTTGTTTGCCGTTATGGGGATGAAATTGTGCATATTGACAAGTCAAAAGTTGATATTCTAGATGTGTCGCCAAAACAATTAGTGTCTGTTTCAGCGGGATTAATACCATTTTTGGAACACGATGATGCCAATCGTGCGTTAATGGGATCAAATATGCAACGTCAAGCAGTACCTTTATTAAAAACAGAAGCACCTTATGTTGGAACTGGACTTGAAAGAAAAGTTGCTGTGGATTCAGGGGCAGTTATTACTTCAAAGGCAGCTGGAACTGTAACTTTTGTAGATGCAAGAAAGATTGTTGTAACTGATGAAGATGGAAAAGAATATTCTCATAGATTACTAAACTTTGAAAAATCTAACCAGTCAATGTGTTTACATCAAAAACCGATTATTGATTTGGGAGATAAAGTTCAAAAGGGAGATATTATTGCAGATGGACCATCTACTGCAGGCGGGGATTTAGCATTAGGTAAAAATATCCTGCTAGCATTTATGCCTTGGGAAGGATATAATTTTGAAGATGGAATCCTTATTTCAGAAAGACTTAGAAAAGATGATGTATTTACTTCAATTCATATTGAAGAATTTGACATTGAAGCGAGAACTACAAAATTAGGTGATGAGGAAATTACAAGGGAAATTCCTAATGTTTCTGAAGAAGCCTTGAGAAACCTTGATGAAAATGGAATTATAAGAATCGGAGCTCACGTAACACCTGATGATATTCTTTAGTTGGAAAAGTAACTCCAAAAGGAGAAACTGAACCGCCAGCAGAAGAAAAGTTATTACGTGCAATCTTTGGAGAAAAGGCAAAAGATGTAAGAGATACATCACTTAGACTTCCACATGGAGTAAAAGGTACTGTTGTAGATGTACTTGAGCTGTCTAAAGAAAAATGGAGATGACTTGAAGGCTGGAGTAAATAAATTAATTAGAATTTACATTGCTGAAAAAAGAAAAATAATGGTTGGGGATAAAATGTCTGGACGTCATGGAAACAAAGGGGTAATCTCAAGAGTACTGCCAATTGAAGATATGCCGCATTTGGAAGATGGTACACCAATTGATGTCTGTCTTAACCCACTTGGAGTGCCATCTCGTATGAATATTGGACAGGTACTGGAAGTTCACTTGGGACTTGCAATTGGAGATATTGATAAATATATCGCAACGCCAGTATTTGATGGTGCAAGTGAAGACGATGTAAAAAATTACTTGGAAGAAGCTGGATACAGCAGAACTGGTAAAGTAAAACTAATAGACGGAAGAACTGGACAGCCATTTGACAACCCAGTAACAGTTGGACGTATGTATATGCTAAAACTTCACCACTTGGTAGAAGACAAAATGCACGCCAGAGCAATCGGACCATATTCACTTGTTACTCAGCAGCCACTTGGAGGAAAAGCCCAATTTGGTGGACAAAGACTTGGAGAAATGGAAGTCTGGGCATTGGAAGCCTACGGTGCATCAAATATTTTACAAGAAATGCTTACAGTTAAATCAGATGACATCAGTGGAAGAACAAAAACTTATGAAGCGATCGTAAAAGGACAAGAAATGCCAGAAGCAGATGCTCCAGAATCATTTAGAGTATTAATTAAAGAATTCCAGTCACTTGGACTAGATGTAGCTCTTTATGATAAAGATGGGGAACAAATTGAATTAGATAAAAATGTAGATGCTTAGTGAAAAATATTTTTTTGGGAACTGAAATTTTGCATATAAATTTTAGTTTAAAAAAACAAATATAGAAAAAGTTTTTCCCACTTTACTTTTCAAAAAAAGTGGAATAAAGAATTGAGGAGTCTTATTAAATGAGTATAAGAGATTTTGACAGTATTCAAATAAAATTGGCATCGCCAGAAAAGATTTTGGAATGGTCTTATGGTGAAATTACAAAAGCCGAAACAATAAATTATAGAACATTAAAGCCTGAAATGGACGGATTATTCTGTGAGAGAATATTTGGGCCATCTAAGGATTATGAGTGTGCCTGCGGGAAGTATAAGAGAATGCGTTATAAAGGCATGGTGTGTGAAAAATGTGGTGTTGAAGTGACAACTTCAAAGGTTAGACGTGAAAGAATGGGACATATTAAACTTGCTACACCGATTGCACATATCTGGTATTCTAAAGGTACGCCTAACAAAATGAGTCTTTTGTTGGGGATTAGTACGAAGGAATTGGAGTCAGTTTTATATTTTTCAAGATATATTGTAACTGATCCTGGAGAAACTGGGCTTGAAAAAGGTCAAATTTTGACAGAAAGAGAATATAAATTGCATGAAAGTCAATTTAAAGGTGAGTTTACAGCAAAAATGGGTGCTGAAGGAGTTTTAACCTTACTTGAGGAAATTGATTTGCATGAATTGGAAAGTAAACTTCAAAATGAGATGGATGTGGAACATTCTACACAAAAAAGAAGAAAAGTTATAAAAAGATTAAAAGTAGTAAGAGATTTGATAGAAGCTGGAAATAGACCTGAATGGATGATTTTAACTGTGTTGCCAGTTATTCCAGCTGATTTAAGACCGATGGTTCAGTTAGATGGTGGAAGATTTGCTACTTCTGACTTGAATGATTTGTATAGAAGAGTAATTAATAGAAATATCAGGCTTAAAAAAAATTGATGTCAATTAAAGCTCCTGAAATTGTAATAAAAAAATGAAAAAGAGAATGTTGCAGGAAGCTGTGGATGCGTTAATTGATAATGGTAGACGTGGAAAAACCAGTTGTTAATCAAAGCAACAGGGAATTGAAAATCACTTTCTGATATGTTAAAAGGGGAAACAAGGACGTTTTAGACAAAATCTATTGGGAAAACGTGTGGATTATTCAGGAAGATCAGTTATTGTCGTTGGACCAAGCTTGAAAATGAATCAGTGTGGATTGCCTAAAAAGATGGCGCTTGAACTGTATAAGCCATTTTTGATGAGAGAGCTTGTAAAAAGGGAATTGGCTTCAAATATTAAAGTTGCTAAGAAAATGGTTGAAGAAGAAGATGAAAATGTATGGGAATTGATTGAAGAAATTATTAAAAATCACCCAGTACTTTTAAATCGTGCTCCGACATTACATAGACTTTCAATTCAAGCATTTGAGCCAATTTTGATAGAAGGAAAGGCTATTAGACTTCATCCGCTTGTATGTTCTGCATTTAATGCGGATTTTGATGGTGACCAAATGGCGGTTCACCTGGTATTGTCACAGGAAGCGCAGATGGAAGCAAAATTACTTATGCTTGCAACAAATAACATTATAGCTACATCAAATGGTGGACCAATAGCAGTTCCGTCACAAGATATGGTAATGGGATGCTATTATATGACAAAAAGAGAAAAAAAGGTTCAATGGGAGAAGGAAAACTGTTTTCAGCAGAAATCAATTAATTACTGCTTATCAAAAATGGAAAAAGTGTCTGTTCATGCTATAGTGAAAGTTAGAGTAGATGGTAATTTGATTGAAACAACGCCAGGAAGATTGATGTTTAACTTGATCTTGCCAAAAAGAAGTTAGAAATTATGGAATTACGTTTGGTAAAAAGAATTGAAAAATCTGATCGCTGAACTTTATAAGAGATATGGATTTGAAAAAACTTCAAAATTACTGGATGATATTAAAGAGTTTGGATACCATTACGGTACACTTGCTGGAATTACAGTTGGAATTGAAGATTTGAAGATTCCTGAAACTAAGAAGGAAATACTTGAAAATGCTGAAAAAAGTGTGGCAGAAGTTGAGAAGCAATATAAAGCTGGAGAAATTATCAATGAAGAAAGATACAGAAAAACAGTGGGTATTTGGTCAGAAGCTACTGAAAAAGTAACAAAAGATATGATGGATAACCTTGATGAATTTAATCCAGTTTACATGATGGCAAATTCAGGAGCCAGAGGGTCAATTGCGCAAATGCGTCAGCTTGGTGGAATGCGTGGACTTATGGCGGATACGCAAGGTAGAATCATTGAAATGCCGATTAAAGCCAACTTTAGGGAAGGTCTTAACATCTTGGAATTCTTTATGTCATCACATGGAGCGAGAAAAGGGCTTGCCGATACAGCACTAAGAACGGCGGATTCAGGATATTTGACAAGAAGGCTTGTTGATATTTCGCACGAAGTTATTGTAAATCATGATGACTGCGGATGTGAACATGGAATTGTCGTAACGGACTTGATGGATGCTGGGGAAGTTATCGAAAAATTAAGTGAAAGAATTTATGGAAGAAATTTGGCGACAGATTTAGTTCATAATGGAGAAGTTATTGCGACTAGAAATACTTTGATTGATGATGAATTGATTAAAAAGATTGAAGAATTAGATATTCGTGAAGTGGAAATTAGAACGCCTTTGACTTGTAAATTGGAAAAGGGAGTTTGTAAGAAATGTTATGGATTGGATCTTTCTAACCATAAGGAAATCTTGAAAGGGGAAGCAGTTGGAGTTATTGCGGCTCAATCAATTGGAGAACCTGGTACACAGCTTACAATGCGTACTTTCCATACTGGAGGAGTTGCCACAGCAGCTTCAGTTCAATCTGATTATAAGTCGGATATTGCTGGAAAAGTTAAGTTTAGAGGTATTTCTACACTTTTAGATAAAGAAGGAAAAGAAATCGTTGTTTCTCAAAATGGACGTTTAATAATAGGAAAACATAGATATGAAATTCAATCTGGTTCAATTTTACATGTAAAAGATGGAGATGAAGTTAAAAAAGGACAAATCCTAGTTGAATTTGATCCTTATCAAACGCCAATTATTACATCTGAAGAAGGTAAAGTAGAATTTAGAGATATTTATGTAAGAGAGAACATTGACGTAAAATATGGAGTTACTGAAAAAGTAGCTATAAAACCTGTGGAAAGCAGCGATGTAAACCCTAGAATCATAATTTACACAAAAGATGACAGAAGAGTGGAATATGCAGTTCCTTATGGAGCATATTTAATGGTAAATGAAGGAGATCATGTTAAAAAAGGTCAAACTATTACAAAAATCTTGAAAACAGGAGAAGGAAATAAAGATATCACTGGAGGTCTTCCTCGTGTGCAAGAATTGTTTGAAGCAAGAAATCCTAAAGGAAAAGCTATCTTGTCAGAATTTGCAGGGCGTGTTGTATTCTCGGATAAGAAGAAAAAGGGTATGAGATTAATATTGATTGAAGATCCTGAAACTGGGGAATTAATTCAAGAATATACAGTTCCTGTGGGGGAACATCTGGTTGTAACTAATGAAATGCTGATTGAAAAAGGTGCTAAAATTACAGATGGACCAGTTTCGCCTCACGATATTTTGAAAATTAAAGGGCTTGTGGAAGCACAGCAATTTATCTTGGAATCAGTACAGCAAGTTTATCGTGAACAAGGAGTTGCGGTTAATGACAAGCATATTGAAATAATCGTAAAACAAATGTTCCAAAAAATTAAGATTAAGGAAGCTGGAGATTCACTATTCCTTGAAGATGAATTAATTGATAAGAAAATTGTGGAACGTGAAAATGAAAAACTTATTGCAAATGGAAAACGTCCTGCAACTTACGAACCTGTAATACAAGGTATTACAAAAGCGGCAGTAAACACAGAAAGTTTCATTTCTGCGTCATCATTCCAAGAAACAACAAAAGTTCTTGCAAATGCTGCAGTTGAAGGAAAAACAGACAGACTTGAAGGGCTTAAGGAAAATGTAATTATTGGTAAGAAAATACCAGGAGGTACTGGTTTCAAAGATTACAAATATCTGGATGCAACTTTGAAAAGTGACATTGCCGAAGAAATTGAAACAGAGGCAGAAACTGATGCGGATGGAATAAATGAAGAAATTGAAACAGTTTCAGATTTAGCGGATGAATCAGTAGAAACTGTGGAAAATTCAGAAGAAACAGAAGTTTAATAAGAATTAAATTAGGTGACTGGCAAAAATCTTTTGTAAAATTAAAAATAATTTGTCAGTTGCTTATTTGAAAAATGAAAATGCTAAATTCCATTATAAAGTAGAGAGAAATCTGCTGTTAAATGGAAAATAGTTTCAGATTTAGAAAATAGGAAAATAAATTGGATGAATAGGGGAATTTATAAATATGAATTTCCCTTATTCACTTAAAAAAATAAAGGTGGTTTCTTAATGAAAGGAAAAACTATTTATCGTTTCAGGGCCTTCAGGCTCAGGAAAATCAACAGTCACAAAATTAGTAAAAGATAGATTAAATATCCCATTATCAATATCAGCTACAACTCGCAAGCCAAGAAATGGAGAAATCGACGGAAAAGATTACTTCTTCTTAACTAAGGAAACTTTTGAACAAAAAAATAAAAAAAATGATGAATTTTATGAATATGCAAATGTTCACGGCAATTATTATGGAACATTAAAGGAAGTTGTGGAAAGCAACTTGAATAAAGGATTAAATGTAATTTTTGGAAATTGATGTTCAAGGTGCATTAATTGCGAAGGAAAAGAAAAAAAGATGCTGTTTTTGGTGTTTTTTTCGTACAAAGGATATGGAAACACTTGAAAAAAAGGCTTCGCAATAGAAATACTGACACAGAGGAAGTTATTCAGACACGTTTGAAAAAAATGCATTAAAAGAGCTGAGTATGAAAAAAATACGATTATACAATAATAAATAATGATATTGAAGAATCTTGCAGGGAATTAATAAATATTATTAATTTGTAAAGTTAATATAAATTCTAAAAATAATAGGAGAAATTATGAAAAAGGAAAAAAATAACAATAGATGAATTACTGACTAAAGTACCTAATAAATACGAACTTGCAATTATTTCAGGAAAAAAATTGCAAAAAAAGAATTTGCTAAAGGAAAACCAAAATCAGAAATAATGGATGAAGTTTTTTTAAGGACATTATGGAAGATGAAGTAGTAGTTATTAGAGAAAAGGATGAAGAAAACGAAGAAAAATTAAAAAAATTTATTTGGAAAGTATTGACTATTTAAAAAAATACACTATACTAATAGTGTAGGTATTTTTTTAGTGACTGTTTTGCGGAGGAATAGAATATAATGTTTTACAGTAAAAAAAGAAATACAAAAGTTAATTGACAATCTGGACATCGTTCAAGTGATTGGTGAATATGTTAATTTGAAAAAAAGGCAGGTTCAGATTATAAAGGGTTATCTCCGTTTAAGGAGGAAAAAGACTCCTTCCTTCACAGTCAGTCCAGTAAAAAAATATTTTTTTAAAGATTTTAGTACTCAAATTGGTGGAAATGTAATTTCATTTTATATGAAAAATTAATGACATTGGATTTGTTCAAGCAGTGGAGGAATTGTCACAAAAGTATAATATTCCGCTTAAGAAAAAAATAGGGGATATGAGGCAGTTAATCGGGAAACTGAGAAGAAAAAGGCTGTAAATAGGGAATATTTTGAAATAATGAAGGAAGCTCAGATATTTTTTAGGGAAAATATTGAGAAGTATGATGAAGCATTGGAATATATGAAGGAGAGGGATTTTTCGCTGGAGGAAATAAAAAAGTTTGGAATTGGATTTGCTTCAAGTTCACGAGATGATTTATTTCAATATTTACTAGAAAAAGATTTTCCAGAAGAAAAAATAATGGAACTGGGACTTGCCAAAAGAAATGAAAATGGAGAAATCTATGACAGTTTCAGAAATAGGGTAATTTTTCCAATTTACAATGCGGATGCCCAAATTGTTGGATTTGGAGGTCGTATAATTGAGAAAAATACTAACTTGCCTAAATATCTTAATTCTCCAGATTCGCCTATTTTTAAAAAAGGAAATGAACTTTTTGGAATAAAGTACCGAGGGGAAAATATTAGGAAAAAAGGTTTTGCAATGCTGATGGAAGGTTATCTTGACGTGCTGACAGCCCAGAAACATGGGTTTGAAAATGCAGTAGCAAGTCTTGGAACGGCATTTACCGAAGAGCAGGCGGAACTTTTGAAGAGATATACAGATAAGGTGCTGATTTCGTATGACAATGATGAAGCGGGGAAAAATGCGATTGTAAAAGCTGGATATATTTTGAAAAAATATGATTTTGATGTGAAATGTCTGGTTATGGATGGAAGTGAGAAGGATCCTGATGAGTTTTTGAGAAAAAATGGGAAAAGGGCTTTTATAGAAGTTGTAAAAAAATCAGAAGAAATTTTTGACTTTTTGACAAGGGAAGCTTCAAAGGATTTGGATCTGAATAATATAAATGGCGAGAAAAAGTTTATTGAAAGGTTAAAGCCATTTTTTTCAAATATCACGAATAATCTTAGTAAAAATCTATATTTACAGCGATTGTCAGTTAATTTTGGAATTAATGACTTTGTATTGGAAGAATCGCTAAAAAAATATATCAGTTGAAACTTCAAAAAGAAAAAAAGAAAAGATCGTGGAAACCAGAAAGTCCAGTATAAAAAGTTAAAGGAAGACTTGAATATTGCATTGGAAGAACAGACGCTTATGTACATTCTGGAATTTTACGATTCTGAAAGGAAAAAGATGCGAAGAATTGTTAAATAAGGAATTTAGTCATTCTTTGTTTAATGAGCTGATTAAAAAAAGCTGAAAACTTGTAAACTTTTGATATAGTACAGCTTGATAAAAATGATATTAGTGAAGAAAGCAGGAAGTTTGTAACACAGTTAAAATTACGGGCAGATAAAGGATATTAAGTATAAGGACAGTTACTTTTAAAGATAGATATTTTATGGAAGTCTATTCTGGATGGTTTGAGCGGGAAATAAGAGAGGAAAAGTAAAAAAATCAGAAGAAGAAAAATAATAAAAATAAAAAAAATTGAATTAAAAAAAATTGTTGTTAAAAAAAATGAAAAATGTTAATAAAATTGAGGAAATAAAGAAATTATATGATGAATTTATATTGATAAGGAGACTGGGTTATGTCTGATAAAAAACAAAATTTAAAAAATAGTCTCGCAAATTTTATAAAACAGGCACGAGAGCAAAAAGTTGTAAGTTACGAAGAAATAAATTCTGTTTTGTCTATTGGATTTTCAACTGAAAAAATTGATCAGTTAATAAAAAAGCTGACTGATGATGGTGTTCAAATCGTAGATACTATAAAGGAAAAGGAAGATTTATTAAAAGTTCCTGAATCTCTGGAAGATATTGAGAAAATGGAATTATCAGATTTTGAGGATTCACATGATGAATTTGTAGAGAGTGAAATCGACGATTCGGAAGTGGATAAATTATTGCAGACAGATCTATTGAAAATGGCTGAAAGTATGGATGTGGATGAGCCAATAAAAATGTATTTAAGAGAAATTGGGCAAATTCCGTTACTTAGCTATGAAGAGGAAATTGATTATGCTCAAAGAGTTTTAAATGGAGAAGAGGAAGCCAAGCAGAAAATTAATTGAATCAAATTTAAGACTTGTTGTCAGCATTGCAAAAAAACATACTAATCGTGGACTGAAAATGTTGGATTTAATTCAGGAAGGGAATATGGGGCTTATGAAGGCTGTGGAAAAATTTGAATATGAAAAAGGGTTCAAATTTTCAACTTATGCAACTTGGTGGATTAGACAGGCTATAACACGTGCGATTGCAGATCAGGGAAGAACAATAAGAATACCTGTTCATATGATTGAAAACGATTAATAAAATTAAAAAGGAAAGCAGAATAATTCTTCAGGAAACTGGAAAGGAACCAACTGCAGAAGAACTGGCTAAAAAAACTTGAGCTGCCTGTAGAAAAAGGTAAAAAGTATTCTTGAAATGAATCAAGATCCAATCTCGCTGGAAACTCCAGTTGGAAGTGAAGAGGATAGTGAACTTGGGGATTTTGTAGAAGATGACAAATTTGCAAAATCCTTATGATGCGACAACTAGAGTCCTTTTTAAAGGAACAGCTTGATGAGGTGTTGAAAAACATTGAATGATCGTGAAGAGATGGTACTTAGATATAGATATGGGCTGGATGATGGTTCTCAAAAGACTTTGGAGGAAGTTGGAAAAAAATCTTTAATGTAACGAGAGAACGTATCAGACAGATTGAGGTAAAGGCATTAAGAAAAATTAAGACATCCGAGCAGAAGAAAAAAATTGGAAGATTATAGGAGCTAAAGTTATTATTTAGCTCCTTTTAGATATATTTAGATAAAAAATATAAAAAAATATTTAAATGGGTTAAATAAATGTAATTTCTGGAGCTGTATGTCATAAATAAAATAACAAATAAGGGGAGAAATGAATGTTAAAAAAAATTTTTTTGAAGATATTAGAAAGAAGGGAAGTTTTTAGTTTCGAGAAAATCATTGAAAATTACACAATGAGTGATGATGAGTTTTTTTGAGTTTCTAAAATTTATTCATCTGGAAAATGTTCCTGAAGTTAGAAATTGACTGATGGAAGTGATTTTATTGTGCTGGAGGATGAAAAATGTTTTTTTGTTGCGGAAAAAGACATTATAAAGTCATATTTGGAAAAATATAAAGGAAAAAAATATGAGGAATTTGAGAAAAAGAGCGAGAGTGAAAGGGAAAAATGAGGAATTAATTGACAAGTATTTGAAAAATCGCTGTAAAGGAAAGTCTGCTTTTATTCAAAAATATGGATTTTTCATTTTTAGATACGGTTCAGGAGGCTACGCTAGGAATTATGTCAGGGCTGAATTACTATAATCAAATTATGGAAATTACAAAGGAGCCTGAATTTTTTTATAAAAATTTTGCTGTAAAATATATTTTTGGAATTTCAGAAGAATTTATTAAAAGATATTAAATCTTCAGAATTATCATATATTTTGTATTTGAAGGTAAAAAGTTGATAAAAGCATGGGACTTTCAATGGAGGAAATAAGCAGGCAGATGAATGTCTCAACAGAATATATCGAGCAGCTGGAAATGCTGTTTGATGAAGTTGAGCCTGAAGAATTGATGGAAAATACGCAAGTATTTGAAAAAGCTGATAAAATTACACAAATGTATATTTTAGAAAATATTCCGAAAAAATTAAATTATTTGGATGAGCAAATTTTAGTCATGACTTACGGACTTGATGATAAAGTTTATACAGAAAAGGAAATTGCGAGGTCATTGAATATTGCAAAACATAATGTGAAAATTTTAAAGGAGAAGGCGCTTAATAAGCTTTCAATTGATATGATGAGAAATGATTTTGTGGAAAATAGCGAAGAGGCAAATTATACGGTAAATTAATAGAATTTTTAGAAATTGGGATTCTGAAACAAGGAGATTTGTTTGCTTTGTGAAAATATAGCGAAACTTATTTGAAATTGAATTCAAAAACTATGATTGTTTTTAAGTTTATATGATTTTTTTAATAGTTTAATTTTGAATGGATTCTGAGTATAAAATGAAAATACTTGATGCAAAAAGGTTGAGAAGATAGGAAAAATTATAAAATAGAAAAACTGTGAAAGGAAATAAAAATTATGAAATTATGGCAAATAATGGGAGAACTGCAGACAATTTTCAGTCCGAAAAATAGCGGAAGAATGGGATAATGTTGGGCTTCTTGTGGGGGATAACACTAGAGAAATAAATAAAGTCCTATTTTGCTTGGATGTGACGGAGAAAGGCTGTGCAAAAAGGCTGTGGATAACAATGTGGATTTGATAATTTCACATCATCCAGTTATTTTTTTCAGGATTGAAGAAAAATTACAAATGAAACTGTGCATGGGAGAAAAAAATTTTAAAACTGATAGAAAATAAAATAGCAGTTTATTCAATTCATACAAATTCAGATTTTTGCAATAAATGGGACTAAATGATTTTTATAATGGATAAATTGAATTTAGATGGTGAAAAAAATAATTTTTAATGAACATGAATTTGAAGATTATAATCCAATAAAAGAATAAAATGGAACATGTTCATGGCGGACTTGCCAGAATTAAAATATTAAATGAAAAAAATGAAACTTGGGGATTTAATAGAAAGAATAAAGGATCTGCTTGGGATAAGCTATGTGAGATATGTTGGGAATAAAAATTCTTATGTGAGAAGGATTGGGCTTGTTACAGGTGGCGGAAGTTCGTTTATGTATGAAGTGGCAAATAAGATAGATGTATTTTTTTAACTGGGGATTTGAGATACCACGAGGCTCTGGATGCTTTGGAGGAAGGGCGAATTTTGGTTGATATTGGGCATTTTGAAAGTGAATATCTGTTTGTGGATATGATGGAGCAGGAAATGGGAAAATTTTTTAAAGGGGAAATGATACGTCACTTTGAAGATGAAGTATTTAAGTTAGGATAAAATTACTTTTAAAAAGATAGAAAAGAAGTCTAAAAATATACTAAAAATTAGCCAAAAAAAATTTTTGAATATTTAAGACAAAGTGCTATAATACCTATATAATTTCAAAAAAATTTGGTAATCAAAATATACTTAAACTTGGGAAAATTTAGAAAATTTTTACATAATTTAACAGGAAAGTCTATGGCTTTCTGTAAGTGAGATTAGCTGAATTAATAAGAATTATGTAAATTTAAAGTTTGAGGATTATGATTTTGGAGGAATTTACTGTAGTTTTTGAAACAAATAATAGAAAAGGAAGGTATATTTTATGACAAATATAGCAAAGACGAAAGCAGGATGGTATAGCAAGTTTAAAGCCTTTGGGCCTGGTATTCTTATGGCTTCGGCGGCTATTGGGGATCTCATATTGTGGCATCTACGCAAGCAGGGTGCATTATACGGATGGCAACTGGCAATTATTGTAATTTTAGTAAATGTTTTTAAATATCCGTTTTTTTCCGTTTTTGGAACTCAATATACTTTAGAAAGAAAGAAATCGTTAATTGAAGGTTATGAGGAAAAAGGAAAGATTTATTTATGGGTATTTTTTTCATTATGAATATATTTTCAGCAATTATTAATATTGCAGCAGTAGGTATTTTTGACAGCGGCAATTTTGGCAAATATCTTGAAATTGACAATCTTTACCTAGTCTTACACCCTGCAGCGATGGCTTCAATGATTAATATGCTTACTACAATTGTTCTTGTGGGATCGCTTGCAATGATGATATTTGGAGGTTATAAGCTTCTAGACAGTTCATCGAAATTTATTGTTGTTTCATTGACAATAGCGACAGTTGTTGCTGTTATTATAGCATTATTTAAGCATCACCCTATGGCGCCGAATTTTGTAGCTCCATCTCCATGGAAATTAAAGGCATTGCCATTTATCATATCATTGATGGGATGGATGCCTGCACCGATTGAGATTTCAGCAATTAATTCGATGTGGACTGTTGAAAAGCAGCATGAAATGAAAGTGCCACGTAAAATTGCAATGCTTGACTTTAATGTAGGTTATTTTGTTACAACAATATTAGCCTTTGTATTTTTAGCGCTTGGAGCATTGATTCAGTATGGTACAGGAACTGCGATTAAAGGAGCAAGTGCAGCTTATATTACTCAATTTATAAAAATGTACTCAAGTGTAATCGGAAACTGGTCTGGACTTCTTATTGCATTTATCGCATTTATGTGTATTTTTGGTACGACAATTACAGTTGTGGATGGTTATTCACGTGCAAATGCTGAAACTTTACGTTTGATTCGTAAAGCAAAAGGAAATAACAACTGCACATTTCAATACTTGGATGATCGTAACTGTAATTTTAGCAATGATTATAGTATTTTTCTTTGCTGGAAATGTGGCTGCAATGATGAATTTTGCAATGATATTTTCATTTGTTTCAGCTCCCTGTTTATTCTTACCTTAATTTCTCACTTGTTAAAGGATAACAGTAAACTGCCCTGTCTGGCTATGGTTTTTTTGTCAGTTGCGGAATTGTATATTTAGCAGGATTCACAATATTTTTTTCCTTGTTTATTTATCAGGAATTTTTAAAATAAATAAAAATAATGTATTTTTTTAAGTCGGGATTTTTTTCCCGATTTTTTTCTTTTTTTATACTGTTTCCTATTTAAGTAGTGAACTATCTATAAATTTCCTTGAAAAGAATAAAGAACATACAAAAATAGAACTTCTATTTTTTTAAATGAGTTTAGTACAATCCTAATTTTTACTTAGCTGTTATTAGTTTTGCTGAGTATGTTTTTAATGGCAAAATAAATTGAAAAAAATAAGTTTGATGTTATAAAAAAATTATGATATAATGTTCTTTAGAAAAATTATCAGATATGAAAAGAGGAAAGAAAAGGAAATGAGAAAAAGTAAAAATTGGCATTAAAAAGTAAAAAAATGGTGTTGTCTATGGCATTTTTTTGGCTATGTCGGCGTTTTCATTTGCTGATGGCGAGAATTATCATGATTACAAGGCATTGTTAATTGGAGATGTAAATGGAAATATTATAAAGGAAGACAACAGTTTGGCAGTTCGACCTTTGGCATCAGTTACAAAAAAATTATGACATCAATATTGACATTAGATAAAATAAAATCAGGGCAAATTTCATACGATGATAAGGTAACAGTTTCATCAAAAGCAGCTTCAGTTCCTTATGGGGTAAAATTGACTGCTGGAAAACAGTATACAGTAAGGGATTTGTTAAAGGCTACAATTATAAAGTCATCAAATAATGCTGCTTATGCACTTGCTGAATATGTGGGAGGAGATGTGCCGAGTTTTGTACGTTCAATGAATGAAAAGGCAAGAAGTTATGGCTTAGATTCGCTTAGATATTGTTCTCCAAACGGATTGCCGCCTAGTTATACAGGTTCTTGCATGGATCAGGGAAATGCACGTGATTTGTATAAATTAGCTCAAATAACGTTAAAAGATTATAGCGATTATTTAAATTTTTCAAAAAATAAAGTAGATTACATTGACAATGGAAATACAAAAGTGACTTCTACAAATACTCTTTTGGGAAATGTGCAAGGAGTAGACGGATTAAAGACAGGTTATCACGATGCTGCAGGTTCAAATATTGTATTGACGGCAAATAGGGGCGATGATAGAATGATAGCTGTCATTTTAGGTTCAAATCATGCGAAGGATAGAAATGCAATTGGGGCAAGAGAAATAAATGATTATTATATAGATGGATATGCAAAGAAAAAAATAGCGGAAACAGTTATGCTTTATACAGGCAATAATAATGGAAGTAATAATAACAGCAATAAAAATAGACGTAATCATAACAATAGCCAAAATAGCAATAGTGATAGTTTCAATAATGATAATGAGTCCAATAATAACAGTAATGCTGAAAATAACACTGATCAGAAGGGCAATAAAATAGAGCAGTTCTTTAATTCAATTTTTGGTAAAAATAATAATAATCCAGCAAGGAAAAATGAAAAATTATAAGTAGAAATGATATAGTAGCAGTAGCAAAAAAATAGGTGAAAATAAATATAATTTATATCCTACAAAAGATGTGGAAATAACTGCAACTCAACGACCAAATTTGACTTATACAGTAAACTTAAATTCAGGAGTGAATAAAAAAATAGCAGGGGTAAAATTGTAGGAACTTATATTGCAACTGATGGAACATTGACTTATAGTGGAGAGTTAATTATGAAATAATAAAAAGAGCTGTTTTTATAACGGCTCAATTTTATTTTTATTAAAATAAATGGATAACGGAAAGGAAAAAAAAATGTCTATTGGAGTATTTGATTCAGGAATTGGAGGGCTTACTGTATTAAAGGAAATTAGAAAAGTTTTGCCAGATGAAAAAAATATTATCTTGGAGATACGGCAAGAGTTCCGTATGGTGAAAAAGACAAAAAGAACTGATTATAAGATATTCAAAGGAAATCGTTGAATTTTTTTGCTGGAAAAATGTGAGCGCTATTGTAGTAGCTTGTAATACAGCCACTGCACTTGCATTAAAGGAATTGAAGGAAACTTTTAAAAATTCCGATTATTGGAGTAATTGAAGCTGGGGCGAGAACGGCGATAGAAGCGACAAAAAAATGGTAAAAATCGGTGTAATTGGAACGAAGGCGACTATACAGTCTGGAAAAATATGAAGAGGAAATAAAACTTTTTAATAAAAAAAGTGGAGGTGCTTTCAAAAGGCTTGCCCGCTTTTTTTGTTCCGGCGGTGGAAGAGGGATTTTTAAGCGGTAAGCTGGTAAATCAAATAATAAAAACGTATCTTGATGATTTTTAAGGGAAAGTAGATACTTTGATATTAGGATGTACTCATTATCCTTTGTTAAAAGATGCTATAAGTAAAATTTATCCAGATATAAAAAAATTGTAGATCCAGCGAAAGAAACAGCTTTTGGATTTGAAGGAAATTTTGGAGCAAAATGAATTTTTTAAAAAAATGATGCGAAAAAAAGATGAAGAAGTAAAATATTATGTGACAGATGGGCAGGAAAAAAATTTAAGGAAATTGGAATTATGTTTTTTTGGAGGAAGATATTCCAAAAAGTTGAATTGGTAAAATTATAGATGTTATTTATCGAGAAGTTAGAATAAATAAACGAGTCTTATTTTTTTATTAAATAGAGAATATAAAAAAATGGAGAAAAGGTGTAAATGTTTGAATATATTTCAGGAAAAATTAGCAATAAAAAAATAGATTATGTTGCATTAGAAATAAATGGATTGGCATATAAAATTCATATATCGTTGAAAAACATTTGAAAAAATAGGAAATATTGGGAATGATGAAAAATTATATATTTTTACGAATGTTAAGGAAGATGATATTTCGCTTTATGGGTTTAAAACACAAAATGAAAGGGAACTTTTTAAGGCTTTGATAAGCATAAGCGGAGTAGGGCCAAAAACTTGCAATTGCGATATTATCGACTTTTAATATGAGGGAAATTATTGAAATTGTTACAGAAGATGAGTCTAAAAATTTTTACAAGAGTTCCAGGGCTTGGAATAAAAAAGGCTCAAAAAATAATACTGGATCTGAAGGATAAAGTGAAAAAAATAGATATATCGGAAATGCTTGAAGAAACTAGCAATCTATCGAACGGAAAACTGATAACTTCAGAATCCTTTTGATCCCTAAAAATTTCACTAATGAAGGAAGATCTAAAATTAGCCTTTGGAATCTTTTAGGATATACAAATACTGATATTTCCAAATGGATAAAAAGATAGTGAATTGGCTCAATTAAAGGATATTAGCGAGGCTATAAAAAAATAGTTCTGCAAAAAGATTCAAAAATAAAAAAATAGTTTTTGCAAAAAAATGTTAGTCCTTTTGGTTTTTACAACAAATATGATATAAAAAAATGTACCTTTTAAACTTTTTACTTTAAAATTAAGTTTTTAGGTACATATTTTTGCTAAAAAAATCTTTCTAATCTTATCACTTAAAAATCAAGGAATAGATTTATTATTAATTATTTACCATGTCTTTTTACCATAGTCTTTTTATTATTTCTTTTTTTCTTGAAAATTTGCAGTTCGTTTCTTTTCTGTTTTTTTATTAGTTATTTTTTTCTTTTTGGTTGAACGATCATCGCTTTTTTTGCTTTGGATTTTTTTGGGCTTAGGGCGGCATGGCGAAAGATACAATTGATATTCCTGTAATTCCCAAAATTGCAAACCATTTTTTTAAAAAGTATTTTTTTCATATTCATATTAATCATCTCCATTCAGATTTATCTTTATTTTTTTGTTTTGTTCATATTCTTCTTGAACAAATATATAATATCATTTAATTTTTGACAAAAATATGTAAAATTTATGACTTTTTTTGTGAAATTTCAAATTATTTATTTTAAAATTAAATTAAAAAAATATTGACAAAAAAATATAAAAATATAGTATTATTTAATTAATATTAAATATTAATTAATAAAAAAAGGAAGAAAAATGAATTATTATGAAGTGCTAGGTGTATCTGAAAATGCTGATATTTCAGAAATAAAGAAAAAAATATAGGAAATTGGCGATGAAATATCATCCAGACAGGAATTCGGGGGATGAAAAATGCTACTAAAAAAATTTCGGGAGGTAACTGAGGCTTATGAGGTTCTTGGGGATGAAAAAGAAAAAGGGAAGAGTATGACTGTAAAAGAAAAAAATGTTCAGAGTCAAAGAAGAAATAAGAATAGAAAGGAAAAATGTCAAGGATGAATTTTTCTCAAAATGACTTTTACTTTTTGGAAGGGATTTTTTTAAAAAGTGCTAAGGAAATGAGAGGGAATGTTTGAAAATAGTTTTAGGATGGATAAAAAGGGAGAAAAAGGGCAAGGTCGGAAAAAAAGAGAATATTAAAAAGTAGATTTGATCAGTTTTTTTGATGTAAAGAAAAAAATAATGATAATTTGGGGTAACTTTATAAATTTTTTTATAAGAAATTTTGAGTTTAATATTATTAAAAAAATTATATAAATTTATGTTTTAAGTAAAAATAGTCATAGTTTTTGAGTTCAGTTTTAAGGCAGTTTTACTATAAAAAAAGATAAATTGAGGGAAGGAAAAAGGAAATGTTATGGGGAATTAGAAGATTTTTGTCAAATTTTAGAAGTATTTTTTTAGACGGCCGTTTGGACGAGGCAGTATTTATCGGCTGGAAAGGCTTAGAAGTATTGCACGAATGAGGGAAAGTGGAAAAAGTAGAAGTGAAAGAAGCAGTTTGGGAGTTGACAGAGGGATTAAAAAAATATGAAAAACGAAAGTTAAATGCTAGAAATCAGAAAAAGTTATAAATTTTTTTAATGTGAAAAAAATATTTTGATAATGATGGTTTTGATATTTACGTTTATTTTTTTGTACATTTTTTTCAGGATATTCTGCAAAAAGTCTTTATTTTTTTCGATTTTTTTATTTATATTGGAGTTACACTTTATTTGCTTATTGTGGAAAGATTTTTTTGAAAAAGGTGGAAGTTCAAGAGGAAATTAGAAATATAAAAAAATGACAGGGAAAGGGAACATAATGTTTTTTTGGAAAAAAAGTGAAGGAAATAGAGGATTTGGAGAAAAGTCAGATTGAGCATATATTTTTGAAGGATTCTGAAGATTATGATATGAAAAATTTGGAAAGTTGGAAGAGCGACTTCTTTTGATTGGGAAACAGACACCTAGAAATAGGGTTGATATTGATGTAAGTGATGGAATTTATTCTAATTTAGTTAGCAGGGCTCATGGAATTTTTAAATCGAGTCAATGGGATTTGGTATTATGAGGATTTGGGTTCGCAAAATGGGAGCGGAATTGAAAGAAATCTGGATAAGCGGAAAATAAAAATTAAAAAAATATACCTGTAAAAAGTGGAGTCAGGCGATATAATTTACTTGGCAACTACAAAAATATTATTAAAAATAAAAAAAGGCAATAATAGAAAGTGGAAAATTTCAAAAAGCAAGGGAATTAAAAATTTTTATTAGAGAGCAAGAATAAAAATTTATGTTTTTTTCATGAAGTTTAGTATTGCAGGTTTTTCATAAATAGATAAGATAAAAAAATGGAGGATTATTTTAAAATGAAATTAGATAGATGTAAAAATGGGCATATATACGATGTTTCCAGATATAGTTCGTGTCCCTACTGTAAATCGGAAGGATTGGAAACAGAAGTTCAAGATGATAAAATTAATTTAGTTGAACAAATGGAAGATGAGGATAGAACTACTGCCTACTGGTCAAAGGACAGCACGGTGGATCCTGTTGTGGGATGGCTTACGTGTATTGAAGGGCATGACAAGGGGAAGGATTATAGAATTGTGAGTGAACGGAACTTTATTGGACGTGGGGAAAATATGGACATCCAGATTTCAGGGGATACTATGATTTCAAGGAAAAATCATTGTTCGATAAGTTATAATCCGAAGCAGCGGAAATTTATGCTAACTCCTGGAGATTCCAATGGATTGATTTATTTAAATGGAGAAGCTGTTTATAATACGGTGGAATTGAGGGCTTATTCGGTTGTGGAAATGGGGGAGAGCAAATTTGTATTTGTAAATTTGTGTGGAGATTATTTTGATTGGGAGAAGGAAAAAGCCAGGGATGAAAATTTGAGAAAAAGATATGAGAATTTGGCTGATGAAAAAAACAGCTGGAAATATGAATTTTGTGAATAGAAATAGTAAAAAAATGGGGATTTGGAAGTAAAAATTGAAGATTATGAAGAAAATTTATAAGTTAATGAAATTAAGGGAGAAGTGGGAAAAATGAGGAAGGATGAGGCAAAAATTTATTACGGAATTTTTTTGAGCGAGGCTGGAACGAAGGCTGAAAATAGTGATTATTTTGGATATATTTTGCTGGATAATTATGCGATTTGGGCTGTAGCTGATGGATTTGATGAGGAAGATGGGGCAAAAGTTGCGGCAAGGATTGCTGTAGAATCTGTAATTGAATATTTTTATGCTACGTCCCACGATTTAATTATGACGTTATTAAGGAAATGATGGATTATGCCAATTTGAAGGTTAAGGAAAAAAACAGGAAGAAGCTAAAAAAATATTCTCTTATGCACACTTCTTTTTAATCGTTATAAGCAATTATAATTCAATTTTATATGGAAATGTTGGAAATACTAGATTTTTATCATATTAGAGGCGGATATATTGTTTCTCAAAGTAAAGATGATACGATAGCGCAGCTTTTGGTGGATGAAGAAGCGTTAAATGTATCGGATATGAAATTTCATAGGCAGAGAAATGATTTACTGCAGGCAATTGGGGATTTTGGAAAAATTAAGCCGAATATTATAAAAAAAGCCCTGTAGAGCTTATGGAAAAAGATATTTTTTTGCTTGACAACCGTGGGATTTTTGGGAAAATATTGATGAACATGATATGGAAAAATGATTTGTCTAGATTTGAGGATAAAAAGCAATGGCTGAATTCATTGGAAAAGAGAATACTTGCTTCGCTTAGGGACAATATTGAAAATTATACGATTGCACAGGTGGAAGTGCAGGCGGTGGCAAGTCCAGAGCCGATGGAAAAGGATAGAAGCAAATTGATAAAAAAAATAATTTTGATAATAATGATTGTTGTTGTGATTATTTTATTTATTGTAATTTGGAATGTGAAAAAGGCGAAATGGGATTTTACAGGCGGCGACACAGTATGAAAAAGCTGGCGGATGAGGAAATTTTTGAAAAAGAATTTTAATAATTCAATTGATAATTTAAAATTGGAAATTGGGGAATATGAGAAATTAAAGCCAAAAAAAGCAGAGGCGTGATTGGATTTTTTACAAATGCAGAGAAAAAAAGGAATGATGCGAATAAAAAGATTGATGAAATAAATAAAAAAATTGGAGAAACTGAAAAGATTAAGGAGGCATTTTCAGATATTAATGAAGGAAATGATCTGTTTAACAATGGAAATTATGATGAGGCAAATGAGAAGTATCAGCAGGCTAAATATAATCTGAATGACAATACTTATAAACGTGATGAGTTGAATACAGAAGAAATTTTAGCAACATTGGATTCACGGATTAATTCTGGTGTGAAACTGAAGGAAGCGAAGGCTTTTAGAAATGGCTGGGGATAATGCGGTTAATGAAGGAAGTTACAATTTGGCGAAAGTCAGTTATAAAAATGCTGCAGATATGTATTTGGCAAATGGAAAGGCGGATTATGTTTCACAAATTGAGAAAAAGATAGAGGAAATAGCGGATAAGGAAAAAATGGCATATAATGGGGCAATGCTTGCGGAAAAATAAAGGAGATTCATTGGCACAGAGCAACATTAATTCTTCTAGGGAGGCATATTATCAGGCACGGCAGATGTACCAGATACTTGGAGATACTGTGAAAGTAGGGAGATTGACAATAAGATACAGGAACTTAATTCTCAGCAGAATGCTGATTTACAAACTGCTAATAATCTTGTTCAAGAGGGGCTTTCGCAAATTACGGCTAATAATCCAGCACAGGCAATAGGAATTTTTGACACAGGCTAAAAAAATATTTATCAAAAAAATGAAAGATACAAATAATGTAAATGCTGTTGGGAAATATATAAGCCAGGCACAGGAATTTATTAAATTTGAAAGCCAGAATGCTGAAAAACTGAAGGAAAAGGAACTGGAATATTCAGAAAAATTAAAATCACAGGAAACAGAATATTCAGAAAGGCTAAGACAGCAGGAAATTCAGCTGCAGCAGCAATTACAGGCAAGAGAAGCAGAAATAAAAGCACAGCAGGAACAAATGGAGATAGAGAGGCAAAAGCGGGAAGAAATATCAAGAAAAATGGAAAATGCCTCAAATCTGGAAATGCAGGCGGATCAGCTGGTATTAGATGAAAAATTTGAGGAAAGTATTTCAAAATATGAGGAAACGAAGAAAATTTTGGAAGAAGTAAATGCTGATGGAAATTTTGGGAATCAAGCGGCTAAGATTGAAGGTTTAAATAAAAAAATCGAAAAAAGTGAAGGATATTTGCTGAAGAAAAAGGGAGAAGAGGATCTTAAAAATAAAAAATGGCAGGATGCTATGGAAAAGCTTACGCAGGCAAAGAAAAAGCTGGAAAAAGTTGGAATAAAGCAAGATGAATTGGAAAAAATAGGGAAAGAACTGAAAAGGGCTGTGAAAAAAGCAAATAAGAAATGGTGGCAGTTCTGGAAGATTTTTTAGGAGAAAGCTAAGATTAAAAATTGAATAACAATAGTATTAGTTAAAAAAATTATGACAGTTTCACTATTTAAATGGAAAATGATACAGGATAGGAGGGAAAAATGGTAAAAAGCGTAAAAATTAAAAACTTTCTTTTTTTAAGGAATATGCACAAATTGCTGAAAAAAATACGTATTCGGCATATATTCCGAATGGGAACAGGGGAATCTGGTGCATTGCTAATTTTGAGGAAAAAATTCAGAGGCGAGAAAATGTGGAAATTGAGGGAAAAATAGGAAGTAGCGGTATTGAGAGTAAAAAAAATAAAAAGAATGTAAAAAGGAAGAATTTGGCAAAGGCTGGAGTTCATAAAGTTATTGAAAAATATTTGGAAAATGGTGGTTTTTCAACGGAAAATATGAAAAAAATTATTCAATCTTCTAAAGATAAAGTAATTTTTGAGAAAAGTAAGTTTTTTAAAGTTGAAAAAAATAATGAAAAATGATTTTGATTCTAAAAGATTTTTATTCGCAAATTGTTGTTATTATTGACAAAGATGACATGATTGCGGGAAATATGGGGAAAACAGAGCTTGCTTTGTATCGGGAAAATAGGATTGTGGAAAAAATATGTGGAGAGGAAATTAAGAGAGTAAAGTTACAGAAAAATGATTATTTGCTGGCTGGAAGTCCTGAATTTTGGAAAAATGTTGATGAGAATGAGATTGAGGAAGTTTTTGTTGATTTGAAAAGTAAGGAGAATATTGAGAAAAATTTAAGCAGGAAAATAAAGGCTGCTGAAGTGAAATTAAAAAAAGTCATACCATTTTTGTCGATTTTTGTGGAAAATATTGAAATGGAAGATAGTGATGAAGAATTGGAAAGGGAAGTTGACAGAGAAAATAAGAAAAGGGAAATAGCTGTAAAGTATACGTTTTTAATGATAATATTTTTATTTTTGTTTATTTCTGTGGGGAAAAATATTCAAAGGGGGAATCTGAAAATTAGGAAGGAAAAAAATTTGGAAAGTGTGGTAGCTGGAAAAATTGGGGAAAAAGGCGAAATTGATGGAAAATAATTTGATTGAAAAGATGGAAATTGAAAAAAATAAAATAATGAGAAAAGATAAAATTGGGCTGGAAAATGTTGAGAGTGCTGAGGAAAAAGATGGAGATGAAGGAGAAAAAGCAGGAGATGGAATTAAAAAGTGTGGAGGGAAAAATAAAAATGTGGAAATTTAGAAGTAGTTCAAAATATTGAAGAAAATGATGGAAAAAGAAAAAAATTAAAAAAATAAAGTAAGCAAAGTGAAAATGGGTGAGAAGGAAAAAAAGTCAGAAAAGATGGGAAAAAGTTACTGGAAATGAAAAAAAATCAAAATAAAAATTTTAACGTAAATAATAAAAGTTTTTAAAAAAAGATCAAAATTTAAAAAAATAACAAACTTTCACAACTTGATAAGGAAATTGAGAGGAACTGGAAAAATTTTGGGAGCGTGATAGGAATGGAAATAATTTGAAGAAAATATAAAAAGGGAAAAAGTGAGATGGATTTTTTTATTAAAGGGAACGATGTTGAATGGGAAATATAAGATTGTGAGTTATATGGCTAAGAGTGATTTTTTTCTAATATTTATTTGACTGAAAATAATTTAGGGGAAAAAAAGTTGTTATTAAGGAGTGTTATCCTGAAAAAAATTGTTATGAGAGATGGGAAGGAAGTTTTTACGGAAAAAAATATAGGAAAGATTTTGAGAGATTAAAGAGATGTTTTTGGAAGGAAAAATGTATTTTGGAGAAATTTAGAAAGAAGTCTAAGGGAAATAGGGAAAATTTCAAAATAATCTTATTAAAAAAATGGTGTTATTAAAATTCTGGATTTTTTTAGTGAAAATGGAACAAATTATATTGTTATGGAATATTTTGGGATTACTTTGAAAGAGTATATTTTGGAAAATAAGGTTCAAGATGAAAAAAATAAATATAAATTATATTTTTGAAAATATTTCTTAAAGTTGCAAGGGCTGTTTGTAAAAATCCATAAAAAGGGGATTATTCATTGTGATTTAAAAGCCATCAAATATTTTTGGTTGATATTAGGGGAATATTAGAATTATTGACTTTGGATCAAGTTTGAGAAAAAGGGAAAAGGTTGATTTTATTGAGGTTTCAGAAGGGTATTCGCCGATTGAAGTTTATTCAGAAAAGGTTCAGATTGATGAAAGAGCTGATGTTTATTCGCTTTCGGCACTTTTTGTATTTTTATGCTTTGTGGGAAGAAAATTGATGGGGCAGTTAAGAGGTTTTATAAGCCAGAATTGGAATTTGCAAGAGAAGTGATTTTAGGGTTTGAGAAAAATTGGGAAGTTTAAGGAAGTGGAAAAAAATAATAAAAAAAAGGATTGGAATTTGAAAGGAAAAAGATTTGGAAGTGTCAGGAAATGATTGAAAAGTTAGAATTATTAAATTTTATTTAGCGAAGGGGCTTATCACCCTTACAATAAATAAAAATATATCTTCTGTTTTTTTAAATTAGATTTAGTATGAGAATATAGTTCGTATAAAAAAAGTATATAATTTTATGTAAATGTATAAATTTATCGGCATAGAGATTTTTTGTTAGAATTATATAAAAAGTTTAGATTTTTACAAATTCAATAAATAAAGGGGAAAATATAGAGATGAAATTGTTTTATGAGGAAGAATTGCGGAGAAAAATCCTATTATGAGATGTATCAGATTGCGATTGAGGAAAAGCTGGTGGATGTGCATTTGGAAACGCCTGCGAGAGAGGAGCTTATTACACTTTTGATGAAATATCGGGGAGTGAAGGCTAATTATTGTATTGACAAGTATAAAAAAAATGGGCTTGTAAATGTTCAGCTGCTTTTTGACAGTAAACTTGGGGAGAGGATTCATCATGAGAATAAAATACGAGTACCGCACAAAATTATTTTGTATAAGGAGCTTGATTTGATGAGGGAGGACAATTATAAGATTGAGATTCCTGAAAATGTGAGCAGTGCAAATGTCTTTCTTATAAATGCAAATAATTATCTTTGTGGAATTTTTCAGCTGGAAAAGGATTTGAAGAGCAGGAATAAATATTTTTTTGATTAGTAAAAAAGAATTTTTTAGAGTTGAGACATTGAGAAATAATAAGTTTTTCGTTTTTTTATTTTTTTAAAGAAAATGACTTAAAATTTATTCATGAATTTTATAATTGGAAGGAAGATGAGCCATATCCGCTTTATCCGTATCAGATGGATTATTATAAAGTTGAAATTGAAAATTTTGTTGTAAAAAATCTGGAAACTACGAATACTCCGCTTTGTATTGATTTTTGGGACTGTAAATACAGCTCTGGGAGCATATCTGGATAGAAATTATGTGAAGGATTTGCCGACTAATGATATTTTGAATGGGAATGTTGTCATTGATGCGATAAACTATGTGAAATTTGATGATGGGGAAAGGCATTACCGTGAGATTTTTTTCCAACATTGGTTTATGTTGAAGATTGTAGCGATAGTAATAATATTAAGTATTCGTTTGGATATGATGTGGTAAGAAAATTGGAAAAAAATGATTATATTGTTAATGGATCGATTTTTTATAGTTTGAAAAGGTGGGTGCATGAGCATAATAAGATGGAAAAAATTAATGATGAGTTTGGGAATATTTTTGTATGTAAAAAGAAAGGAAATAATAAAGGCTTATTTGAAATATGTTGTAAATCGTGCAGAATATATGTTTAAATGTAAATTTAAAAAAATTCATGCTTCCAGCCCTGTAAAATTGAAAGAGCAGTTTTTGACAATGTTTCAGGAAATTTTTATGGTTGAAAAATAACTTTTAATAAAAAGTTCTTATGAAAAAAATTATGAATATGAAATTATTCGTGAAAAATGCTATGGATGAAGCTATTGCTGTGCTTTATAATACGATTGAGATACAGATAAGGAAGGGAGATATAAGGAAAAATGAAGAATATAGTGCTTTTAATTATTGATTGTGGTGGTGGAACTACTGATTTGGCAGCTTGTAAATATGTGATTAATAAGGACAGGATTTCATATTATCTGGATATAAGGACAAGTTTTTGAAAATGGAGATGAAAAATTTTTGGGGAAATGACTTGACTTATAGGATTATGCAGTTTTTGAAGATTGTGCTGGGAGCAAAAGTATTCTGAGAATAGGACTGTTTCTGTTAATGATTTGATAAAAATATGATAATGATATGATTTATAAAGTGATTGATGACAGCGGTGTTGATAAAATTTTTTGAAAATATGAATTTGGAATATGAAAAATATGAGAAAAATAATACCGACAAAATATTCACAATTTGAAAATAAAATGAGCGAAGAATATCAAAAAAATACGAAATAATTTTTATATGCTTTGGGAAGCTGCTGAAAATTTAAAAAGAATTTTTTTACATCTGATGGAAGACTGCGGACACGTTTTGATGCACCTAGAAATTATGAAAAAAAGGAATGACATTCATATAACGCAGTTAAAAAAAGCTGGAAAAATTCACACTTATGAAAAATGAAATATTTAACACAGTAACAGATTATCCAAGACATATTTTTTACAATAAAGGAAATAGAAAAAAATTGTAAAAGCCGATATTTATGGAATGCTTAGAAAATTTTTTTGAACACTTATTACAAGGAAGGGCTGCTTTTTGAGTATTCGTTGATAAAGTTGAGCGGACAATCGACTAAAAATTAGTACATTTCAGGAAGTTTTAAAGGAATTTGTGCCTGGAAAAATGATAGAATATAAGGAGCTTAGCCATCGTGATGATTATGAGCTGAAGTTGAACTGTCTGGATGGTGCTATAAAATATTTGGATTATAAGCGGTTTGGGCATATAGATGTGGAAATTGTGAATGAAGTGCCACTTGTGCCGTATTCTGTGTGGGTGGAAAAATATGATGGGGAAAAGATTGAAATGATCCAGACTTCACGGAAGGCTGATATTCTGATTGGGCAAATTGACAAGAAAAGTTCGGCTGAAGAACTAAAAATTTATGTTTATAATGCTGAAGGGGAACTTAAAAAAGAGATGATCTACAAAAATGAGGATGACTATGAGGAAATGGATGCACAGGAAATCTTGCCAGAATTTGTAAATATTATTTCTCAAAATGATACTGATACAATTCAAAATGATACAGTTAGATTTTTTTCGTTTACACTGATTTAAATAACTGAGGGATTTTTTTGTCGTGCCAATCCAAAGAAAGTCAGATCAGCTTTATCTTGGACGTAAAGCAATATTTTTCCTTATGAAGATAATTTAAGTGAAAATTCTATTTTGATGGAAATCACTAAAAAAAGGGGAAAAAAATATTGAAAAAAGATGAACTAATTTGGATAATGCCAACGATTTTTTTATTTTTTTATTATTCTTTTTATGATAAAAATTTTGTACACCTAAAATTAATAGAAAAATATATTGTCAGTAAAATAAAAACGTGAAAATCTTGAACTTTTTGTAGATATGAAAGGAACTGTTGCTGCAAATAATGTTACTAAAATTGGATTAGATGTAAATTTATCAGTTGATAATGTTTATTTTTAAAGCTGGAGATTTTTGTGAAAAAAAGGGCGATATAATAGTAAAATTTAGTGACTATCAGAAAAGTGATATTAGTGAAAAAAAGAGCATTGCTAGTCGTAAAAAAATGCACAGTTGAGAAAACCTTGAAAAACAGCAGGAAATTAGAAGTGGATGTGAATCAGAAAATTCAAGAAGTAAAAGGGGAAATAGATGGGATTGGAGCTGGAAGTAAAAAGATGAAATGAAAAATGCTGTGTTAGTTCAGAGAACTGTGAGAAGTCCGTTTGATGGGTATATTGTAGAAAATTAATGCTGTAAAAGGGTGGAATTGTAAATAAAAATGAGCCTGTAGTTGTTTTGACGGAAAAAGAATGATCTGAAAATAATAAGTGAAAGTATGACAGATGAAAAAAATTAAAAATTTGAGTATTGGAAATATGGCTGAAAGTAAGCCTTTTTAGGAGAAAAATAAAAAGCTGGAGAAGAGAAAACGCTTGAAGAATTAGTTGAAATTAAAAAAATGATAAAAGGCAAAAAAGGTTTTAAAAATAGAGATAATAAAGGGAATTTAGATTTATTTTCTGAAAGAAAAAGTTATTGAAGCGGAATTATTTAAGATTAATAAAGTTGTAAATATGAATGTGCTTGAGTTTTTGCCAATTTCTTTTAAGGATTTATTTTTTTAAATGAGCAGGTGGATATTCGTGTGATTTATAGAAAGAAAGAGAATGTTTTAATTGTTTCTAAAAAGCGATTATTTTTTTAAAAATCAGAAAAGTTATATTTATTTGATTGATAAAAAAATAATTTGGTTAGGGAAAAGGAAGTTTTTGTTGGGGTGGATAATGGAGAAAAGATTGAGATTTTTTTGGGATGAATATTGAGGAAGGGATGGAAATTGTGGAAAATCCTGATGATAAAATTACAAATAATGTAATTGTGGAAAGAAGAAATATTCAAGATGAAGAAATTGAAAAAGAAAAAAAGAATAGAAAAAAATTAGAGAATGAAAATGAAAAAAATAGGAAATAAAATGGATGAAAATGAGAGGGAGATTATTAGATTGAAGCAAAAAAATAATAGATTGAAATTTTTTTAAATTATTTGAAAGTAAATATTAGGGTTTAATCTAGTAAAAAGATTTATAACGTATTCATTATTCAAATGGTATTTAGTAAAAAAATAAAGATTTTTTTCACAAGGGGTAAAAACCCCTTGCCAGTAAATAAATAAAATAAAGTTTTTTTAATTTGAATTGCCAATTTTGGTCATTTTTTTCCATCATCAGTTATAGAAAGTCCATTTCCGTTTGGAAAATCAGATTTATTTAAGGAAATTATTTTTTTGATGACTAATTTTTCTGAGTCTATGAAAGGGCCTAAACTTCCGTAAGTTTGTCTTACAGGAATAATCTCTCCAGAGATAAAATTCCCGTTGCTGTCTATTTTAATTTTAAAAATTGGAGCAAGGCCCATAGAGCCTGAAATATTTATCTTTCCAAAAGTTGCAAAATTTCCGCCACTGTAGGAAATAAATTTATTTTTGTAAAGCTCGGCTGCTCTTGTAACGTGCGGTCCTTGTCCAAAAACAATATCTGCTCCATTATCTATCGCAAAATGGGCAAATTCATATACATTTCCCCGATCTTCCCCATGAAAAATTTCGTGATTTCGAGTAATATGTTCTGCTCCAGCACCTTCAGCACCGCCGTGAAACATGACAATTACAATATCAACTTTTGACTTTAATTCATAAATAAGTTTTCTTGCATAATTGTAGTCATTCAATTTTACAGTGGCTGAATTTGGAGCAAAGGAAATAAATCCAAATTTTTTTACCATCTTTTTCTAAAATTGAACTTTCAGCAATATCTTTAATTCCAGAATATTTTATATTTAAATTATCAAGATTTTTTTAATAGTTTCCCTAATTCCCAGTTTCTCCAAAATCATTACTATGATTATTAGCAACACTCAAATAATCAAATCCAGCTTGCTTTTAAATATTTTTCCATATTTTTGATGGCATGCGAAAAAGCATAACATACATTTGGATTATCACAGCTTTTTCGAGTACCGCCATTATCAAATAACGTTCCTTCCAGATTTCCACAGTAATATCTGCATTTTGAAGCACATCTTGAGTATTTTTTTCAAAATATTTTCATCATTTTTTTGAAGTAAATCAGATGGATAATTTGAGCCAAGCATTATATCTCCAACTCCAATTATTGTAAATTCTGATTTTTTTCATTTGTTTTATCATTTCCATTATTTTTTTAGAAATATTTTTTTGATTCCTAATATTTTTTTCGGCATTAATAAATCTGTTTCTAAAGTCTTTTGAAAAAAAGGGCTTGTAATAATTAATGCAAGTGCAAAAAGCCAAAATAGCAAATAAAATTAATAGTATATTTTTTTCATTTATTAAATCCTTTCATAGTTTATTAGTAGTCATTACAAATAAGCAATTTAGCAATTTCTTGGCAAAGGATCAAGTTTTTTTGTTACCTGATAAATAAAATTGCAATATTAATATATTTTACATATATTTACTGTAAAAAAAGCAATATGATTCATAAAAAAATAATTTTAGAAGAGAAAAATATTCTTTACATTTTCTGTTTTTCTATTATACTTTAAATATGTAAAAACAAAAAAATTGGAGGATAAATAAATGAAAATTGCTGAAGCTCTTATTTTACGTGCTGATATTCAAAAGAGAATTGCACAGCTGAAAACAAGACTTAATAATAATGCCAAAGTTCAGGAAAATGAAGAACCTGCTGAAAATCCTGAACTTTTATTAACTGAATTAGAAAAATTTGATTTTCGCAGTTAAATGATTTAATAGTAAAAATAAATAGAACAAATACACTTTCAAAAAAATTGATGGAATTTCATTGGTGGAGTTAATTGCAAAAAAAAGATACGCTTTCACAAAAAGCAGGAATTTTTGCGTGAATTTATTGAAATTGCAAGCCAAAAGGTGGATTTGTATTCTACAACGGAAATAAAGGTTTTCAGTACGGTTAATGTGCCTGAACAGCAGAAAAAGCTGGATAAATTGTCTAAGGAAATTCGGGAAACTGATACAAAAGTTGCAACAGGCTAACTGGACTATTGACTTAGTTGAAGAATAAAAATAGTGTATTTAATATTGTAATTTATAAAAAAATAAAAAGATTTTTTTGGTGTAGATATTGTTAAGGTGAACATAAACCTTTGGATATTAGGGGAAAAAAATATCCTACAATGAATGAAGTAATGCGGGGAAGTTGCAAAAAGTTATGATTAATCCCAGTATTGTTACATCTGTACGAATTATTGTAATTGTTACTACCATATGTTAATTAATAATATTGAGGCTGGGTTGCGGGAATGGTTTTGCTATGTAGAAATTTATAAGGAGAAAAAAATTTTATGAAAAAAAATAGGGCTTGTGCCACGTTTGATTATTTCGATTGTGCTTGGTATTTTACTTGGATTAGTTTTGCCAAGTCCGATTATAAGGATTTTTGTCACGTTTTCGTCGTTGTTTAGTAAATATTTGTCGTTTATTATTCCATTTATGATTATTGGATTTGTTGTAACTGGAATTTCAGATTTACGTCATGGAGCGGGAAAAATTGCTTGGAATTACAACTTTACTGGCTTATCTTTCTACAATTGTTGCAGGTACGCTTTCGTATCTTATGGCAATTAGTATTTTTCCAAAAATTCTTAACTTTGCTTCGTTTACAACGGTGGAACATCCTGAAAAAGAATCTTTTGACAGCTTATTTTGACATTCCAGTTGCACCAATGTTTGATGTAACTTCAGCGATTATTTTTTTGCATTCATAATGGGACTTTCGATTAGCTGGCTTAGAAATAATGGAGAAGGGCAAACTACATATAACCTTTTTTTCGAGAATTTTCAAAGATAATTACAAAATTGTTAAGCACATCAATTATTCCGTTGCTTCCTGTCTATATTTTTTTGGAACATTTATGAATATGACTTACAGTGGACAAATTTTTTTGCAACGCTTTCAATATTTTTTTAAAGGTATTTATTTGTGTAATAATTTTGCATATTTTTATATACTGCAGGTTTATTCATATTTGCTGGCGGGCTTTCAGGAAAAAAATCCATTTGTCTGTATGAAAAATCAGATTCCTGGATATTTTACAGCTCTTGGGACACAATCTTCAGCCGCTACAATCCCAATAAATATTGAATGTGCCAAAAGAAACGGAACATCGCCTGAAATCCGTGAATTTGTAGTTCCTTTATGTGCCACAATTCATTTGGCTGGAAGTATTATTACAATTACAAGCTGTGTTGTTACTGTACTTATGATGCACAGCATGTCCTACGGAATTTCAACAATTTTTTTCCGTTTATAATGGTACTTGGAGTAGCAATGGTAGCTGCGCCTGGAGCACCTGGAGGAGCAATAATGTCTGCACTTCCATTTTTAGGAATGGTTGAATTGCCTCAAGCAGCTCAATGGCTTCACTCTTAATCGCACTTTACATAACACAGGATAGCTTTGGAACAGCGGCTAATGTTTCTGGAGATAATGCGATTGCCATTATAGTTGATTGGATATATCATAAATTTATAAAAAAATAAAATTAGTATGATTGAAAAAGTAGAAAATTTATGCTATAATTAACCCATAAAGGTAATGGATATACTCCATTTTAAGGTAAAAAAATAGCGGAAAAAAATATCTTCTTCTTAGTTGAAGGGGTATTTTTTTATGTTATAATATTTCTGGGTTCGCTACCCAACCTTGAAATGGAGGGAGGTGAATAGTAATGATGAATGGTGATGTTGTTACTTTCATTGTTATGGTTATAATTTTTGTATATAATCTTTAACAAATAGATGACAAATTGCCATTTTTTTGCCTCCAAGATCTGCAGGAAATTATAACCTGCAGGTTTTTTTCCATAAAAATTATAAATATAATAAATTTTAATGAGGAATAGCAGGAAATAATAAAAAAAGTGAATTACTAATTAATTTTAGTTTTTTTCACTTTTTATTATATTATTTTTTTGTTTTTTTATATTAGTACCATAAAAGGTTAATTCCATTTTTCCTTACATGTTTTTTACGATTTCTGGTGTCCATACAGAAGCTTGAACTTCTCCAATGTGGGCTTTTTGTAATAAAAAAACATGCAGATTCTTGATTGCCCGATTCCTCCACCAATTGTTAATGGTAATTCATCATTTAGAAGCATTTTGTGGAAATTAAGATTTTTTTCTTTCTTCCAGGTTTAATTCTTTTTAATTGACGTTCTAATGCCTCTTTATCAACACGGATTCCCATTGAAGATAATTCTAATGATCTGTCTAAAACTGGATTCCACATAATTAGATCTCCGTTTAGTTCCCAGTCATCGTAATCTGGGGCACGTCCATCGTGTCTTTTTTTCCAGAATTTAACACTTTTTCCGATTTGCATAATGAAGATTGCCTTGTGTTCTTTTTGCAAATTTGTCTTCTCTTTCATTTGGAGTTAATTCAGGATATAAATCTTCTAATTCTTGAGAAGTAATAAAAAGTAACTTCTTTTTGGCAAGAATTTTTTTCAAATTTTTTCAAATTTTTTTCAGTCAATTCTTTTTCTGTATTTAAAAAGGCTTGATATATTTTTTTACAGTTGCTTTTTAAAAAGTCAATATTTCTATCTTCTTTTGAAATAACTTTTTTTCCCAGTCCCATTGGTCAACGTAAATTGAATGCATATTATCTAAATCTTCATCTCTTCTGATAGCATTCATATCTGTATAAATACCTTTTCCTTCTTCAACGCCATATTGCTTCAATGCAATTCTTTTCCATTTTGCAAGTGAATGCACAATTTCCAATGTTACATCTGGCATTTCCTTCATTTCAAAAGCTACAGGACGTTCAACGCCGTTCAAATTATCATTAATCCCAACAGACTTTCTAACAAACATAGGTGCTGAAATTCTTGTTAAGTCTAATGCTTTTGCAAGTTCTCTCTCAAAACAGTCTTTTGCAGCTTTTATTGCAATTTCTGTTTCCATGATTCCATATTTTGGATCATAATTTTTTGGAATTATAGTTTTTGACATATACTCTCCTTCTTTCTCAATTTTTTTATTCTACCTATAGATGTTATCAAAATTATTATCTATTGTCAAATTTTTTTAAATTGAGCCTATTTAAGTTATTTTTTTAAAGAAATAATCCTTTTTTTCTATTTTTTTCTAAATGGAATTTAATATAAAAATATTGTTTTTTTAGTATTAATATTTGAATTAGTTATAAATATATATTGTAATGATTATAAAATTATGATAAAATTAAATAAAGAATTTTTGAATAACAAAAATATTAATAGCTTTTATACTAAATATGTATATATTTAGAATTATAGAAAAACTTAAAAAGTTAAAAATATCAAGAATGGAGGAAAAAATGGAAAATATATCTAAAGATAAATTATTAAGTATGTATGAATCAATGTTAGATATTAGAAACTTTGATTTGAAGGTAAATCAACTTGTAAAAAGAGGGATGGTTCCAGGAATGACACATTTGTCAGTTGGAGAAGAAGCGGCAAATGTTGGAGCGATTGCGGCGTTAAATCCTGATGATTTTATAACGTCTAACCATAGAGGACATGGGCAAGTTATTGCAAAAGGGATTGACTTGAATGGAATGATGGCTGAGATTATGGGGAAAGCTACAGGAACTTGTAAAGGTAAAGGTGGTTCAATGCATATTGCCGATTTAGAAAGTGGAAATTTAGGAGCTAACGGAATTGTTGGTGGAGGACACGGAATGGCAGTAGGAGCAGCTTATACTCAAAAAGTTAAGAATACTGGAAAAATCGTACTGTGTTGTTTTGGAGATGGAGCCACAAATGAAGGAAGTTTTCATGAAGCAATGAACTTGGCATCAGTTTGGAATGTACCAATTATTTTTTATTCAATTAATAATGGATATGGAATAAGTACAGATATTAAAAAAGTTACAAATGTAGAGCATATTTATCAAAGAGCAGCAGCTTATGGAATTCCTGGATATTTCATTGAAGATGGAAATGATGTTTTGGCAGTTTATGAAACATTTAGAAAAGCAGTGGATGATGTAAGAGCAGGAAAAGGTCCTGTTTTAATTGAAAGTGTGACATATAGATGGTTTGGGCACTCAAGTTCAGATCCTGGAAAAATATAGAACGAAAGAAGAAGTGGATTCTTGGAAGGCAAAAGATCCAAACATTAAATTTAGAAATAGATTGATTGAAGAAGGGATTGCTACTGAAGAAGAATTAACTAAATTGGAAGAAAATTCAAAACAAAAAATTGAAGAAGCAGTTGATTTTGCGAAAAACAGTCCAGAACCAACTCTTGAATCAGCATTTGAGGATATTTTTTTGCAGATTAATTAAAGTGTTTGTTACTAAAAAGAATTTTTTTGGGAATTTAGTAAAAAGATATTGATTTAAAAAAATATAAATTTCGAAAAAAATTCTAAGAGAGTTAAATTAGGAAAATAGTGTTTGAAAAAAAGAAGAGATAAAAACTGGGAGGAAAAAAATAAATATGGAGACAAAATTAATGTCTGTAAAAGAGGCAATAATTACAGCAATGTCAGAAGAAATGAGAAGAGATGAAAAATGTATTTCTTATGGGAGAAGATGTTGGAATATTCGGAGGAGATTTTTGGAACTTCGGTAGGAATGTTGGAAGAATTTGGAGAAGAGAATTAAGGATATGCCTATTTCAGAATCAGCAATTTCAGGAGCAGCTATTGGGCAGCAATGACTGGTTTAAGACCAATTGTAGACGTAACATTTATGGATTTTTATCGTGTATATGATGGATAATATTGTAAATCAGGCGGCTAAAACTAGATATATGTTTGGTGGAAAAAGGAAGAGTACCAGTGACATTTAGATGTGCGGCAGGAAGTGGAGTAGGTTCAGCAGCACAACATTCGCAATCATTGGAGGCTTGGTTTACGCATATTCCTGGAGTGAAAGTAGTTGCACCTGGAACACCTGCAGATGTGAAAGGGTTGTTGAAAAGCAGCTATTAGAGATAATAATCCAGTAATTTTTCTTGGAATATAAAGGCGCAATATAATATGAAAGGTGAAGTTCCAACAGATCCTGAATTTGTTATTCCTTTAGGAAAGGGAGAAATAAAAAGAAGGTACGGATATTACAATAGTAAGTTACGGAAGAATGCTTGAAAAGAGTATTGAAGGCAGCAGAAATAGTGGCTGGAGAAGGAATTAGCGTAGAAGTGGTGGATCCTAGAACATTGATACCATTAGATAAAGAGATAATTTTGGATTCAGTTAAGAAAACAGGAAGAGTTATTTTTAGTGAATGATGCTCATAAAACAAGTGGATTTATTGGGAAATTTCAGCAATTATTTCAGAAAGTGATGCATTTGATTATTTGGATCATCAATTGTGAGATTGGCTGGAGAAGACGTGCCTATGCCATATAATCATACTTTAGAAACAGCGATGGTTCCGAGTGTTGAAAAAAATTGTTGATGCAATTAGAAAAGTAAAAAAATAAACAATAGTAGAAGGTGAAAAAAATAAGATGGAAAAATAGCAAATTGAGAGCTACACCTGCTGCGAGAGATTTAGCTAAAATGATGGGAATAGATTTGTTAAATGTTAGAGGCAGTGGAGCTAAAGGTAGAATTCATAAAGAAGATGTGGAAGAATTTAATTTTTGAGAAAAAAAGTGAGAATTACTCCGTTGGCTAGTAAAATAGCACAAGAATACAACATTGATTTGAGTACAGTAGAAGGTAGTGGACATAACGGGAAGATAATGAAAGAAGATATTTTGAATATCATTTGCTAAACCGAAAGAAACTGAAGAATTGGCAAGACATGAAAAAAAGCGATATTGGCTGAAAAAAAGAACAAGTAGAAGAAGCTGATATTGAAGTTGTTCCAATGTCACCGATGAGAAAAAGTAATTGCAAAAAGAATGTCAGACAGTTACTTTACAGCACCTACATTTACATTAAATTATGAAGTTGATATGACAGAATTGATTTCATTGAGAAAAAAAGTTATGGATACAATTATGGAAAATACAGGTAAAAAGATAACTGTAACAGATTTAATTTCGTTTGCTGTAGTTAAAACATTAATGAAACACAAATATGTAAATTCTGAATTGTCTGCAGATGGAACACAAATTACATTACACAATTATGTAAATTTATCAATTGCTGTTGGAATGGACGATGGACTTTTGGTGCCTGTAATTAAAGGTGCAGATAAAATGTCATTGAGTGAATTGGTAGTTGCGTCTAAAGATATTATTAAAAAGGCGTTGGCAATGAAATTGAGTCCTTCTGAACAAAGTGGAAGTACGTTTACAATTAGTAATTTGGGAATGTTTGGAACGCAAAGTTTTAATCCTATTATAAATCAACCAAATTCAGCAATTTTAGGAGTTGCTGCGACAGTTGAAAAACCAGTAGTTGTAGATGGAGAGATTGTAATTAGACCAATAATGACAATGTGTTTAACAATTGACCATAGAGTTGTGGATGGACTTGCTGGAGCTAAATTTATGCAAGATTTGAAGAAATTATTGGAAAATCCATTGGCAATGTTAATTTAGAAAATTTGAAATACTATAAATACCATTAAATAAAATAAAGGAAGTGAAATAAATGGCAGTAGAAGTAATTATGCCTAAAGCTGGAATTGATTAAAAATACGGTTGTACACTCGTGACGTAAGAAGTGAGTTAAACCGAAAAGTATAGTCAGCATATATAGAAATATGTATGTAGAGGTAGCAACTTAAAAAAAGTTATCCAATACTGCTCGAATTGCTGGAACCCCCTAAAACTGGTATAACTACAACATAACATCTAAAAATAAGATGTAAGTGTGAATGTGGCGAAAGCAGAAAAAATATACTAGATGACATAAGGTTAAACCCTAAGTGTTGAGATAATGGGCAATCAGCAGCCAAGACCGGAAGGTAAGGTTCAACGACTATTCCTCCTGAGGGAAGTACACCAGAGCTGGTGGAAGTGGGCAGACCCAAACAGGCAGAGCTGTGGGATAAGATATAGTCTGTGCTTAATAGAAATATTAAGAAGTTCATAAGAGAACTGCATAGGTGGTAGCGTACTTATGTGAACGACAACCTCTAAAACGACTGAGTCAGTTTTAAGGTTCATATATTTAGAAAAAAATTTTTACTTTTTCATTTTACTTATAGTATAAAAATAGTATACTATATATAAGTAAATGGAGGTGAAAATCACATGGAAAAAGCATACAAGTTTCAGATTTTTATCCAACTAAAACTCAAATAGAAAAGTTAAACTGTACTTTTTGGCTGTGTGAATATGTCTATAACCATTTTTTTAAGTTTAAAACAGGAATTATATAACAAAGAGAAAAAAATCTATGTCATATAATCAATGCAGTAAAAGCATTGACAGTTTTTAAAAGCAAGAGAAAGAATGGTTAAAAGATGTAGATAAATATTCTTTACAAAAATTCTTTTAAAAGGATTTAGATAAAGGCATATAAAAACTTTTTTAGCGGAAATGGCTATCCAAAGTTTAAATCTAAGAAAAGATAATAGAAAATCATATAGAACTAGTTATACAAATAATAATATAGAGTTTTTAGATAAATGGATAAAAAAGTACCTAAGTTAGGAAAACTAAAAAAATAAGAGATAAGATGAAGCCACAAGGAAGAATAATAAATGCAACAATAACACAAGCACCTAGTGGAAAATACTATATATCTCTATGTTGTACAGATGTAGAAGTAAAAAGTTAGAGAGCACAAATAAAAAAATGTTGGAATAGATTTAGGGTATAAAGAACTTTGCGATTACCAGTGATGAAACCTTAATAGAGAATCCAAAAATATTTACAGAAATCTTTGAAAAAAACTAGCTTTATGCCAAAGAAAACTGTCACGAAAAACCAAAGGGCAGTTCAAATAGAAATAAGGCTAGAATAAAAAGTAGCGAAATGTTATGAAAAAAAGTAGCGAAATCAAAGAAAAGATTTTTGCAGAAAATTATCGGCATAGGGCTAATAAGAAAGATATGATATTATCTGCATGGAAGACTTACAAATAAAAATATGGTAAAAATCATAGATTAGCAAGAAGTATTTCAGATGTATCATGGAGTGAATTTAATAGAATGCTAGAATATAAAGCGAAAAGTGGCATGGAAGAACAATAGTAAGAGTGGATAAATTTTGCAAGCAGTCAAATATGTAATTATTGTGGGTGTAAGAATGAAAAGTAAAAGGATTTAAGCATAAGGGATGGACTTGTCCAGTATGTGAAACTGTGCATAATAGAGATATAAATGCAGCAAGAAACATACTAAAAGAAGGATTAAGGATATTGGAAAAAAAGTGTTTAAATAAATATATGAACCGTAGGAACTACGAGGGATAGCTAGTAAACATATGTGGCTAGTAAAAGCACATACTTCCCAAGAATCCTGCGACGCAAGAAGTGGGAGGTTCAGATGACAGAAGGGCAAATCGTGAAATGGAACAAAAAAGAAGGGAAAAAAAGTAGAAGAGGAGAAATCTTACTTGAAATAATGACTGATAAAACAAGTATGGAATTGAGGCAGAGGCTTCAGGATACTTAATCAAAGTGTTAAAACAAGATGGAGAAACTGTGCCAGTTACGGAAGTTATTGGGTATATTGGAGCTGAAGGAGAAGAAGCACCAACAGGAGCAGCACCTCAAGCGGCACTAGAACCAAAAACAGCAGAACCAGTGGCAGCAGCTCAACCAGCAGCTTCAACTGAAAATGAACCAAAAAGCACCAAAAAGGTGACGATGAATTTGATGTAGTTGTAATCGGTGGAGGACCTGCAGGATATGTGGCAGCAATTAAAAGCGGCACAATTAGGTGGAAAAGTAGCGATTGTGGAAAAAGTTCATTTTGGAGGAACTTGTTTGAATAAAGGATGTATTCCTACGAAAACATTCTTGAAAAATGCTGAAATTATCGAAGGAATTGAAACGGCTGGAAAAAGAGGAATTATCTTGGAAAACGATAAATTCACTATTGATATGCCAAAAGTTGTTAAATTGAAAAATGATATCGTAAAAACATTGACAAACGGAGTTCAAGGATTGTTGAAGAGTAATGATGTTAAGATTTATAACGGTATTGGAAAAATAAATGTTGATAAAGATGTTGTTGTTACAAATGATAAAGGTGAAACAGTATTGAGAACTGATAAAATCATTTTAGCAGGTGGTTCAAAAGTAGGAAGAATTAATATTCCAGGAATTGACAGTCCAAAAGTAATGACAAGTGATGATATTTTAGATATTCAGCAAATTCCTAAATCATTAGCTGTAATTGGTGGAGGAGTAGTTGGAATTGAGTTGGGACAAGTGTTTAATTCATTTGGTTCAGAAGTAACTGTTGTGGAAATGATGGATAGAATTATTCCTGGTGTGGATAGGGAATCTTCTGAAACATTGAGAAAAGAATTAGAGAAAAAAGGAATGAAAATCTTGACTTCAACTGCAATTAAGGAAATTGTTGATAATGGAGATACATTGACAATTAAAGTTGATGGAAAAGATGATATTGTGGCTGAAAAAGCATTGTTGTCAATTGGAAGAGTGCCTGATTTAGAAGGAATTGGGGAAATTGACTTGGAATTGGAAAATGGTAAAGTTAAAGTGGATAAATATATGGAAACTAGCGTTAAGGTATTTATGCGCCTGGAGATATTAATGGAACTAGAATGTTGGCTCATGCGGCATTTAGAATGGGAGAAATCGCAGCAGAAAATGCAATTCAAGGAAACCACAGAGCAACAAGATTAGAAACAAATTCTTCAGCTTCAATTTATACTATTCCATCAGCGATTTACACTGTGCCAGAAGTAGCAATGGTTGGATTGACAGAAGAACAAGCCAAAGAAAAATACGATATAAGTGTAGGAAAATTTGCGTTTGTAGGAAATGGAAGAGCGTTGGCATCAGGAGAATCTGCTGGATTTGTAAAAGTTATTGCTGATAAAAAATATGGAGAAATTTTAGGAGTTCATATTGTAGGGCCTTCAGCTGCTGAAATCATTAACGAAGCTGCAACATTAATGAAAATGGAAATTACAGTTGATGAAGTAATCAAAACGATACACGGACACCCTACTTATTCAGAAGCATTGTTTGAAGCATGTGCAGATGTTTTAGGGAAGCTGTTCATTTACCTAAAAAGAAAAAATAGAATGAAAGAGGGACTAGTTTGTTATGATTTATTATATCAGTAAAACTCATGATACCGCATTTAATATTGCTTTGGAAGAATATTGCTTTTAAACAATTTAAAGGATGAAGATGAAATATTTTCTGTTGTGGATAAATGAGCCTTCAATAATTGTTGGAAAATATCAGAATACAATTGAAGAGATTAATACAGAATATACTAGAGAAAAAAAGGATTCATGTGATTCGTAGAATTTCTGGTGGAGGAGCAGTTTATCACGATTTGAAATAATTTGAACTATACGATTATTTCTAATAGAGATAAAAGATCAGGAAGGATTCAATTTTAAAGAATTTTTCAAAACCAATAATTGAAACATTGGCAGAATTAGGCGTGAAAAGCTGAGTTTACTGGAAGAAATGATCTGGAAATTGATGGACAAAAATTTTTGTGAAATGCACAGGCTTACATAAAAAGATAGAGTGATGCATCACGGTTGTCTTTTTATTTAATGTTGATTTTAGTGCTTTTGGGAGATGCTTTGAAAAGTTTCAAAAGATAAAATTGAGTCAAAAGGTGTAAAATCTGTTAGAAGTAGAGTTACAAATATATTGCCTCATTTGAAAACTCCAATTACAGTTGAAGAATTTGGTGATAAAATTATGGAATATATGAAAAAACAGTATCCAGATATGAAAGAATATGTTTTTAGCAAGGAAGAGCTTGATTATATTACTAAAAAGAGCTGAAATTAAAAGAAGTTGGGAATGGAATTATGGAGAGTCGTCAGAATTTAATATAACTAGAGGTAAAAAGATTTAAAAATGGAAAAAAATCCAGATCTTTGCCACAGTTGAAAATTCTAGAATTAAAGAAATATTAAATTTTATGGGGATTTCTTTGGGAAAAATGAAGATTTGAGCGAAGTGGAAAATCTTTTGAAAGATGTGAAATATACGAGGGAAGATGTTAAGGAAAAATTGGAAACGGTTGATATTGGGGAATATTTTTCTAAATTTACAGTGGATGAAGTTGTGGAAGTTATTGTAGAATAGGGATTGATTATAAAAATATTTTTTTAGCAAGGGGTAAAATCCCTTGTTTTAAAAATTTTTACTATTATATCATATTTTCAGAAATTATCAATAGTTTTTTTGGAAAAAGTGTAAAGAAAAAAACTTGACAATTTATCAAAAATTTTTGTATAATCATATTGCATTTAAAAATAATGAGTTTTAAAATTATTGAATAGTATGGAGGTAACATTTAATGTTAAAATTAAGATTAACAAGATTAGGAAGAAAAAGTTCCTTTTTATAGAATAGTAGCTATGGAGGCTTTATCTAGAAGAGATGGGAAAGCTGTTGCTTACCTTGGAACTTTTAACCCGCTTGTTGAAGATGACAAACAAGTAGTATTGAAAGAGGAAGAAATCTTGAAATACTTATCAAACGGTGCTCAACCAACTGAAACTGTTAAAAGTATCTTAACAAAAGCAGGAGTTTGGGCTAAATTTCAAGAAACTAAGAAAAAAATAGTTCTGAAAATTCTTGATTCATAATTTATTTTTCCATTTTTGTTGTACTAGCAAGGGATTTTTTGGTCTTTTGTTAGTACAATTGAGATGTAATTTTCATTTGAGGTTTGAATATTGCATTTCAAAATATTTGTCCTAATTTTTAGGGCAAATTTTTTTAAGGAATTAATATTTATAGTTATTTTTAAATTTGATTTTATTTTAATAGTATTTTTATTAAAGGGATTAAGCCCTATTTTATTGGATAAATCTTAATTATGAAATAGAATTTATATAAAAATTTTTAAAAAAACACTTGAACTTTTTTTGTTTTTTTGGTATATTATTAAATGTCTAATGCTATTCTATGTTTAAGAATAGCTTTCAAATGAAATACTATTTTTCATTTAAATAATGGATATGCTAAGTTTCACTTGGTATAGAAATTATTTTTGTGCTTAACATTAGGCAAAAGTTTAGAATAAAAAGGAGTTAGAATTATGACGAATAATTTAACAGTTTTAAAGAAGGATTTGAAGTCTTTTGCAAAAAGAGTGAAGGACTTTAAATATACAGAATCAGCCCTTATAACTTTTTTATTAACTGGATTAATCGAACTGACAGGAGTTTCGTTTAATCTTTTTTCGGCTGAAAATGAAATCCAGGAGCAAACAAAGGCAATCAACACGTCGATAACGAACTTGAAGAGTGATTTCAGGTTTGCACGGCATGAAAATGATAAGTTGCTTAGAAAGACAAACTTGGAATTAGTTAAGTTAATGGAACAAGGAGATCACGTTGTAAAAAGCCCATGGAGCAGCTGGCAATACGGAATAAACGGTTTCTACAACAGCTGGCAAGGTTCATACAAGGGTCGTGGAGACAAAACTGCCGACTACAAATACGAACGTGACAAAACAATGAGCAAAACCAAATACGAAGCATATCCTCACACTCTTTACGGAAACACAACAGAACTAGGATTAAAGCAAGAGCCAAATGCCTCAATCCCAGTATCAGCAACACTTAATCCGTTGATACCAAAAGTAAAGCATGCTAATGTATCAATGGCTGTGGATATAAGTGAGTTGCCTTCGTTTACTCCAAGAACAGTTAATCCGCCAGAAAAACCAAATATAGATACAGCAGTAAATGTTGAAGCACCTACTTTTAGTTTGGTTGGAGAATCGCTTGCAAATAATGCTGATGAATATTTTGATTATAACGGTATTATTTTGTTCCACCAGCAGCACCTTGGCAAGGTGATGGTGTGGCACATGGAATAATTGAAGGTGTTTCTTTAATAAGTGGAAATTTTGCAACAGAACTGACAGGAGTTGATACTGGTACATTTGCTAGTTATTCAGGAAATCAATATCGTAGTTCGGGATACTGGAAATATGGATATAATAATTATGTGATCCATAATCCTATGAATGCTGCTGTAAAAAGTAATAATGATGGTTCTACAGGAGCACCAGGTGTTATTATTGGTCCTGGTGCTACATCATCAACTGTAACACCTTATTCAAGAATAGTGCCAGTTACTATTTATCCTAAAACAGGTTTTTAAAAATGGCTTTTATAATACTAGAAATTCTTCTACAATGATTAATAATGCAAATATAATGTATACTAAGCAAACTGCTTTTGATAACGATAGGGTTGGAGTAAAAGAAATTGTTCATTTAGATATACATGGAGCTCAACCAATAAAAGGCGTAAATAGTGAAAGTACAAGAGTTGCAAATATAATAAATCAATTACCTAGTGATGCATCTGCTACAAAATTGAAAAATTACAAATGCATGGGATGATTTCAAAGATATTTCTGATGCAAAAGACATTGAAAAATCACAAACTTTTATAAATAGTGGAACAACTGTTATAGAAGGAGGGAAAGTAGCTTTTTCAAATAGTTATGATCATACAGATAATATAGACAACAGGAAAACAGCGGCAACTGTTATAAATACAGGAAATATAATTATACATCCATTTTATAAAAATTCAGGGAATTTTTCATCCTTTAGCTTCAAATGAATATTCATTTGAAAAAAAGACGAATTAAATTCAGAGGCTGCTGTTTTTGTGGTATCACCAGAAATAGGGCCACGGAAAACATCAAATAATAATGTTCATGGGATTCGCAAATATTATATAATTCAGGAAATATTGATGTATGGAATAAAAAAATCAGCAGTCTTTTTTATAAATCCTGATGGATCTGAAAGATTTAATACTAGTAGTTATGGTGCACCAAGTTTTTAGGAAAAAAATACTGATGGAAGAAGAGATATTACCATAGTAAATAGAAATGGTAATATAAAAATGTATGGAAATCAGGGAGTTGGTGTTTATATTAAAACTCCAAATTATGTTAGACAATTGAATTTAGATTTTTTTCAAATCAAAGTAAAGGATCAACTAATACAGCTTGGGCACCTATGAAGTTATATGGAGATAATAGCATAGGATTATATATTGAAAAAGTTGAAAATGATACTTCTACAGCTACAAATGGATTACCTGAAGAAATTTCAATTACAAGGGCAAGTACTCCTAACAATTCAGCAGTTTATGGAAATTTTTCTGTTGATATAGGTGATAGTAATAATACCGAAATCAGAAATATGAATCTAAAAATACAACTAGTACTACTTCACCATCTACAACTATAAATTCAGAAACAACGGAAGGAGATCCAAATCACACATTTATATTAAATAATGTCAAATATAATGCAAGTAAAAACAGGTATTGTTGAAATTCGGAAATTGAGAACAGTTATGGTATTTTCTCAAATTATAATATAGATTTCAGTCAAACTGGTACTAATACTGGTATAAATAAATCTGGACATCAAATTAGAATTTTTGGAAATACAAAAAATAATATCGGAGTGCTTACTGGAAATGATGCTGACTATAAACTTGGAGCAGGAAGTGTTGAGTTAAGTGGTGCAAATAGTATTGATAATACTGGTATTTTAGTTGGTGGATCTATTGGAACTGGTGGAACTCCAAGCAATGCGACAGATGGAACAGTAATTGGAGATGTTGTAATGATTAAAGGGACAGCAACTGTAACACCAACTTCAGTAACTGGTGGAAGTGACAGAGGAAATAGAGCCATAACTGCTATTGGAAAAGATAGTAATAATAATCCTAATTCTGTTACAGTAAATGCTGTTGATTCTGATAAAGCTACAAACTCAATAACACTTGTTGCTAATAATGAAGCCCAAATTACTGTAAATGATCCTGCTGTTGGAAGTACAGTAATTGGTTCTACAGGAAAACCATCAAATTCAGGAGTAGAAATTAAAAATTCAGTTTTCATAAATGATTCAAATCGTTTAAGATCAGACGGTTCATCTAAGGATAATGTTGGGGCTGCTTATGCTAATAATGAAGCTACAATAACTATTAATAAGCCAATCCTCAGTCGGTTGCTAATATTTCAATAATAGGTGGAGTTGATGATACTAAGAAAAATGTAGGATTTGGATTATTTGCTGATAATAACGCTAAAATAAATGCTCAAAATAACTGGATAAAAGTTACTAATGGAGCAACTAATGTGGCATCATTAAATAAAGCAGAGATTGACTTGAAAGGTGCGACTGTTGAATATAAAGGTGAAGGATATGCACTTTATACCGATTCTACAAGTAAAACTTCTGGTGCTATTGATATGACTAGTGGTAAGTTAATATTGTCTGGAAAAGCAGTTGGATATGTTAGAGATTTAAATAGTCCACATACATTAACTTTTAGTAATACAGACCTTGAAATAAATTCAGATGATGTTATAGTATCTGATTTAAGAAATACTGGTGGGACAGTTACTGTAGATGTTGAAAATAATCCTTCAAATAGATTAAGAGATCAACTTTTAGGAACAGGTTTAAATCCAGTAACTTCTGCTACAGGTGCTACAAGATATAAATATGCAGTTGTTGATAATGCCCAAATTAACATAAAATCAGCTGTTGATAAAGCAAGTAGTATAACGGATTCAGATAGTGAAGTGTTTTCTAAAAGATTCTTATATCAAAACTCTAAGATTGATGTAACTACAGCAGGTTCTGTTAAGGCTGAACTGGATGATACGCAAATGAAGGCGATAGATGTTAATCTTAAAACTCCTGTTGGTCTTGCAGTAACAGCAAGTGCACAGACAAAGGATAATGATACGACAGGAATTAGTAATAGCGGTACGGTATCGGCTGATAGAACGGTTGGATCTGATAGAGGTGGAATTGGTCTGTATGTAGATTACGGATATATTAATAATAATGCTGCAGGAACTGTAAATGTTGAAAAAGGGACAGTAAATAATCCGAAATGACAAGGCTATTGGAATATTTGGAACAAATAGCACGAAGATAGTTAATGATGGAAAGGTAAATGCTGGAGGTAAAAAATCAATTGGTATTTTAGGACTTTCTTATAGAATTGACTCAAAAACAGGGCTTGCAATAGATCCAAAAACTGAAACGTATTACGACAATGTGACTACACATTCTGGACATCATCCATTTGGAGTTGTTGATGTTGAAAATGGTGCAACTGGTAAGATTACGATGGATAATGATGGCGCTGTTGGAATGTTTGTGAAGAATAACAGTACTGATAAAGACAGTTCTGGAAATCCTGTTGTAACAAATGCTTCTGACATAAAAACTAAAAATGAAACACGTGGTGTAAATAAAGGTGAGATTACGATTAATGGAAACGACAGTTCAGTTGGAATGGGAGCGAATAACGGTATAATTACTAATGCTAGCAGCGGTAAGATTAATGTTAATGGTACTAAGTCGGCAGGAATGTATGGAACGAATGATTCTGATTTGATAAATAATGGAGAAATTAATGTTGCGGCGACTTCTGCTGGAAATGAATCGATTGGAATGTATATTGATGATCAGGTTTCAACTATTGCAAATACTGGAAAGATTAATGTTGGAAAATCTTCTTATGGAATTTACGGAAAAGATGTCAATATGACTGCTGGTGAGATTAATGTGGCTGATGACGGGGTTGGAGTTTATTCGACAGGTCCAAGTGTAAACCTTTCAGGTGGAAAGATTGATGTAGCAAATAATAACTCTGTTGGGGTATATATTGCAGATGACAGCAAGAATCCGCAAGCGACAACAGTTACATCATCTGTTGACATGAAGGTTGGAGATACAGATTCGTTTGGATATTTGATAACGGCTTCAAAGGCTAAGACAGACTTGACAATAAATCCAACAGCAAATCCTGTTCACGTTGGGGAAAAATCAGTGTATGTTTACTCTGGAGCGCCACAAAGCCTGGGCGGAAAGATTGTAAATAAATCAGATATTGTAATGGATAAGAATAATGGATATGGAATTTATTCTTCACAGGATGCTGAAAACTATGGAAATATTGACTTGAGAGCAGGTGTTGGAAATATTGGGGTTTACTCTACGCAAGGAAACAGCAAGAACTTCGGAGTAATTACAGTAGGTCCAAGTAATGTGACTAGCAAGCAGTATGGAATCGGAATGGCAACTGGATATTACAATGAAACTACAAAAGTCGCAACAAATGAAGGAACAATAGAAAATCATGGAACAATTAATGTTTCAGATGATAACAGCGTTGGAATGTATGCTGCAGGATCTGGCTCAAAGGCGATCAATAGAGGGACTATTAACCTGAGCGGAAATAATACGACCGGAATGTATATTGACAGATTTGCAACTGGGGAAAATTATGGAACTATTCAGACAACGCCTACTGCAAATGGATCAGGAATAAAGGGAGTAGTTGTAGCAAATGGAGGAGTAATTAAAAACTACGGAACGATAAATATTGTTGGAAACAAAAATATCGGTGTGTATGCATTCAGAGGAGATGTGACAGATCCGAATTATGTGCCTTATGAAGCGCATGGAACTGGAAACACTTCAACAAGACCTTATGTGGAAGGAACAGCAACTGACCAGAAAGTGACAGGGAAAGCGATTGTAAAAGTTCCGCCTGCATCGTTGCCTAGTCCAGTTTCAATTTCAATAGATGGTGTAGATGTGGCGCCAGTAAAAGTTGATACAAACATACCTTCGCCAGAAGCTCCAGAAGTATTGATAACTGACTTGTCAGGAGTAACAAGACTGAATCTGGAAACAGAAAAGATGGATCATAATCACACACATTCAAATGGGGAAATATCAACTATCGGAATGTATGTTGACACATCAGGAATAAATTACACAAATCCTATTCAAGGATTGAATAATTTATCTGGACTGACAGATGTTGATCTGATAATGGGTACGGAAGTTACTAAATACCTGAATGCAAAAGCAATTCAAATTGGAGATAATATTTTGAAGCCGTATAATGATGCATTAGCGAGCGTTGTATCGACAGGGGTTACATTGAATGTAAATTCAGCAAGCCTGACTTGGATAGCGCAGCCGGTGGAATCTGGAAACATAGCGGCTCCAATAAAAACAGTATATATGGTAAAAATACCATATACGGATTTTGCAAGCAAAAACGATGTTGACACAGAGCACTTCCTTGATGGTCTTGAACAAAGATACGGAGTTGAAGATATCCATTCAAGAGAAAAACAAATTTTCAATAAGCTGAATGACCTAGGAAAAGGTGAACCGCACATATTTGCACAGGCTGTAAATGAAATGAAAGGTTACGAATACTCGAACACTCAGCAAAGAATAAATGCAACTGGAAATGCGCTGGACAAGGAATTTAAATATCTATGGAAGGACTGGAGAAATCCATCTAAGCAAAACAACAAGATAAAAGTGTTTGGAATGAAGGATGAGTACAAGACAAACACAGCCGGAGTAATTGACTATGACAGCAATGCCTGGGGAGTTGCCTATGTTCACGAAGATGAAAAAGTTCAGATGGGTAAATCAAGCGGATGGTATGCAGGAGCAGTTACAAACAGATTCAAGTTCAAGGATCTAGGAAAATCAAGAGAAGACCAGACAATGGTAAAACTTGGAATCTTTAAGACAATGTCGCCAAGAAAAGACTATAACGGATCACTGCAATGGACAGTCGCAGGAGACATCTTTGGAGGAATTAACAATATGCACCGTAAATACTGGGTTGTAGATGACACATTTGAGGCGAAGTCTACATACAGCTCTTATGGAGCGGCCTTGAAAAATGAATTGGGATACGACATAAGAATGAGCGAAAGAACACATTTACGTCCTTACGGGGCATTAAAGATGGAATACGGAAGATTTAACGACATAAAGGAAAACTCTGGACAAATGCGTCTAGAAGTTAAAGGGAACGACTACTTCTCAGTAAAACCTGAAGCAGGACTGGAATTCAAATATATTCAGCCATTGGCAGTAAGAACTCAGTTATCAGTAGGATTGACAGCGGCCTATGAAAATGAAATTGGCAAGCTGAATAAATTGAACCAGGCAAGAGTAAGATATACAACAGCTGACTGGTATAACTTGAGAAGTGAGAAGGAAGACAGAAGAGAAACGGCAAATTCGATCTTAACATAGGTGTAGACAACACAAGATTTGGTGTTACGGTAAATGCCGGATATGACACTAAAGGAAACAATGTTAGAGGAGGAATCGGATTCAGGGCTATTTACTAATTCTGGATTGCTTTAAAAACAGAACAATATTAGGATTTTATGGCAAGGGGGAGGTTTCTCCTTGCCTGTTAAGATTAATAAAGATTTTAGCGTAAAATTTTTATAAAAAAATAGCACAAAAATTCGTGATTAAAAAGCGTAGAATAAATTGTGCTATTTTTTTATTTATAGAAAAAAATGATGTAGACTAGCCATAGGTTGTAGAATTTGCGGAAATGAGCAATCCTACAAAAATAAAAACATAGTAATTAATTGAAAATAATTATGAAATAAATATTGTAAAAAAATTTGTTCCTATTTTTTTAAAAAGGGATTTAGTATTAATTTTGAATAGGTTCAAGCATACTTTACAAACTTCCAAATTTGAAGTATAATAAAAATTAAAGAAAGGTTGATAACACAAAGAATCTTACTTCTTGGCAAAAAAATAAATAAAAATGAAAAACGATAAAACAAAAATAAATGAAATTTTTAGAAAAAAATTTTTTTAATATGAGAACAATTAATAAGAGAATAACAAAGGAATCTTTAAATCAGAATAATGAAAAACTGAAAAATTTACGAATTACTAGGAAAGCCTTGTGAAAATAAGAAAATTGTTCATATTGCAGGGACAAATGGAAAAGGTTCAACAGCAACATTTTTTTAGAAAATATTTTTTTGCAGCCGGATATTCGGTTGCTAAATTTACTTCACCGCATATTTTACGATTTAATGAAAGAATTTTTGGTAAATAAAGAGATGATTTCAGATGAGGATGTTGTGAAATATTGTGAAGCTGTTATGAATGTTCTGGAAGAAAATGGATTACAGATAAATTTTTTTGAAATAGCAACTTTCGTAGCCTTGCTTTATTTTAAAGAAAAATCCTGATTTCATATTTCTGGAAACTGGGCTAGGGCGGAAGATACGATGCCACAAATATTGTGAAGTCAACGATAGCGGCTATAACAAATGTAAGTTTTGACCATGTCGCTCTTTTGGGAAATTCACTTGAAAAAAATTGCAGATAGAAAAGCCGGGATTATAAAAAAATGGGCAACTTTGTATTTATGCTCAAATTTGGCTGAACTGGAAGAGGCTGTGAAAAGGAAACAGATAATTCGGTAAATGTTTTGGAAAAAAATATAAAAGGTTTTCAAGCTGAATTGGATAATCAAAATTATAAAACAATTGTGAAAATTGTTGAAAATGAAAAATTCTAAAGAATCTGGAAATATTGAAAAAAATTAATAATAATAAAAATAATTTAGAAAAAAACATTTGTCCTGCCACTTTTTTTGGAAAAATTTCAAGCAAATAATTTTTTTAATTGCCTATGAGATTGCAAAAATTTATGGAATTAATGACAAAAGTTATTCAAAAGGGGCTTGATGAAATTTCATTGGCTGGACGGTTTGAGATTTTTCAAAAATCCTGCAACAATTTTAGATGTCGCTCATAATGATGATTCTGTAAAAGTTTTGACAGAAAAATTTGAACGAACTTTTTAAAGATGATGAAGTGATTTTTATTCTTTCAGTACTCGGAACAAAGGATATTGCAAATATTTTTAAAAGAATCTTGGAAAAAAATTATAAAATTTTCATAACTTCCCTGAAAGAAGTTACTTACGGGCTATCTGCCGAGGAAATAAAGAAAAATCTGGAAAATTCAAATATTTCTACAAAAATATTATTTTTGAAGATGATATTTTACAGGCTTATAATCAGGCAAAGGAAATGGTTTTGAAAAAGGAAAAATTCGTATAAGGCGATTGTAGTTTGTGGATCTTTTTATGAGATTGCGAAGTTTAAGAAATTATTTTTGTAGTATTTTTCGTAAAATAGTAAAAATAAATTATTAGACAGATTTTTAGCAAATTTGTGGAATAGAAAATTTTAAATAATATTATTTAATAGGGGGTTAATGCCCTTTATGAAAAATTGAAATAATATATCTAAAAATAATCTTATATTAATTGAATTAAAAGGAATAAAGATATAATAAACAAATAGTTGATATCTATAAAAAGGAGAAATATGGTCATGAGAAATAAAATTTTTTAAAAGTACTTATAATTGCAATTTTATCAGCAAATGTAGTTTATGCAGAAAGTTCAAGAAAGATAAGAATTAGTGATGTTCCAATGAGTAAAAATAGAAGAAGATTATAAGAAATTAGGGTGATCGTGAAGATCTATTTATTAAAAAGATAAAAATGGGGTTTATAAATATTCTTATGGTGATACGGCACAAAAGCTTAATGGGATAGATCCTAAAACTGTTGAAGTTTTTTAATAAATTTTATTTGAAGGATAAAAATGGAGTTTATTATTTTGATGAAAATAAAAATAAAAATTTTTAAATTTAGAAGGAATGGATTTAAAAACTCTTGAAGTAGTTGACAATTCTTATTTAAAAGATAAAAATAGTGTTTATTTAGTTCAAGAAAATAAGTTAAAAAGATTGGAAAAAAATAGATCCAAATACTTTTTAAAAAAATGTTGGCGGCAATTATGTAAAAGATAAAAATGGAGTTTATAAATATTATTTTACTTATATCACTATTAACGATAAAGAGTTAAAAAGAGCCAAATTTTGATGCTAAAACATTTGAGATAGTTGATCCAGATGGACGCTATGTAAAAGGATAAAAATAATGTTTTATTGTGATGGAGAAATAATAAATGGTGCAGATCCGGCGACATTTGAAATGTTAAAAAAAGGAATATAAATTATACGAAGGATAAAAAAATAATATCTATTATTGGAAAAACTAAAATAGAAGGTGTGAGACAGAGATACATTTAAAATAATGGAAAATCCTGACTTTTTCAAAAGATAAAAAAATAATATTTATTTTTTTAGGGTGAAAAAAACAGAGTATGAATCTTATCCACCTGAATATGAAAAAAGGAAATGATGTTTATTATAAAAATAAAAAAATTAAAAGATATAGATGCCAATACATTTGAAACAATGATTTCGTTTTTTTGGTTTTAAGGATAAAAATGGATATTATGTTTTAGATAGGGATGGAAGTGTAGTAAAAATAAATGATAAGGAAGTAAAAATTAAAAAAATCTCGCTAAAAGTTCTTTTAATAGTAATACGATGGTAAAAACTTATACTTCATAAAAAAATCATAAATTTGAAAAATAAAAAGCACCTAAAACTGATGGAATAAGTGAAATAAGTGATAGATATGTAGGAATTGGAAAAGTTTACTATTTTAGATTATGATAAAAGGTGAATTGATAAAATTAGAAAAATGATGGACGTGGAGTTTTTCGCTCTTGGTGAAGATTATGGAAAAAGATTTTAATTTGAATGCGGAAGGTGTAGAAACTACTAGAAGATATATCTATTTTTAAAAGGTGAGAATCTTGAAAAATGCTGATTATGACAGCTTTGGAATAAAATATAATGATCAAAAATGTATTTGAAATAAGAGATAAAAATAGAGTTTATGAAACATTGAAAAATGAATAATTCGTATAAGGTGATTGTAGTTTATAGTTCTTTTTATGAAATTGCGAAATTTAAGAAATTTTTGTGATATTTTTGCATAAAATAAACTATTAGGCAGATTTTTTTAGTAAATTTGTGGAATAGAAAATTTTTAAATAATATTATTTAATAGGGGTTAATGCCCCTTATTTTTTAAATAAATTAAAAATTAATAAAATATTATCTCTCTTTTATTTTTGAAAAAAATATGTTATACTTATAATAGGAAAATGTACTTTGATAATAAAAGTTTAATACTAAATCTTGCTGGTAATCATAAATTTTAGTAGCTAGAAAAGAACAGATTATAATTTAAAAAGAGGAAAAATATGGAAAAAAATATGCTATGTTCAGAGGAAAAGTTGTGGATAAGTGGTATGATTTTTGACAAGAGGGCTCATTATCATATTGTGGCTGTGGATAAAAATGGGAAAAAAAGTATGATTTGGCAGTTAATATCAGGAGTATTTATGAGAAGAAAAATGAGATTATTTCTTCAAATTTGAGGGTATACTACAGGAAAAAAATTATTTTTGTGAAGAAAGTGTGATTTCTAAGATGCTGTTACAAGAATCTGGAATTACAGAATGTAATAAAGATTTGTGTTTGGATTATGTAAGAATGAAATTGTTTCCACATAATGAAATGATTCAGATGAAGGGATTTGATGAGAAACACGTGTATTTGACGGAGATTATTGAAAAAAATATGTTGAAAAAGGCTAAAAATAATGATAATTATGAGGTATTTGCATTTGGAAGGCTTTTATGCTAATGGGAAAAGGGCTGCATGATATTCACTTAAATCAGGGGAGTACAGGTAAATTTAAAAATGATGCCAAGTATTCAGATGGAGGATTATTTTTAGGAATAGACAGAGTAATAGAATTATAGCCATATTTATTGCATTTGTTACTCAAAAATCCAGATAAAAAGCATTTAAAAAGGGAGTGTGATAAAAATGCCTATAAAAATAAAACTGATGAAACGAAACTTAAAAATGAAAAAGGAGGACTTCTGAAATATTTTTTTATTTCACATGAAAGGGCTAAAAATAATAATGAATTTACAGATTATTTGATAGATATTCTATCTAAAAAAACAGATGAAGAAATTTTGATTTTGAAATAATTACTGTTGAGTTGATGCAGGAGAGCTATAACGAAAAAGTTATGGTGCGCTTCGTATCTTGTAAATGGTGATACTGCGAGCTGGAGCTTTGATTTTTCAGACTTTGGCTTATTTCACAAGGGGAAAAAGATATTTTATTCAATTATGAAGAATCAGGATAATTTGTCAGAATATATAAATGTATCATTTGAAACAAAATTAATGACAAACTATTTTTGAAAATGAAAAATTTTGCTTTTTATTTCAGCTTATGCCTTTGCCAGAAAAACGATTCACATGAAATTTTAAATAAAGAAAGTTATAAAATTAATGATAAAACTATTTTTAGGGATGATTTTATTGATAATTATAATAAAAAAATTAAATGAATACAAAAGAAAAATAGGCTATATAAATAAAAATATCCAAAAATAACATTTCACTGGTGTACACATTTCCAAGCAGTATGAAGGAAGTTTGTCCAGCTTTGTTTAAAAATGTATTTTTAAATTTAATAAAAATTAAAATGATTGTTAAAAAAAGTAACAAAAATTCTTCTTAAAGGTTGAAATATTAACAAATATGTTTTTAAAATATATGTAAATAAATTTTTAAGGAGGCAAAAATGAAAAAGTTTAAAAAAATGATTTTTCTTTAATGTCAAGTTTGTTGATACCAGTAGCGGTAGCTGATTAATTTTACAGGATTTGGGCTTGTTAAATTACTGCAAAGTGCCAATATTTCTTGATTCAATTGGAACAGTATTTATCAGCCTTATAGCAGGACCTTGGGTCGGAGTCGTAACAGCTGTTATTACAAGTTTAATTACAGGAAGTTTTTCTCCTGAATATTTCGCATTTATACCAGTGGCGGTAATTATGGCGCTTACTATGGGATTTTTAGCAAGATTTAGAATGAAAAATATTGTAATAAAAACATTAGTCTGTGCATTTTTGTCTTGTATTTATTGCGATAGTTGTATCTGCACCAATAATAGTAATGGTTTATGGTGGAAATACTGGAAATTCCACATTTGGAGTAACTGCATTTTTCCTGGCAACAGGTCAAAATATTTGGACAGCCGTTTTTAGTACGAATTTTATTACAGAAACAACCGATCAAAATTATAACAGCAATAGTTGCAATGGCAATAATTAAGGCAATGTCGCTAGATATTTGATAAAATTCAAATATGGAGAAAATTATATAAATAATCAAAAAAAGGATAGAATATAAAAATAATATAAGGAAAAACAAATAAGTTATGAAAAAGATTTTTTAAAAACTTTTACCCGCTGACAAAGCTATATTTGGCTTTGGCATTGATAATATCAGCATTTATTATTCCAAGTCACATCTATGATTACTCAATGATAATAATTTGTGGAATTATAGTTTCTTTTGAAAATAAATTAAAAATTTACAGTAAAAGAATATTTTTAAGTTTATTCTGGCTTTTTACAGCGATATTTATTATTCAAAGCCTTTTTATACCAGCAGGTGAAGTTTGGTTAAAGTTTGGATTTATTTCGGTTTACAAGGAAGGAGTAATGAAGGCTATAGGTTTAACATCTAAACTAACGGCGATTGTAAGTGCTTTAACAATGCTGACTTTAATAACTCCAGTAAAGGACTTTACTCTTGCACTTGAAAAAAAGGGATTAAATCCAAAAGCTGCATTTATTTTAATGCTTACTTTGCAAACGATACCAGAAATGAAAAAGCAGGCAGATGTTATTATGGATTCACAAAAGGCAAGGGGAATTGAAACTGAAGGAAATGTCTTTGTCAGGGCAAAAGCGCTAATTCCCATATTTATTCCACTTGTACTTTCTTCCATTGCAAATACAGAAGAACGGGCAATTACACTAGAAGCACGTGGATTTTCTGTTGGAGAAAAGAGAACAATATTATACGATATTAAAGAAACAAAAAATGATAAAATAATGAAAGTTATACTGGCTATTTTTATAGTTTTGAGTATTGTTTGGAGGGTTTTATGGGCTATCTTAAATTAGAAAATGTAAACTATAAGTATCCATTGGAAGAAAAATACTTTTGCAGAATATAAATATCGAAATAAAAAAAGGCGAATTTTGGGCTGTAATTGGAAAAAATTGAAGTGGAAAAACAACACTTTGCAATATTTTAAGAAGATTTGTGCCTGATTTTTACAAAGGCGAACTAACAGGGAAAATAACTTTAGAAGGCAAGGAACTAAAAGATTATAGCCAAAAGGAAATTGTCCAAAAGATCGGATTCGTTTTTCAAAACCCATTTACCCAAATTAGCGGTGTTAAAAATACAGTTTTTGAAGAAATAGCTTACGGATTGGAAAATCTAGGAATAGAACGTGAAACAATAATTTCAGAAGTGGAAAAAATATTAAAGCTTCTTGAAATCGAAAAACTTCGTGATAAAAATCCATACAATTTATCTGGCGGTCAAAAGCAAAGAGTCGCCCTTGCCTCAATCATCGCAATGAACCCCGATATTCTCGTTATTGATGAGCCAACTTCACAGCTTGACCCAAAAGGAACGGAAGATATTTTCAAAATTATAAATTTAATGGCAAATGAAGGAAAGACAATAATTCTGGTTGAGCATAAACTTGAACTTATTGCAGAATATGCCGAAAATATTCTTGTTCTTGATGAAGGAGAAATAATTTTGAGCGGAAAAGCGAATGAAGTTTTAAATAATAAAATTTTGCTGGAAAAAGAAATTGGGATGACACAGTATTCGATGCTTGCCTATGAACTTGAAAAAGCGAGAAAAATTGAGCTTGAAGAAATTCCTATAACCAAGGAAAAGACAGTGGAATTATTGAAAAAATAAAAATTGTTAAGCAAATCTTAAAAATATTTATTTAAAAGGAAAAATTATGAAGCCAAAAGATTTGAAAAATAGAATCGTTCTTGTAAAAGGCGATATTACCGAATATCCTGCTGATGTGATTGTCAATGCCGCAAATTCTTCTTTACTAGGAGGCAGTGGTGTTGATGGTGCAATTCATAGAAAAGGCGGAAAAGAAATAACAGAAGATTGTATGAAAATACGTGATTCTCAAGGGAAATGCAACGTTGGGAGAAGCTGTTATTACAAGAGCAGGAAATATGCCATTTAAAAATGTAATTCATACAGTTGGGCCTGTCTGGCAGTCAGGAAAAAAATAATGAAGTAAAATTATTTGCAGAAAAAAATTGTTAAAAATGCCTATATTTCAAGTTTAGAATTGGCTGAAAAATAAATTGAAAAATATTTCCTTTCCAAATATCTCGACAGGAGTGTACAGATTTCAAAAGATTTAGCTGCAAAAAAACGGCTATTAATGCTGTGATAGAATATTTGGAAAAATGATTTTATAGAAAAAGTAAATTTTGTATGTTTTGAAAATGAAAATTTTGAGATTTATCAAAAATTACTGAAGAGAAAGGATTTTATGAAAGAAGGGAAAACTGAAAAATTATAAAAATAGACTGGACAATATTTTATTCCAAACCGAGAATACAAATTTTTAGGAATTTTAATATTTTTGGATATAATGTTGCTTTTCACAGTTAAAAAGAAATAGAAAAAGGATTTAACGTATCTTCTGTTTCGACTTCAATAGTCTTATTTATATTATTTATATTGTTAAATGGATTATTTATTTTTTTACTATAAAAATAAATTTCCTAATATAGAATTTTATGATGATTATTTTGTTTTCAAAAAAAGAGAAAGTGTATTATGAAAATTTGAAATATTTTTTTCTTTAAGGATAATAGAGTATTTCAAATGAAGAAGTTTTTCTAAAATTTTGTATAAAACCTGATGGCGGTAATTGGAAAAAGATAGATGGAAGCGGGTATGATTATGACTTATTTTTCAGTATTTCAAAAATGTTTTTTTAGAAAAAATTTTTTTCAAAAGCAGTAGAAAATATTGAAAATGGTGGAGTTGAGATTTTTTCCATTTTCAAAATCAAGGTTTTGTGAAAAATAAATTTTTATTTTCAAGTGAAGAAGGATTGCAGGAATTGACTCAGATTTTTGAAAGTTCTCCTAAAATACAAGTATCGAATAAGTCTGTAACATTTGATAATGAGATTTATGATTGGGAAAATTATAATATTGAATTTGAAATTGGCACAATTACAGTAAGTGATTTGAAAAAGAATACGATTCTGAAATTGAAAGCTAAAAATACAGTGATTTGTCAGGAAATTTTTATTAAAAACTTGATAGAAAATTTCGATAAAAATATCCTAAATTCTATTAGAAAAATAAGAAAATTTAGAAAGTGAGAAAGGAAATTTTGATGAAAAAGATGCTTGTCAGGCTTATTAGGAATTATTTTGTTATTTTTTTGTAATGACAATTGTTTATTGCCTATACTGTCTTTTTTTAAAAATATTTGTTAATAAATACATACCTTTTTTGAAGCGCTGATTTTTAGGGATATGTAGTGGTTGGACATATGGATTAAATAGATATGATAAAAATTTTGAAAAAGAAAAAGGATAATAGTAGAAGCAGATTTGCACCAAAAAGAAAAGAAAAGAGCCTTCAAATAAAGAATTACTGTCAGCCCTTTTTTCTCGCATATATTCCAGCAATTATAACAATTTATCTTGGAAATGCGACTGAACTGGCATATTTTATAAGTTCAACTAAGAAAACAAAAATTTACAGCAGAGTTTTTTATTCGTTAAATGAAATTTTTAATCAACAATTTTTTACAGAAATTTATTAATAATATCAGTAACTTTTATAATATTTGGGACTTTTTTAGTTTTTAGAGCAGTTACAGAATATATGAAGAAGAAAAAAAGAAGAGCTGGAACAATAGAATAATTATTAAAGATAATTGTTTAATAAAATTTTTTTGAAGGAGAGGCAATTATGAGTTTTATTACTGTTAAAAATTTGAATTTTTAAATATCCGAGCGGAACTGAAAATGTACTTAATGATATTTCTTTTTAAAATTGAAAAAGGAGAAAAAGTAGCAATTATTGGACAAAATGGAGCTGGGAAAACGACATTGGTAAAAATGTTAAATGGACTTTTTAAAGCCAGTAAGCGGAGATGTGATTGCAGATGACTGGAACACAAAAAGATTACACAGTTGCTAAAAATGAGCCGAAAAAGTCGGATATGTTTTTCAAAATCCAATGGATCAAATATTTCACAATAATGTCTATGATGAAATAGCCTTTGGAGCAAAAAAATTAAAATATTCTCCTGATGAAATAAAAAAATGGTAGAAAATGCCATAAAATTAACAGAACTTGAAAAATATCAAAGGGAAAATCCATATAACTTGCCATATTCACTGAGAAAATTTGTTACAATAGCCGCAGTAATTGCAATGGGATCAGATGTCATTGTAATGGATGAGCCGACAGCAGGACAAGATTTTAAAGGAATGAAAGTTTTGCATAACTTAATTGATGAACTTCAGAAACAGGGAAAAACAATTATTACAATAACTCACGATATGGAATTTGTAGTAAAAAATTTTGACAGGGTAATCGTAATGACAAATGGAGAGTTATCGCTGATGGAGATAAACGTGATATTTTCTGGCAATTTGACACTTTGGAAAAAGTATGGTGAAACAGCCGTATATTAGTGATTTGGCTAGGAATTGGAATTAGATGGGAAAGTTTTTAAATGTTACAGAATTTATGGAAAAATTATTAAAAATCTTTTTCAAATTAATAGATAAAGATTTTTAGTATAATTAAATTGTAAAGAAAGACATTTGTAGATAGAAAAATTAGTTAAACTGCTCTTGAAAATACAGGGTAGTTTTTATATTAACGATTTTATATCATAACTCAAATTGCAGTTGTCTATTATTTTTAAGTCGAGGATAACACACCAAAAATATCTCCTTACAGATATCATTTTTCACAGTTTTTGGTAAAACTTTTTAATTATATTATTGTAAAATTTGAATTCAAAATGTTATCATAAAAATAAAAGAAATGTAAAAAATTTATGAAACAGGAGAGATGTTTTTATGTTATATCCAATGAAAGTTAAAAATTTTTGTGGAAAAGTGTGTGGACGTGAATTTGAAACAAAAATTAGGGAATGAAACTTCCCTAAAGGCAAGAAAATTGGTGAATCTGGAAGTGTCGGCACATCCTGCATGGAATGGGTATTGTGAAAATGGTGCTTTACTAGGCAAAGGCTGGATGATATTTACAAGGAGTATAAGGGGAAACTTATAGAAAAAGGTTTATGAAAAATATCCAAATCAAATTTCGCTACTTATAAAATATCTTGATGTAATGACAGACTTTTCAATTCAAGTGCATCCAAGTGATGAAGTTGCCTTTTAAAAACATAATGAATTTGGGAAAAGTGAATCTTGGTATATAATGGAGGCAAGTGATGACGCTACTTGATTTTAGGGAATGAAGCTCTGAGTTACGAAGGAAAAACTTTTTGGAAAAGTGAAAATGACTTGATGGATTATTTGAAGAAAATCTGTAAAAAGGGTGATTTTTATTGATATTACGCCAGAAACAGTTCATGCTTCACTAAAAGGGAGCGTATTTTGCGGAAATTCAGCAAACTAGATGTCACTTATAGAATTTATGATTTTGACAGAATTGATAAAAATGGAAAGAAAAAGGGAGCTGCATTTGCAGTGATTCGGCTGATGTAATTGATTTTGAAAGGAAGTAGAAATTAAGAATACTGATTTTGATGAATCTGAAAATGAGAAAGATTTTGAGAAAGAATATTATAGAAAAAGAATATATCTGATTGACAAAATAAGATTTAATGGTTCTCGAAGATGTAACATCGAAAGTATGACAATTTACTCGTTCCTGAAGGAGAAGGGAAAATTGTGGGGGAGACAAACGAAGAACTTTCGGTGTAAACAGGGTGAAACAATTTTAATTCCTGCTGAATTAAGACAAAAACTGTTGGGAAGTTTGAGATTTTAAGAACAATAATCTAAATAAATATGGGCAAGGATTCTAGTACTTTTTAGGCAAAAATTAGATGATTTGGTCTGTTTTTAGTGGGAATATGTTATTCTAATATTATACGAATGACATTTTTAACAAAAATAACAAGAAGTCAAGTATTGAATTTTATAAAAAGGAAAAAGTGAAAAGAAGGATTTTATTGTTTGAATAATGTTGGGAACTTCATCTTGTGGAATTATTAGTGGAGTTGGAAGTGTAGTAGGAGGAACTATAAAGGCTGCTGGTGGAGTTACAGGAGCAGTTATTGGAACAACTGGGAAATTAATTGAGGTATTATTATGGAAGTAATGAGAAATTGAAAGTCTACACAAAATATAAATTTCTCAGATGCAGAAGTGGAAATAACTGGTGAAAGACCATTGTTAGCAGGAATTTTTGACATATAATGGAGTGACTATTTGACTATTGAAATTCCGATGTTTTGATAAAATGGAGCGAAAGTAGGAGATGCTGCAGATACATCAGTTCACTTGCAAAAATGAAAATGGGAATTTAGGCGATTCTTAATACTAATGAAACAAAAACTGTAAATTGAAGGATACGTATATTTATGAGGGAAACACAATATGATTATCGAAGGCAAAATGATGAAGATAATGACATATTAATAATGTTGGAAGAAAAATAAAATAGGAGGATAGTTAATGATAGGAATTATTAGCAGGGTTGAAGAGGCTGAAAGCGATAAAAAGGAAAATTACGAAATTAAGGAAACTCAGATAGTGGAATATCTTTTTACTGGGAAATTTAATGATAAGGATGTTGTTTTTGGTACAATCTGAATCGGGAAGGTAAATGCCGCGATTACAGCAACTTTATTAATTGAGAAATCTAAAGTGAGTGAAGTGATCTTTTTCTGGAGTGGCTAAGTCATTGATGAAAGATTGAAAGTTGGGGATGCTGTTATAGGGCGTGACATTGTTCATGTACGATGTTGATGCTACACATTTGATATAAAATGTGACAGATTCCGCAAATGAAGGAATGGGCTTTTGAATCTGATAAGGAATTGGCTGAAAAGGCGGAAATATAAAATGACTTTTGATCATCGCATATTTGAAAGAATTTTGACAGGAGATCAGCTCAGGGCAAAAAGGATGTGAAGATTCGGTTTGGGAAGGATTTTGAAAGCACTTTTGTGGATATGAAAGCAGGCGTGGCTCAAGTCTGCACAAGATTAGGTGAAATTTTTAATACCTCGTTCAATCTCTGATTCAATTACAGATGAGTCTGATATGGAATATGAGACTTTTGTAAAATTGGCATACAAAAATTCTACCAGAATATTAAAAGAGATTACTTTATAATATAAAAATAGAATGTTTTAAAATAGGAAGTTGTAAAAAGTTATTTAATACTTGCAAAAATTTGTTTGTATAATAAAAGTTAAGATTTTTGTAAAAAGTAAATAAAAATAAGGAAATGAAGGGAGAAAATATGAGTTTTCGATTAAATCTGTTTAAAGTTATGAGAGCCTGGGAATTGTTGCACCTGTAGTTTATGGAGCAGTGCTGTTACTGGGATATAAAAAGTCAAAGGTAAATACGACTGAGAGCATTACAAAGGATATGAAAGTAAGAAATAAGAATTTTTATAATTCAAAGGATTATAAAATAACCTGACTTTGCCAAAGCAAGTGTGGAAAATAACAATGAAACAGTTGCAAAGGAGATGGAGCAGTAAACTGGCAGAAACTGTAGATTTACAAAAAGAATTCTGCAAAATTTAATAAACAGAAGACTGATGCAAAAAGCAGCAGATGAAGTAGGAAGAGCAGGCAAAAATTAGAGGCGCAAAAATCGGGAAATGCAAAAAGTGGCTCAACAAAAAGTGCTGAGCAAAAACGTCAGGAAGAGGCAAAACTTGCAGCCAGACAAGCCGAAATAAAAAAACAGCAGCAAATAGAAGCGGCAAGAAAGGAACAGGCGGCGGCACAGGCAAGAGCAGAAGCGGCAAGACAACGTGCAAAAGAAGAGGCAGCTAAAAAGCCAAAGAGGAAGCGGCAAAAGAGCTAGAGAAAATGCAAAACATCAAGTACCTAAAAAGTACATTCAAGTGGCTTCAGTAACAACAGAAGCCTTCAGCAAGAGGAATAGCAAAAAGGCTTTGGTGGAAACTTTATTATAAAAACAACTGTAAACGATAAAACAGTTTATGTAGTAATGTCAAATATGACAGACAATCCTAATACATTAAAAAGCTATGGAAAAATCAAGCAAAAAGAGCAGGTGGCGGTTATATGATCCGTTCAGTTGGAAAATAGCCAGAATAAAAAGTTTTTGGAAAAACTAAAAAATAAACTTAAAGAATGGAATAAAATAAATTTATGAATAAAAATTATAAAATGAAACATTATACCAAAAGAGATTGTAGAAGAAGCTAAAGATTACAGTGCATCATTTTGACGGCATATGCTAATCCTGACGGAGATGCGTTTGTTCAATTTTGGCATTTTATTTTATGATAAATGAATATTGCCATATTGAAAAGGATGTAAAAATTATTATTGATGACAAACTTCCTAAAATATATGCGACATTTTTGAAGATACAAAGTTAATTTGGAATTACGAAAAATTTTGTGATGAATTTAATAAAGATGCTCAAAATAGTATTTGATTTGTTTATAAGTTTAGATTGTCAAATGAGGAAAGATATGGGAAAAGTCTGTAGAAATAAAGAAATTTGAGTAAAAAGTCAATCAATATTGATCATCATGCGTAAGCAATACTGAACATGCTGATTTTAACTATGTGGAAGATATTGCAGCATAGCGAGTCTTCTGTATCAATTTTAGAAATTTTTGATATTGGATTGACATTGCTGAGTATATGTATCTTTGGAATAATTAACGATACTGGAAACTTTAGGCATGACAATGTTACAGAACATACTTTTTCTTGTTTGTTCAAAATTAATTGAGCAGGGTGAATAATCACAAAATTGCTAATATTATTTTTGAAGTTAGGAAAAGGTTGAATTAATTCGTAGTTTATAAAAAATATTAATGAAAATATAAGTTTGCAGTTATTATTTGACACAGGAAAAATGAAGGAACTGGGAATTGAAAAGGATGATACAGATGGTACTGACGGAAATGCTTTTGAGAATTGAAGGAATGGAAATTTCTCTGTTTGTAAGGGAAAAATATTGATGGTTTTTCAAAGGGAAGTTTTCGTGCAAATGATAAATATGATGTAAATAAAATAGCTTTCAATTTTTGGTGGCGGAGGACATATAAAAGCCGCTGATTTAAGACAGATTTATCTTTTGAGGAAAATTTTAGAAAAACATATATGGAATTAGAAAATAAATTTAAATAAAAAAATTTTAATTTGAGGATTTGAGGAAAGGAGAGTTCAATGGTTGATTTTAATATGTTTAATTATCTAAAAATAAAAGGGCTTCTAAACTAATCAGCTTGCAGCGAATTTTCAAGAAATTGAGAAGGCTAATCAAAATATTAATGAAATTTTGGAAAATAATCCAGATGCTGTTTTGAAAAAAATAGAATATAAATATTTGATAAGGGGAAAGCAATTACAGTTTGAAATTAAAATAGAGGTTGTGGATAAACTAGTGAAAAAAATAAAATAAAAAGAATAGCAGTAACTTTTATGTTTGGGAGTAATGGTGAGCTCGTTCATCGGTTGGTAAAAGAACAGTTCCAGATTCAGCAGTCGTTTCAAGAGATGAAGTTAAAATAATAGTATTGCTGAAATAAAGAAAAATTTAGTGAAGATATAAAATCAGAAAATGTTGGGCTTTATAAAAAGGGATTTAGAAACTGCAAGGTAATTTTATATGGCAAACAGGCATATTATCAGGTATTTGTAACAGAAGACGGTAAAAATTGTCTCTAGTGAAAGATTTGAATATAAATAATATTTTTAGCAAGTATTCTAAAGAAAGGGGGCAAGACCCCTGTGGAAACAAAAATTAGATTGTTGAACAGGTCTTATTTATTAATGAGCTCCATTTTTATTTATATGAAGTTAAAACTTTTTACTAAACCTTATTAAAAAAAGAAATTTATATTTTCTTTAAATTTTTATTTGTTATTATTTTTCATTATTATCTTCAATTTTTGAAGATTCTAAATTATTGAAGACATTAATTGTTGTCTGAATCAACATCATAGTAGATATCATCATTAAAATAATTATTTTCTTCTATGTTAGAATTTTTCTATTTTTTTCCAATTTCCTGATCAGCATTATTAGATTTTTTGTGATATATTTTCTAGAATATTTTTGAGAAATATTATCGGTACTTTTCTTCGTTATTTTGAACATAAGGGCTTTTGATTTTGAGATTTTTTTCTTTTTTTCTCCTTTTTGGCTTCTTTATTTTTCATCAGCATCATTAATTATGAAAAATCGAGTCAAAAATTACAAAAGAAAGTCATTAATTGCAGAACTTTCCTTTTCTGTTTTTAACATAAGAATAGTACCTTCTAATAAAGCAATTAAAATCCTTGCTATTGTTTCAGGGACAATCTTATCATATTTTTCAGGAAAAGCATATTTTAATGTTGTTATAAAAATGAAAATCTAAGTTCGATTTTTGTATGATTTTTACAAGCTCCTCACGGATATTTTTTTGTTAATATCAGATAGTTCAAGAGCTAGATTTCCAAGCGGACTTCTCCGTGAAATTTGTTATTTTTCAATGTTTTCAAAATATTTTTCAAAAATAGTGAAATTTTTGAATTGACAAGTCATCTACATTATTATTGAAAATTTATAAGATTTTCAGTATGATATTTTATAACAGCAATAGAGTTCTTCCTTGCTGGAAAAATTTATAGAAAATATCATTAGGCATTTCACAGCCTTTAAAAAAATATCGGTTAATTCCAGTGTTTTGTAGCCTTTGTAATAAAAAGCTTTTGCACTTTGCTGTATTATAAAAATTTTTGCTATATTTTTTAGTCATTAAATTTACCTCTTTACAGTATTTTTGTATATATTTTATAATTTAATTTGAGGATTGTCAATAAAAATAATTAAAAACTATAAATAAATAAAAGGATGTGATTTTATGAAATACAATTTTGATGAAATTATTGACAGAAAGAGCAATCATTCTGTAAAATACAATGAACTTATAAGAAAATTTGGAGTAGATGATGTAATTCGCTTTGGATTGCAGATATGGACTTTAAGACAGCGCAGCCCATAATTGATGCTTTTGAAAAAGCTCAGCACGGAATTTTTGGATATGTTTACCGTCCTGATGAATATTTTTGAGTCATTTATAAATTGGCAAAAAGAAGATTCGATGGGAAACCAAGAAAAGAACTGCTTAGTTTTAGTATTGAGTTGTTCTGACATTAGGATCATTAATACAGCTTTTTCTCTGAAAAAGGGTGACAAAAATTTTAATACAGACACCTGTTTATTCAGAATTTTATGATATTAGTGAAGATAATGCAAGAATTATTATCGAAAAATAAATTTATTGAAAAAAATGGAGAATACTGCTTGATTTGGAAAATTTGGAAAATAAATTAAAAGAAAAATCCAAAATTATTTATTTTTCTGTAATCCCTCATAATCTTTAGGACATGTGTGACATATGAAGAATTAGAAGCACTGGGAATTTGTGCATAAAATATAAAGTTCCTGTACTTTCAGATGAAATTTATGCTGATCTTGACATTGTGGGATAACAGCATATTCCAATGGCAAGTGTCTCTGAAGAAATTAGACAAAAATACGATAACTTGTACTTGACAGGAAAAGCCTTTCAACCTTGTTGGTCTTCAAAGTGCCACAATAGTTTTTCAAATAATTTGGAAGTAAAAGCCAAATTTGACAGATTTTGGAAGGATTTGAAGTTCAGAAATAATCCGTTTAATTTGGTTACGAATTGCGTACTCATTCTGATGGTGGAGAGGAATATTAAAAGCAATTAAAGAAACATTTGAAAATAATATTTTTATTTTAAATAATTTCTTTAAGGAATATATTCCAGAAATTATGCCAAATATTCCGCAAGCAACATATTTAGTATGGCTAGACTCATAGAAAATTATGTGAAAAGTCGGATTTAATCAGGAACAGCTTGAAAAATTTGATGCTGACAAAGGCAAAAATTGGATTAACAATGAAGTGAGTATATCAGTGATTAGAAGGATTTATGAGATTAAAATACAGCTTGTCCTAGAGCAGTTTTAGAAAATAGTTAAATCAGTTAAAAAGATGCACTCAAATGAAAATAAAAATTAAAATAAAATAATTTTATCATAATTACATACACCTACACCTTAATAAGTAACTACAGAGGAATACTAAGTACTTTTATTTATTAGCCTGTATAATTACAACATACAGTATGACAATACATGAAAATTAGAAAAACCGATTGTTATGATGGAATAGAAACGAAAAAGCAAATATATGGACAATTTTAGAAGTTGCTGCACTTATTAAAGTAAAGGAGGTGCATGTACTATGGCAAAACATTACAGAAATTTATTTGGCTGGGAGGTTGCTCTGGGTGGAAAGCCTAAAATGGGTACCCAGGTGTTATTAAAACATCAGTTGGCTATGCAAATGGACAAACCTAGATACTAACTATGATATTCTAAAAATGACTGATCACGTTGAAACTGTGTATATAACGTACGATGCAGATCAAGATCTCAAATCAGCCTTCAACCATTATTTTTCAATCACTGACCTGACAAGTATTACTAGACAGGACTTGATGAAGGTCGACAATATAGAACTGGAATTTATTATGTGAGATGAATTGAAATAAATACAATATGACAAGGGTAGAAATGAGCAGAACAGATATTCAAGAGAAATTCAAGTAGAAGTTAGGCTGTTAAAACATTATATCCTAGCTGAAGAATACCATCAAAATTATTTAGATAAGAATCCAATGGATATTGTCATCTGGATCTTGAAAATGCTATAAAATCAAAGGAATAAAATAAGAGAGTAGCTAATGTCGGGAAATCCTGACTTTTTGCTGATTTTATCTATTTTTCCTATTAGAATAATGGATTTATTATGAATTTTATTTTCAAATTTAAGTATTAATTGCTATTACTTGAATTACTTTGAATTACCTGAATTTGATTTATTAGAATTTTATAATATCTTACTAAAACAGAATATAAAAGATTTACATATCTCTTGGCTGCGTGAGGTTTTGGATGTGTTCCCATCCGTAAAATATTGCTGTTTTCCTTTGAATATGCGAATACCAGTCGATTACTTTTATATTTGGATTTTCAGAACTTTACTTTTTAATTTCTGCATTAACGCCATCTCGCTGCTGATCAGCATAACTGGTACGTATGAAAGCAAGACATCATGACCTTGGTCAAACGTTTTGTAAAACAGACTTGCTATTCCTTTTCAAAAATTGTACCCATTTGGTGCCCAAGAGCAATAATAACGACTATCTAATTCTTCCATTTTGAGCAAAAATTTCTTTAACATGTTTGGCAATTCATACAAATTATGACCGATCTTTTGTTTCTATAATGGCATTTGGACATTTTTCTTCAAATCAAATTTTGATCATATGTAGCAATTGGAATCTCCAATAAATAATATTTCCTTTCATCGTTTGGATATCAAAATTTCTATCTTTGAATTTTAGGATTCCGCTTCTAATACTTTTTGAAGGGTATTTAAAAGTTGCCAGCACTATCTATTGTCGTTCCTTTCGCTCAGAATTTTGGGACCCTTGTACTATTGCAGAAGCTAGTATTTGCTGGAGTTTCCTTTATTTTCTTCATGGCTGAGTCTCCAAAGTGAACTCCTCTCATTTCTTCCAGATCTTTATCTTTCACAACCGGAGAATATACCAAAATTGCAAGAATAGCGGCTAAAACTGATAGTCTTTGCACAATTATGCAGTTTTCTACATTTCTTGCTATCAAGCAATACAGTATAGTTCTGAAATTACAATTAGAATACAACAAATCGAAATGAAAATTTCTGCACATTTGAAAGTTTTGCGGGCTCTATTTAAAATATATTCACGCAGTAAATATCATATTAGGAGGTATTGCCACAAATAGTACTGATACTGATGCTGCCTAATCTCTATACTGACTGCAAATTTTTGGATGTGAAAGACTGGAACTCTGGCATCTTGGCTGAAAACAGCGATTGTAAATCCAATTAAAATACTGGCTAAAACATTAACTCGCATAATAGTTATATATTTAATCTATTCCAAAAGAAAAGAAAAGAAGAGATGCTAAACCAAGGCTCCTAAATAAATATAATTTCTTCCTCGATCTATTTGTGATTTCTATTTATAAAAAAATGCTTATTCCAGCACAGGAATGAAAATGCAAATGCACGAGTGTTTATTCATAATATATATTCTGCAATTCTGTTCCTGGAGAATCTAGTTACATAAACATGTAAGCCATCATTAAACCTGAAGCTGCCCCACTACCAAAAAGAACAATGATTATGTTATTTTTAATTCTAAGTTTTTTCAACTTCGAATTAAATTGAAAAAATACATACATTTGAGTCAAGCGATAATGCCCAAACATGAGTAAGCGTACACCCCAAATATCAAAATAGGACATTTGAAAAAATTTGATAAATATTTAGTCTCAATATTGAAAAATAATGCATTGCGTATTTTATCACTTATCTTCAAGTCCATTATTTACGAAATATAACACAGAAGTTGAAATTATGATAACAATTAAAAAGGTTTGGGTAAATCTTTTTAATCTCGATTAATTACAGAAAATATTGAAAAATCTCTTTGAAAGCAGACCAAAGAAGTCACCAAATATCCGCTTAATGTAAAAATATAACAACTCCAACATAAGTTCTCGGTAGGAAAACCAGGACAGACAAATAAGAACAAGCAATCTGCCTCTAATATGTCAAGACTTTGTATTCTTTGTTTTTCAACAAAAATTTCTTTTATCTTTTAATATAATTTATATAATGTTGTACTTACTACTAAAAAATTATTATTGAAAAAAATCTACCTTTAAAACAAAATATTAAAAATTGTTAAATCTATTTTATGATAGCTCAACTATTTAAGCCTACCAGTTAGCTTTGGAAATTTTTGTAATTAAATTATGAATACTTTGGAATTATGAAATTAATAGTTTTTTATTGTATCTTTACAACTTCTCAAATCTATTTTTCACTATTTCCATCATTATTTTGTGGATTTGAAGGATTATTTCAAAGAATCATTATTTTTTATCCTTATTTCTTCCTTTTCTTTATTTTCAAGATAATAAAGTTTTTTAATTTTCATTTGCTAAAAGTCTGCATAATATCTTTGTCCTTATCATTTGATGAGTTCGTCCTTGTAAAAATATTGATTTTACCATGTAAGAATACCAGCTCCATAAGATAGGCATTTGATATTACAACTTTTTTCAAGTTTTTGTTTCATTTCCTGTTCCTCCCATGGATTTTATGTGCAGTATTCATAAAGAATACATCTTTCCCATTTGCCATTTCTACAATATAGTCAAATCTTATCTGTAAATTTTCCATTTGTCTAAGGTGAAATAACTAACGTAGTTTTCACTTTCCATTTCAACTAATTTTGTAACAATTCTGAAGTGTTGAAAATTGACGAAATTGTAGTCAAAATATGGATTTGTAAAATTAGAGCAATATACTGCTTAATACATCCATTATTGAATCTCCTACAAAATAACATCTTCTGAACTGCCAGCAACAATAATCTCAGAACCAAAATTAATATTAACTATATAACAAATTTTTTCATAAAATTTCCTTTTATATTTTAAATTATAAGGTTATAAAATATAATTTACTTCTTTTGTCAATATTTAAAAATTCAGATTTCATTAATTATTATTTTAGAAAAACTAAGATAAAAAGAAGAGGCTAACTTTAATAGTTACCATTTAAAGATAGCCTCTACTTTCAAATTAATTATTTAGCTTCAAATTTCATCTTCATTGTGCAATTGTCCTTGTCTGATGAGAAGAACTGCTTGCCATATTGTTTATTACTTGTACCACAAGTCTTTGTTTTCATAATTTAAACATTCTTCTTTGTATTGCAGTAATCAAAGTCAATTAAAGTCATAAACCAGTCTTATTTATTAACCATTTTAGTTTTTCCAATCTTTCTTATTTCCAACTTTAATTAATTCGGTCTGAAGCAGGAAATCAACTACTTTAATTCCTTCTTGTTCATAGTAATCTTTGTTACAACCTGGAAGCCTATATAATTTTACTATTTCATCACTTTGTTTTCCGTACAGTAGTCATTTTCATCGCCTACAAGGGTCATGAATTTCACATTTGCTCCATCCATTGTTCCAAGTAACAATGCCCATTTAGCATGAATTTAATATTTGTGTCTCCGCTGGCTTCTTTTGAAGCAAGAGAGATTTGTTCTGAAATATCAGTTGCTGGAATAATTTTTCTAAGCTAATCCTACATTATAGTTTCTAACTAGTAAAACATTTAAGTATTTATTACTTCTGGATTGTTGTTTATAATTTCTGATAGATGTAAAGTATCAAGTGGATTATGTCTGTAATGACGTAGTTGGTGCAGCTTTTCCACCAAATAATACTGTTATTTTTGTTTCAAAATTTTCCATTTTTAACATTCAATATTTAATTACATATAAGCGTTCATTTGTTGACGCTTTATATTCGTGGAATTTTTAATTGAGTATCAATGATATATTTTCATCTATACGATTCCTTGTGGCGTTTCAAGTATTTTTCAATTTAATTTATTTTCGTGTTTAATTTTCGCTTACCTTTTCATACATTTTTATCATCTACAATTTCAGTGTTCCGAATTGTTCCAGCACTTTTTAAATAATCTGCAAATTAACTAATTCTTTTGGCGCACCAGCCAGTCATTATAGCCAAGCCATCTTCAAATGTAATTCCATTTGTTTTATTATTGAATTTTTTCAGGATAATTCCATAGAAATCCTTAAGTCTGGCTTTTCAATATTTCAGTATGCAAATAAGGCACCATTTGGCAATGGAAGAAAAGTTGTTTATATCGCCATGTGAACTCTATTTTGACTACCTATAATTTGTAATTTTATTTGCTATTTATCTTGCAATTTTACCAGCTTTTTATAATTTCAACAATATTTACATAACTTCTTCCAAATAACCAGCCATTTTCCAATGCTTCTACAAATTGTATGATTTGTATCCAGTCACGGGTTACAATTTCCACTGCTCCATCAAAAGAAATATTATGTTCTTCAGTCATGATACGAATTGAAATTGCACTACACTTGGATGTATCATCGGAATAAAGCATAATTCACAAATCATGAATATTGCTTCCTTTTTCAGTTGTCAGCAATAATCAATCTTGCTGTATTTGATACCAAGGAATATTGTTGATAGATACGTGGCACCCCTTTTTGTACTCATCAGGGTATAGGGAATAATGTTAGATTTTTTCAATATTTTCTTCATCGAATGAAATACCATCTTTTATTAAATTATAGGTCAACACTTGTCGTCAAATAAATTTAAGTACTTTTTTTGTATCTCTTTCCATATCCTAAAATGCTAATTTTTAATTTTGAAATGTAAAGAAATTTTGAATTTAACATCATATCCGATATTTTGTACCACCAGCTTACTCCTTAATCCAGTTTACCAGCCTTTTGCCCACATTTCTAAAACTTGTTTGAATAATCTGCAGCGATAGTTAAGTCCAACTCCTTCTTCCATTAATTCCCAAAGTTGACATTGAATCAACGAAACAAGAAGCAAGTCTTCCAAGTCCACCATTTCCCAATGAAGTTCTGTTTCAACTTTCTTCCACGTGGCTTAAATTTTTTCCTGCAGCCTCTAATCTTATCTCTAATTTTATAAATTCCTGCTAATCAAGTTGTTTGATAATAATTTTCCACTAGAAATTTGCAGAAATATATAGTATATTTTCTTTTTAGATTCATTTTAGTTTTCATACTGCTCTTTCTTTAATATATTCAAGCAAACTCATATAGTAATTTCTGGGATTTGTCATTTCATTAGAATTAAGCTTTTCATATTTATCTGTAAATTTATAACTCACTGTCTTAAATTGCCTTTAAATTTTATTTTTATTATATATATATCATTATTAATTGTTTTAAAATTGGAAAACCAAAATTAATGAACCTATAGCTTTGAGTATCCATTCATAATTTTGTATCCACTCTAAAGTTGTTTTACTGTGCTGAGTCCTATTATATAACTATAATTTGTCATCGACATATCACGCAAATGTAGACAAAAGGCTTAAATATAGGACTTTATTAGGTATCTTTACAGTACTGAAAATATCATAAAACCCAGAAAATTTCTCTGAGTCTCATAGGCTTTGCGTATGGATTCCAGGCTAGCGAATTAGTTAACTCCAAATCAATAATTGCTTATGGATTTTGAAGCGAGCTACCTCAACTCGCCAAGACGGGCTCGCCCCTTACCAGCTTTCTGCCTGTCTCTGCTTTGAGAGAGAGTCTACCTAGCTGATTTTAATCTCTAAATCACTGGCAGTCTCTTTACACTACCTTTTCACCTCACCTGAAAAAAAATCAGGCGTTTCTTCTGGCACTTTCCAGGATTTCCTGTTGCCGTTAGCTGCCTCTCGCCCTGTAAAGTCCAGATTTCTTCCTCTTAAAAATTTTTTGTCTTCAAAAATTCTCAGCGATTAACCCAAAAACCTGAATTTATATTACCATTTTTTTTGTTATATTTGTCAATTTATTCTTTTATTTTATTTACTCAGAAAGAATTTAAAGAAACATAAATTTTTTATCAGTTATATTGAAAAAGTAGTGGGCAGCAGAAAAATTAAAAAATTTGAAATATTTTCTTGTTTGTGATATAATAAGACAGGGTTTTAATAATTAGAAAAAATTTTGAGGCATTATAAAAATGAAAATTAATGGCTTTTTATATTGTTTACTTAATGTACGACGGTAAAGGAAAAGGAAAAGATTGATACGGACTTCTTTACTCTGCTATATTTCCAACATCAAGCAGCAGTATAAAGGTCGTCCTAGAACAAAATTACGAAGAACTCAAAATTTCATCCATCGTTTATAGGTGGCAATTGATATTGTTAAGAATATGAATGCAATTATGGAAAAACTTTATTTCAAGATATAACCACAAAGTATGTATCATATAGCATTTTATGAAGTTACAGCGGAAAATAGTTTATTTTTAAGCGTTTTAGTTTACAATTAACTTAACAGATGATACAGGACAAAAGACAGTTCTCATATAATGCAATATCTTTATAACTTAAAAAGTGGGTAAATAATTGCAATCTTTAAAGATTTATTTGTAGATGGATTTAATAGTGAACTGATTGATGTTGTAAATTCAAGATTTAAACAGTTTGACTTCCACAAATTGATAAACTTGATGATATTGATAGTCAAAGTTTATTTGGAAAATGATGCTCTTGTCTTGATTTTCAATAAAGGTAGTTTCTAACTTGCTGATGGAGAAGTTATATTCCATTCTTGCTTACAGACTTGATTGGTCTTTTATGATAATTAGTATATAAAAAAACACACTAAAAAATAATTCCATTTAATTATGATAGTGTATTTTTATATTTTGTATATAAACTTGACTTTTAATTAATTTATGGTATTATTAATTAATTTCTAATCAAAAAAAAATAATTTGACATATAATGATTTGTATCTTATTTTGCGAATATTTTTTCGTTAATAACCGAATAAATTATTAATATTCAGAGCCTAACAGAAAGAACTGAGCAAAAACAGACTTTATTAATTTAGGAAACAATATAAGAAAGGATGTTGAATAAATTAATATTAACAGAGTCGTACCCCAAATATGTATGAACATTGAATAAAGAATTTAGTAGGGCAGAATATATCGATGAGATTTGAATATAAAAAAGTTAGATGAATTAGAATAGGTGGAAAATATGGCTTGAAATCATTGAAAACAGTCGAACAGAAATTCAAAATCTCGAAATAAAAATAATTTGCAAACAAATAATAATAATTTAGGAAGATGTTTAAAAATCTGAGAGAAAGGGTTGAAAATAAACGAAAATTGTAAATATTTGTTATTTGGTTACTATTTGATTGAATTCCTTGTCTAACCACATTGGAAGTTGTGTGAATGTGAAGAAATTGGTTGTACCCATCACCAAAAAATGGAATCGAGGGAGTAGAAATTGCAGAAGAAAATTTTCTAGAATTTAAAAATTATTTTGAGTCATTAAAGAAAAGAGAAATTGCAGGGTAAAAGCTGAATCAATGAAACTTTAATGTTAATCTCCAAAATTTATTAAAAAAAATAAAAGATGGTTATTATCTATATGATGAAAAAAGAAAAATAGGTTTTTGTAATATATCTAAGCCCTCAAAGTTAAGGATAAAAGAGACAGGAAAAAATATTTAATGGAACTGATAGAAAAGATTATAAAACTATAAAATGTTAATAAGGGTGTATAGACATTAAAAGACAAAGTAAAGGATTAATTTTGTGAAATTAAAAACTTTCAGAAATTATTATGCCTTAGCAAGTTTTTATGAAAAGTGGAGGAATATTCAAAGAAATACAAGTAAATTTATATTTATTAGAAAAATGTAAGAATTGGGGTGTATTTAAAATTTTGAACAATTAAGTAAGGCAATTAGTTTTCAATATTGCATATAATTTAAATATCTGATAATAAATTAATTTTTGATATAGCTGAACACAAAATTTTAATCATTTTGAACACTTTTTATACATGCTTGATTAAACTGTATTAATTTATACTAACCTTATTTAAAAAATAAAGATTGTATTTATTTGTAGCTTTTTCATAATAATTTGTCGATTATAAGCATCTATTTTAGCTTTTTGCTCCAATTGGGATAGTATAAAAGGTCTTACGTGTCCAGATTTGAAGTTTTTTATAATCGGAATATTCAATTTTCCAAAATTGTCATAAAATACTTCGTCGATTGTCATATCTGTGGGATCAGCCTTTTGGAGTTTTAAACCGCCATGATTCTGTAATTTGTCAAATTTTCCAGCCAGTTCAGTTGCTGCAGCATTCTATCTACACGATAACTGCTTCATTTGTTTCTTCCAGAAAAGAATTTTTCCATCTGTATTAATTTCATGATCTGTTCCAAGTGTTGCAACTACTAGAGATAGATTTCCACCTGTAATCTTTCCACTTCCACGTCCATTTTTCATAATCGAATAGGTATTATCAAAATCTAGCAAAATTATATGCATTCATTACTCATAAATGTTTTTATTAAAGCATTTTCTGTAACTGGTAGGAATATTTTAAATTATCCGCCATAGTCCATGGAATGTTTACAAAGTCCTGTTTTCATTAATTTCGCTACAAGTAATGTTGTGTTATCGCTAAAACCTGAAATTATTTTTAGGATGATAACATCGAATTTAATTTATCCACAATTCTGATTCCACCATATCCTCCACGTACAGCAAAAATAGCTCTGATATTAGGGTTAGCAAACATATCATTTATATCCTTTGCCTCACATTATCAGTTCCTCCAAATCCATACCATTTTGAATAAAATGATTGACCATAGACGACATTAAATCCTCTACTTTTTAAATATCTCTACTTGCATTACTATTTTCATTAGTGTAATTTGCAGGTGCAATTAAAACCAATTGTGTCGCTAGTTTTAGGCCTCTTGGAATAATGATTTATTTTCTGTATTTTGTTGTTTTGCAACTTGCAGGCATTTTATTCTCAGTTTGTTTCAGAAGATTTTGATGATTTGTATGAAGTGGCATTTAATGTAAGGTCATTAGTGGCGAATACTATACACACAATTTATTTGCTTTAATTGTTCTCACATCCTTTAAATTTTAATTTCTTAGATTATTTAAAAACAGGCAATTATCTAACTGGGATAAAAGTTAGAGATATATTGCCTTTACAATTCATTATTTCAATTGTTTAATATTTCATTGCTTGAACTTGTTTTAAAACTTCTGCTACCCATTTCTGCTTTGTTATTACAGCTTTTTGTAAAATTTTGATTGTTTCATTTTTTACCTAATCCAGCATAAATTGACCTAAAACAACTTTTTGCTTATTATCTTGTCTTCGTTTATTGCCTTTTGCAAATATTTTTCAGCTAATGATTCTGCACCAACGCTCCAAAGTAAGTTCCAATTTGTCTATTTGTTATTTTTATGAAGCTTGATTTAATTGGCTATAAATTGGAATTTACTTTTTGTTGTATTGTTTGTACTAAAATTCTCAGCAATATTTTGCAGTTGGATTTTAGGTTCACAGCTATTGTTTTTGTTGGTACCCTTCGCTTTTGCTGGGTTATTTTACAGCAAATAATAAGTTCAATATTTCAAGGATTTGGACGGTTTTGCCTTTTATATTGTATTCATTTCTAATAAAGGCTTTTAGTTTGTGCTGGATTTTTCATTCACGTGTTCAGCTAGTACCCTGCCCGTTTGCTAATGGTCTGAAGCTCCTGTATGCTTTTTGCAAGTAAGATTAGCTTGCAGTATTATTTTTGTTAAATAATATTGCCTAACGTTGTAATTAACTTCAGCTACGAAATCTTTATTTGCAGATTGTACAGCTTATATATTCCTTGCAGTCTTTTGATTGTTCGTTGTTATTATCAAAGTAGAAAATAATTGTTTGATACTACATCAGCATTGTTTCCACCAGATTTTCATTCGTCCAGATATATTTATGACCGCCTTATTGTTGGATCTACAAGGTAAAGTAATTGGTGGCTTCAACAGCCTGAGTTGTAGAGATCCATTTCAAGCCGCTTGTAAATAAGGTTTTGCTTTGGAGCTATTTTATTATCTTTTAAATAATATACTCCTACACCAAGATTTGCTTTTGCATAAGAAGCGTCTGTTCTTTGCAACACCTTTCTTAATACTTCCTTTACATCTGTTATTTTATTTTCTCCAGCTAATTTCACTATTTTTCATAATCTGTTTTCCATCAGCAATGAGATACCTCAGACTGTACTACTCTTTATTAGTAATAGTTTTTCATTTTTCTCCTAATTAATTTGACACCTATAAAATTAAAATTTATATATATATTTAAATTTTTGCAATTTTTTTCATTTATTATATCATTTGTTTATTTGATTTTGCTGAGTAAAAAATATAAAAATTTAATAAACTCTACAAAAGCATTTTTATGATTATTTATATTAAATATTTCTATGTTAATCAATTAATTCGCCTTTTGGAAGCCAGTTTTGCATCTACGCCTTTTTATAATTTTTAGCAGGTGTTCCAGCCACAACCACGCTTCTTAGGCACGTTTTCGGTTATGATTGCCCCGCAACGACAGATCCTCTGACTTACACCGGCACAACCAGTAGACGGTTCTTGCCAACTACATCATCCTCAATACCACTGGATCAGCCAGCGTACCAATAACTCCTGCAAGCACTGGTACCGCACCGATATGACAATTTTTTCCGACTTTGCACGTCCGCCAAGCAGAACAACGTTCATATCAATCATTGTTCCTTCCACCAATTTCATAATTGATATTTATAATAACAGCTCCATCATAATAACGGTTTGTCTCCTGATGCTTACTTATCACGGATAAATACTCCAGGCTCACCCTTGCATTATTATTTTTAATGTTGGCATAGTACACCCAGAATTTCTTCTGTCATTTTTTTAGATAATAATTAGTAAGATTGTTTTCTTTTAATAATCTTACTGGCTTCTCTTCCAATCTCCAAAACTACTTAATCCATCTTTCCACAACTTTACAAGAATGTTACTTTTATCTTCATCTGTATAAAGTTCCATGGCGTAGCTTTTCGCATCAGCGCCGCATTGAATAATTGCTTTGATTTTTCTAATTCTGTCATTATACCTCTCCATTTTTATATTTGACCTTTAATCATTGGCATTTGGGTATTTTAGCATTTTTTTTGATTTTACAACTATAATTATTTTTGATGGACAAAGTATTTAGAGGGTAAAGACAATAAAAAAAATTAGCAATTTATTTCACTAAGAATTTATAATTTTAAAAGTTGATAAACAAAAAGCTGATTCATAAATTAACTTTATGATACAGCTTTTTGTACCCTTTATAACAACTTTATCAAAATTTCTTGAATTGAGAGCAATGTTTAATTAGTACCTATCTGCACCATTCGTCACCAGTGCGTAGTTGTTAAGCACAAGTAACAGGCCAATTGTGCAGCACTTTTTCCATCCATTCATCATGCACTACCTTCAGTTTTCCACCCATCTAATTTTTGTACTTCCACAAGGATTGAAGCGCCCACACAAAGCGTTGATACACAATAATTTTTTCTGGCATCAACTATCTTTTCTTTTTTTTCTTTTGTTTGTTTTTTATTTTCTTTAACTTGATGCTTCAATTCCTGTTCCATCATTTTCCTGTACTTGTATAGCATATTCATCCGGCATCCGCCCCATCTCAAAATATTTTTCGTTCTACAAATTCTCTGTCATATCACAGAAGCTGGGCTCATTCATAGCTTCAGGGATATTGGTGGCCCACGGCTTTTAAGAAAGAATGTTCAGCCCCTGGCTGCTTATTCTGAAAGTAGTGAAGCAAAGCACTGGATACAGAGAGTTACATCGCCCTGCTACGGCGTCTAAACATTTGCCTTGTCGTTTTTTTGCCTTGCTCAAATAAGAACCAACTATGTTGCTATTTTGGCATTGCCATTTTCAGTAGCCTTCACACTTTTTCAGCCTTTCCAGTTCCCTGTTCTCACGCAGAAGTTGCCATCCTCCAGCGACCAAGCAAATGCTGAAATAGACAGGACAAGAATTCCAAGTAAAATAATCATAAATCTCTCCTGCTGTTATTCAATATTTATCGTTTCACTTAAAACAAATGTGCAGACTATTCATCCAGGTCATCATCTTTCCAGAAGCGGCGACCCCATAGTCGTCAAAGGCAGTGACAACTGCCCCTGTTTGAATCCAGGTCAACATCCTTTCCTGACATCAATCCCCGTCTTTAATAAGATAGATGTTCAGTGAGCAGTAGCCTTGTCAAAGTTCTGTTAAAGGTAAGCCTGCAAGTCTTGGTCGTAGTCCTGTCAATTTTGAACAGGGCATTCTTAAAATTAATATCAATATTTTTCTACCTGAACACAGAAACCCTTTCCTTTTCATCATACCAGGTAAAAGATAGGACTGCATATCCGATTGAAAAAGGATGGAACCCACAATCTTCATATTCTCATTAATAACAGCGACATGCCCCTGAGACTGTGCAGAATAGTGTGCTGCTTAGGACAGGACTAGAAGACTTCAGTCTTGGAAGTTTATTCGCTTTTTCAATCAGTTCTGTAACAGGATACTCATTTGTAGCTGGATCAGTGTAATCTGGCAAAAGTGTCGTTGAAATTGCAATAAGAAAAACAGCTTTTAATCATTGCTTTCATTATTATACATCTCATAAAATATTTTTATCATTCTCTCGATAATATGGCTAAGTTAAAGCAGACTTTCGTTCAATCAATCTCAAAAATCAAAATAAATTAACCTTTTCTCATAATGTAAAAATCTAACTTTTATCGCCCAAAAAGATTGTTTCAATATCTTTTTTTGTGTTATTATATTCTGTTTTTTTTTTTTTTTTATTTTGTTACCATTATTTATATTAGAATGATAGAAAATATAAATTTTCAGAGCATTACAAATTAAAAATAATATAATATAATTTGGGGAATAAATTTTAGAAATACAAAAATTATTTTCCGTTAACATTTTATTTCAACTTTATTTTTTAATAAAATAAAAATTTTGTCATCAAAATAATATTATTTGTGGAAGTTTTTTTATAAAAAAATGTTAAAAATACAATTGTAGATACAAATATATTAATAATTAAATAAATAAAGGTTATTTTTAAGATCGGATATTAGAATTTTTAGCAAGAATTTTTTTAAATAAATTTTTATTGGAGAGAAAAGACAGGAGCAGAAAAAAGAGGAATGGTGGAAGGATGAAACTGGATAATTTTTGAGAAAATTGAAAATTATGAAGCAGAAAGAGAAAAAAAGGAGCTGGATTTTTATTATAAATCTGACAAGGGAAGCGTTGACTGATCCTGAAAAAGGAAAAAGGAATGGAATGCGGTTAGAACTTCATTTGCGCTTTATACTGAGGGAAGAAAAAGGGACATTTATGATAAGACCTCGTTTTTTTGAAAGTAAAATTGAGATTGAAGATTTTGAGTATTTGCTGGATACTGTGCAAAAAAATACTCTGATAAAGAGGCTTCATCTTACAACTAGACAGGATTTTTCAGCTGCATGGAATAAAAAAAGGGAAAAATTTGCCAGATATACTGGAAACTATTTCAAAAAGAGGCTTTTTTTACAAAAAGCAACTTGCGGAGATTCGACTAGGGCGGTAATTACACCGGAAACAACAGGCTTTGAAGAAGAAGTTTTTGATGTTTCACCTTATGCAAAAAAATTACGACAGATTATATTTTTAGACGGTCGTACATTTATGCATTTGCCAAGAAAAATATAAAATTGCTTTTTTTCAAATAAGGAAGAAAAATTCGCTTTATGTAAAAAAATAAACGACATTGGATTTCAAGCGGTAATTCAAGATGGGAAAAAAAGGATTCCGTGTGTATGTTGGCGGAGGAATTGGACCGATTTCAACTAATGCTATTGTTTTAAGGGAATTTATTGAAGAAGATGAGTTTTTGTATTACATACATGCAATAAGAAGTGTGTTTAATGATCATGGAAATCGTAAAAATTCGTGCAAGAGCAAGACTTCGTTATGTTTTATTAAATTTGGGAGAAGAAAAAAATTTTTTTGGAATTGTGTAACGAATATATTTCTAATTTTTTTATGCAGAAAAAAAGGGGATAGCCTTAAAAATTTATACGAGAAAATTGCTTGACGAAAGAGAAATTTTAGATAAAGAAAAGAAATTGAAAAAAATAGAATTATTTTTCCAGCGAAGAAAATACAGATGAAAGCATTAAAAATGATGAATTTGTAAAAAGCGACAGAAATATTGTGGCTGGAAAGTATAAGGAGAATATGGATATTATCTAAGACCTGCGAGAGGAAATATTTATAAGGAAGATGGAGAAAAAAATTAATTGAATTTGTAAAAAAATTTGGATTACAAAGTTGAATTGAAACTTACAAGTTTTCAAAGTATTCTTGTAAGAGGATTAAAAAAAGAAGATGTTTTTAAAATTAAAAAGAAATTATGGAAGAATATTACGGAGGAAATGAATTTTACAGTTCATATTCTTGTATCGGAAGTACAACTTGTAATGTTGGAATTTTGGATACTCCGCCAATTTTAGACTATATTTTTTTGAATTTTTTTGATAATGATGAAAAAAAGAGAAATCTACAAATTATTTGCCACAAATAAGAATTGCTGGATGTCCAAATTCATGTGCAACACCTCAAATTGCACGTCTTGGATTTAGTGGAAGACGTAAAAAGGACGGAGAATATTTTTGCAATTTTTGTAAGAGGAGAATTTACAGGTAAAACTGTAAAACTAAATGAAATTGTGGGAGAAATAAAAGCAAGCAAAATACCATATTTTCTTGAAGATATTGCAAATATTATAAAAAAATGAAAATATTGAATTTGAAAAATTTGCAAATGAAGATAGATTTCTTGGATTGATTGAAGATTACAAAAGAAATTGAAGTAGAAAATGTTGATTTTAATGAATTTTCGTAAAATTGATGCCGAAAAAGGCTTGGTAAAAATGAAAAAAATGTGAGGGAATATATGTATGTTGAATTAAAAAATATAAATAAAATGTATAACGACTATAAAGCGTCAAATGACATCAATTTAGGAATAAAAAAAGGGAAACTAGTGGCATTATTAGGACCTTCAGGAAGTGGGAAATCTACGATTTTACGAATGATTGCTGGATTAGAAACACCTGATTCTGGGGAAATTGTGATAGACGGGAAAGTCGTGAATGATGTTTCACCTAGTAAAAGAGGGATCGGTTTCGTTTTTCAAAATTATGCATTGTTTCGTTATATGACGGTTTTTGATAATATTGCTTTTGGATTGAAAATTGCGAAGGAGAGAAAGTCGGTTATTAAAGAGCGGGTGGAGAAATTGATGGAACTTGTGAATATTAAAGGACTTGGGAAACGATATCCAAATCAGCTTTCGGGAGGACAGCGACAAAGAGTGGCTTTTGCAAGGGCATTGGCTCCGAATCCTGAAATATTGTTACTTGATGAACCTTTTGCGGCAATTGATGCGAAAGTTAGGCAAGATCTTAGGAACTGGTTACGTGAAACGATTGATAAAGTGGGAATTACAAGCATTTTTGTGACTCATGATCAGGAAGAAGCAATTGAAGTAGCGGATGAAATTATTGTTACAAATCGAGGAAGAATCGAGCAAATTGGGACGCCGAAAGAAATTTATACCAATCCAAAGACTGCGTTTGTGGCAAAATTTATTAAATAGTGCAAGAACACTCGTGACTTTAGTCATGAGATGAATTGCACGAAAATTTTAGTAAGCATATAGGGAAACTTGTATGTAGACACGGAGCAAAACCGTGCAACAAAGAAACTGAATTGCTGAGAACTCTTAAAGCTAGTATAACCACAACATAATACCTAAGTGAGAAATATGGTATAAGTGTGATGGTGGCGAAAGCAGAAAAAATATACTAGATGATGCAAGGTTAAATCCTAAACATTATGATAATAGACAATCAGCAGCTAAGCCTGAAAAGGAAAGTTCAACGACTATCCCTCGTGAGGGGAGTACAATACAAGCGATTGGTATTGGAAGTGGTTTCGCCTAAGTCCTTGAAATAGAATATGGATAAGATATAGTCTGTGCTTGTTAGAGATAACAAGAAGTTCATAAGAGAACTGCATAAGTAGTAGCGCACTTATGTGAACGACGCTTCCCACTGTTGTGGGGTTTTAAAAACTTTAAAAAAATATTTAAAAAAAAATATTACTTTTTTTGACAGATAAAATGTAGAATACATGGTATAATATCTCTGATGAAAAGGAGGTGATATCTATGTATTTAACTTTAAAAACAACAAGTAAAAACATCTTAGTAAAAAAAGGAGTTTAGAATTTAAAATATTTATCTCATATAGCCAAGAACTTAACTAATGAAGCTATATATAATATTAGACAATACTATTTTTAATAAGAAAAAGTATTTAAGTTATAATGAAAACTATAAAATGCTTAAAAAAATAGTGAGAACTATAAGAAATTAAATTCTAATATGGCTCAACAAATTCTAAAAGAAGTAGATGGAAAGTTTTCAAATCATTCTTTGCACTTTTAAAACTTGCTAAGAATGGTCAATATAATAGTAAAAGATAAAATTACCTAAATATCTTGCTAAAGATGGATTTACAACTCTTGTTATAGGTTTTGTAAGATTAAAAGATGATATTCTGATAGTTCCTTATTCAAATTTCGTTTAGAAAGACTCATCAGGAAAGTTAAAATTAAGCTACCACCAGTATTAAAAAGGCAAGAAGATAAAAAGAGATTAGAATAATACCAAAACAACATTCTAGGTACTTTTGAAATTCAATATACTTTATGAGGTAGAAGAAGTTCAAAGGGAATTAAATGAAAAGACAAATGCACTAGGAATTGATTTAGGTATAGATAATCTTTGTACTTGTGTTACAAATACTGGAGCATCATTCATAATAGATGGTAGAAAATTAAAAATCAATAAATCAATACTATAATAAGATAAATGCAAAATTACAAAGTATAAAAGATAAGCAAAAGATTGAGCGCACAACATTAAGACAAAAAGAGAATAACTAGAAAGAGAAATAATCGTATAAATGATTATCTTTCAAAAGCAGCAAGAATAATTATAAATTATTGTCTTAATAATGATATAGGAAAAAAACTAGTTCTAGGATATAATGAAGATTTTCAAAGAAATTCAAATATTGGAAGTATAAATAATCAAAACTTTTGTAAATATACCATATGGAAAAATTAAGAGATAAATTAATATATCTATGTAAACTATATGGAATAGAATTTAAACTGCAAGAAGAAAGTTATACATCAAAAAGCAAGTTTCTTTGATGGAGATGAAATTCAATATATGATAAAGAAAAATCTACAAAGAATATATATTCAGTGGAAAAAGGATAAAAAGAGGACTATATCAAACAAGTGAAAGGCTATCAATTAAATGCAGATTGTAATGGAGCATTAAATATATTAAGAAAAAGTAAAGTTGTGGACTTTAAGTGTCCTATACAATAGAGGTGAGCTGAACACACCTAAAAGAATAAGGGTAGTGTAAAGCCATCAAACTTCTTAGAAAATTTTTAAATATTTTTAGAGATTTTAGAACCCTGTGACTTTAGTCGTGGGAGGTTCAGGCAGATCAAGAGGAAGCATTGATTTTAGATAGTAAAGTTGGATCACGTGGAGGAGCGATTGATTACTCGCTACTTTTAGATGGATTGATGGCTGAAAGAGAGCAAGGAATCACGATTGATGTGGCTTATCGTTATTTTACTACAAATAAACGTAGCTTTATTGTGGCTGATACGCCAGGTCATGAAGAATATACAAGAAATATGGCGGTTGGAGCTTCATTTGCCGAAGTTGCGATTTTGCTTTTGGACGTTACAAAAGGTGTACTTGTTCAAACTAGAAGACACGCAAGAATTTGTTCAATGGTCGGAATACGTCATTTCGTTTTTGCAGTAAATAAAATGGATTTAGCAAATTATAGCGAAGAGAAATTTAATAAAATTGTCGCTGAAGTGAAGGAATTGGCAAAAAGAATTGGAATTAGAAAATATAAAAATAATTCCTGTGAGTGCAACTGAAGGAGATAATGTTACTAAAAAATCGGAAAATATGCCTTGGTATAAGGAAGAAAGCATTATAGAATATTTAGAAACAGTTGATGTGACAGAAGATACTAAAAATTCTGATTTTTATGTACCAATTCAAAGAGTTTGCCGTCCAAATCATGAATTTAGAGGATTTCAAGGACAAATTGAAAGTGGTTTTTATAAAAGTTGGAGAAGAAATTGTTGTGTTGCCAAGTAATGAGACTGCGACTGTGAAAACAATTTTGAATGGGGATAGAAGTGTGGAAGAGGCATTTTTAGGACAAGCTGTTACAATTCAGTTGGATAAAGAAGTAGACGTGAGCCGTGGTTCTGTTATTACTAAAAACAAAAATCTTACAGTTTCAAAATCGGTTGAAGCTGCATTATTGTGGATGGATGATGATAAGTTAATTGTAGGAAAAGAATATTTGGCAAAACTTGGAACGAAGAAACTTCCTGCAATATTGAAGGAAATTGTTTATAAAATTGACGTTAATACTGGAGAAAAAAATTAAAACACAAAGTATTACAAAAAAATGAAATTGCTCTTTGTAAAATTGAATTTTCAGATAAAGTTATTGTTGATTTGTTTAAGAAAAAAATAAGACTTTGGGAGAATTGATATTAATTGATAGACTTTCTCATCAAACGGCTGCTGCGGGAGTAGTGGAAAATATTGATACGACTGGAGGAAAACCATATTTTGAAAAAGATGATATAAAAATTGGTGGATATATTTTTGAAGAATTGTATTTTGATTTTGAAAATGCGAGAATGTCTAAAGAAGAAACAGGAGAAAAAACGTATCATGTAGGCGATATTGTACCTCAAAAAGGAGATAGCTTTGAGTATCCGCAATATTTTGACATTATTTCACTTGAAAGTGAAGCGGCAGTTTTAGTTAGAGATAGTAAAATCTTTGATATTGTGAAATTGGAAGATTACTACTTTACAGGACTTCCAGTGCTAGATGAAGCAGGATTTGGATTGCAGATAAAAAAACGAGAGAAGATATGAAAAATTACCTTGCAGACCATAATCAAAATAAAAAAATAAAGTGGAAATTCACAAAAAAATGGGCGAAATTTGAAACTTATAGAAGAATAGTAAGTGGAGATAGTTTTTACGTGATTTAAAAAAATTATTAAATAAAAAAAGGGAAAGGAGAAGGAAATATGCTAAAAAAACTGAGAGTACCAGTGATATTTGTTGCAATTATAATTTTACTTTATTTTGTGGGAATTATGCGACAAAATAGTAAAATTGGGAAGAATAAGCAAAAAATGGAAATTGTGAATGTTTCCTATGATCCTACCCGTGAATTATACGAGAGATATAATGGGCTGTTTAAGGCATATTACAAGGAAAAAAATATGGAAAGGATGTGAATATTATCCAGTCACACGGAGGTTCAGGATCGCAAGCACGTTCAGTAATTGAAGGCCTTGATGCAGATGTTGTGACATTAGCTTTGGAAAATGATGTGGCACTTCTTGAGAAAGTAGATTTGCTAGAAAAAGGCTGGGTAAATAAATTTCCAGGCAGTTCTTCTCCGTATACCTCGACAATCGTTTTCCTTGTAAGAAAAGGAAATCCACAAAATATAAAGGATTGGAATGATTTAGCAAAAAAAGGAGTAAAAGTAATAACACCTGATCCTAAAAGCAGTGGTGGAGCTTGCTGGAATTTTTTGGCAGCATGGTCGTATGGACTTGAAAAATATGGAAAAGATGAAAATAAAATAAAAAATTTTGTAAAGAGCATTTATGATAATGTGGCTGTAATGGATTCAGGAGCAAGGGCAGCGACTACAACTTTTGTGGAAAATAATCAGGGAGATGTGTTAATTGCATGGGAAAATGAGGCGATTGCAACGGTTAAGGAATATCCTGATAAATATCAAATTGTTTATCCGAGTGTGAGTATTTTAGCTCAGCCGACAGTCGCAGTAGTCGATAAAATTGCAAAAAATGATGGAACGTATCAAATAAGCACAGAATACTTGAAATATCTATATTCTGAAAAGGCACAAGAAATAATCGCTGAAAGTGGTTATAGACCTTATGACCAAAAAGTTTTAAAAAAATATGGAAATAAATTTGATTTAAAGATGAAATTGACGAAAATAGATAATTTTGGCGGATGGAAAAAGCATACGAGAAATTTTTTTCAATGAAGGTGCGTTATTTGATAAAAATTTATGAAAATTGAAAATAAAAAAAGGTTTTTAAATGGAAGGAGTGAAAATGAAAATATTAGCTTTAAAAAGAAAAGAAAAAACTGTAATTCCAGGTTTTGGACTGACATTTGGAATATCACTGGCAATGTTGTCAATTTTAATATTGATACCGTTAGCCTCAATATTAGTCTATTCCTTTCGATTGTCACCTTCTGAATTTTTGGCACTTTATAACAGAAAAAGGCAGTTTTAAGTGCACTTTTTTACAAGTGTCGGTTGTTCATTCATTGCCGCCATTATAAATTGTATTTTTCGGAGTAATTTTGGCGTGGGTACTTGTAAAATACGATTTTTTTGGAAAAAGGTTTTTAGATGGAATGTTGGAATTGCCTTTTGCCTTGCCTACCGCAGTTGCAGGAATTACGCTTTCAAAAATGTATTCTGACACTGGAATTGTTGGAAAATATTTTTGCAAAAATTTGGAATAAAAAAATTTCATACACTCACATTGGAATAATAATTGCATTAATTTTCGTTGGAATTCCTTTTTGTGGTAAGAGCGGTTCAGCCGATATTAGAAAAAAACTAGATAATCAGTACGAAGAAGCAGCGTATATATTAGGTGCAGATAGAAAAAAACGACTTTTTGGAAAGTAATTTTTTTCCAGAGATAAAACCTGCACTTTTAACAGGATTTGGACTTGCATTTTTCGAGAGGAATTGGAGAATACGGAAGCGTAATTTATATTTCAGGAAACAGCCTAAAAGAGCACACAAGTTATTTCCTACGTAATTATGCAAAAATTAAATTACGTTGACTATCCTTCAGCAACTGTTATAGACTTTTAGTAATGTTAATATTTTTCATTCATACTTTTATTTTTAATAAACTTAGTTCAAATGAACCAGTTTAAGCGAACAAACAATATTTAGGGAAGGGGGAAAGCAATGGATAAAAAAAATAACGCGATAAAATATGTATTAATAACAATAAGTGTACTATTTGTTGGAATTATGCTAGTATTGCCACTAATAGCAATTATCATAAATTCACTTCAAAAAGGCTGGGCATTTTACATAAAAAGTTTAACTAACAAATACGTTCTTTCAGCCTTGAAAGTGACAATAATTGCAACAATTTCAGCACTAATTATAAATACTTTTTTTCGGAATAATAGCAGCATGGCTTCTCACAAAATTTTCTTTTCGTGGGAAACATATTTTAGCCACGCTAATAGACATCCCTTTCTCAATTTCACCAGTAATTGCAGGTCTTGCTTTCATTATGACCTTTGGAAGAATGGGTTGGGCAGCACCTTATATTACGGCATTGAATAAATTTTTTGTATTAGATATAAAAATAGTGTTCGCAATTCCAGGAGTAATCTTAGCAACTGTTTTTGTAACATTTCCATTTATTTCAAGGGAAATAGTTCCAATCTTGAATGCGCAAGGAAAAGATGAGGAAGAAGCAGCGGCACTAATGGGAGCAGATGGATTCACAATTTTTAGAAAAATAACACTCCCGCATATAAAATGGGGATTACTTTATGGAATAATTCTTTGTACAGCAAGAGCATTAGGAGAATTTGGTGCAGTAAATGCACTTTCAAAAGCAAGAGGAGGAACTTTCACATTACCGTTAGAAATTGATGCTCTCTATTTATCAGGGTCATCAGAGTCAATAACAGCAGCGTTTGCAGTATCTTCGCTTTTAGTGCTTATTTCGATAATAATTTTGATTATTAAAAAAATATTGTTGAACATAAATCTGCAAAAAAAGGGATTTAATGAAAAAAATTAAATAAAAAGGAAAAAAAGTCAAAAAAATAATTGAAAATTTGAACTAGAAAAATATAATTGTATATGTAATTGTAATTTTATAACAAATTCAAATTTCTAAAAAAATTAATCAAATGAAAAAAATAGAAATTTGAATAAATAGCCATAACTTTTTAAGTTAGATTTTTAAAATGGCGTTACTATTAAAGTAAAAATAGTTATAAAATTTCTTAATTTTGGAGGAAAAAAATGACAAAAAAATATGAAAACAATGGATGGTAACTCAAGGCTCACATAATACTATGCATTTACGGAAGTTGCTGAATTTATCCAATCACTCCGTCATCAACTATGTCAGAGCATGTAGACCAATGGGCATCATACGGGAAGGAAAACTTATTCGGAACACAAGTGAAAGTTGTAGAAATGCAGTCAGAAGCCGGAGCAGCAGGAATTGTACACGGTTCGTTACAAGCTGGAGCTTTAACTACGACATTTACTGCATCTCAAGGATTACTATTGAAAATACCTAATATGTACAAAATAGCAGGAGAATTGCTACCAGGAGTAATGCATGTAGCAGCAAGGGCTATTTCAACACAGGCATTATCAATATTTGGAGATCATCAAGATATTTATTCAGCAAGAATGACAGGTTGGACAATGCTTGCAACAAAAGTCTCGGTTCAAGTAATGGACTTAGCAGGAATCGCACATTTAGCAGCAATTAAATCAAGAGTCCCTGTTATGCACTTTTTTGATGGTTTCAGAACATCGCACGAAATAAATAAAGTGGAAGTTATGGATTACGATTTTCTTGAAAGTCTACTTGATAAAAAAGCTGTTAGAGAATTTAGAGAAAGAGCATTAAATCCAGAAAAACCAGTAACTAGAGGAACAGCACAAAATGATGATATTTATTTCCAAGCAAGAGAAGCTCAAAATAAATTTTATGAAGCTGTACCAGATATCGTAAACGACTACATGAAAAAAATTAGCGAAAAAACAGGGAGATATTATGCACCGTTTGTTTATTACGGAGCAGAAAACGCCGAAAGAGTTATTGTTGCAATGGGATCTGTAAACGAAACAATTAAAGAAGTTGTAGATTATTTAAATAAAAAAGGAGAAAATGTAGGAGTGCTAAATGTTCACTTATACAGACCTTTCTCAAGCAAATACTTCTTTGATGTAATGCCAAAAAGCGTGAAAAAAATTGCCGTACTTGACAGAACAAAAGAACCGGGAGCATTAGGAGAGCCGCTATACATGGACATAAAAGCGCTTTACTACGGAAGAGAAAATGCTCCTGAAATAGTAGGTGGAAGATATGGGCTGTCATCCAAAGATACAACACCTGAACAAATTGTAGCAGTGTTCAAGAATATTGCACAAAAAGAGCCGAAAAATAATTTCACAATTGGAATTGTTGATGATGTTACATTTACATCACTTGCACTTGAGGAAGAAGTTTTCACAGGAAATGAAGATGTAAAGGAGTGCCTATTTTACGGACTTGGTTCAGATGGAACTGTTGGAGCTAATAAAAATTCGATAAAAATTATTGGAGATAAAACAGACTTGTATGCACAAGGTTATTTTGCGTACGATTCTAAAAAAGCAGGAGGAGTGACAAGATCACATTTGAGATTCAGTAAAGATCCAATTCACTCAACTTACTTAGTTACAAGACCAGGTTTTGTAGCTTGTTCAGCACCTGCATACCTTGGAAAATACGATATGATTTCTGGGTTAAAAGAAGGAGGAACATTCCTATTAAAACACAATTTGGGATAAAGAAAGATTAATTCCAAGTATTCCAAATGAAATTAAACGAGAGTTACTAGAAAAAAATCAAATTTTTTTCATTATAAATGCTACAAAAATTAGCTAAAGAAATTGGATTAGGAAACAGAACAAATACAATTATGCAATCAGCCTTTTTCTATCTTTCAGAAGTAATTCCGCACGAAGAAGCAAAAGAGTATATGAAAGAATATGCAGAAAAAAGTTACGGAAGAAAAGGAAAAGACGTAGTTCAAAAGAACTGGAATGCTATTGACAGAGGAATTGATGGTTTAGAACAAGTGGAAGTATTACCAGAATGGGCAGACCTTGAAGTAAACGAACAAATTATCGAAGCAGCAAAACCTGAATTTATCAAAAAAATTGTAGACCCAATTAACCATATGAAAGGTAACGAATTACCAGTTTCATCAATCATAGAAACAGGAATGGTAGACGGAACTTTCCAACCAGGAACTGCAAATTACGAAAAAAGAGGAGTAGCGTCAGAAGTACCAGAATGGCAACCAGACATGTGTATACAATGTAATCAATGTGCCTATGTTTGTCCGCACGCTGTAATACGACCATTTTTATTAGATAAAGAGGAAATGGAAAAAGCACCAGAAGGAATGCCAACAATAAAGGCTTTGGGACGTGGAATGAATGAGTTGAATTATAAAATTCAAGTATCGCCTTTGGACTGTACAGGATGCAGTGCCTGTGTGGATGTGTGTCCTGCACCACGTGGAAAGGCTATTGTCATGAAATCTACTCAATCTCAAATTGAGAAAAATGAAATTGAATATACAGATTATTTATTTAACAATGTTTCATATAAAGATAAAATTTTAGGAAAAAATACAGTAAAAGGTTCACAATTTGCAAAACCGCTATTTGAATTTTCCGGAGCTTGTGCTGGTTGTGGAGAAACACCGTATATTAAGTTGGTGACACAGTTATTCGGGGAAAGAATGATGGTTGCAAATGCAACTGGATGTTCTTCGATTTATGGTGCTTCTACTCCTTCAACACCATATACAACTGCTCAAAATGGCTGCGGACCTGCGTGGGCATCTTCACTATTTGAAGACAATGCTGAATATGGATACGGAATGTTTCAGGCTATAAATACAATTCGACACAGAATTTTGAAGAGAATGGGAGAAATAAAAGAAGATGTTTCACCTAAACTTGCAGAATTATTTACTTTGTTCGAAGAAAACTTCGATGATGGAGATAAAACTGCAGAAATTCGTGATGAATTAGTAGCGGCGTTAGAAAAAGAAAATTCTGAAAATACAAATGAAAAAGTAAAAAATAATATTTCTGAAATATTAGAATTAAAACAATACTTAATCAAAAAATCTATCTGGATGTTTGGTGGAGATGGATGGTACTATGACATTGGATTTGGTGGACTTGACCATGTTCTAGCCTCTGGAGATGACGTAAACATACTTGTACTTGATACAGAAGTTTACTCAAATACAGGAGGTCAATCATCAAAATCTTCAAGAACTGGAGCAGTTGCAAAATTTGCAGCCTCAGGAAAACCAGCCAAGAAAAAAGATTTAGCCGCAATATTAATGACTTATGGAAATATCTACGTTGCCAAAGTGTCAATGGGAGCAAACCAAAATCAGACATTAAAAGCAATAAGAGAAGCTGAAAGTTTTCATCCAGGACCATCAATAATAATAAATTTATTCACCTTGTATTGAACATGGCATAAAAGCTGGTATGGGTAAATTCCAGACAGAAGAAAAATTGGCAACAGAAGTAGGATATTGGCCAATTTTCAGATTTGATCCAAGATTAGCAGAAAAAGGTAAAAATCCATTACAATTGGATACAAGAAACCCAGCTTTGGGGAAAAAAATATGAAGAATTTTTTTACTAGGAGAAAGAAGATATGCAACTTTGGCTGCAGAATTTCCTGAAAAAGGCAAAAAGAATTGCTGGAAGCAAATTTGAAAAAAATGCTAAGGATAACTGGAATTATTATAAACGTATGGCGGCAATGGATTATTCAATAGAAGAATAAATTATTCAATAGAAGAATAAGTATATAATTTTGATTAAAATAAAATTTAAAAATTTTTTTAATATAAAAATCCCCTTTATTTTTAGGGGATTTTATTATTTGGGGAAAAATATTTAAGATGAGCAGCATTTATTTTTGATAAAAAAATGTGGTAAAATTATTAAGTATTCAGGTAAATAATTTTATCACATTCAGACCTGAAATAAAAAGATGTAAAAAAATAAAAAGAGTGGAACTTATCTGTGACACCTACCATGTATATGGAATAAGAACTGATATAAGTCAGAACTGCTGTGACAGAAAGATGAATATACATGACTACAGGACTCTTTCAATAAGAAGCCTCAGTTATGGAAACAGGAAAGTTATCCTCCATGTAGAAAAACAGAGGTATGTCTGTCCTATATGCAAAAAAGGACAACTTCCTCAATAGGTATTGTGGACAGGAACTGCAGCATCTCAAACTAAGTCAAGGATGAAATAAGAAGAAAACTTTCTGAGATGAAGTCATTCACTCAGATAGGAAGGGAAGAAAATACAAGCATATCAACTGTCATGAGGATATTTCATGACATTGAAGTTCCTCATAAGGAGCTGGACTATGAAACTGTATACCTTGATAAATTTAGATTAACTAATTCTTCTGATTGACATAAGAATTAGAAAAGTGATATGATGAACGAATAAGAAAAAAAGATAAATTATGAATTTGAGGGGGTGTTTTTGTGTCAACAATTAAAATTGAAAACCTCACTTTCTCATATTATGGCTATGTAAAACCTATATTTGATAATGTATCATTTTCATTTGATACGAACTGGAAAAACAGGGTTAATAGGAAGAAACGGAATTGGAAAAATCAACACTGTTTAAAGTTTACTTTTTTTCAATAAAAAGAAATGAAAGTCAGACTAAATCTACATTGGGATACTGTATGGTACTAAATCCTGAAATTTCATTCCAGTTTGTACCTATGACATATCAGCCAGGTATAGCTAAAGGAGCGTCATATTCAGTTTCTATCACTCAGTCTTCTGAAGAAGTTTCAGAATTTAAGAAGTTCTTTAAAAAAAGGGATTATAAGAAAAACTTTTTAAACTATACTTTTGTATTTAAAAGAAAATTTTTGCGGGAAAAGGAGAATATATTGAGTATGTTTTGCGAAAAAAATATCGAATCTTTTTTTGATTTGACTGGAGAAGAAATAGTTAGTAAATTAGAAAAAAATATAGCAAGTGTAGTAATTTGAGAAAAAAAGTCATGGGAAAAATTCTCTTCCCAAATTGATAAAAAGAGTTCATAATGCAGGATTAGATAATCTTTTTATTTTTGACTGAATATGAGTTACCCTGCTGGTGGAAGAATAGATGCGATATTATTAGGCGATGATAAATTTGGGAATCATCATGCTCTTATAATTGAACTAAAGCAATGGAGCAAAAGATGGTGTAGAGTATTATTCAAATAATATATTTCCAGTTATTAGAGTAAATGCAAATCCACCATATCCTGCGAGACATCCGGTTAATCAAACAAAAGAGTATGAAGAAGCATTAAAAAGCAAATCATAGCAATATAGTTAATGGACAGTTGACTACTTTTACGTGTCAATATTTACATGATTTTGAGTTGGACGCTAAAAAAATTTTTTTATTCAATCAGAGTATGCAAATATTGATATTTCAAAAAAATGTTTGTTAATGGAGAAGAAGATAAATTAATTGAGTATCTTCAGTCTATTTTTTTCAAGTGAAACAGATTCGGAGGATGCTAAAAAAACTTATTTATCAATGGCGAGTATATAACAACTGAAATGGATATGAAAATCATTAACAAAAATTACGGAATCACCAGATAATATTCCATTATGGCATGATCAAAGTAGAATTTTTAGATTTTATTTACCCACTTTTAGAAAAAAACAAGCAAAAGGTGAATTGTACACCAAACATATGATAACAATTACAGGTGCAGCAGGTACAGGTAAGACCATTGTTGGATTTAGAATATTGGCAGAGTACTGGAAGCTTCATCCAAATAGAAATAATAACTATCAATGCAAATATACTTTACCTAAGAGCCGAACAATAAAAATGGTTTTAGATGGCTTAAGTAATGATAATAATGGAATAAAACCAGTATTTCTTGATTCAATAAATGGACATTATGACTTATTAGTTATAGATGAAGCTCATCGTATAACTGAATTTAGTAATGCTATAAAATCTGGACAAATAATAATTGTTTTACAAGACGATAAACAAATGGTTCGTGCTAATGAGATAGGAACAGAATCTAATTTTAAGACATTCGCTCGTAGAAACGGATTTAAATACGCTAAATTTCCATTGAACTACCAAAAAAACGATCAGGGTTAGGAAGTTATGTCGATAGACTAGATAAATTATTATATGATAAGAATTATAGTAATCATAGTGGTCTTGGACTGGATGTTAACATAATAGATGACATAAGAGATTTAGAAACTTGGATGCAAGAATGTCACCATACATCTAATTCTGTAAAATATTATGCATCATACTGTTGGGAATGGAAGAGCCAAAGAAATCCTAATGCGATGGATATTTTAATACCTGAAGTAAATCCAGTTTTTTCTAAACAATGGAATCCAAAGTATGAACAATATCAATGGTATTTAGATTCTATTGATAAAGTAGGATGTATTTACACAGCTCAAGGTCTTGGGTTTGATTACATAGGTTTTATTTGGTGGGATGATCTTGTATGGAGAACAGATCATTGGGAATTCCATACAGAAAAAGTGACTAGATATGATTATCAATTGAAAAATTCTTTGAGAGATAATCCAAATAATGAAGTACTTTTACTAAACATTTACCGAGTGATGTTAACAAGGGCTAAAAAAAGTACTTCGAATTTGGTTTAAAGATGAAGAAACAAAACAACACTTTAAGGAAATATGTTTAATGGAGAATTAGAAAATGGATAGTATTAGTGAATTATCATCAAGAATAAAAAAAGAATTAGCCAAGAACGTGATTGGGAACAATTCCATTCACCATCAAATTTAGCAAAAATCAATTTCAATTGAAAGTCTGTAGAATTATTGGAATGTTTTTCAATGGGATGATTTAGATTTTGATAAAGAAAATGTACTTGAAGAATTAACTGATGTTACTAATTATTGTATTCAAATGGCACAATTACTTGAAGTTGATCTAATAGAGATTGTTAATAAAAAAATGGATATCACTGAAAAAGAAATATCCTGTAGATAAATCAAAAAGGTGTATCTACAAAATATAATAAATTATAAAGGATGGATTTAATATGGCGAAATACTCAATAGTGGAACTATCTATTAATAAAGGTGATTTAATTGGAATAGATAATTTGAACAATAATGAAAAAAACGGCATTGGAATTGAAAAAAATGCTATTTATATATATAGAGGAACAAAATCTAAAAAAATTTATATAGGTCAGACAATCCATTTTTATAGATAGACATAAACAGCATTATAATGGAACAGAAGAAAAAAATTTAATATAGCAAATTTTGATCAAGTCATTGTTATTTTTTTCGGTACATTTTAACCGTTCTGCCCTTGATGATGTCGAAAGCCAGTTAATTACCTATTTTACTGCAGACAATTCTAAAAAAAGCCGGAACAGTATCATTTGATAATGATGATGTAATTAATAGAACTGGTGGAAATAGTGTTAATGAATACGTTGGAAGAGAAAATATTGTTTCAGATGTAATTCTTCCATTATGGGAAAAAGAGTTATATCCAAGAGGATGGGTTACAACTCCTACACTTGATGAATTAAGAACTAAAGAGCTGGTTAAATACAGTCCAATTAAGCAGTTAACTGCCGAGCAGGGACAGACTTTATAACAGAAATTATTAATAATCCGGACAGGAACTACGTTATTAATGGGGATGCAGGTACAGGAAAAAAACTGTTTTTGCTAACCCATCTTGTTGCAAAATATTCTTAAAGATAGACCGGAAGCAAAAAAATTGGGGTAGTTGTTCAACCAAACTGGGAGAAAACAGGATTAAATATTTTTAAAGTATATGGAATGAATAGTAATTATCTTTCCATTACTACTACAACAAAAATTATTACTGAAAATAAAAGATATGATGTTATTATTGTAGATGAATCACATGAAACTTTTCAAGAAGATACGGTAAACAACATCCTTCATTTGGTACAAGTATATAAGATTCAAGAATTTGAGGACTGCAACTCCCATCTTGAAATACTTCAGAAAAATGGGACAGCAGATAATTCTTATGTATGATGTGTTACAGTCTATCAGACCTGCAAATATTACAAGGGAAATGTTTCAAAGATTAACAGACGGTTATGAGAAAAAAATTTTTGCATACTCAGTTCAGAATACAAGCACCTAAAGGAAAAAAAACTATACCTCTGATGATTATGTAAATGGTATTAAATATTTGTTGTATAAGGATACAAAAATTATTAAGTTCAAAAACTTACAAACTATAATCCAAATTTTAATAGGGAAGTATTTAATGATAAATCACCGGATGCATATTTTTGGATATGTAACAGGGAAGCCTATACATCAATTAATAGAATGGATTGAAGAGGATAGAAATTTTAATCCAGAGCATATTAATAGAGTTTTATCAGGAGATTTTTTTGTTGTGGAACTGTAGATAGATGGAAACAGGCTCATGGTAAAGATATATCAATAACACATTTTCATGAAGATACTCTGAACAGAAGATGGAATTCATCACAAGAGAATTGGATTAACAGTACTGATGATGATGCAGAAGATCAAATTGGTTCTGTATTTGCTGTACAAGGTATAGACCTCAATAAAGTGGGTGTAATGATTGTACCCTGATATTCAAGTGAATGATGAAGGGATTCTTTTTTTGCCAATCCTGATTTTTCATGATAATGAAAATAATAAATTTACAAAAAGAAGAAATGTTAGACTTTGAGAATCAGTTTGAATTTACATTATTTGTGTTAAATCAATATTATGTATTACTTACAAGAGGTATAGATGGAATTAGAATTGGATTTTTGGGAGAATGAAGCATTTAGAAAATATATGGAAGATACTTTAAATATAAAAAAATAAGTCAGGAATTAGAGAAATAGTCATAGTGGCATTTTTATTTCAGTTTGTACCTATGACATATCAGCGGTATAAACTAAAGGAGTGTCATATTCAGTTTCTGTCACTCAGTCTTCTGAAGAAGTTTCATTCTTTAAAAAGGGATTATAAGGAAGGAAATATGAATGTAATATTTTGATATTTAATAAGACGGTTTATCCAGACACCTAAAAAGAAAGGAGAAATTTATCATGCCAAGACCAAAAAAACAAAAAGAGGATTTAATGGTAACTGCTAAAAGAAAAATTACGAGAAACTGAATATACTGATTTCCAAAATGTCTAATGAAGAATTGGATACACCTTTTGATTTTTTTCAAAGGATGAAAAGAAGAAGGAAGCACATTGGAAAAAGAGATAAAAAAATTTAAGGGATGTATTAATTCATCTTTATGAATGGCACCAGCTAATTTTAAATTGGGTAAATTCTAATCAGAACGGAGAAGAAAAGCCGTTTATTCCTAAACCATATAACTGGAAAACTTATGGTGATTTGAATGTTGAGTTTTGGAAAAAACATCAGAATACAAAATTAGAGGAAGCAAAAGAAATGCTAAAGCAGTCACATAAAAAAGTTCTAGACTTAGCCAGAACATTTACAAACGGAGAACTGTTTTCAAAAGATGTATATAAATGGGTTGGAGGAAGTGTACTTGGTTCATATTTTATAAGTGCAACTTCAAGTCACTATGACTGGGCTATGAAGAAAATCAAGGCTCATCAGAAAAACTGCAGATTAAAATAGGAAAAGGGAAAGATATTATGGATAAAAACGAGATAATTATCTTATTACAAAAAGGGATAAATCCTTATGAAGAATATTATATTGAAGATAAAGTTATGAAAGCTATGCTTGAATATCCTAATCCTTTTGAATTAGTTGCTCCTATTCTGGAAATTATTGAATCTAATCCAGATATAGATTTTTGGAACACCGGGAGATTTAGTACATTTTGTAGAGAAATTTTTATAAAAAGGGATATGAGGAATTATTGCTTAAATCTGTCCGAAAAAAATCCTACTATGCACAATATATGGATGCTTCATCGCTGTTATATTGATGAAGATAATCCTTTGCATAGTAAATTTGCACTTTTAATTAAAGAAATTTAAAGAGGATGAATCTGTATCTAGTAAGATCAAAAAGGTAATTGAAGAGTTTAAATTTGGTAAATTTATAGGCAGTGGAAATAATGGATATTGGAAATTAGAAGAATAATACTCTTAAATTTAATCATAAGAAGGAGACAATTTTGGATTGGATAGAAAGTTTCAGAAAACTTGAAATACAACCTACAAAACGATAAGAAAAAAATAAAAAAATAGCGTATTCAAAATTATTGAAGAAATATAATCCGGAGGATTATCCTGATTTATTTATCGAGATACAGGAAGCATACGAAGAAGCTTTCTAAAATATTCTGGAAATTTTTAATGGAAATAACTTTTCTAAAGATATATATGAAGAAAAAAAGTGATGAATATGAAGAAATGAAAGACTATAATGTTGACAAATGGATTAATGAAGTAAAAAAATTATCAGAAATGAAAAAAATAGAAAACTTGAAGATTGGCTTCACCTTTTTTTAAAGAATATAATGAAAAATATGAATAGTAAGGAAAAAGAGGAAATCATAAAAAAGCTTTTGGAATGATTTATGAAAAAGAATAATTATATAGAAATTTCAAATTTCTTTTTCAGTAATGGCGAAATTATTTACAAAATACCTGACATGCTAACAGATTTAATAGAGATAGAAAGAAAAATTTTTTTATGGATAATACAGTTTTTCAATAAATATCATATAACATCTGCAATAATTGAAAATTATAGGGAAAATATTGATAAAAAAACAAAGCAGTGGATAATTTTATTGAAAAATTTTTTGAAATAGGAATGGTTAAGATAATAAATCAAACTTTTGGGATATATGATTTGAAAGAAGAGAAAAAAATATAGTAAAATAGGAATTGGAAGAAAATTGAATCTCTTTATCTACAAAAGGCTCTATAATATATATGGGGGTGGAAAAAGAAATAAAAAAATAGCATAAATAACAAATTCATAGTATTATGTTTTTGCCAAAATAACATAAGAAAGGAATTTGTATTTATGCAAAAATAATTTTACCACATTCAGACCTGAAATAAAAGATGTAAAAATAAAAAAAGTTGAACTTATCTCTGACACCTACCATGTGTATGGAATAAGAGTTGATATAAGGCAGAACTGCTGTGGCAGAAAGATGAATATACATGACTATAGGACTGTTACAATAAGAAGCCTCTGTTACGGAAACAGGAAAGTTATACTCCATATAGAAAAACAGAGGTATGTCTGTCCTGTATGTAACAAAAGAACAACTTCCTCAATAGATATTGTGGACAGAAACTGCAGCATCTCAAACGAAGTCAAGGATGAAATAAGAAGAAAACTTTCAGAGATGAAGTCATTCACTCAAATAGGAAGGGAAGAAAATACAAGCATATCAACTGTCATGAGGATATTTCATGACATTGAAGTTCCTCATCGGGAATTGGACTATGAAACTGTATACCTTGATGAATTTAAGGGGAATGCAGATAAAGAAAAGTACCAGCTGGCAATATATGATACAAACCATATCCTGATAGATATTTTAAAAGACAGGAAATCATCAACCATAAGGGAATTCCTTCTCTGTCATAAAAACAGTATAAAAAAGGTTGGAATGGACATGTTCATGCAGTTCAGGAATACAGTATACTCCTGTCTTCCACATGCTGATATTGTAGCAGACAAATATCATGTCATAAGGCAGGCAAACTGGATGATAAGGGATGTGAGGATAAGATTATTCAATTCAGATGCAAAGTACAGGGAATACAAAAAATACTGGAAGCTATAGCAAAGAATCCAAACAGTGCATTCAGTCCTTCACAGAAGAAGAGGCTAAAGAAACTGAAGAACCTTTCAGAGATATTTTCAAGGGCTTATGATCTTAGGACAAAATTTTTCAGTATATTTGAAATAAAGGATGTTACTATATTCAGTTATAAACTGAAGAACCTGATAGGAGAACTGAAGGAATCAGGAATAAAGGAATGTATTAAGTTAGGGGAAACATTATCAAACTGGGAAGAAGAAATAAATAATATACAAAAAAATATAATATAAATAATGGATTTGTTGAAGGGAAAAAAATAACAAGATAAAAAGTAATAAAAAGGCTATCTTATGGGATAAAAAAATCGACAACCTTAAAAAAAGCTTTATTCAGCTTAGAATCTCTTAAGGTTACCGAACTTTTTTTCCACCCCCATTCTTGACAAAAGAGCCTTAAAAGTTGAAAAAAAAGGATACACCTGTGATACAATTTTTGTATAAAATATCGAAGAGAAATAATTAAAAAAATAATATTCAAAAATCAAAAAGGAGGTGTAATTTATGAAATATAATTTAGCATTCAAATATAGGATTTATCCAAATAAAGATCAAGAATTGTCGATAAACAAGACTTTTGGATGTGTTCGTTTTGTTTACAATACGATTTTTGTATATTGCTAATAAAATTTTATGAAGAAACTGGAAAAAAATAAAATAATTACACCTGCCAGTTTGAAAAATGAAAAATCAATTTCTAAAAAGAAGTAGACAGTTTGGCACTTTCAAATGCTCAATTAAATGTAAGACGATCGTTTACGAACTTTTTTTCAGAAGAGAGCGAAATTTCCAAGGTTCAAATCTAAAAAGAATAATGTTAAAAGTTATACAACAAATTGTGTGAACAATTCGATACGAATTGAGGAGAATAAATATTTGGTCTTGCCAAAATTGAAAAAGAATAAAATTAAAATATCATAGAGAAATACCGAAGGATTACAAGATAAAATCAGTAACATTGACAAACAGTAATGGAAATTACTATGTTTCTGTTTTGACAGAATTTGAAAAAGAAATTCAAAAAAATGTCAAGTAATGATAAAGTGATTGGACTTGATTTTTTTCAATGTCTGAATTATTTGTCAGTTCTGAAAACCAAAGAGCTGATTATCCGAGATATTTTTAGGATGTTGGATAAAAAAATTGAAAAAAATTACAGAAATCATTGTCAAGAAAAAGTAAAATTTTTCTAAGAATTGGTATAGACAAAAAGAGAAAAATATCAAGATTGCATGAGTATATCAAAAATTGCCGAAGAGATTTTTTTGCATAAATTATCAAAAAAATTGTCTGAAACGTATAATGTTGTGGTTGTTGAAAATTTGAATATGAAAGTGATGAGTCAGGCATTAAATTTTGGGAAAAGTGTAGGAGATAATGGATGGGGAATGTTTTTGAGGATGCTTGAGTATAAACTGATGTTTTTAGGGAAACAATTTTTGAAGATAGATAAGTGGTTTCCATCGTCGAAAACTTGTAGTAAATGTGGAAATGTTAAAGAGAAACTGGAATTATCAGAAAGAAGTTATAAATGTGAGTGCTGTAGGATTGAAATTGATAGAGATTACAATGCGGCATTGAATATAAAAAACATTGGAAAAGCGATGTTGGAATATTAAGAAAATAAAAGAAAACAGGGCAGGGACTGTCCGAAGAGCTTGGTAAATATATTTGGCTAGCAAAAGCAGATACTTCCCAAGAAGCTCCCGCTTCTAAAAGCGGGAGTAGTTCACAGGGAAAGTTGTAATTATAAAAATAAAGTTTAAAATAAGAGGGGAAAAATTATGAGAAGAACTAAATGGGCTGAAAAAAATTATTCCTAATCCACGACAGGAAAGAGAATATATTGAAAGGGACAATAAACAAAGTTTTGATGATAAAACAAAAAGGATAAAAAAAAGCGGAAATAAAAAACAAATTATGGAAAATTCAAATTTGGGTTCCCTGATTGATAATGATATTTTGAAAATACTTTATTCACGGGGCATAACAACTGAAAAGGAAGTGATTGAGTTTTTAAATCCTAAAATGGAGAATATTCAAGATCCTTATGGGCTGCAGGATATGGAAAAAGACGGTTTTGGAAATTGAAAAGGGCGATAGAGGAGCAGAAAAAAATATCTGGATATTTGGGGATTATGATGTAGATGGGATTACTTCAACTTCGATTTTGTATATGGCACTAAAGGAGCTTGGGGCTGAAAATGTGAATTATTATATTCCGATTCGGGATGAAGGATATGGTCTGAATAACGAGGCTTTGAAGAAAATAAAAGATTCGGGAGCAGATTTAGTAATTACTGTAGATTGCGGGATTACGGCATTTCCGAAGTGGAATTTGCAAATTCTATAGATTTGCCGATAATCATTACAGATCATCATAATTTGCATGGTGGAAAAGTTCCGGCTGCTGTTGCAGTTGTTAATCCAAAACGTTTTGAAAATGAATTTTCATTTGAGTTTCTGGCGGGAGTTGGGACTATTTTCATGGTAATTCTTTGTCTTTATGAAAGAATTGGGAAAAAGGCAAAAGCATATAAATATCTTGATTTGGTGGCGATTGGAACAGTTGCAGACATTGTGCCGCTGGTGGAGGAAAACAGGATTTTGACAAAATTTGGTCTGGAGCAGCTTAGCCGTTCTAAAAATAAGGGGCTTAGATTTTTGCTCTACAAGCTGTTTAGTACCCAAAATTCGGATTTTAATGAGAAAACTGAATACAATTCGTATGATGTGGGCTTTATCATAGCGCCTGTCTTTAATGCGGCTGGAAGGCTTAAAGATGCAAAAATGGTTGTAAAATTGCTAATTTCTGATAATGACAGGGAAATTGAGATAATCGTAAAGGAACTTATTAATAAGAATTTTGAGCGGAAAGAACTGCAGAATGAAATTGTGGAGAAAGTGGAAAAGCATATTGAAGAAAGCGATTTGAAGGAAGATTATGTAATTGTAGACTATTCACCTGAATATCACCACGGAGTAATTGGTATAGCGGCTTCCAAAATTGTGGATAAATATTACAAGCCTGCGATTATTATTGAAGTGAAAGAAGATGAAGGGATAGCGGTTGGATCTTGCCGAAGTATCGGGAATTTTAATATTTTGGAGGCGTTGCAGTCGATGCCTGAACTTTTTTTGAAATTTGGAGGACATTCTGGAGCGGCTGGATTTACGATTGGAATAAAAAATTTGGAATTATTTAAGGAAAAAATTAATAAATTTGCAAAGACAAAACTGAAGGAAGAGGATTTTGTGAAAATAATAGAAATTGACAAGCAAATTCCGATTCAAAAGGTTTCTTATGAATTTTTTCAAGTGATAGAACTTTTAAAGCCGTTTGGTTTCGGAAATCCAATGCCAACTTTCAGGACAAATAATGTACTTTTTGAAAATATAAAGTTCATTGGAGAAAATAAGAATCATATAATGTTTGATATAAAGCAGAAAAGGATTTTTTTAGCAGAAATGCTGTCTGGTTCAATTCTGGAGAGTATTTTAAGGAACTGAATGAAAATCTGTTTTATGATATTGTTTACAAGTTAAAGACAGAAATGTTTCAAGATAGATATTATACAAAGGTGTATATTGAAGATGTAAAAAGTATCGCAGTTAAAAGATGATACTTTTTCCTATTATCATTCTCTTTTTAATACATCTTTTTCCAATGAAGTCAATTTTTTTATACAAATATTGAGCTGGATTTAGAAAAGAAAATTACGATGAAAAATGGAATTTGATCAAGTTTCACTTTTTTTCAGGGGAGAAAAATTTATTGGACGGCTTGATTACAGTGTTTCAAATCTGCTAATACTATTGAACCAGTATTATAATTGGAATTTTACTGTAAAAAAATTGAGGATGTGAAGCAGACTGCCAGTCATAGCATTGTAAATATTTTTGATAAAAAGGGATTACAGCTTTTAAATGCTACGATCATACACAGGTTGGAATTTTTTTAGGAAAATAAAGGAATTTCTGATTGGAAAAAAATGGAATATAATACTCAAACTAAAAATTTACTTTCCCAATTTTTTTCAGACAAAATAAAAAAACTTAATTGTAAAAAAAATATTTAATGAAGATGAAAAAAATATAAATATAAAATGTCGAACTTTGAGAACTTTTTGCTTACAATTGGGATTTATTATAAAAAAACAACTGATAAAAAAAGTCAAATTGTAATAAGTTCAGAAAAGAAGCCAGCTTTTTAATAATTTTTATAAAATCGTATTTTTGACATAAATGAAGAATATTCGGAAAATGATTATCCATTTACATTGTTTTACAATTATAAAGATACGCAAGAGCTGGAAAAATATTATAAAGTCGGATTTTAGCCTGCAAAATGAAATTAATTATGAGATTGATGAAAATGTTCAAAGTTCTGAGGTTAATGAAAATAGCGAAAGTTTTGAAAGTAAGGAAGAGTTGAAACAGCTGGAATATAAGAAAATCGAAGGAATTGAATTAAAAAAATAGTCAGGCAGAAAAATCAAAGTGAAGATCAGGAAAAATTTAGGTGAAAAATGAAATTGAAGATGAAAAAGAAAATCAAGAATTTGGAAAAAGATTTTTGTGTAATAGTAAATTCTGAAGACTTTATGATAAAAACTGAAAATTTGGATAAAAGTAATATTAAAGAGCTGAATATTCAAATTGAAGTGCCTGAAAATGTAGTATTTTTTACAGGATTCTACAAAAAGGAAAGAAAAAAATGCAAAAAAATATTTTTTTCTGGAATATTTGCCGATTGAGAAAAAAATTAAGTTGAAAAAAATTACTGGAAGATAGAGAAAAAAATTTTTTTCTGATTATTCAGTTAATGAGATTTTTATGAAAATAAGGAGAAAAATGTATGAAAAATTAAAAAAAGGCTATTTTTGGTTTACAATCCAAAATCTGGAAATGCTAATATAATTTTAAGCAATTTTGATTTAATCACGACAAAACTGCTGGAAAAAAAGGGATTACATTGACACTTTATAGTATAAATAAGGATTATGACCTATTTACAGAAATTTTAAAAAATGAAAAATATGATATTTTGATTTTATCAGGTGGAGATGGAACATTAAGCCGTTGTTTAAGCGAACTTTATTCTAGAAATATTGAATTTCCAGAAGTTGCAATATTTCCGACAGGAACATCAAATGACTTTGCAAAAGCATTGAAATTTGAAGAAAATATTGAAAACTGGATAGAGAAAATTACAGATAAAAGTGCCAAAAATATTGATTTTGGGTTAATTAATGGAAAAACGGTATTCTTGTCATCGTATGCTGGCGGACTGTTTACTAAAATTTCTTACAATACGGACAAGACATTGAAAAAAACGTTTGGAAAAATTGCCTATTACATGAATGGGCTTGGAGAACTTACAAATATAAAGACTTTTGACTTGGATATTGTGCTGGATGGGAATAAAACAATTAAGGAAAAGGCTATTTTATATGCAATTCTGAATGGAAAAAGTGTTGGCGGATTTGAAAATGTAATTGATGAAGCCAGTATGAATGACGGATTTATGGATATTTTAATCGTAAAAAACATTGATAATCCGATGGATATTCCAAAAATTCTAATCGACTTAATGAACAGCAATCTGACAAATAATGATTATATCCGAACTTTACAAGCCAAAAAATGTGAAATAAAAAAAGTTTCCGAAGAAATTAACGTAAGCATTGATGGAGAAGAAGGAGAAAATATGGATGTAAAAATTGAGTTTATTAGCGGAAAATTAAAAATTTTTTGCTAAAAAAATTCGCAATATAAGAGAACTCTAATCCAAAAAAATAAAAACAATTAATTGAAATTTGGAACTCATAAAGGTATAATAAATAAAATATTGTATAGAGTGTATTTTATAAAAAAATTATTTTTTTAATTTTGATATTTACAATTGTCTACAGTAAGTTGTGAATTGTTTAGTAAGAGTTATTGAGATGATATAAATAAATCTAGGATAGAAGAAGGTAGAAGATGTTATTGAAGAGGTGATGGAAATGTTTAGTATAAGGACAAATATGAAAATCGAGTTTATTAATGTGTGATTTAAGAAAAAAATAGATTGATGAATGTAAAAGTGGGAATTTTGGGATTGAATTTTTTTGGAAAAAATGATATAATAACTTCGAATAAAAAAACCTGTTCAGGTTAGTGTAAAATTAAAAATGCGAGAAAAAAAGGCTTTTATTCTTTATCGAATAGGGCTTTTTTTTGTGATATAATTGTCTGTCAAGGAACGCAACCTTGATTACACTTTCTTGAACAGGAGGTGGTAATAATGGCAAATTGGGATTTGACTGTTTTAGCAGTTGTAATCGTATTGTTTTTTTGATTTTTAGCAGTCAAAAAAATAGCAGTTGAATTCTTGTCTTATTGTCCTCACCTTTTTGCCTGCCAGTTTAATTTAGCTGGCAGGTTTTTTGTAATTTTTAAAAATTATGTTATTGAAATAAAATAGATTGATATTAGAAAATTTTTGTTGCAAGGTTAAAATATGAAATGTCATGTTCTAATAAAAAAAGGAAAATTTAAATTTTTAATAAATTTTTTTATAAAAAAATGTTTTGAATTTTTACAAAAAAATATGGTATAGTTATAGTATATAAAAAAAATTTAGAAAAGGTATGGAGGAAAAAAATTATGAATGGATATTTTTAGTCTTGTTTTACATGCACACTTGCCGTATGTAAGACATCCAGAGTATGAAGAATTTTTAGAAGAAGATTGGTTATATGAAGCGATTACGGAAACGTATATCCCTTTACTTGAAATGTTTGAAAATTTAACGAGAGATAACATTCCTTGGAATATAACTATTACAATGTCTGGAACACTTGTAAATATGCTAAATGATGGTTTATTGCGTGAAAGATATCTTCGTCATATGAATAAATTAGTTGAATTCTGTGAAAATGAAGTGGAAAGACTAAGTCCATATCCTGACATGCTAAATGTTGCAAAACATAATTTATGGTTCAATACTAGAGCAAGACAAGTATTTGAAGAAAAGTACAACAAAGATTTAGTGGGGGCATTTAGAAAATTTCAAGATCAGGGTAACTTAGAAATCATTCCAGTTACAGCGACACATGGATTTTTGCCAGTTATGAAAGACTATCCTGAAGCAGTAAACGCTCAAGTGCTTATGGCAAAAAAAGATTATATTAAAAATTTTGGAAGAGATCCGAAGGGAATTTGGCTAGCTGAATGTGCCTATTATCCAGGACAAGATAAGTTCTTGGAAAAACACGGAATAAGATACTTCCTAGTTGATGCGCATGGAATTATGCATAGTGATCCACGTCCAGTTTATGGTATTTATTCACCAGTTTACACTAAGAATTATGTAGCTGCATTTGCCAGAGATTTGGAATCATCAGAACAAGTTTGGAGTTCTGAATCAGGATATCCAGGAGATGGACTTTACCGTGAATTCCATAAGGATGCAGGATATGAACTAGATTATGAACTTGTAAAACCTTACTTGCACAGTGATGGAGTAAGAAGAAACATAGGAATAAAATATCATGCAATAACAGATAAGAAAGGAACTTATAAAGCAGTTTATAATCCGCAGGCAGCAGCAGATAGAGCAAAAGAACATGCTTATAACTTTGTATTCAATCGTTCAAAACAGATTGAATATCTTGCTTCAAAAATGAAATATAGAAAACCTATCGTAGTGTCACCTTATGATGCTGAATTATATGGACACTGGTGGTACGAAGGGCCTATATTCCTAGAATGGGTATTCAGAGCAATAGCTGAATCTGATTTTTCTACAATAACACCATACAAATATTTACAAAAATACCCTACAAACCAAATAGTTGACGTAAGTATGTCAAGCTGGGGAGCAAACGGTTATTACGATGTTTGGATAGATGGTTCAAATGACTATGCGTACAGACATTTACATAAAGCTGCACAAAAGATGATAGAACTGGCAAATGGAAGAGAACCTTACAACGAATTGGAATACAGAGCATTAAACCAAGCTGCAAGGGAATTGTTAATGGCACAAACTTCTTGCTGGGAATTTATAATGTATACTGGAACAATGGTTGGTTATGCTCACAAGAAAATAAGTGACCACATTCATAGATTATTCAAAATTTATGAAGATTACAAGAATGGCAACTTGGATGAAAGCTGGTTAAGAGAAATTGAAAGTAGAGATAATATTTTCCCAGAAATGGATTATAGAATTTATAGAACTGACTGGCTATAGTTTTAATGTAAAAAAAATAATAAATTTAAGGAGTGTTTTTTGACATTCCTTTTTAAATTAACTGGAAAAAATAAATATTTTATTTGATTTTAAAGGTAAATTAGTATAAAATGTATCTGATAATTTATTTTTTAAATAGAATTTAGTATAAAAAATGGAAATGGGGAAAGATGGATAATAAAAATTTATTAAAGGGTACAATGGTTTATTCCCTTATGAATTTAGTTACGAAAATGGGTTCGTTTGTTTTTTTGCCGATAATAACGAGATTGCTGACACAGGAGGAATTTGGGATTGTAGGAACATTAGCTCCGATTACTTCGTTGTTTACAGTGATTTTGGGATTAGGGCTATATAATGCTCAGATGAAAAAATATGTGGATTTGAAGGAAAGTGAAGATGAGTTTGGAAGCTATATGTTTTCTTCAACTTTGATAATAGTTGTTTTTAATATTTTAACGTATATTTTTTTATTTACGCCAATGGCTCAAAAACTGTTTTCATACATTGTGGATTTAAGCAAAGTAAGCTACTATCCCTTGATAATTGTCAGTATTTTTAATTGCCACAGCGAATGCTTTTTAATAATCTTTCAACAACTTTGTTTTAGAATGAAGAGAATGTATATGAAAGTGGCGATAGGGAGTGTTATAAGTCTTTTTACAACTTATATTCTGGCAATTTATTTTATAAAATATTTGAAATGGGGAGTTTTTTTGGAAATCAGTTTGCAAATTTAGTTGCATTGCTTTGTAGTCTTTTTATTTTTATTTTTAAAGATTATTTTGGAAAAATTTAGATTTAAGCTGAATTTTGATTATGTGAAATATTCGCTGCGGAATGGATTACCACTTATTTTTTTATTGAACTTACAGACCAAGTTGTAAATTTAAGTGACAGGCTTGTTTTGGCAAAATTTGTTTCTCTTGCAGTAGTTGGGGGATATACGCTTGCCTTTACTGGAGGAAGGGTTTTGTCGGTTGTTACAGGCTCTTTTGTGAATAGCTGGACGCCGGAGTTTTATGAGGCGATGAAAGAGGATAAGACAAATCCAACAATAACGAGAAGCGTAGAAAATTTTATTGCGATTATTTCCTTTGCCTGTGTAATTGCCCAGTTATTTGCTCCAGAGGGAATAAAATTAATATTTCCAAAAAGTTATTATCAGGCAATTAATTATATGCCATTAATTTTGGCTGGAATTGTAATACAGGCATTATTTTGCCTAGATTATTTTTTCCATTTTCACGAAGATAGCATATACATTTTTTATTTTACAATGTTTGCAATGATATTTAATTTAGCTGGAAATATAATATTTATACCGAAGTTTCCTGAAATTGGTCCGATTATTGCGGCATGGACTACATTGCTTGCCTTTTTGTTCAGGGCGATAATGGAAATGATGATTATAAGAAAAAAATACAAGATTTCATTTAATTACAAAAAATTATTTCTGTATTTTATAATTATTGTAAATCCTATTATATTTTACTTGTCAAATGATCAGCTTTCAATAGTAAAATTTGGCTTTAAAATAGTATATTTGGCAATAGTTACGAAATTACTTGTAAATAAGGAAGTTTTTGGCTAAAATTACAAATCTTGTGAATGGAATAAAAAGAAAAAAATTATGAAACGATAAATTTTAAATTTTTTTGGAAAATAAGGGGAATTAGAAAATGAAATTTACAGTTTTTACACCGACTTTTAATCGAAAGGAACTGCTTGAAAAATTGTATAAATCGCTTCAAAAGCAGACTTTTAAAGACTTTGAATGGCTTATTGTGGATGATGGCTCTACTGATGGGACTAAAGAGAAAGTGGAAGAGTTTTTGAGTGAAAAAAAGTTGGAAATAAAATATTATTTTAAGGAAAATGGTGGTAAGCAGAGGGCTTATAACTTTGCGACAGAAAAGGCGAATGGGGAACTTTTTATTTGTCTTGATTCAGATGATGAATATGTAGAAAATGGGCTTGAAATTATTTTGAAATATTGGAAAAAATATGAGAAGAATTCCGATATTGCTGGAATGGGATATTTGTCGACTTATCCAAATAGAGAAATTATAGGTTCTAGTTTTCCAGAAAAGGAAATGATTTCGACACAATTTGAAATTTATAATAAATATGGGGTTAAAGGCGATAAGGGGCTTATGTTCAGAACTGAAATTATAAAAAAGTACAAATTTCCAGTTTTTGAAGACGAGAAGTTTATTAAATAGTGCAAGAACACTCGCAACTTTAGTCATGAGATGAATTGCACGAAAATTTTAGTAAGCATATAGGGAAACTTGTATGTAGACACGGAGCAGAACCGTGCAACAAAGAAACTGAACTGCTGGGAACTCTTAAAGCTAGTATGACCACAACATAATATCTAAGTGAGAATATATGGTATAGGTGTGATGGTGGCGAAAGCAGAAAAAATATACTAGATGGTGCAAGGTTAAATCCTAAACATTATGATAATAGACAATCAGCAGCTAATCCTGAAAAGGAAAGTTCAACGACTATCCCTCGTGAGGGGAGTACAATACAAGCGATAGGTATTGGAAGTGGTTTCGCCTAAGTCCTTGAAATAGGATATGGATAAGATATAGTCTGTGCTTGTTAGAGATAACAAGAAGTTCAGGGATAATCTCCTTAATTTATTAAGGAGTATATATGCTAGAGAACTGCATGAGTAGTAGCGTACTTATGTGAACGACGCTTCCCACTGTTGTGGGGTTTTAAAAACTTTAAAAATATTTAAAAATAAATAAAAAATATTACTTTTTTGACAGATAAAATGTAGAATACATGGTATAATATCTCTGATGAAAAGGAGGTGATATCTATGTATTTAACTTTAAAACAGCAAGTAAAAACATCTTAGTAAAAAAAGAGTTTAGAATTTAAAATATTTATCTCATATAGCCAAGAACTTAACTAATGAAGCTATATATAATGTTAGACAATACTATTTTTAATAAGAAAAAGTATTTAAGTTATAACGAAAACTATAAAATGCTTAAAAAAACAGTGAGAACTATAAGAAGTTAAATTCTAATATGGCTCAACAAATTCTAAAAGAAGTAGACGGAAGTTTTAAATCATTTTTTTGGACTTTTAAAACTTGCTAAGAATGGTCAATATAATGGTAAAGTAAAATTACCTAATTATCTTGATAAAGATGGTTTTACAACTCTTGTTATAGGTTTTGTTAGATTAAAAGATGATATTCTGATAGTTCCTTATTCAAATGCATTTAGAAAGACACATAAGGAAATCGCAATAAAACTACCACCAGTATTAAAAAGACAAGAAGATAAAAGAGATTAGAATAATACCAAAACAACATTCTAGGTACTTTGAAATTCAATATACTTACGAAGTAAAAAGAAGTTCAAAAGGGAATTAAATAAAGAAAATGCACTAGGGATTGATTTAGGTATAGATAATCTTTGTACTTGTGTAACTAATAATGGAGCATCATTCATAATAGATGGTAGAAAATTAAAATCAATAAATCAATACTATAATAAGATAAATGCAAAATTACAAAGTATAAAAGATAAGCAAAAGATTAAGCGGACAACATTAAGACAAAAGAAAATAGCTAGAAAGAGAAATAATCGTATAAATGATTATCTTTCAAAAAGCAGCAAGAATGATAATAAATTATTGTCTTAATAATGATATAGGAAAACTAGTTCTAGGATATAATGAAGATTTTTCAAAGAAATTCAAATATAGGAAGTATAAATAATCAAAAACTTTGTAAACATACCATATGGAAAAATTAAGAGATAAATTAATATATCTATGTAAACTATATGGAATAGAATTTAAACTGCAAGAAGAGAGTTATACATCAAAAAGCAAGTTTCTTTTGATGGAGATGAAATTCAATATATGATAAAGAAAAATCTACAAGAATATATATTTAGTGGAAAAAAAGAATAAAAAGAGGACTATACCAAACAAGCACAGGTAAACTCATAAATGCAGATTGTAATGGAGCATTAAATATTTTAAGAAAAAGTAAAGTTGTGGACTTAAGTGTCCTATACAATAGAGGTGAGCTGAATACGCCTAAAAGAATAAGGGTAGTGTAAAGCTATCAAACTTCTTAGAAAATTTTTAAATGTTTTTAAAGATTTTAGAACCCTGCGACTTTAGTCGTGGGAGGTTCAGTACGGAAGCTGTTGTTTATAATAGAATTTGCGAGAAATATAAAATGGTTTACGTAAATGAGAAAATTGAGATAAAGGAATATCAGGAAGATGGGCTGACTGCGAAATATAATAATTTACTTTTGAAAAATCCGAAAGGGCAGGCACTTTATCACAATGAAATAAATTCTCAAAAGTTGACTTTTAAGCAGAAAATTTTTAAATAATGCTGTTTATTACAAATTTTGCAAAAGTGGCTGGTTATAAATTTAGAAAAAAATATTTCAAGAAAGCAAAAATAAATTATTTTTTTAATATTTGCAATTCCAGTTGGGGAATTTATGTGGAAAAAAAGTTAAGTTGTAAAAAAAATAGGAGAAATAAAAAAATAAAAAAATGGATAAAAAAATTAGATGACAAAAAAAGTTGTTGTTGGAATGAGCGGTGGAATAGACAGTTCCGTTGCCGCTCTTTTGTTAAAGCAGCAGGGATATGAAGTAATCGGAGTCACGTTAAAGCATTTGCCTGATGAACTTTCGGAAAATCCAGGAAAAACATGCTGTTCTCTGGATGATATAAATGATGCGAGATATACTTGCTACACTTTAGGAATTCCGCATTATGTCTTAAATGTTGTGGAAGAGTTTAAAAAAGATGTGATGGAATATTTTGTGGAAATGTATAATGCAGGAAAAACGCCGTCGCCTTGTGTGATTTGCGATGAAAAGGTGAAAATAAGAAAACTTGTGGAATTTGCTGATAAAATGGGAATAAAGCATATTTCAACAGGGCATTATTCAAAAGTTAGCCAAAATAACATGCTTTTGTGGGATAAAAATAACAGAAAAGATCAGACTTACATGCTTTATCGGCTGGATAAGGAAGTAGTGGAGCGATTTTTATTTCCGCTTTCAGAATACAAAAAGTCAGAAGTTCGTGAAATTGCCAGACAAAATGGAATTCATACACACAATAAGCCAGATAGCCAAGGAATCTGCTTTGCTCCAAACGGATATATTCCATTTTTGAAAAAAGTGCTTGGAGATGACGTGAAAAAGGGGAACTTTGTAGATAAAAGCGGGAAAGTCATTGGAGAGCATATAGGTTACCAGTTTTACACGGTTGGACAGCGGCGTGGACTGGGGCTTAATTTGGGAAAGCCATTTTTTGTGCTGGAACTTAGACCTGAAACAAATGAAGTTGTCGTAGGGGATTTTGAAGAATTGCTGGTAAAGGAAATTGAAGTGATAAATTATAAATTTCATTGTGATTTGAAAAATATAACTGGAAAACAATTAACTGCACGTCCCAAGATTTTTCTTCAAAAAGGATTGGCTGGGAAACTAAAAATCTTAGAAAATGAAAAAAAATAAAAAAATAAACTAATTTTTTTGAATTTGATGAAAAAAACTCATGAAAATTCTGAAGGGCAGCATATTGTATTTTTATTTGGAAAAATAAGATTGTTGGTGGAGGAGAAATAAAAAAATATTTGACAAAAAAATCTAAAAAGTATGATAAACTTATAAAAGTCAAGTGGCGACATGGTCGAGTGGCTTAGGCAGAGGTCTGCAAAACCTTGTACACCAGTTCGAATCTGGTTGTCGCCTCCATTAATAAATTACCAATAATAATTATAATTATATTGATAACTACTTTGTGTAGTTATTTTTTGTTTTAAAAAAATGAATTATTTAAATAAAAAGATAGAACGAAGTAAAAATATTTTTTTAGTCTGTCCAAAAATAGTATAATATTTCCAAAATAAAATAAATATGATAAAATATATTCAAAAGTAATTTTTGTCTAAATTAAGTAAAATAAAGCAAAAATGAAATAAAGAAAAAGAGGAAAATGAAAATGAATACAGATAATTCAAAAAAATTTACAAGAAAGCAAAGGAATCAATACCTGGTGGAGTAAATAGTCCAGTTAGGGCATTTCAGTCTGTTGATAAGGAGTATCCGATTTTTATTAAAAGTGGAAATGGAAGTAAACTTTATGATGAAGATGGGAATGAATATGTGGATATGATTGGATCTTGGGGTCCGATGATTTTGGGACATAATTATCCGCAAGTTTTGGAAGTTGTGAAAAGAGAACTTGAAAATGGGACTTCGTTTGGGCTGCCTACGAAAAAGGAAGTGGAATTGGCAGAGCTTGTGAAAAGCTGTTTTCCTTCGATTGAAAAGTTGAGGTTGACTACTTCCGGAACAGAAGCAGCTATGGCTAGTGTGAGACTTGCTCGTGCATTTACTGGTAAAAATAAGATTATAAAGTTTGAAGGATGTTATCACGGACACTCGGATTCGCTGTTAGTTAAGGCTGGATCAGGGCTTTTGACTTTTGAGCATCAGGATAGTAATGGAATTACTGAAGGAGTTGTGAAGGATACAATAACATTGCCTTTTGGGGATTTTGAAAAGTTGAAGGAAACTTTGGAAAATAATAAGGATATTGCATGTGTGATTATTGAGCCGATTCCTGCAAATATGGGACTTATTGAAACAGAAAAGGAATATTTGGAAAAAGTGCGTGAAATTACACAAAAGGAAAATATTGTGCTAATTTTTGATGAGGTAATTTCAGGATTTAGAGTTTCGTTGGGAGGAGCTCAGAAAATATTTGGAATTACACCTGATTTGACTATTTTAGGGAAAATTATTGGCGGTGGCTATCCAGTTGGCGGTTTTGGAGGAAAAAGGGAAATTATGGACTTGATTTCGCCTGTCGGAAATGTTTATCACGCTGGAACGCTTTCTGGAAATCCGATTTCAGTGGCAGCTGGAATAGAAACTATTTCAATTTTAAAGGAAAATCCTGAAATTTATGAAAATATAAACAAAAAAACAGAAAATCTAGTAAATAAAATTAATGAATTAATAAAAAAATATGACATTCCAGCAACTGTAAATTATTTTTGGAAGCCTTTTTCACAATATTTTTTTGCAAAAAGAAAAAGTAAAAAAACTTTGGAAGATGCAATGAATACAGATAGTGAATTTTACAGTATATATTTTGATACAATGCTAGAAAAATGGTGTGATTGTGCCACCTTCAAAAATATGAAGCACATTTTGTATCTTATGTTCATAGTGACAAAGATATGGAAAAAAATATTGACTGGTGTGGAAAAAAACTTTTGAAAAAAATTTCTAAAAAAGTCTGAAAACTATACCCAAACATATTTAAAATTGAATTATTAAAAATTACATAAACTTATAATTTTGAAAAAAATAGAAAATATTTTATTTATTTTTTTATGGCAAGAGGGTTTGATACCTTGTTGAAAAAAATACTTATTGTTAGCATTTCTAAATAATAAAATTATGAATAGAGGAATAATAAATGGGGAAATTATTATTTGATACAATAAAAAATAAAACCGCTAGATAAAAAAATAGAATGGAAGAAAAGGAAAAAGAACTAAACTCCTTGTTAAAAAAACTCCCAAAAGGGACTGGGAAAGCTCGAAAAATTGGCAATTCGGCTGGAAGGAATTGACAAAAATTATAAGCCTGATAAAAAGATGGTACTTGTTATGGCGGCTGATAATGGAGTGGAACAGGAAAAGGTAAGTAAATCTAAAAGAGTAATAACGCAATACGTTGTGGAAGCAATGTTAAATGGAAAATCATCAATTAATGCTCTTGGGATGGTTTACAATGCGGATATTAAAGTAGTAGATTTGGGAATTGATAGAAGTTCGGATATTAAAAATAAGATAAATTTCAAAAGGGATTATTGATAAAAAAATTATGGAATTTGGAACTAATAATATTTCAAAAGAAGCCGCAATGACTTATGAACAGGCTGTGAAAGCGATTGAAACTGGAATTGAGATGGTTGATAAATTTGTGAAGGATGGATATAATTTGTTTGCAACTGGAGAAATGGGGATTGGGAACACTACAACTAGCAGTGCGATTTTGAAGGTTCTTACGGATTTGCCGATAGATGAGATTGTTGGCTATGGGAGCGGAATTGATGATAAAACTTTGGAACATAAAAAAAATGTTATAAAAAAGGCAATTCAAGTAAATGGTTTGCTGGATTTTTTTGAAAAAAGTAAAAATGCTAAAGGAAAAAAGAAGATTAGAAAAGAACAAGGAAATATGGATTTTGAAAGTAAAATAAATTTTGAAAACTTTAATACAGAAGAATATCAAAAAAGCATAATAAATGTGCTGGCTAAAGTTGGAGGATTGGATATTGCCGGAATGGCTGGAACTTATTTAGGATGTGCTAAAAATCGTGTTCCTGTTGTGATAGACGGCTTTATTTCCGCTGTTTCCGCTCTTATTGCCTACAAAATCTGCCCAGTTTCCAGAGAATTTATGATTGCTTCACATTTAAGTGAAGAGCCAGGAATGAAGTATATTATGAAGGAACTGAATTTAGAGCCGATGCTTTTTATGAATATGAAATTGGGGGAAGGAACTGGGGCGGTTATGATGTTTCCTGTGATTGAAGGTGCTTGTAATATTACTGAGGTTGTGAGAAAATATCCTGATGTTTAGAAATATTTAGGTACTTTTGCTATAGTGAACTACTCCCGCTTGTAGAAGCCGGAGACTTCTTGCTATCTTTTGTTAAAATTTAATTTATGTTTATAATAAAATTTTTTGTAATATTTCATCAGAGAGTTGCTGATTTATAATTTTATATTTTTTTGACAGAAACTAAAAATGGTATAATATAATTAAATTTTCAAAAGCAACAAAGGAGACAATTATGAAAGAAATAGAAAGATTTTTTTAAAGAAAATTCTAAAAAAAGAAACAAAAGTACACAAAAGCACTTCTAATCACATTTTTTTGATGACAGGTGGACTTTCGGTGGCAACACCTATAGCTCCAAATGCTAATGGTGAATATATTGTAAATTCTAGTACAGGAGATAGAGAAGTTAATATTTCTGGTGTTACTAGAAACATTTTTAAAGTTGATGGTAAAAAACTTACTTTTACAGGAGATGAAGAAGTTTTTTCAACAACGGCTACAACACCTCCTATACGAAGAACATTATTAACAATTTCTGGTGCAAATTCTTCATTTGAAGGAACAGGAACAAATTCTTCGAAATCAACAAAGTTTAATAGTGAGGAAGCAGCTATTCGTTATTCGATAACTGATGCCTCAGGAAATTTTGTTAATGGGATAAATCCAAAAATAACACTAAATAATATAAGTGTTTCTAGTACAAACTATATAGATAAACCTTTGATAACAGTAGAAGCTAGAAATGGTTATAATATTAAAGGAGCTGAACTTAATCTAATTGGTCATTTAGATAGTGATGGTCTTTTTAGTAAGTGGCATTTCGGAAATTAAAAAAATTGGTTAGTAGAAGTAGAAGGAGATATTTCAAATAATAAATATTCAGAATTAACCGTTAATGCAACAGATTTTTAATTTATACGGACTAATGCACAAAGAAGGGAAATCTGTTTTTAAATGTTAATTTAAAGGGGAATTCTATGTGGGCATTTAATAAAAAGTAGTTCAAATAATTCAACAACAGCAACAATAAATAATTTAAATATTGATAAAGATGCTGGATTAATGGTATCTTTTTATCCAACAGAAGCTGATGGAGAAACTGATAAATACACTTTAAAATTAACTTCTGACGGAATTAATAATGATGGGACATTGACAAATGCAGGAGAAATAGATCTTTACAATGGTTCTTACAAAGATGTTTTCACAATTGAAGGAAATTATCATGGAAATAATGGAAACATAATAATGAATACTCTTTGGAATGCTCCAGGAGGAGAAAATGGAGAAAATTCTGAATCAGATTTAGTCTACATCACTGGAAATGCATCAGGAAGCACTAGAGTCTCTCCTTCTTCTTTTGAAGAGGAAGAAGATTACAATGTTATAGATGGAACTATTCAGCAACTTTCTACAAGATTAAATAGTGTCCCAGTTATAAAAGTAGCTGGAAATTCTACACCAACTACATTTACTGGAACTGCAAAAACTGCTGGAGCAGCTGAAGCACAGCTTACTAGTAGACAAGTTAATGGAATTTGGGAATATTACTGGACAATCTCGCCACTTGGAAGCTCTGGGGCAACTGCTGGAATAATTGGGGGAACAACTGGCGGATCTTCTGGTTCTAGCCGTCCAATTTACATTATGGCACAACCTGTTTCTGCATATGTATTGATGCCAAAAGTTAATATGGAAATGGGATACTCAACTGTTGGAACTTTACATGAAAGAAGAGGGGAAAATAGAATTCTTGATTTAGAAAATATGTCGGCTGATAAAGGACAAATTTGGACAAGAATTTATGGAAGCGGATTAAATGAAAATGGAACAGACAGATTCCAGTATGAAGGAAATCTTTACGGGGTACAAATTGGACACGATTTTAAAATTAATAAGGATAAAAATGGAAATGATCATTTGCTAGGTGGATATATTTCGTATAACAGAGCAAATACGGACTTTTTTGATGAATACCGTGCTGAAAATGGAAAAATTTCTGATAGCAAGTATACAGGAAAAGGAAAATCTGAAAGTATTTCATTAGGAATTACAAAAACTAAATATACTCCAAAAGGTTCATATTACGATTTAGTAGGACAAGTTTCTTATTTACAAAACAAATATAATTCAAGAGATGATTACAGTGCAAAACAAAACGGCTTTGGACTATTACTTTCAGGAGAAGCTGGAAAATCTTTCAATATCTCAAAAAATGGAAATTGGTCAGTTGAACCGCAAGCTCAATTAATTTACCAATATCTGAATACAAAATCGTTTAATGACGGATTAAGAAATGTCAACCAAGATAACAGAAACGGACTTCGTGGAAGAGCTGGCGTAAGATTAGCATACAATGGTGACAATGGTAATAGTAGAACAAACTCATATTACGCAGTCGCAAACGTGTGGCACGACTTCACAAAATACGATAGCAAATACACAAACATTGGTTCAGACAAAATAACTGAAAAACTTGGTACAACTTGGGGAGAAATTGGACTAGGTGCTCAAGCTCCTTTAGGACAAAAAAGTAATCTTTACGTTGATACAAGATATGAACACTCTTTCAATAATTCAAATCGTTCAGGATACAAAGGAACAATTGGATTTAAACATACTTTTTAGTGAAAATTTTAAAATTTGATTGATTTTTTTGTTAATTATGGCACAGTAAAAAAATATTTATGTCAAATCCTGTTTGAAAAAAATAGAGAAGATATTTTGTTTGCTTTTTGACAAGGGTCAAGGCCCCTTATTAAATAATATCCATAACAAATTTATTGACTGATGACAAATGTAGTAAAACTGATTTAAAACTAATACTATTCCCCGTTTAAAAAGCGAATATTTATTTTAATTATTTGAAAATAAATATCAGGTTTAATCTGCTAAAAAGATTTACAACATATTCGTTATTCAAATGGGGTTTAGTATAAATTCCAAAACTGTGACTATTTTACTCAAATCCTAAGTTTATATGATTTTTTTAACAACAGACAGCAGAAGTCTCCTTCTACAAGTGGGAGGAGTTCACTATTGCGGCTTATGGTTTATATAATCAAAATAAATAAACCCATCATCTGTTACAACCATCTTCGTAATACTCCCATTATCCAGCTTAAATTTCCAATATCCATCTAAATTATTAAATAAATAATAACTAATTGCAGTTTGAATGACACCAGCATGAGCTACAATAAGAATTTTTTTATTTTTGATATTTTTTTCTTTATTTCATCAATTTTTTTATAATTCGTTTTTGTAAATCATCAAGGCTTTCTCCTCCTTTTGTTCTAAAATATTTCCAATTATTTTTTTCATTTCATCAATATAATACGGAAATTCTTTTTCTAATTTTATCATAACTTTTTTTCCTTCAATATCTCCAAAATTAAGTTCTCTTAACTCTTCTGAAAAAAATATTTTTTCAATATTTTCATCAAGTTCAAGTAATTCAAGGCTTTGTCTACATCTTTTTCAAGTCGCTTGAAAAAAAACTATGTCGATTTTTTTCATTCATTTCTTCAAGTTTCTTTTTTTGTATTTTTTTAACTGATTAATTCCAGTTTCATTCAAACCTGGATTCAAATGTCCGTAATATAAATTTTTTTATTATAATCTGTTTCGCCGTGGCGTATAAATAAAATTTCTGTCATTTTATTTTTTTCCTTTCTTTATTTTTTTATTATTTAAATCTTATCTTAAAACAATTCCTAAAAAAATAAAACTAGAATTGAAGTAAGTTCAAGGCAAGCTCCCATTGTATCGCCAGTTATTCCATCAATTTTTTTTCGTACATTTAACATAAAAATAATTATAAATATAAATGCAATGAATATAGTAATAATTCCTTTTATGTCAATTATATAAAAAACTAGAATAATTGATAGAGCAAGTGAAAAAATCGCTTCAAAGATGCCATTTTCAGAAATTATGACATTACTCATTCCAGATTTTCGGGCATAGTTAGAAAGTCCAGCATTTACTGGGGTTGAAAGTCTGGCAATAATCGGAAAGATTATGAGATATTTGGGGTTTGTTGTGATTATTTCAGAGATTAGGACAGTTTTTGTGATAAAATATAAAATTAAAACAACCGCTCCATTTGTTCCGATTCTTGAGTCTTTCATAATTTCTAGCATTTTTTCTTTTTTTGCGTAGCTGAATAGTCCATCAAAAGTATCAGCAAGCCCATCAATATGGATTATTCCTACAATCAGGATTTCTAAAATTATTAAAAATATGGCAATTATTGTTTTGTTATAAAAAAAATATTTTTTTAAATAGACTATAATTAAAAAAATTTGCAAAAATATAAAATTAAGCCGATGATTAAGCCGACTAAAGGGAAAAAAATTTTATTGATTTTTCCGAGCTTTTTCGCTGTAGCTGATTTTTTTAGCGGTATTGGGATTCGTGTCATAAATTGAATGAGAATGATAAATTGTTCAAAAAAATTTTTTTATGTACTTCATAATATCTCCATTTTTTTATTTTTTTAGATTTTTTTGTTTATTTTTCGTAGTTATCAAATAGATTTATTTTATCATTTTTATATAAAAAAATCACGTTATTTTTTTGTTTTTTTGTAAAAAAATAGTGAAAAAAATATTATGTTTTTAAATTGCTTGTTTTTCTTTTTTTAGAATATGTTATTCTATTGTCATCAAATAAAAAAACAGAAGGAGTATTAAAATATGTGGTTTCCATTATTTGTAAATTTAAAAAGATAAAAAAAAGTTTTTGGTTATTGGCGGCGGAAAAGTTGCATTTAAAAAGATTAGCAAAAATTATGGAATATGAGGCTGATATTACGGTTATTGCGGAAAATATTGCAGAAGAGAAGTTGCTGGAACTGGAAAAACTTGAGAATAGAGAATAATAGAAAAAAATTGAAAATGATAAAGATGAGATTGAAAAAAACTTGTAAAAGAGTATTTTTTTAGTTATTGCAGCTACGGATAATGAGGAATTGAATGAAAATGTGGCTGAAATTTGTGATTCTAAAGGAATACTGATTAATAATGTATCTTCAAAAAAACTAAGATGAATGTAATGTTTGGAGGAATTGTAAAAAAATGATGAGTTTCAAATTGCAGTTTCTACGAGCGGGAAAAAAATTGCAGACGTTCACGTGCTATGAAAAGCGAGATTCAAAAAGATTTTGGATAGAATTGAAAAAAATAAAAAAAATAGATTGTTTAATAATCTGATTTTTAAATTATAAATAGAGGAAATGAAAAAAAGGTGAAGTAAAAAAATGTTTAAAAGACATAGAAAACTGAGAAAAAAATGAAGTTATTAGAAATCTTGTAAAGGATGTCTATATTTCAAAGGATGATTTGATTTATCCGATTTTTTTGTTGAGGAAGGTGAAAATATTAAAAGTGAAATTCCATCGATGCCTGAAATTTTTTTAGATATTCAATCGATAGACTTTCGGAAGAATTGGATGAACTTGTAAAATTAGGAATAAATTCGATTTTTGCTTTTTGGTATTCCTGAAAAAAAGGATGCTTGTGCTACGGAAGCATATAATGAAAATGGAATTATTCAAAATGCAGTTAGATTTATTAAGAAAAATTATGATAATTTTCTTGTGATTTGTGATATTTGCTGTTGTGAATATACAGACCACGGACATTGTGGTATACTTGATGAAAATGGCTATGTTAAGAATGATGAAACCTTGGAAGTTTTGGGAAAAACGGCACTTTCTTATGCAAAGGCAGGAGTTGACATTGTAGCTCCATCGGATATGATGGATGGACGTGTAGAAAAGATTTCAAAAGTTTTAGCTCAAAATCATTTTGAAAATATTCCAATAATGGCATATTCTGTAAAATATTCATCTGCATTTTATGGACCTTTCAGAGATGCGGCAGATTCAGCGCCACAATTTGGCGATAGAAAGTCCTATCAGATGAACTTTCAATACTCAAAGGATGCAACAGATGAAGTTGCCGAAGATTTACGGCAAGGAGCGGATATTATAATTGTAAAGCCTGCGATGGCATATCTTGATGTAATAAAAAAAGTAAGTGATACTTTTGAAGTTCCGATTGTGGCTTACAGTGTTTCTGGGGAATATTCGATGGTAAAGGCTGCGGCTCAAAATGGCTGGATTGATGAAATGAAAATTGTGATGGAGCAAATGTATGCTATGAAACGGGCAGGAGCGGATGCGATTATTACTTATTACGCAAAGGAAGTTGCAAAATATATTCAAGATTCTTTAAAATGAAGGTAATAAAATAAAAAAATAATTTATCAAATATATTATATAAAAAAATAAATAAAAATTTTTATAAAGAAAGAGAAAAAAATATGAAAATAGTTATAGCGGGAGCTGGTGTTGTTGGAGAGTCGCTTTGCAGTGAACTTTCGGCAGAAGGAAATGATGTTATTCTTATTGAGAAGGAAGAGAAAATATTAAATAAAATTGTGGAAAATTATGATATAACAGGACTTGTTGGAAATGGAGCTTCTTATGAAACTTTGCTGGAAGCTGGGACAGATACGGCTGATATTTTTATTGCGGCGACTGAATCAGATGAGTTAAACATAATTTCTTCTATTATAGCAAAAAAACTTGGAACAAAATTTACAATAGCAAGAGTGAGAAATCCTGAATATAGTTCAAATATGCAGTTTGTAAGGGAAGGGCTTGGAATTTCACTTATGATAAATCCTGAACAGGAAACTGCTAAAAGTATTGCAAATAAATTAATGTTTCCAGTCGCTTTAAGTGTAGAAAACTTTTTTGGTCAAAGAGCTGGATTTATTTCAATAAGAGTTCAAAAAGATAACTTTTTAAATGGAATGCAGTTAAAAGAACTCGAATTCAGTTCAAAGGATAAAGTGATTATTTGTACTGTTAGAAGAGGTGAAGATGTATTTATTCCAAGTGGAGATTTTACTATCTTAGAAGGGGATATTGTCCATATTGCAGGATCAAAGGAGGCAGTACATAAATTTTACGATAAAATCGAAAAAAGTAATTTAAAAATTGATTCTGCACTGCTTGTTGGTGGAGGAACAATTTCCCATTATTTAATAGGAAAGCTGCTGGAAAACAAAATTAAAGTAAAAGTTATAGAAAATAATAAGGAACGTGCAGAAAAATTAAGTGAGTCGTATCCAAAGGCAATTGTAATAAGAGGAGATGAAGCTGATCAGGAATTTCTGATGCAGGAAGGGATAAATAATTATGATTCAACTGTAATTCTTACAGATAGTGACGAAGAAAATACAGTTATTACAATGTTTGTAAATTCCATAACAAATTCTAAATTAATCACAAAAATGAACAGGACTCTAATGCTTTCAATACTTGAAAAAAATACAAGAACATCTACAGTTGTACCTAAAAAAGTTATTTCCGATATGATAATAAGCGTTGTAAGATCAAAGGCTAATATGCGTGGTTCTACAATGAGCTTCTTATACAGGCTTGAGAATCAAGTGGAATTCATTACATTTGAAATTAATGAAAATAGCAATGCTATTGATATTCCGCTAAAAGATCTAAAAAAATAAAAAAAGGTATGTTGATTGCAAGCATATTAAGAAATGGAAAAATGATTTTTTTCCAGGAGGAAATGATGTAATAAAAATGTAATGATAGTGTGATGGTTGTTACAACAGCATCTTCCATCGAAGATTTTGATGATATTTTAGAATAAAAATTTAATTTTTGGAGAAATTTAAATATGCACTAATAATTGAACTGAATTAAAAAAATTGGAAAAATGTTATTTTATAAACTCTTATTGTGCATATTGAATTTAAGGAGTAAAAATGAATAAAAAAATGATAGGTTTTATAACTGGAAAGATACTTATACTTGAAGCTGGATTAATGGTTTTGCCTTTGATTATAAGTTTTTTATATAATGAAAGCGCAAAGTATAAAATTGCCTATGGATCTGTAATTATTCTTCTTTTAGCAATTGGATTCCTGCTTTCAGCAAAAATTCCTGAAAATCAGCGGATTCAAGGAAGAGAAGGGTATATAATCGTGTCGCTGTCTTGGATTCTGATGTCTATATTTGGGGCATTACCGTTTGTATTTACAAAGGAAATACCGTCGTTTGTTGATGCTTTTTTTGAAATTGTAAGTGGATTTACGACAACTGGATCAAGTATAATAACAGATCTTAGCAAAATCAGCCATTCTAATTTATTTTGGCGAAGTTTTACCCATTTTGTGGGTGGAATGGGAGTTCTGGTATTGGCACTTGCAATTTTTCCAAGTTCTGCAACATCGGTTCACGTAATGAAGGCTGAAGTTCCTGGACCGACATTTGGAAAATTAGTTTCAAAATTGTCAACAACTGCCAGAATGCTTTACAAAATTTACATTGTTATGACAATTGTTTTAATAATTTTACTAATGTTTGGAGGACTTGATTTATTTGAATCTTCGCTTCTGGCATTTGGTACAGCTGGAACGGGTGGATTTGGAGCAAGAAATGGAAGCATTTTACCGTATAATAGCCCTTACATTGAAGTGGTGCTTGGAATTGGAATGATAGTGTTTGGAGTAAACTTTAACATTTATTATTTTATTTTTAATTGGAAAGATAAAAGATGTATTTAAAAAAATGAAGAATTAAAATATTATTTGTTAATTGTATTTGGAGCGATTGTCCTAATAGTTCTAAATATCTGCAAAAGTTATGATTCGATTTTACATTGTATAAGAGATGTATTTTTCTCAGTTTCATCGGTTATTACGACAACAGGATATTCCACAGCTGATTTTGGAAAATGGCCGCTATTTTCACAAGTTATATTGTTAATTTTAATGTTCTTTGGAGCATGTGCGGGATCTACGGCTGGAGGATTAAAAATATCAAGAGTCGTTTTAATGGTAAAAATCTATTTTGCAGAAATAATTCAAATGATAAGCCCAAATCGTGTAGTTACAATAAAATATGATGACAAGCCTGTAAATATGAAAATGCAAAAGAGCATTGCAGTATACTTTTTAGTTTATTCGTTAGTCTTTGGAGGAATATTGCTAATGGTTTCCTATTCTACAGATGACTTTATGACAGCTTTTAGTGCTGTAGCCGCTACATTTAACAATATTGGGCCTGGATTGGGAAAAGTTGGACCAGCATTTAGCTTTGCCGAATTAAGCAATTTTTCAAAAGTGATTTTAAGTTTTGGAATGTTGGCAGGAAGATTAGAAATTTTTCCAATGTTAATATTATTTTCGCCAACAACTTGGAAATTGAAATAGATAAAGTTAACTCATATTAGAATGCCTGAAAAACGAGCATATTTAAATTATTGTAAAGCAAGGGGTTTTGGTGCCCCTTGTTAAGTAAAATAATTATTCTATTCTAGATTTGATCTTAATTATATATGCTTTTTATATAACTTTTAGAAAAATTTAAAAAAGTTATTGACAAATAATAACAATGTATGTTATACTAATTAAGTAGTTTACGGGTGGATGTCCGAACGGCTAAGGGACCGGTCTTGAAAACCGGCGAAATCGCAAGATGTCTGGGTTCGAATCCCAGTTCACCCGCCATCAAATAATTTTGGAGAAGTGGCAGAGAGGCCGAATGCGCTCCCCTGCTAAGGGAGTATCCGGGCTAAAACTTGGATCGAGGGTTCAAATCCCTCCTTCTCCGCCATTTTTTTTTAACAAAAAGATAGTAAGAAGTCGTAGGCTTTCTATAAATGGGAGATAAATTGCATTTTTGATTGATATTTATAGCAAAATGTATTACACTAAATACATCAGGGTAGGAACTATCCGAAGAGCTTGGTAAATATATTTGGCTAACAAAAGCAGATACTTCCCAAGAAGTTCCCGCTTCTAAAAGCGGGAGTAGTTCACTAACGGAATTGGAAAATAAATATGCATCTGTAGCTCAATTGGATAGAGCGTCTGACTACGGATCAGAAGGCTATGGGTTCAACTCCTGTCAGGTGCGCCATTTTATAAAAATAATACAGTATTTACATAGTTTGAAGAGATTTAAAAATACCTTTGGGGACATTTTGGGGACGTTTTTAAAACTCTTCATTTTTTAATTTCTCAAGCATTTCTATTAATTTATCTCCATTTTTTTGTCATTTTCTACTATATTTTTTTGTAACTTTAAGTAATTTTTGTATCTAAAATTTAGTTACATATTTTTTTAAAAAATTAAAGATATTTATTTTTTTCTTATTTACAAATACATCGTAACTTATTTTTTTGGCTACTAAGCAAAAGTATTTTTTTAAAATTTTTTTCTAGAAAATGCAAAAAAATGTGGTAAAATAATAATGTGAAACATTTCTTCAAATTGGACACAAAAAAATAAAACTAAAAACTAGATTAAAGAAATGATAGCATAAATACTAAATACATAATAAATTTAAACAGGGTTAATTTTTGGTTTCAAAAAAATAAAAAAAGATGGAGGAATCAAAATGAAAAAAATTATTTGTAATTTTAATGTTAGCATTTGTTAGTACTAATACATTTGCTGAAACATTGCATTTCAAAAAAATTGTAAGGAAGCTAGATCGAAAGGGTATAGAAACATTAAAAAGGGTGAACCTGGATATGCAAGACATTTAGACAGGGATAGAGATGGAGTTGCCTGTGAAAGCAAATAATTTATAAAAATATAAATGGAGGAAAATCATGAAAAAAATTTTTATTAGTTTTTATCAATGTTATTACTTGTGTGAGTTGTGGAACTCCGCAAGCGCAAAAAAAGACTTTGAAAGTATGTTTAAAAGCGCTCCAAAGCGGAGATGTAAAAAAATGAATCAAATAAATCCTGATGCAAAAGATCTCAGAAAATGATGAAAATGTAAAGATTTTTTTAGATGGATATAAAAAAATAAGCTATAAAATTAATAAAAACAGAAGTGGAAGGCGACAAAGCAACTATAAATCTTGATATAAAAAGCCCCAGATTTAAGCTCTTATTTTCCTGAATTTTTTTACAGCAAGCAATGGCATTAGCTTTTTGCAAACTTTGGAAAAAAAGTGAAGAAGAAATAAAAGAAACTTGGTGAAGATTTCACAATAAAATATTTTAAAGATAAATTATCATCAAAAAGATTTGAAATTTACTGAAAAAAATATAAATGTGATAATGAAAAAAAGATGGAAAAAAATGGAAAGTCGATGATCAAAAATAAAGATTTATTTGAAATACTTACTTTTGGGTTTTTCAAAAATTAGCGGATAGTATGAATGGAATATCTGAACAAAAAAATAATCATCTAATTGTTGAATAGAAATTTTTTTATATTATAAAAAAATCAAGAATAGGAGGCTGCCTCATAATTCAAAAAAATAATTTTACTAACATAAATATTATATATTTTTAAAAAAATCAATAGATATTATTTTTATTAATTTTTATAAATATAGATTTATGATTTAGGAATTTTATTTATTTTGTGAAACAGCCTCTTTTTTTACTCTGTCTATAATTTTATTTTCTTTGACAATATATTTTTTTTGTAGTAAAATTTATGCATTGAAAAAGTTTTGATTATTTTAGAAGAAATTTTAATTTGAAATTTAGGAGGAAGAATGAAAAAAAGGACATTAGTTTTAGTGTCGCTCGTATTGACAATTTTAATATTTTTTACAGCTTGTGGGAAAAAAGAAGTGAAAAATCCAAATGCAAAGACAGGTAAAAAATATATTATTGCAGTAGATTTGATTTATCCGCCGTTTTCTTTTAAGGAGAATAATGTGGATAAGGGAATTGATGTGGATTTGATGAAGGCGGTGGCGAAAACTCAAGGATTTGAAGTGGAAATTCATCCGATGGATTTTGGTGGAATTATTCCTGCGATGGAATCTGGGCAAATTGATGGTGCGATTGCGGGAGCGAATATTACTGAGGAAAGAAAAAAGGTTGTTGATTTTTCTGATCCATATTACGATACAGGAATTGTTGCGATAGTTCATAAAGATAATAACACAATAAAAAAACTGGAAAAAGATTTAGTTGGAAAAAAAGACTTGCAGTTAAAAAGTGGAACTGCGGGGAAAGATATGTTCAAGAAAATTTGAAGGGAAAATCTGAAGTAAGAATTTATGATGATACAGTTTCAATGTTAAAAGCAGTTGAAAATAAACAGGCTGATGCGGGATTTGAAGATTTGCCAGTAGTTTTGTACACTTTGAATCAAGATCCAGATACGCAGTTAAAAGTTGGAACTGGAAAGTTGACAAATGTTGGAAACGGATTTATGGTAAAAAAAGGGACTCACAAAGAGTTGCTGGAAGAGTTTAACAAAGGTTTGAAGACTTTAAGACAAAATGGCGAATATCAAAAAATTGTGGATAGATACACTAAAGGTGGAAAAACTGTGGAAAAAGGCGGAATTGCTGGAGTTATTGATTCCTACAAGGGAATTTTGACTGGTTACGGACTAAAGTTTTTAAGAGGACTTGCAGTTACTATTTATATCACAGTTGTTTCGTTATTTTTTGCAACATTGATTGGTTTAGGAATAGGATATTTAAATTTTGTACCAACAGATAAAAAAGGTTTTCACTCGAAAATGATAAAAATTTCGCAATTTTTAGGAAAAGAATATATTGATTTAATAAGAGGAACGCCACTTATGGTTCAGACAATATTCTTTTATTTCGGAGTTGTGCCATTACTTCCAAAACTTTTAAAACTGATATTTCATTTGAGCAGTGAGCCAGGGAATGCTGTCTCCTGAAGTTTCTGGAATAATTATAATTGCATTAAATGCTGGAGCATTTTTAGCTGAAATTTTTAGAGGCGGAATACAGGCGATTGACAAAGGACAAATGGAAGCGGCTAGAAGTTTGGGGCTTTCTTTTAACAAGTCGATGACCAAAGTAATTTTGCCACAGGCTATTAAAAATATGATTCCTGCCATTTTAAATCAGTTTATAAGTTCACTAAAAGATACTTCCTTATTAGTTGTAATTGGAGTGGCAGATTTGATGAAAGAAGGGCAAGTTGCTTATAAAACTAATTTTAAAACATTTGAAACGATGCTTATAGTTGCGGCAATTTACTATATAGTAATTAAATTATTGTCTAAATTGTTCAAGAAAGTGGAGGATAAGTTAAAAGTATGATTAAAATAGAAAATTTGAAAAAACAGTATGGAAATAATGTCGTTTTAAAAGATATAAGTCTTAATGTGAAAAAAGGGGAAGCAATAAGTGTGATTGGACCGTCAGGTTCGGGGAAAAGTACATTTTTGAGATGTATAAATGGGCTTGAAGAATTATCTGGCGGACATATTTGCGTGGATGAATTTGACCTTGCGGATAAAAATTTGAACATTGACAAATTTCGTGAAAAAGTTGGAATGGTTTTTCAAAATTTTAATTTATTTCCACATTTAACAGTTTTGCAAAATATAATTTTAGCTCCAGTAACGCTAAAAAAAGTGACAAAGCTAGAAGCTATAAAATTGGGAAAAGAACTGCTTGAAAAAGTTGGACTTTTAGATAAAGCTGATGTTTATCCATCAAGTTTGTCTGGTGGGCAAAAACAAAGAGTGGCAATTGCAAGAGCTCTCGCTATGAAACCGGAAGCATTACTGTTTGATGAGCCAACAAGTGCGTTAGATCCTGAAATGGTTGGAGAAGTTTTGAAAGTTATGAAGGATTTGGCTAAAGAAGGAATGACAATGATTGTTGTGACGCATGAAATGGGATTTGCAAGGGAAGTTTGTGACAGAGTCATTTTTATGGCTGATGGTGAAATTGTGGAGCAGGGAAAACCTGAAGAAGTGTTTTTGAATCCAAAAAATGAGAGAACTCAGAATTTTTTGAAGGTGCTGTAAGAGCATGTTATTATATAAATATTAGTTTATTTTTTTATTAATATTGCTTCTTAATCAATAAAGAAATTATTATGTGTTATTTTGGTAAAAAAATTTTTTTCAAATATCAAACATAGTTTTCATTTTTTTATGTATTTTTATATTGTTATAAAAGTAATTAGAATATAATTTTTGTCATTTTAAATTAATATTATTATTAATTTTTTTAAAAAGAATAAAATAAATAAAGTTAATTATTGGTAAATCCAAAATAAAAAAATTATGAAAAGTTTGGGTACAATATTACTAAGTATTTTTTTAAGAATAATAAATGGCAGATATATGTTAATATAACTTTTTTTAAGAAAATATAAAATAAAAATTAAATAGGAAAGGACATCTGAAATGGAACAGGGGAATAATAATAGGGTGAGAAATATTCTGATAGCAGTTATAATTGTTTTAATAACAGGGACAATTTTTAGTATCGGATTCTATATTTTTTCTACTCAAAGTAAAATGGCAAGATTGGAAAAAGAAAGGGAACAAAAGCCAAATATAGTGCAAGATCCAAATATGATTTCAATAAAGTCGGTAAAACCAGAAGTTGCTAACAGTCAAAAAAAGGACTCATATAACAATACTCAAAGTAGACCGAAAACTATGTATGAAAAAGCAATGATAAATAGAATGGCATCAGTTGAAAATGAATTAAATAGTTATACGCCTGATAATACTTCTTCTTGTGATGAATATGTAGGCTATCGTGTATCTTTACATAATAAATGGGATAATGAATTAAATCAAATATATAAAATGTTAATGGCAAGCTATCCAGATTCACAAAAGAAATCCCTTAAAAATGAAGAAATAGCTTGGATAAAGGAACGGGAAAGAACAATAGATGGAATAAGAAGCGAGGCATCTGATGACTGTTCGGCAAATATAGAAATTGAGAACAGGGAAATTGATGCGATAAAGGCTAGGGCAATAGAATTGGCAGAAAAATACGATAGATTGAATTAATGGAGTGATAGAGATGAAATTTTTTTGGAATTCAGATGAAAAAGGTAAATCGGAGGGAAAAAGAGAATCTGAAGAAAAGGATGAGTTAGAAAAAACAGACAATTCAGAAGAAGAAATGAAACTGGAAAATGAACCTGGACAGGCGGAAGAAATTAAAAGTGATGAAGTGGATAAACCTGTAGAAGAAAAAGTCGAAAAGGAAGAAAACGGAGAAGAATTAGAATCAGAAACTGCTGAACAAGAAGAAGCAGATAAGAACGACGATAGTAAAAATGATGAAAATAAATTAGAAAAGATTTTGAGAAACATTGAAGATATTGATGGAAAAGTTGAAGTGCTAAATGATTTATTTTTTTGAAAAAAAGATTCAAAGTATTGAATTTGAAAAAAAGACGACAGATAGACTTTACAAGGAACTTCAGGAATATAAAAATGATATGTATTTTCAGCTCATAAAACCTGTTGTGATGAGTTTGGTAAGTTTGAGAGAAAGTATGAAGAAAAAAATTTGAAGAGTTTTGGTGTGATGTCAGAAGAGGAAAAAAATCAGAAATACTTCAAAGTTATATTGAAGAAGTGGAAATTATCTTGGAAAAACAATGATATAGAGATTTATGAAACTAATATAGAAAATGACAGTTATGTGGATGTAAAAAAACAAAAAAATAATAAAGAAAAATTGAAACACCTTATGAACAGCTGCATGGAAAAATAGAAAATGTTTTGAGCAGCGGTTATAAATATAAGGATAAAATTATTTCGCCAGAAAAAGTTGAAGTAAATATTTATAAAAAACCAGAAGAAGATTTGAAGGGAGAATAAAATGTCAAAATATGTATTCGGAATTGATTTGGGAACAACTTATTCGTGTATAGCTCGTGTGGATGATACTGCAAGAGCGGAAGTAATTAAAAATAATGAAGGTGAAAATATTACACCATCTGTAGTTGCATTTGAAGGGGATAATGTAATTGTTGGAAATGATGCAAAGGCTGAAGCAGTTTTGAATCCTGAAACGACAGCAATGCTAGTAAAGACTCTAATGGGGAAAACAGACTTTGCTATTAGCTATAATGGCGAAGATAAGACACCAGAAGAAATATCATCGTATATTTTGAGAAAATTGGCTAAAGATGCTTCAGAACAGCTAGGAGTTGAAGTTAAAGACGTGGTAATAACTTGTCCAGCTTATTTTGGAACAGCAGAACGTACAGCAACTAAAAATGCAGGAATAATAGCCGGACTTAATGTATTGGAAATTATAAGCGAACCTACAGCGGCAGCTTTGTACTATGGATGTGCAAAGGAGCAAAATGAAAAGACAATTTTAATATATGACCTTGGTGGAGGAACATTTGATGTAACGATTATGAGAATAAGTTCTGATAAGATTGAAGTTATCTGTTCAGATGGTGATCATGACTTGGGTGGAAGAAACTGGGATGAAGTTTTAATAAGATATTTGGCTAATCAATTTACAGAAAATGTAGGAACTGAAATTGAATTTGATGAATATGCAACACAGGATTTGAGATTAAAGGCTGAAAAGATGAAAAAACAGCTGACTTCAAAAAATCAGGCTAGTGATATGCTGGAAGTAAACGGAAAGAGATCAAAAATTACTGTAACAAGGGAAAAGTTTGATGAAATAACTTCTACATTGCTCGATGAAACTTTGAAAAAAACGCAGGAAGCTATTGAAGTGGCTAAAAATAAAGGATATGGAAAAATTGATGAAATACTTTTGGTTGGTGGTTCTACAAGAATGCCTCAAGTAAAAAGTATGTTGACAGAAAACTTTAAAGAATCTGAAATAAAAATTCTTGAGCCAGATGAAGCTGTGGCTAAAGGAGCTGCTATTCATGCTGTAAATGTTTATGTAAATAATCAAAAGAGTCTTGCAGGACAAGATTTTAATTCTAATGAAGAAGTAAAAGTATCGGTTAATGGAGATGAAAAGGAATTAAATGCAAGCGATTATAAGGAAGATTTGTCAGTATCGCCTGAAATGATGAGCATTGGTGGAGCTGCCAGACAAATTGTAATAGCTACAACAAAAAGTTTTGCATTAAAGATAATTCATAATAATGAAGAAAAATGTTACAATATGATAGTAAAAAATGAGCCTATGAATAATGGTTTTGTAGATGTGTCAAAAGTTTTTGGAACACTTTACTATGATCAAGGTTCAGTAAATATAGAAATTTATGAAAATGACTATATGGATGAATATTTTAATGTTGATGATGATTTAAAAATTGGAGAAGCAATATTGGAACTTCCAGCAAGACTTCCAGAAGGAGCACCAATCGAAGTTACTCTGAAATTAAATAAAGAAGGAATCTTGGATGTTAAGGGAGTAGACAAAACTGGAAATAGAGAAGTAAATGTAAGAATGGAAACAAAAGGTGTAATGTCAGAAGAAGAATTGGAAAAAATAAAACGACGTTCACAAGGAATAGTAGTTCTATAAGTTCCAGTTAATTAATGGCTTATTCAATAATTTTTATAATTTTTAAAAAAATTTGGTAAAGGGTCTTTTGTTTCTGAAAATAGAAGTAGTTTTTGAATATTATTAAAAAAATATTCAATAATCAGAATCTTTTTATAAAAGTTCAATACTCCCTTGCTTTAGAAAAATTTTTTTGATAAACTTTAAATATATAGTTTTTTTGAATAAGTTAAATTTATAAGTTACAACTAAACGTAATTAAAATTACTCAAATTTCTTTTTATTAATTCTGTTTTATATTTTTTTGAAAAAAATTATAAATGTAATTTAGAGAAGTTTGAGTATATTTTAATTGGGAAAAAAATATTTTCAAGAAATCATGGGAGAAAAAGAAATGGCAGATAGAAATAGAATTGAATATAACTGGTATGAAATACTTGGCTTGGAGTATTATCCGGTTCCTGAAGAGAATGAGGAGAAAATAAAGGCTAAAAATAGAAGAAAAAAAGAAAAGAATGGCTAAGAAAAGAAACAGATCCGTTAAATGGTACAAAAATATAAGAATTATGGTGAACTTTTTAAAACATGGTGTTATAGAAAGCGAGATGCTTAATAGCGCAAAAAGAAAAAGAATTGATTAGAGATGCGCAAAAATAAGCTGTTTGAGCCAATAGATAAATTTTTTGAAGTATTTTTGAAGGAAGTATAATTACGTCGCAAAAAGATAAAAAGAGATAGCTGAAAAGACTAAAAAGAAAAGAAAAATTTGATTAAAAAAAGCGAATTGAAGAAAATGGTAAAAATAGAACTGTATGATGAAAAAAATTTATAAAAAAACTATTGCGAATATATTAACAGAAAATATGAATTTTTTTAACAGTTGAGCAAAATTTAAAAATATTGGATAAGAAAGATTTATATGAGTTTTTAAATTCTGAAAATATAAATGTGAATAGGTTGGATGCAAGAGGAATTATTGAGAATATCAAAGAAAAGAGAAAAGATTTGATTAAATCTGATAATGAAACTTCTGCCAAGAAAAAAATTATTTACTGAATGTGAAAAAGATATTTGGAGATGTAGCAAAAAAAGGAAAGAATACGATGAATATTTGAAATATTTAAAATATATAAATGTAAAAAAAGGAACTGGAAGAAATAAAAACTATCTATGAAGTTACTGATAAACAAGTATCGAACAAGGAAAATGATAATTTTAATAATATAAAAAAATATATTGAACAGTGAAAAGGAAGCTAAAAATATATTTATAGGATTTTGTGAAGCAAATAAGATACCTTATAATATCTCAAATAGTTCAAATGATACAAATAGACCGCAAAAATACATATAAAAATGACAATAATGAATTAAAAAAATTAAGTGAAGCTGCTTGTGAAAGGGCTTTGAACGCCATAGAGAATTTTAGATTTAATGAAGCTGTAAAATGTTTGAATGAGGCAAGGAATTATTGGCCAGGAAATCCACGGATAGAGATGATAAGAAAAAGAATGAATGAAAAAGCTGGAGAAAATTCTAATAATAATTATAGTAATAATAGTCAAAATAGAAATAATAACAGTAATAATTATTACAACAGTCAAAATGGAAATGCTGCTACTAATAGTAATAGCGGGACTAATGTTATATTAATAGTTATCGGAGTAATACTTTTTATAATAATGGCAGTTATGATATTTTTAACAGCGAAAAATTTATTACCAAACTATTCTAATAATAATCGTTCATCTGAAAGAACAACTCGGGATGCAAATAATTTTTCAGACGGGCCTGATTTAACTCCAAAAACAACTTACGAAAATACACAGCCTGTAGATCCTGATCACGAAACAAGAAATGGATACACTTATTTAAAGGATGATGGGAAAGGTTCAACATTTTCAAAAAGAGATCTTGGATATGAAGAAGGAATGATGGGTGTAAGTGATAGCTCATCTGCTTATGAAAATATTAAAACAGAATATTGCAATGCAGTAAATGAAATTGTAAAAGTAGATGATGGAATTGTTCCAGGAACAAATACTCCATTTAGACAGGCTACATATACAGAAGTTGATGATGCATACAAGGAATATTTACAGAAAATAGCACAAATGAGACAAGTCGTTTTCTTGTTAAATAATAGGAATGACAGTGTGATAGAGCCGGAATCTGGATGCTTTTATAAAGGAACTCGTTGGAATACGGCAAATTCCAAGTACAAGGCAAGAGAATTTGAGAGAAAGGAAATAGATGATTATTATAATAATTATGGGAATTAATATTAAATTAGAATGTTCATAATCTCAAATGAATGTATATACAAATATAGTGTAGGAATGTATAAAAATTTTTTTGCGCAAATAGAACAGCAAAGTATTAAATTTACAGGATTTATCTATTAGTGTACACAAATTATAGATACACTCTGTAGATTTATTATTGTACCAGCATCCTAAAAATTATATTCTCTCGAATTTATAATTTTTTTAAATTATTATAATTTAATAAGAGGTTAGTTCAAAACCCCTTGTTTTTTTAAATAGAAATTCTTAAACATAATATTTTTTTCTCCATAATTTTGCATAAGTTCCAAAAATAGGCAGCAAATCTTTTTCCTTTTTTCTGTGAGAACGTATTCTGTCTTTTTTTGGATAAACATCATATTCCCTTTTTTTCGATGAGTTTTTTTCTTCAATTAAATAGTTTAAATGCTCGATAATCATTTTTTTCGTTGCTGCCTTTTTATTTGATTTTTGAAATCTTTTGTTCTGACTTTTCCGTGTCTTAAAAAGCCATAATATGATGACTGTCCATTTTTTTGATAATATTTTTTTGAGTTAATTCCAGTGGACAAGTGTAAATTTTTTTCTTCCATATAAATTTTTCCTTTCGATGAAATTATTTGAAATTTTTAAAAAAACACCAAATAATCTTGATTTTTACTATAATTTTTTTATTTTTTTCTATATTTTTTTAGAAATTTTTTTATAAAATACCACACTCGAATTAGCAGTCCTCCTGTCCAGCCTATTGGTGCGGCAATCCAAATTCCGTTATAACCTAACGATGTTTTTGGAAAGTAAAATGGCTAGAGGTACTTGAAACATACAAAATGAAGTAATGGAGGCTATTAATGGAACTAAGGATTTTCCGTAGCCTAGTAGCAATCCATTTAGTATTTGCATTGTGCAGAAAATTACGTAAAATGCTGAAATTATACGTAAATATTGATTTCCTATAAAAAAATTACTTCAGGATTTCGGTTAAATATTGAAATAAAGAATGCTGGGAAAATAAAAAAATAATAATTGAAATTATAACGGAAAAATGAGATTCCTAAAATTAGGCTATCTTTTTCCACCTTTAATTATTCTATCCATTTTTTGACTCCATAGTTTTGAGCTGTAAAAGTCATCATCGCCTGTCCTAAATTTATGGATGGCAATTCTGCAAAGGAGTCAATTCTGGAAGCAGAAATAAAAGCTGCAATACAGTCTGTTCCAAATCCATTTACAAGAATTTGAATGACAATAAATCCTAGGCTGATTAAAACTTGCTGTAACATTGCTGGCATTCCAATAATCAGTATTTCTTTTTAAAATATTAAAAATTTAAGTTGAAATAATGTTTTTTTGAAAAAAATTAGATTCGGATATTTAAATTTTTATGTAAAGTAAGCAAAGAAAAAAAGAAATAAACTGTGAAATAACAGTTGCAATTGCCGCTCCTGCAACTCCAGAGTTTAGTACTGCTACAAAAAAATATATCTAGGATAATATTTAAAATCACTGCGGTAATTAAGATGTAAGTCGGCGTTTTTGAATCACCTACGCCTTTTAGCGTGTTTGTAAGGGAATTGTAGCCAAAAGTTGGGACAACTCCAATAAAAATAATTTTTAAATAGATATTTGCCTCCAGTAACAATTTTTTTCGGAACATTAATTAAAAATTAAAATATTGTTTGACAGTAAAAAAACCTAATGTTGTAACAATAAGAGATAAAACTATGGAAAAAAATAAATCCTGTATTTGCAGTAATTTTTCAAATTTTCCATATCTTTTTGCACCAAAATATTGGGAAATTAGAATGCTTGTCCCTAGTGAAATTCCTATCGAAACAGCTATTATAAGTACATTAATCTGATAACTTGAGCCTACAGCCGCAAGGCTTTCCTTTCCTAAAAAATTTCCCACAATGATTGTATCTGAAATATTGTAAATCTGCTGAAATAAATTTCCTATCAAAATTGGTAAAGAAAAAAATAAATTATTGTTTTTTTAATTCGTTTCCTTTTGTTAAGTCTTTCATTTTATCTTCTCCTGATTTTTTTATATGTTTCTTAATTGTTATTTTAACATTTATTTTATCTAATATGAATAACGTACTTTTTTTGTAAGTAAGTTTTTTTATTAGTTAGCTCAAAGATACTTGTGATTTAGGTTGTGAAAAATTGTATTATCTTATTATTTTTAAAAAAAAGAAAAAAAAGGATAAAAGAAATTTTTTTATTTGACTTATATTTTTCTAGCATTGTATAATAAACTTATAGTTATAAAAAGTGGAGAGTGGAAAAACTGAGCCATAAGAAAGATATGGAAAAGAAAGAGGTAAGGATTTATGAAAAAAATGAAGGGCTTATTTATAAATTTTCAGGAAGCAATTTGATAAAGGGCGATCCTGATACGCTTCATTATTTCTAAATGGAGGACTTCGTAGCACATTTGAAGCAAGAAGTAATTTAAGTCCTTGCCTTGTTTAGTTTGTAAGTTTGGCTTTTTAATAAATTTAATAAAGAGAAAGGAATTAAAAAATGATTTTTTTAAAATCGCTGGGAAGTATTTTTCCCATAATTGTTATGATTGCAATTGGATATATTTTGAAAAAAAGACACTGGTTTCATCATACATTTAGTGAAAATGTGTCAAAACTTATAACAAATGTGGCCTTGCCTTGTTCAATATTTTATTCAGTTTTAAAATATTTAAATATGGATGCCCTGAAGGAAGTGTCAAACCGTTTAATTTTTACATTTGCTTCAGTGATTATTGGATATGTTGCAGCCTTTGTAGTTATAAAGATAGTGAAAATGCGAGATGGAAGACGTGGAGTATTTTATAATGCTGTAGTCAATGCAAATACGATATTTATTGGACTTCCTTTGAATATGGCTCTTTTTGGGGAAGCGGCTTCAAAGTATTATTTGATGTATTACATTACTAATACAGTGTCAATATGGACTTTGGGATATATGCTTTTGGCAAATGATCCAATGGATGCAGGAAGTGGAGATGGGAAAGGCGGATTTAACCTGAAAAAGTTATTGTCACCACCGCTTATTGCTTTTGTTATCGCATTCGTTGTGCTTCTTTCGGGAATAAAAGTTATGACGCCGATTGTGGAAACTACTAAGTATCTTGGAAGTATTGTGACACCGCTTGCTTTGCTGTATATTGGGATTGTATTGGCGGATGCAGGGCTTCATAGTATTAGATTTGATTTGGATACAAATTTGGCTTTGCTTGGGAGATTTGTATTTTCTTCAATTGTCATGATTGTGCTTTTGAAAATTGCAGGACATTATGTACATTTGAATGACCTGGAAATAAAAACTTTTGTAATTCAGTCGGCAGCGCCAGTATTTGCAGCATTGCCTATTTTAGTAAATGAAACTGACGGAGATATTGGATATTCTACGAATGTCGTTACTACAAGTACGATTTTATTTATATTAGTTGTACCGATTCTTATGAGTATACTTAATATAATTCATATTTAATTTAAAATTTAGAAAATCATTAATTTGATTTTTCTTTTTTTAGTGATTAAAGTATTAATTAAACTCGATTTTATCGCTCATAATTATTAATCTTGAAATTAACAAAGAAATATGATAAACTTTTAATATATACTTGATACTTGAGATATGTTCAAATATTTAATATTTATATTTAAATTAGTTAGAATAAAAAAATAAAGTTTGAATAGAGTAATTGTAATCTTTGAGTTTAATTTTTAAAAAAATTTTAGTATAATAATTGCAGTTTTAGGAGGAAAAAGTGAAAAAAATTAATAGTATTGCTTGCTTTATTAGTGTCAGGAATTTCATTTTCAAATATAAATGCAAGTAAAAGTAAAAGTTTATGTAAATGGATTAAGAATCCAAATATCTACGTATCTAAAGAAATTGATTTGATAAATCATTCGCAATTAAAGGGAGATATTTATTGTGATGTTGAAAATGATTATATGACATATTATGTTGGAATAGGAAATATAGAAATCGGACTGCTTTTATAATTTAAGAGAAAAAGAATTGACTTATGAAAATATTTTTTTAATATATTGGCTGATTTTTCAGTCTGATATTTTTAAAATTGCTTCCAACAAATATACCAGAAAAGGATGAAAAAAACAAACCAAGATATTATACTTACAGACTATATGTTTATGATGCCAAGAGGAGAGATACCTATATGCTGTTTAAATATATTTATGATACAGCAAAAGCCTGATGGAGATTGGAAAATTTATTATAACAATGAAATTTTTTTCAAAAAAACAAGTGAAAATATGCAACGGGTTTTGAAAAATGCCGGTTATCTTCAACAGAAGATATAGTGTATTAATTAAGGGGATCTATGAAATTAATTTTTAGAAGAAGACATAAACTATAAGACCAAAATAAATGATTTTGGCGTTGAACCTGTAAATAAGAGAATTATAACAACGGGAGAAAAAAATTAATATACTTTAACAAGGGAAAATTTGAAAAGGAAAGTGGAGGGAAAGTAAAAAAATTGTGAAATTATAAAATATATAAAGGAAAAAAATCAATTATTTGTTTCCAGTATATTTTTTTGTTTCTACTCCAAGCAGGGAAAGTATATAAATGTGATGGAAATAAAAAAAGAATAGTAGAACTTGTATTTGACATGGGAGATATAATTCAAGTTATGAATTTTATAACAAGTGGAAGGATTGTCTATATTAAAGATAATATTCTTTTTTTCCTATGATGTCGATACAAGAGAATTAATTTTCACAAAACTTTCAAAATGCAGAAAAAAATGGAAGTTATAAAATATTCACAAGTGGAGAAAATGTTATAATAAAATTTAGGGAAGATCGTAAGCAAATAAATACAATAAGTATTTTTTTGAAAACAGATTAAAAAAAATATTTGAAGTAAAAACAGAAAATAATCATGCCTATTCAAAAAAATAGTTGGACTCCAATACTTTGCAGGAACAGAAGATGGCGAGGTTGAAATATGGAATATTCTGGATCAGGGAACTTTATAATTCGATAAAAAAATTTCAGATAGAAAAAAATAACATACATTGAAGAGTTTGAAGGAAATATTTTTATCGGACTTGAAAATGGAGAATTAATAATTACAGATGTAAAGTTTAATATTTTAATGCAGGAAAAAAAATATTAAAGGAAAAGAATTGTAAAAAAATTTGCGTGATTGAAAATGAGATTTATGTAATGGGATGCGAGAATAGAATAGTTAAGTATAGGATGGTTTTATAAAGTTAATAGATATAAAAAAATAAGTTGTCTTAAAATCTAAATTCACAGTTATTAATTTAGCTGTGATTTTTTTAGTTGTAAGAGGAAAATCATTTTATAATTTTTAACAAAAAGATAGCAAGAAGTCTCCGACTTCTATAAGTGGGAGATGAATTGCTTTTTTTGTAAAAAAATTGAAAAAAAAGGGTATATCCATGATACAATTTTTTTGTATAAAAATATCGAAGAGAAATAATTAAAAATAATATTCAAAAATCAAAAAGGAGGTGTAATTTTTATGAAATATAATTTAGCATTCAGATACAGAATTTATCCAAATAAAGAGCAGGAATTGTTGATAAATAAGACTTTTTGGATGTGTTCGTTTTGTCTACAATACGATTTTGTATATTGCTAATAAAATTTATGAAGAAACTGGAAAAAAATAAAATAATTACACCTGCCAGTTTGAAAAAGTGAAAATCAATTTCTAAAAAGAAGTAGACAGTCTGGCACTTTCAAATGCTCAATTAAATGTAAGACAATCGTTTACGAACTTTTTTTCAGAAGAGAGCAAAGTTTCCAAGGTTCAAATCTAAAAAGAATAGTGTTAAAAAGTTATACGACAAATTGTGTGAATAATTCGATACGAATTGAGGAAGATAAATATTTGGTTTTGCCAAAAATTAAAAAGAATAAAATTAAAAATATCATAGAGAAATACCGAAGGATTACAAGATAAAGTTAGTAACATTGACAAACAGTAATGGAAATTACTATGTTTCCATCTTAACAGAATTTGAAAAAGAAATTCAAAAAAATCCCAAGTAATGATAAAGTAATTGGACTTGATTTTTTTCAATGTCTGAATTATTTATCAGTTCTGAAAAACCAAAGGGCTGATTATCCAAGATATTTTTAGGATGTTGGAAGAAGAATTGAAAAAAATTACAGAAATCATTATCAAGAAAAGTGAGATTTTTCTAAAAAAATTGGTATAAACAAAAAAATGAAAATATCAAAATTACATGAGTATATTAAAAATTGTCGAAGAGATTTTTTGCATAAATTATCGAAAAAATTGTCTGAAGAATACAATGCTGTGATTGTTGAGGATCTGAATATGAAAGGAATGAGTCAGGCATTAAACTTTGGGAAAAGTGTAGGAGATAATGGGTGGGGAATGTTTTTGAGAATGCTTGAGTATAAACTGATGTTTTTAGGAAAGCAATTTTTGAAGATAGATAAGTGGTTTCCATCGTCGAAAACTTGTAGTAAATGTGGAAATATTAAAGAGGAACTGAAATTATCAGAAAGAAGTTATAAATGTGAGTGCTGTGGGATTGAAATTGATAGAGATTACAATGCGGCATTGAATATAAAAAACATTGGAAAAGCGATGTTGAAATATTAAGAAAATAAAAGAAGACAGGGTAGGAACTACCCGAAGAGCTTGGTAAATATATTTGGCTAGCAAAAGCAGATACTTCCCAAGAAGCTCCTGCTTCTAAAAGCGGGAGTGACAGAGTAAAAAATATAGGGGCAGCCAAAATAACATAATAAAAATTTTGGGCTGTCTTTTTTAAATCATTCTGCTTTGTGATATTTCCTTCAGAGCTTCCCTTATCAAACTTTCTCCTCCTCTTAAATATGGAATGTTTGTCCCTTTTCCTGCTTCGCTAATGATATCTGGCAAACAACTTGTTTCTATTACTTTTTCCATTGAACCCACTCTTGTCCCATTAAAATACAGTTTGTGAGCCTTGTCCCTGTCCTTGCCATAGTTTGCAAAGAAAGTTTGGTACATTGCTCTTCTCTTTATCCTTTTTCTTGAAAAGGCTTTTGGTCTGCTTGAAAGGAATCTTGAGCATTCATGGGATACAAGAGCTTCTGTCCTTGACCCTATGTAATCTTTTTCTGTATAGATTCTTCTTATCTTCTCATACTGGTTAAGCAGCATCTTCATTTGATCTTTTCTTCTCTGGCTTATATTTTCTTTTTCCTTAAAAGTTTCATAAAAGTTTTCAAGTTCTGTAAAATTATCTTTCTCAAGCCATTTGTAAAGGTTTTTTGATATTTCCTTATCCCTTTTGGAAATCTCGCCTATGGCTTTTACCAGATGAAACTTGTCATAAATATGTACCGGCTTGTAAATTCTAAGCTCTCCTACGAAGCTGTCTATCCATTTTCCGCCATCAGAGTTCACAATCAGTTTTTTCTTATCCATACTGTATCTTTTTTCAAGATAGTTAAGCACATACTCCGACACTTCCTCAAGCGATACAGATGTAGGGAACATTACTGTATGCTTGTCAATGAGCTTGTTCCTGTCCTTGCAGACTTTCTCAATTCCACGATGTATAGCAACCATCCTCATATATGTATTTCTGCTTCTTCTGCATTTCATATGGTCTTCATCAATTTCCATATATACTGGCGAATCATCATCCTTTTCAAACCTTCCAATATCAAGTTTTGGCATTTCAAAAGAATTGACAAGATTATACACGGTAGCTTTTGAAACAGCATAAGTCTTTGCAACAAATGAAGCTGCAGTATGCTGATATTCAAAAAGTATGGTAAAAATCAGCTCCTCAGAAAGCCGTCTGTACCGTTTAAGTCCAATTTTTTCATCAATGTAGTAGTAAACGCCTGTTTTTCTTATCTACATATTTTTCGACGTTCAAAAGTTACATATCCAAAAGCAGTAGTGACAGTTCTTTTGACAAACCCTTTACTTTTAAATCTATTCTTTCTTTCATTGGAATAAAAAAAGTTGTCATCAACTTTTTTAACATAAACTCTAAACAGTATTTCAAAAGCCTTTATGATAAATAGTTTAAATTGTTGCTCAAACGAAAGTTTGAAGGAAAAAAAATATTTTTAAAAAAAGTCTTTACAATTGAATAAAAATCTGATATTCTAATCATAGAGGAAACCACCTTTCAATAGGATTGAGGGATTATATTGTAACTGGTTTCTCTTTTTGTTAATTAAAAAAATTTGATTAAATTTATTTGCCCCTATATTTTTTTACTCTGTCAGCGGGAGTAGTTCACTTGTAAAAATTGTGTATAAATGTTATAATTTGGCGGAAAAAAATATTACAAATTGTAAAGCAAAAATATAGGGGAATATATGGATTTTTTTGACATTATAACTAGTTTTCTTGTATTGTTGCAAAGGAAATTTATGAGAGAATAAGAGAGGAAGTGATGAATGAGTTGGAAAGAAATAAAATTAAGCTGTATGGATTTAATAATTTAACTAAAACGTTAAGTTTTTAATATTTATGATATTTGTTATGCCGAAACAGAAAGAGAGCAAAAGGATTATATTGCATATATTGATGAACAGTATAATTCAGAGAGGCTTACAAAAATACTTATTCGTGTAGCAGAAATGATAGGAGCGCAGGTTCTAAACATTTCAAAGCAGGATTATGAGCCGCAAGGGGCATCTGTAAATGTTTTAATTGCAGAGGAAAGAATAAATCCTGAAAATATTGACAAGTCTTGTAATAGAGGAAAACCATTCTTTGAGGAAATTGGGAAAGATAAGGAAACTGAAAAAATTGAGGAAAATAAAAATAGTAAAGAAGAAGGAGAAAATGCAAGCCAGGATACTGATACAGTCCATGCTCATTTGGATAAAAGCCATATAACAGTGCATACTTTTCCAGAATACCATCCAGATAATTCAATTTCCACTTTTAGGGTAGATATTGACATTGCAACTTGCGGGGAAATTTCACCATTAAATACGCTAAATTATCTAATAGACAGCTTTGATTCTGATATAATCACAATTGATTACAGAATACGAGGTTTTACAAGGGATATTTCAGGAAAGAAATTTTTTACAGATCATAATATAACTTCTATTCAGGATTATATTGAGCCTGAAAAAGTTAAAAAAATTTACGATGCAATTGATGTAAATGTTTATCAGTCAAACATTTTTTTCATACAAAAAAATGCTTATAAAGGAAATCGAATTGCAAAACTATCTTTTTAATCAGGATGTTTATGAAATTGCACCAAAAAAAGACTGGAAATTACAGATAGGCTTAGAAAAGGAAATGATTGAAATTTATAGCGGAATGAATATTTATTAAAAATTATTTTTATACTTGAATCATGTATTCAAAAAAATATTTTTTTATATTTGATCATTTTAAATAGTTTTAATAATAAAAAAATATGGAAGGAGTTGAAAAAATGGGCAAAAATATTGATAAAGACAGACAGAATAAGACTGTTCTTTTTGATGCATTGAAAAATCATCTTTCCAACAGGGTTGTGAGATTTGATGTGCCAGGACATAAAGGAGGTCGTGGAAATAAGGAGTTTAGGGATTTTATTGGGCTGGAAGCAATGCAGATGGATGTTAATTCGATGAAGCCGCTGGATAATTTATGCCATCCGACTTCGGTTATTAAAGAGGCACAGGAAATAGCGGCGGAGGCTTTTGGGGCGAAAGAGGCTTATTTTATGGTGAGCGGAACTACTGGAGCGGTACAGGCTATGATTATGGCGACTTGTAAGGCCGGGGATAAAATTATTATTCCGAGAAATGTTCATAGAAGCGCTATTAATGCGATGGTAATCTGTGGAGCAATTCCAGTTTATATTAATCCTGGACTTAATAAAAAATTGGGAATATCGCTTGGAATGTCAATTAACGATGTAAAAAAGGCAATTAGTGCAAATCCTGATGCTAAGGCAATTTTGGTAAATAATCCAACTTATTATGGAATTTGCTCGGATTTAAAATCTATTGTGAAATTAGCGCATGAGAATAATATGCTTGTGCTGGTTGATGAAGCACACGGAGCACATTTTTCCTTTGATGAAAACTTGCCCATTTCAGGAATGGCGGCTGGTGCAGATATGGCAGCGATTAGTATGCATAAGACAGGTGGTTCTTTAACGCAAAGTTCAATTTTATTAAGTGGTGAGCGAATAAATGCCGATTATGTGCGACAAGTTATAAATTTAACTCAAACTACAAGCGCTTCATATTTACTTATGACTTCGCTTGATGTAGCAAGAAAAAATTTGGCGATAAACGGAAGGGAACTTTTTGAAAAGACAGTTAGATTTGCAGAATATGCTAGAAGTGAAATTAATAAACTGGGCGGATATTATGCCTATGGGAAGGAATTAATTGATGGAGATTCGGTTTATGACTTTGATACGACAAAATTGTCTGTATATACAAAGGATATAGGGCTAGCTGGAATTGAAGTATATGATATTCTACGTGATGATTATGAAATTCAAATTGAATTTGGAGATTTGGGAAATATTTTGGCAATAATTTCAGCTGGAGATAGAGGATTGGAAATAGAACGGCTAATTTCATCACTTGCCGAAATTAAGAGGCTTTACTCAAAAGATTCAACGGGAATGTTCGATCATGAATATATAAATCCTGATGTTGTGCTTCCGCCACAAAAAGCCTTTTACTCAGAAAAAGGAAATGATTCCTATAAAAAGACAGTGCTGGGAAAATAAGTGGTGAATTTGTTATGGCTTATCCGCCTGGTATACCGATTTTAGCGCCAGGAGAGAGAATTACGGAGGAAATTATAAATTATATTGAATATGCGAAGGAAAAGGGATGTTTGCTTACGGGAACTGAAGATATGCATGTTGAAAAGATAAATGTTGTTTTGGAGTGAGAATTCTAGACATAAAAAAATAATTATTATTTCCTGTTAAATAGCAGGCTAATTAGAATTAAGATCTTTTTTTATTAAATGATATAAAATAAAACTCCTGTTTTTTTAAGTGGGATTTAGTATTAAGATAGAGAAATTGATGAAAGAAGGAAATAAAAATGGCTGATAGCAGATTTTTGAAATTTTTTAATTACATTTTGCTAGTTGAAGGCAGTTATTCTAATGACAGAAATGATAAAGGCGGAGAAACAAAATATGGAATTACTAAAGAGAAGGCTAGAGAATGTGGCTATAAGGGAAGTATGAAGGATTTTACGAAGGCAATGGCTGAAAAAATTTATGAGGAAAAATATTATAAGGCAAAAAAATTAGATAAGATAAAAAATGATAAAATAGCGCTTAGTATATTTGATTTTTCAGTAAATGCTGGGAGATATGGAATTAAAAAAAGGCTCAGGAGGCTGTGAACAAGGTTTATGGTAAAAAAATGTAATTAGTGTAGATGGAGCAGTTGAGCCTATGACGTTAAAAATATTTAAATGAAGTTAATCCAGCTAAATTTTTTTAACGGCTTATCATAATTTACAACGTGAATACTATAAGTCCCTTGCCAAAAAGTAATTCAACTCAAAATGATTTTTTTAGCTGGATGGCTAAATAGAGTTAAAACTAAGGAAAATTATTTGAAAAAAATGTTTAATTTAATGTAAGAAATAGAATAAAAATTATAAAAAAAGTAGATAATATAAATTGAAAGGAGTGTAGCAGATGGAATTATGGTATACAGAAGAGCATACAAAAAATGTTCGGTTTTCTATAAAGGTTGATAAGCAGTTAGTCAGTGTGAAAAGTGATTTTCAGCGGATTGATATTTTTGAATCGCAGGAATTTGGGCGTTTTTTGACGCTGGATGGATTTATGATGCTGACAGAAAAGGATGAGTTTATTTACCATGAGATGATAACACATGTTCCGATGTCAGTAAATCCTAAAGCTAAGAAAATATTGGTAATTGGCGCTGGAGATGGCGGAACTGTCCGTGAGCTTGTAAAGTATGAACATATCGAGAGAATTGATATGGTGGAAATTGATAAGATGGTTGTTGATGTCTGTCGTGAATATTTGCCTAAGACGGCGAATAAATTGGATGATGAAAGAGTTCACATTTATTATGAGGATGGATTGAAATTTGTACGTTCTAAAACAAATGAATACGATATTGTAATTGTGGATTCGACAGATCCGTTTTGAGCCTGGAGAAGATTTATTTACGAGGGAATTTTTATGGAAATTGCTTTAATGCGCTAAAAGATGACGGAATTCTTGTGAATCAGCATGAAAGTCCCTATTATGAGGCGGATGCTAAAGCAACAGCAAGAGCGAATAAACAGTTAAGAGCAGTTTTTCCGTTTGCAACAGTTTATCAGCTGCATATACCGACATATCCGTCAGGACATTGGCTATTTGGATTTGCTTCAAAAAAAATATAATCCTGTAAAAAGACTTGAAGGCTGATGAATGGAATGAGTTTGGGATAAAAACTAGATATTATAATACAGAATTGCATAAAGGAGCATTTGCGTTGCCAAATTATGTGAAGGAATTGATAAATGATTAACATAAAATAGAAAAAAATATAAAAATTTAGCGGATCAAGATTTCTTGTCAAAAAGCAGAAAAAATAAGAAGGAGAATTGATTATGAAAAATAAGAATATACATACGTTTATTAAATAGCGCAAGAACACTCGCAACTTTAGTCGTGAGATGAATTGCACGAAAATTTTAGTAAGCATATAGGGAAACTTGTATGTAGACACGGAGCAAAACTGTGTAACAAAGAAACTGAACTGCTGGGAACTCTTAAAGCTAGTATGACCACAACATAATACCTTCGTTCAAATATGGTATAAGTGTGAAGGTGGCGAAAGCAGAAAAAATATACTAGATGATGCAAGGTTAAATCCTAAACATTATGATAATAGACAATCAGCAGCTAAGCCTGAAAAGGAAAGTTCAACGACTATCCCTCGTGAGGGGAGTATAATACAAGCGATTGGTATTGGAAGTGGTTTCGCCTAAGTCCTTGAAATAGGATATGGATAAGATATAGTCTGTGCTTGTTAGAGATAACAAGAAGTTCAAGGTTAATCTCCTTAATTTATTAAGGAGTATATATGCCACGAGAACTGCATAAGTAGTAGCGAACTTATGTGAACGACGCTTCCCACTGTTGTGGGGTTTTAAAAACTTTAAAAATATTTAAAAATAAACAGATAAAATGTAGAATACATGATATAATATCTCTGATAAAAAAAGGAGGTGATATCTATGTATTTAACTTTAAAACAACAAGTAAAAACATCTTAGTAAAAAAAGGAGTTTAGGAATTTAAAATATCTATCTCATATAGCCAAGAACTTAACTAATGAAGTTATATATAATGTTAGACAACACTATTTTCAAAAATAAAAAAATATTTAAGTTATAATGAAAACTATAAAATACTTAAAAACAGTGAGAACTATAAGAAGTTAAATTCTAATATGGCTCAACAAATTCTAAAAAGAAGTAGATGGAAGTTTTAAATCGTTTTTTTGGACTTTTAAAACTTGCTAAAAATCGTAAATATAACGGTAAAAATAAAATTACCTAAATATCTTGCTAAAGATGGATTTACAACTCTTGTTATAGGTTTTGTAAGATTAAAAGATGATATGCTGATAGTTCCTTATTCAAATTCATTTAGAAAGACACATAAGGAAATCGCAATAAAACTACCACCAGTATTAAAAAGGCAAGAAGATAAAAGAGATTAGAATAATACCTAAACAACATTCTAGGTACTTTGAAATTCAATATACTTACGAAGTAGAAGAAGTTCAAAGGGAATTAAATAAAGAAAATGCACTAGGAATTGATTTAGGTATAAATAATCTATGTACTTGTGTTACAAATACAGGAGCTTCATTCATAATAGATGGTAGAAAATTAAAATCAATTAATCAATACTATAATAAGACAAATGCAAAATTACAAAGTATAAAAAGATAAGCAAAAGACCTCCCGCACAACATTAAGACAAAAGAGAATAACTAGAAAGAGAAATAATCGTATAAATGATTATCTTTCAAAAGCAGCAAGAATAATAATAAATTATTGTCTTAATAATGATATAGGGAAAAATAGTTCTAGGATATAATGAAGATTTTTCAAAGAAATTCAAATATTGGAAGTGTAAATAATCAAAATTTTGTAAATATATCATATGGAAAAATTAAGAGATAAATTAATATATCTGTGTAAACTATATGGAATAGAATTTAAACTACAAGAAGAGAGTTATACATCAAAAAGCAAGTTTCTTTGATGGAGATGAGATTCCGATATATGATAAAGAAAATTCGCAAAAATATATATTTAGTGGAAAAAGAATAAAAAGAGGACTATATCAAACAAGCGCAGGTAAACTCATAAATGCAGATTGTAATGGAGCATTAAACATATTAAGGAAAAGTAAAGTTGTGGACTTAAGTGTCCTATACAATAGAGGTGAGCTGAACACACCTAAAAGAATAAGGGTAGTGTAAAGCTATCAAACTTCTTAGAAAATTTTTAAATATTTTTAGAGATTTTAGAACTCTGTGACTTTAGTCGTGGGAGGTTCAGAGGCTGTGATAATGAGTATAAGGAGAGTAAAATAGTTATTTTTGGAGCACCGTTTGACAGCACAACTTCATTTAGGCCAGGGACTAGGTTTGCTTCGGCGGTTATGAGAAATGAGAGTTTTGGGATAGAAACTTATAGTCCTTATCAGGATAAGGATTTGGAAGATATAAATGTTTTTGATGGGGGAGATTTGGAGCTTTCGTTTGGAAATTCGGAAAGTACGCTACATGATATTCAAGATGAAACGGCAAAAATTTTGAAGGATGGGAAAATTCCGTTTATGATTGGTGGAGAACATTCAGTAACATTGGGCTCTGTGAAGGCGGTTGCTGAGAAATATCCAGATTTGCATATTATACAGTTTGATGCGCATACTGACTTGCGAGATGAATATTTAGGGCAGTATTATTCGCATGCTTCTGTAATTAGAAGATGCTGGGATATTGTTGGAGATGGTAAGATTTTTCAATTTGGAATAAGAAGTGGAGAAAGAGATGAATGGAAGTTTGCAAAGGAACATCTTCACACGACAAAATTTAATTTTGATGGACTTGATGAAGTTGTGGAAAAATTGAAAGGGAAACCAGTATACTTTACATTGGATCTAGATGTACTTGATCCATCTGAGTTTCCAGGAACTGGAACGCCTGAAGCGGGCGGAGTCACTTTTGTGGAACTTCATAAGGCGATAGAAAAAATTTCTCAGTTAAATATTGTTGGACTTGATATGAATGAACTGTCGCCTGTATATGATCAATCTGGGCAATCTACAGCATTAGCTTGTAAATTATTAAGGGAAATCTTGTTGTTTATTTATAAATAGTTTTTGATTTAGCAAGGGGTTTTAACCCCTTGTGTACACTAAAACTTAAATGTAATTTAAAAATTTATAGCATTAAATAAACTAAATAAATTGCTGAAAAAAACAGCATATTGAGATAAAACTTGTCATATACATTAATAATATATTTTTTTATATCATCTAATCTAAATTCTTTTTAATTTATCTCCAATTGTCGGCTTTTTTTACTTCTTTTTCCAAAAATAGGAAACTTTTTCCACCAAACTGAACTCCCAGTGCTCCAGCTACAGCGCTTTCTGGATGAGCAGAATTTGGACTTGCGTGATTTTTTTCTATCTCTTTTGAATATTTTTCCAGGCATTTTTTTATAATTATATCTTAAAATATAACTTGCCATCGTTATGAAAAATTCCAGAAATTCTGGCAGGAATAAAATTTGTCACATCATCTAATTTTGCTGAAAACATGCCAAACTTCGCATATCTTTCATTTTTATATCCAACCATTGAATCAAGAGTATTTATTGCCTTATAAGTCATTGCTAGCGGAGTCCGCCTAAAAACATATAAAAACATTGGTGCAATCACTCCATCCACCATATTTTCCGAAATAGTTTCCATCGTACTTCTAATAATCATTAATTTATCCATTTTTTCAGTATCTCTTGAAACAAGGTAAGATAACTTTTCTCTTGCCACTTTTAGATTTCCAAGTTTTACAATCTCGTAAACTCTTTTTTCCCTTCACGAGCCAATGATTTTTACAGAAAACACTGTATACATCAAATAAATTTCAATTATTTCAAATACTTTGTTAATTTTTATTAATTTTACTAGAAAATACATAGCAAGAAATGTACTTGCAACTACTAAAAATATTTAAAATTGCCCCACCAATAAAACTTCCTTTTTTTCCATATAATCTTTTTTTCCAAAAATGTAATCATTTTTCCCAATAATTTGAACTGGATGTGTAATTTTCTCTGGATCTCCAAAAAAATTAAATCTAAAATGAATGAAATCCATATTTTTTTACTAGAAAAATTCATTATTTATCTCCTATTTTATTTAAAAACTAATTACTGCAGCCGCTCTTCCAGCACTTTTTCCTTCTCGTCTATGAGAATGAAATTTATCACTTATATTTCCCATTTTATCAATTTTACCATACGTGTCTTCATAGGAAATAATTAGATTTTCTGGTTTTATTCCAAGTGATAAAGCCATTATTTCATTAAATTTTGTATTATCAAAGTGATATTTCCCAGTATTTTCATTCCATTCAAATGATTTTTGCACCAGTTCACTTCTTTTTCCAAATTTATTTGCAAAATTCTCATAAAATTCCATTCCAACTTCATAAAATTTTCGCTGCATTCCAATTCCTAGTCCCATTATCACATTTTCAACTTTTGTTCCATAATTTTTTTCCATTTTCAGAAGTCCAGATTTCATCATTTCTTTAAACGTTCCAGGCCATCCCGAATGCCAGACCCCGATAACTTGATTTTCCTTATCATAAACAAAAATTGGCAGACAATCTGCATAAAACGTAAAAATCGCAATATCTTTTCTTTTTGTCAAAAATCCATCAATATCATCTTGTTTTTCATAATAATATTTACTTGTATTTTTCATCAATAATTTTTTTACATTGTTAGAATGGGTCTGAAAAAGCCATAACTTCCTGTTTATTTGACAAACCTAATTCCTTTAATAACTTTTTTCCCTGATTTTTCTGTATTCCTTCTTCCTGATTTTTAATTGGACAATAATCAGACATATTTCCAGCATTTTTTTGTATAAACTGCTGTTATCCCATATTTTTTTCAAATTCTTCAATATAAAAGTAATTTTTCCTTTTTCAATAAACATCTTTTCTCCCGTTTAAATTATAATTTTTCAATTTGTTTAACCATTTATTTTTTTCTATTCCCAAAAATAATCTGTCAATTCCAAAAAAACAGCTGATTTCCATTAAAGTCATCAGAAATAATTTTTTTCTTGCTTTTTCTAAATATTCCTGAAGTAGCCTTTTGCTCTCATCCAACCCAAAAATGCTAGGATAAGTGGTTTTTTCATTTTCAACATCATTAGATTTTTTTCCAATTTCCTCAAAATTCCCTTCAATATCTAAAATATCATCCTTAATTTGAAAGGCAATTCCCAATAATTTTGAATATTCCACCATTTTCTGATATTTTTCATTTTCAATATTTAAAGCAATCATTGGAAGTTCAATCGCAGCAGTCAGCAGTTTCCCAGTCTTATGCGCGTGAATATATTTTAACGTGTCAATTTCCACTTTCTTATGTTCAGATTCTATATCTACAAACTGTCCTCCAACCATTCCAAAAAATCCTGCATATTTAGACAATTTTGAAATAATCTGAACTTTGCTTTTGTCTTCCAGATTTTTAGCGCTTGCGACTACTCCAAATGCCTCCGTCAAAAGCACATCTCCCACAAGAACCCCGATTGCCTCATTATATTTTTTATGAACAGTCAATTTACCACGTCTGTAATCATCATTATCTATCGCTGGCAAATCATCGTGAACAAGCGAATAGCAATGTATAAACTCAAGTGCAACAGCAATTTCCTTGATTTTTATCATAACTTTTTTTATTTTTCATCAAATAAATCACAAATCATATACATCAAAAATAGGACTAATTCTTTTTTTCCGCCATTCATAACCGCATATTCCATAGCTTTCGCCAATTTTTTTCAGGATATTTATCCCTATAATTCCCAAAGTAATTCTATCAGATTGTCTTCAACAACCTTCTTTTTTTCTTTTTAAATATTTCTGTAACATTTTATCTCCCAATCATTCAAATTCTTCCATTTCCACTTTCCCATTTTTTTCCAGCACTTTCATAACTTTCCCTTCTCCAGCCTCAAGCAGCTTTTTCCGACTCCTTAATAAAGCTTAATTGCCTTTTTCGTATTCTGAAATCGAATCATCCAGCGACAATTCCTCGCTTTCCAATTTTTTTCCAAAAATTTCATCAATTTGTGTAATATTTTCCTCATAACTTTGCTTTTTTTGCTGCCATTTTTTTATTTTTCTCCTTTATATTTTTTTCTTTATTAGATATTAAGTTATTTTTATTTAATCCTCAAACTTATAAAAACTAACTACTTTCTTATTGTAATCTCTTTCATCATATTTTTACAAAATTTCCAATTTTATCTGCCATTTTCTCGTATGTGCTGTGTTCTGAAATTATAATTCCATCTTTTTTTCCAAAAGATTTTCTTCCGAAAATTTTTTTCAATCGTTTTTTTGTTGAAATATTTTTCCTTGTAGGGAGGATCTAAAAAGATTATATCAAATTTTTTTCATTTTTTTCTTGCCAAAATTTCCGCCGCACGAAAAAAACATCATTCTTATAAGCACGGCATTTATTCTCCACACCTAAATGATTTACATTTTTCAATAATTACTCTAAGAGCGTCCTTATCCTCCTCAATCATAATCGCTCTTTCTGCCCCACGGCTAAGTGCCTCAAAAAGTGACATTCCCAGTTCCAGAATAAAAAGTCCAAAAATTTTGCACCTGCAACTTTTTTTCTCCAATTATACTAAAAATCGCCTCTTTTATTCTTTCCAAAGTTGGTCTAGTCTCTCTTCCTTCCCTTGATTTTTATTCGCCTATTTTTTTCAATGTTCCTGCTATAATTCTCATTTTTTTCCTCTTTCCAATTTTTCATTCTTTTTAAATCAAATTAAATTAATCTTTACATATTTTTACTACATTTCTGATAAAATTACCAACTCTTATCTACTTGAATTTTTATAGCAATTTTTTTCCATCCAGATTTACTCCGCCTTCAAGCAGTTCATAATGCTCCTTTGAATGATCTTTTGCTGACATTTTTTTAAATTCGTAGTCTTTAAAATTTATTTTGTCAATTTTCAGATCCAGACTTATTGTAAACATTTACATACAATATTTCCGCCTTATTTTTATTAAAGAAATTGTCGACTAACTCAAAACTATACACAAAATCCTTATTTCTCGAAAAATTTTTGTATTTACCAAATCATAATAAACAGCCACTTTTCCTTCCTTCATTGATGGAATAGACTTTGAAATGGCAAACCATTCACGTTGAATGTCATCTGAAACTTGATTTTTCATAAATATTTTTCATCAAATTTTATAACTGCCCTTAAATTCTGCGCCTTTTTATAATCTGTCAAAAATTTTACATTTTTCAAAAATTTTCCTCGATTATTCGTGTTTTTATTACTAAAATCCTCTTTCCCATTTCTCTCAATATTCGTATCAAGCCAAAACATAAACGTAGATTTCACATCATAATTCCCAATATTTTCAAATGTATAAACACTCTCAACTTTAATTGCCTTGTTTTTTTCTCAATCGTAATATTCAAATCCTCCCTTTTTTTATGACAAGTGGTTCTGCCTTACAATTTTAAGATTTCCAATTGCCAAAAATTCTGATTTTTCAGAAAATGCTGCAATATTTATTGTAAAAAATACCGCCATTATGGCTATCGCCTGAAAAAACCTTTTCAATTTTTTATTGTTTGCCAAAAACATATTTCACTCCTTATTTATTAATTATTTTTTTAAAAATTTGAAATTATCTCAATTTCACTCTTTCAGCTCCCACCAATTTCCCAACTTTTTCTAACAAATTTCAGCGACAAATTCACATTATATTTTTTTCAGGCAATTTTACAACTTCCTTTTTTTCATCAGTTCTAAATGCTAAAAACACTTGATTATCACCTTTATTTTTTTAAAAAAATAAGCTGTTTTAACTCCTGATTTTTTTCCCCTTCGTTTCCTCATCAATCAAAATATACAATTTCAAATTCTTATTTTTCTTCCAGATTTTCAATATTGCAAATACTGCTTAAAATAATCGAATTTTTTTCCTTGATCTGAATTTACAGATCCTTCTAGCACCATAATTTGACCTTCTGTAATTTTTATATCCAAAAGTTATATATTCTCTTGGAAAACAAATAACCTCGATACTTTTTTTGAAAATCTTCCATTTCAAATTTTACCATTGGCTCTCGCCCGTTTCGTGTCACAAATTTTTTTATATTTTTTTACTATCCCAATAATTCTGACTCTTTTTAGATTTTTTTGATAAATTTCAGATATTTTGCTATGGGAAATTATATTTATCAGTCTTTTTTTCTCATTTAACGGATGGCTTGAAACATAAATTCCAAGATACTCCTTTTTCATTTTCAAAGCAAAAATTTTTTTGAGGAAATTCATCAGCCTTTTTCCATTTCAAATTTACCTTTAAATTCCTTTTTCGCCACTAAATAAGATCATTTGCAGATCCTCTTCAGATTCATATTTTTTTCTGGCTATATTCTAAAAATTTCATCGATAGACTTATATTTTTTTCAAATCTATTCCCATTTAACTTATCCAAGCCCCCTGATAAAATAAGTGATTCCAGCTGTTTTTTTCGTAATCCCGTTTTGCTTCATCCGATAAACAAAATCTTCATAAGAAGTAAATTTTTCCATTTTCCCTTTCTTTTTTTATTTCATTAATTAAAAGCCGCTCCAATACCTTTTACCGCAAATAGTCCAAATCTAATTCCGATCTTTTTTTATTTCATCATTATTATTTTTCAAAACTTTCTTCAATTTTAAAATCATAATCAGATAAATTCACATCTGGTAAAAAAATACATTAATCCCCTTTTCCCTGGCTTCATTTACAAAAACAACAAATCTATCCAGATTGTGCACTTCTGTCGTCATTATCGCCGCAAAAAATTCCAATGGATAATTAGCCTTAAAATAAGCCGTCCAGTAAACAATCAAAGCATAAGCCGCTGAATGTGACTTATTAAATCCATAACCTCCAAATTTTTCTACCAAATCATAGATTTCATTTGCTTTTTTTATCAGAACTCCCTTTTTTTGAGCATTTTTTACAAATTTTTCCCGATTTTTTTTCATTAGTTCAGGTATTTTCTTTCCAATTGCCCGCCGCAGCTCATCAGCTTCCCCAAGCGAGTAATTTGCCATCTCGCTCACGATTTTCATAACCTGCTCCTGATACAAAATTATTCCGTAAGTTTCCTCAAGTATATATTTTTAGAGAATTGTCAATATATTTTTATTTCAGTTTTATTATTTTTTTATATTTATAAAGTCATCTACCATTCCGCTTCGTAAAAGGCTCAGGACGATAAAGTGCAAGCAATGCGATTATATCCTCGAATTTTTTTCAATTTTCATTTTTTTCATAAGGCTTCTAATTCCAGCCGATTCACATTGGAAAACTCCCATTGTATCAGCCTTTGTCAGCAGTTCATAAGTCTTTTTCATCATTTAATGGAATATCATTTAAAATAACTTTATCTTTCTGACCCTTCCGTTTTTTTCAAGGTTTATATTTTTCTACAGTTTTTTTCTCAAAATTGTCAAATTCTTTAAACCAAGAAAAATCCATTTTTTAAAATTCCCAGTTCTTCCAGTTCCTTCATCTGATACTGTGTCGAAACAATCTTAGTTTTTCCCATCTGAGTAAGTTGGTATCTCATCACTTAACACATCTTTTGGAAATAACGACTCCAGCCGCATGGACAGAGGCATGCCGCACTTTTTCCTTCCAATTTGAGCGAATAGTCAATCACTTTTTTTATTTCCTCATCAGTTTCATACATTTTTTTAATTCAGGAATATTATTCAAAGCCTCTTTAAGTTCTGTATTAAAGGGTATCATTTTAGCAATTTTGTCAACCTTTGCAAGTGAAACGTTTAACACAGCCCAACATCACGAATAGCAAGCCTAGCCTTCAACGTTCCAAAAGTAATTATATGTGCCACATATTCTGTCCCGTATTTATTTACAACATAATCTATGACAATTTCCCGCTGTTCCTGGTCAAAAATCTATATCAATATCAGGCATTGAAATACGCTCTGGATTCAAAAACCGTTCAAAAAAATCAGATTATATTTAAGCGGATCGATTTCTGTAATATTTAAGGCATAGGAAACAATGCTCCCAGCCGCAGAACCCCGTCCAGGCCCACATAAATTCCATTTTCCCGTGAAAATTTTTATAAAATCCCAGACAATGATAAAATACCCTGTTATATCCCATTTTTATCAATAATTTCCAATTCATATTCTGCCCGCTCCAAAACATTCTCTAAATTATTTTTTTAACAATTCTTCCCGAATTTTTTTATTTCTTTTTAATTTCTGCCCAGCAATTTCATCTTTAGCAAATTCTTTTTTTATTACTTCAAATTCTTTATCTAATCGCAATTTCTCAGCGTTTGAAATAGATTTCTTCAAATACTTCTGAAAAAAATCCCCTCAAATACAAGGTTTCGTAAAAACTCCCTTTCACTCACATTTTCAGGCAATGAATATTTTTGGAAACTTAAAATGATGAAATTCAAAATCAACATTGCAGTTTTTCCACAATTTTTTTCAATATTTCCTATCCCAGTTTCATAAAACTCGCTATATTCTTTATTTTTCAAAACTTTTTTTATTTCATCCCCAGACTTTAAATACAGATCATCATACAAAATTTCATTATTTTTCCGATTTTCCCCCTTCAATTTTACTTCCTTCCTTTATTGATTCCACAATTTTTCTGCAAAACAGCATCCTCTTTATTCGGATAATAAATATCGTTAGTAATGACAAAATTTTCAGATTGATTTTTTTACGTACAATGTCAAATAGCATTCTCCTAGCCTTTTCCAGCCTTCCCGCAGCAGGCACTTCAATAAAAAAATTATCCCCAAAATCTTTGCTCAATTTTTCAATAACTTTTCTAACCTGAGTGTTTTCCAAATCCAAAATTCCCTTTACAGCTTCACTATTTACTCCACCTGACAAAAATATACAAGTCATCCGAATATTTTTTTCAATTCATCATACTTAATTTTATTCCGCTTCCGTGTAAATCTGCTATATGAAAGCGAAGACAGCTTAGACAAATTCTTATATCCATTCTGGTTTTTAGCAAGCAAAGTCAGCGAATATTCTCCAACTTTCTCCAGTCCATCTAGAAAAATCTCAAGTCCAATAATCGGCTTTATCCCGGCATTTTTACATTTCTTAAAAAATTCAATTGCCCCCAAACATCGAAGTATCCGTAATCGCAAGAGCATTAATCCCAAGTTCGCCAGCTCTTTTGACATATTCATCAATTTTTTTCCAACGCCTTCAAGCAATGAATACTCTGTATGCAATTTTAAATGTACAAATTTATTTCCCATAATTTCTACCTAATTTCTTTTTTAACTTATTAAAAAAATATTTCCCTTTTTAAACCTTCCGTTTTAATATCTCAAAGTCCCTTTATCACTTCATAAATCCCATCTTCATCATTCGACAGAGTAATTCTGTCATCTGAAAATTTCTCTTTCAATTCTTCTGTTGCATTTCCCATAAGATACCCATATTTCACAAATTTCAGCATTTCCAGGTCATTCCACTGATCTCCAAATGCCATTGTTTCTTCTGGAGAAATCCCGTATTTTTTCAGCAGTTCCTTTATTGCCAGCCCCTTATTCACTTCCTTGTTCAAACATTCTAAATAATGTGGCTTTGAAAATACAAAATTAAGATGTGGCAATTTTTCTTCCAATTCCTTTTTTAATTCCAGTAAAATCGAATTTTCTGCGATAAATAATGCCTTTGTAGAAGATTTACCGATAAATTCATCAAAATTTCTCACATAATATGGAATTTCTACACTTTCTGAATATTTTTCCCCTTCTTCAGTTTCATGTTCAATATACAGCTTGTCATCCATATATAAATTCAGATGTATTCCCTTTTCTCTTGAAACTTTGATAAGTTCCTCCACATCCTGTGCCTCAACAGGCTTTTCAAAAATAACCTCACTATTTAAGGGATTTACAACTCTCCCCCCGTTATAGTTAATTACTGGATTTTTTTAATTCCCAGCATTTCCACAAAAAGGCTTTGATGAAGAAAATGTTCTCCCAGTTGCAACAAATGTTTTCACTCCCTTTCCTTCCAGTTCCCTCAGTTTCTTAATCAAATTTTTTGAAACTTTATGCCCGCTTGTCAGCACAGTTCCATCTAAGTCCATAAATATTGCTTTTATATTATCCATTTTAACTTCCTTTCTTTAAACTATTTCCACTAAATTTTCTACAAAATAATCTATTTCCTCAATAGTCGTATCCTTTCCAATACTAATTCTAAACGAACCTTTCAACTCCTCATCAGTAAGCCCCATAGCCTTCAAAACATGCGAACTTTCCAACGACCCTGACATGCATGCAGATCCGCCGCTTACGCAAATTCCCCTCAAATCAAGCGCTACCAGAAGCATTTGAATATCTGTTCCTTCTATGTAGACATTTGTTGTAGTTTTTATTCTATTTGATTTTTCTCCATTTATTTTTTTATTTTTTTCCAAGTTTCCCAATTTCACTTTTTTTAATTTTTGTTTCTAAATAATTTTTGTAATTTTTTTCTTCTTTTTCTTCTATTTCCTTCAAATTTTCATATACTTCTTCAAGTGCAACTCCAAGTCCCAAAATTCCATGAACATTTTCCGTTCCAGCTCTTCGGTTTCTTTCCTGTGAACCGCCCCAAATTTCCTTTTCAATCGAATACTTTTTATCAACAAACACAAATCCTGTCCCCTTAGGCCCGTAAAATTTATGCGCAGTTCCTGTCAAAGCCCCTATTTTCAAATCTTTTGGCAAAATTTTTATTTTTCCCATTGCTTGAACCGCATCCGTATGAAAAAATATATTTTTTTCCGCTAAAATCTCTCCTATTTCCTTAATCGGTTGAATAACCCCAGTTTCATTATTTACAAACATTATCGAAACAATAGCCGTATCTTCCCTTAATTCTTGCTTTAATTCTTCAATATTGACAACTCCATTTTCATCAGTTCCAATATAAGAAACTTCATATCCTTCCTTTTCCAGCTGTTCAAAGTCCTTTAAAATTGTCGAATGTTCTATTTTAGAAGTTACAATATGCTTCCCCTTATCTTCATTTGCCTTCAAAAATCCACGAATAGCAAGATTGTTCCCTTCAGCCCCGCCAGAAGTAAACACAATCTCAGTCGTTTCCACTTCCAAATTTTGAGAAACTATATGTCTTGCTTTTTCCACAGCTGACTTTGCACGTTGCCCCAAAGCATGTACAGATGATGGATTTCCATAATTTTCACTAAATGATTTTGTCATTTCATTTATAACTTTATCAGACATTTTAGTAGTCGCCGCATTATCTAAATATACTATTTTTCATTGTTAAATTTTTTTCTCCTTTTTATATGATTTATAAAAGTTTGCAATTGTAATTATAATTTTAAAATATATTTTAATTTTTCTAATTATTTACTTGCCTTACCAAAAAAATACGTTTTTTCTAAAAATTGGAAATTTCGTATCTACATATTCATTAACATAATATTTAGCCTCAGCATAACTTCCCATTATATTTAAAAAAATCCAAAGAATCCTTAAAAAAATTCCTATTTTTTTCATTTTTCCACTTTAAGTGCAACAATATAAGGAAATATTTGATTGAAGTAATTAAGTTTTTTTCTTCTTCTGTTTCAAATTCATTCATTTTATTTTTTTCAGCAGTTTTTAAAAATACATTTTTAGTCCTTCAATGTACTCCAGCTTTTCGCTTACCTGAAAACGTGTATTTTCCCTATAACTTTCCTATAAATAAAAAAAACATTGCTCCTAAAATTAATAAAATTAATCCATAAAAATATATCTGTATACAATATAATACCAATAATTCCACCTACAGTTACCGTGATATACAAAAATTTTAATATTCTCCCTGACATTCCAAATACATATTTTTAGCCATATAAATATAAAAAGTCGTAATAATAATTGAATTTGCTATATTTATATGCATTAGCTCTGATAATGTAAAAAGCTATGGAAATTGCAGTTCCTAAAATAAATGGAATAAAAATATAGATAATTATTTTTTTATAAATCATTCTATTATATTTCTTTTTCAAAAAAATGTATAATACGATTTTTTTATATCCAATAATTTCAAGTTTATTTTTCAAATAGATTATTTTTCAGAAAGAATATCCAGTAAATTATTTTTCTTCCTCAAATAAAGTTTCGCTTCGCAGTTTCAGATTATCCTTATTTTTTTCTGGTTCAAAACATATATTTTATTTCCTTCATTTTTTTATCATCTAAAAAAATATAATTTTTTTCAATAATAACGATAACAGTCCTATTTTTCAATATTTCTTTTGAATCTCTCTCCATTGATATATGCAACAAACATTGATGAAATATTTTTCTGGTTCAGAAAATTCAGGAATAATAGTTTTTCTTTTTGGATCTTTTTCCAAAAAAATACCACGTTGAAACAGAATATATACCAATAAGTATAACTAAAATAATTTCAATTATAATAATAATCATAGTAAATCCTTTATTGTAAACATTAAAATTTAATTTCTGGAGTTTTTTTCTGCTTTATCTGTTATTTCGAGAAATTTTGACTTTTTAAACCCCAAAATTTTTTTCCAATAAAATTATTTGGAAAAGTTTCTACGAAAAGTATTTCTATCTCTAGCTGTTCCATTATAGTACCTTCTCGATCTTTTGGATTTCAGTTTCTATTTGCATCAATTGAGTCTGCAATTTCAAAAAAATTTTCATTAGCCTTTAAATCTGGATAATTTTTCCTGTAATATCATTATTGATTTTTAATGTTTTTTTCTGTCTCATTCTCAATTTTTATTTTTTTCAATATTGTCAATATTTTTATCAATTATTTCCATTTGGCTTCTAAGTTTAATAACATTTTTCTAATGTTTCCTTTTCATGTAATGCATACCCTTTCACAACATTAATAAGACCAGGTATCAGATCCAGCCTTTTTCTGTAAGCAAATACCTATCTCATGAAAAACCTTCCTCATTCAAATTTTTTTCAGTTTAACATACCTGTTATAGATTACCGCTGCTATTATTGCTAATACTATCAAACTGCCTATGGCAATTAATAAAATATTCATAATTAATCTCCTGCTCTTTTTATTTTTTTAGTTATTAAATTATATCATTTAAAAAAATCTTTCAATATGTCAGAATATTAATATTATTTCTAAAAAAATTTCTGTTTTGAATAAATTTATATTATTTTTTTAGATAGTGAATTTATTATAGATTTTTTTATTTCATATCCAGGAAAAAAATTTGCTATTATTGGATAAATAGAGTATTGACTTATTTCTTGATAAGATTTAGTATTATGATTTACTAAAAAAATATTGAAATTTAACATTTATTAATTTATTTTATAAAAATTTTTTAAAATACTTGAAAATGCAAAAAAATGTGGTACACTTAAAATATAAGGCTATTCACTTTTTTTAGTTTTTTTAGAAAATTTTAGAAATTATAAAATTATTAAAAAAACTTTTTTATGTGAATGCAAAAATATATTTTGTAGAAGGAGGTTTAAAATGGTAGGAATTATCGTTGCAAGTCACGGTGAATTTGCTGCTGGTATAAAACAGTCGGCTTCAATGATTCTGGGTGAAGCTGAGTTGCTTGAATCAGTTGTTTTTTTATGCCAAGTGAAGGTCCAGATGACTTATATAAAAAAATTCAAGATGCCATTGCAAAACTAGGAACAGAAGAAGTTCTATTTTTAGTTGATTTATGGGGAGGAAGTCCATTTAATCAATCTAACCGTTTTTTTGAAGAGGATCCTGAAAAGAGAGCTATTGTTGCAGGGCTTAATTTGCCAATGCTTTTAGCCGCTTTGTCAGAAAGAGAAGATATGGAAACAGCTCATGAAGTGGCAGAAGCAATTGTTCCAGAAGGAAAAGATCAAGTTAGGGTACGTCCTGAAGATCTTCAGCCAAAAAGAAGAAGCTCCAAAAGCTGCAGCGCAAGATGATATGCCAAAAGGTGCAATTCCACCAGGAACAGTTATCGGAGATGGGAAAATCAAATTCGTACTGGCACGTATTGACACACGTTTGCTGCACGGGCAAGTTGCAACAAGCTGGACAAAGGCAACAAATCCAAACAGAATAATTGTTGTTTCAGATACGGTTTCAAAGGATGAATTACGTAAAAAATTAATTGAACAGGCGGCGTCTCCAGGTGTACGTGCGCACGTTATTCCGCTTGATAAATTGGTGGAAGTTTCAAAAGATCCAAGATTTGGAAATACAAAAGCGTTATTGCTGTTTGAAAATCCTCAAGATGCACTTTATGTAATTGAAAGAGGTGTTGACATTAAAGAACTGAATGTAGGATCAATGGCTCACTCTGTTGGAAAAGTTATGGTTAATAATGTACTTTCAATGGATCAGAATGATGTTGATACCTATAAGAAACTTAGAGATCTAGGTGTAAAATTTGATGTTAGAAAAGTTGCCGCAGATAAACGGGCAGACTTGTTCAAATTAATTTCAGAAAAAAAGCAAATGAAGGATTAAAACTTTAATTTTTAGGAGGATGTTATGGATTTTAATATTTTAGCAATTATTTTAATATTAATTATCGCATTTTTGGCAGGAATGGAAGGTATCCTTGACCAATTCCAATTCCATCAGCCAATTATTGCATGTTCATTAGTTGGTCTTGCGACAGGACACATGAAAGAATGTATTATGTTAGGTGGAGCATTGCAGTTAATGGCTCTAGGTTGGGCAAATGTAGGGGCAGCAGTTGCTCCAGATGCCGCACTTGCTTCAGTAGCTTCAGCAATTATTTTTGTTAAAGCAGGAAAATTTGATGCTGCAGGTCAGAATGTGGCAATTGGTACAGCGATTGCGCTTGCCACAGCAGGATTAGTTTTGACTATGGTTGTTCGTACTTTATCAGTAGTTATTGTTCACCAAGCAGATAGAGAAGCTGAAAAAGGTAATTTTAAAGGTGTAGAATTATGGCACATGGTTGCACTTGCATGTCAAGGTTTACGTATTGCTATCCCTGCCTTATTGTTGTTATTTATACCTTCTCACGTTATTCAGCAAGCTCTTAATTCATTGCCAAAATGGTTTACTGATGGAATGACTATTGGTGGTGGATTTGTAGTAGCAGTAGGTTATGCAATGGTTATCAACCTTATGGCAAATAAAGAAGTATGGCCTTTCTTCTTCTTAGGATTTGCAATTGCGCCATTAAATGAACTTACACTAATTGCTACAGGAATTATAGGTGTCTGTGCAGCTATCATTTACTTAAATGTTACAAGTAATGGTGGCGGTGGTAACAATGGTGGAGGAGATGGAGGTTCATCAGCTTCAGGAGATCCACTAGGCGACATCTTAAATGACTATTAATCTAAGGAGGAATAAGAAATGGCAGAAAATAAAATAAAACTATCAAAAGCTGACCGTCGTAGCGTAATGCTTCGTTCTCAATTTTTACAAGGTTCTTGGAATTATGAACGTATGCAGAATGGTGGTTGGGCTTATTCATTAATCCCAGCATTGAAAAAATTATATCCAAATAAAGATGACGCAGCAGCAGCTTTAAAAAGACACTTGGAATTTTTTAATACTCACCCATATATTGCAGCACCGATTTTAGGAGTAACTCTTGCCTTGGAAGAAGAAAGAGCTAATGGAGCTTCAATTGATGATGCAGCTATTCAAGGGGTAAAAGTTGGAATGATGGGACCACTTGCAGGAATAGGAGATCCAGTATTCTGGTTCACAGTACGTCCAATTTTAGGAGCAATTGCAGCTTCACTTGCAACAAGCGGTTCAGTTATCGCACCATTATTCTTTTTTTCATTATATGGAATGTAATTCGTATTTCTTTCTTATGGTATACTCAAGAATTTGGTTACCAAAAAGGTTCAGAAATTACAAAGGATTTATCAGGTGGATTGCTTCAAACTATAACTAAAGGTGCGTCTATCTTAGGTATGTTTATTATGGGTATCTTAGTTCAACGTTGGATTACAATTAAATTCCCAAGAGTTATATCACGAGTTCCACTAGCTGACGGAGCTTATATAAAATTTCCAAATGGTTCAGTAACTGGTCCTCAATTACAAAAAATTCTTGCAGATTTTGGAAATAAATTATCGCTTTCAGATACACAAATAACAACTTTGCAGGATAACCTAGATAAATTAGTGCCAGGATTAGCAGCATTATTATTGACTTTCCTATGTATGTGGCTACTTAAGAAAAAAGTCAGTCCAATCTTAATTATCTTTGGATTATTCCTAGTTGGAATTGTAGGACATGTAGTTGGAATATTCTAATAAAGATTATTAAAAATTTGATTTTATTAAGTGTGTTAGAACACTCGTTGCTTTAGCCATGAGATGAATAACACCAACATTGAAAATGTTGCTTTAAAATCTACAATATTACTAATTTTAGAGTATAATATATTTGGGTTTAAAATATAAATATACAGATAAAAAAAGTAGCGGTGTAGACATAATGTCTTATCTAGTAGCGGCTATTGTGGACTAGCCAAAAAAAGAATAAGGATTTTTAAAATCAAACTTCTTAGAAGATAACTTGCTTTTTTCAGTTATCTTATGAAGCTCTCGACTTTTAGTCGTGAGTAGTTCACATTGAAAGTTTACGTATAAGAAAAAAAGTTGGAACTAAAAATCCAACTTTTTTTAATAATTTGGAATAAAAAAATAAAAACTATAAAGAAATGAGGAATAAAATTGGCTATTTCATTAAATACAAAAGTATTATTTATGACAAAGGCAAATTCCCTGTCTGGAATGATTGGAAATAAAAATGGCGATGTGCTTGTAGGTGATAAAGCCTTTGAATTTTACAATTCTAGAAATCCTGAGGATTATATTCAGATTCCGTGGGAGGAAATTGTGAGAGTAAGGGCGCAGTTGTTCTTTAAAGATAAGTATATTCGTGGATTTTTTATTGACACTAAAAGTGCAGGATCGTATAATTTTGTTGTGAAAAATGCTGGGAAAACGCTGAAAACTATGCGGGATTTTCTGGGAAATGAAAAAATTGTGAGAAATAAACCTGTATTATCTCTGAAAAAAGTGTTTGAATGGTTTAAAAGAAAGAAATAATTTATTACATAAAAAAATTAGTTAGTTATGAGGGTGAAGGCTAAAAAAAGGAGAGTAGTTATGAAAAAAAGATTTTTTTAAATTTTTTTATTTGTTTGTTTTGTCTTTTTTTAATTTCATTTAATGTCTTTTTCTGAAAGTATGGTATTTGCAAAAAAAGTGCCATTTGAAGAATTGCCTGAAACTGTGGAAAGCGATATGAGAAACGGGAAAATGGAATATCTTTCAAATCAGCAATGTTTTGTGTCGACATATAGAGCTTTCTACAAAAGTTCTGGACTTGACCATGTAAATATTTATGCAACTTGCATTGATGCATATTCCAATAAAAAAATAGAATGGGATAATCCCAAAATTCCAAAAGGAACTGAAAGAAAGACTATCCATATTATGGGGAAAGATATTTCTCAAAGAATGCTGAATGAAATGAAAAAAATGGGAAAAAAATGCTTTTTCTTATAGGGAAACTTTATTTTTATAAATCTTCAGATAGAAACTATAAAAAAAGGCGAATATTATTATTTTTGACTGATAGATTTGCCTAAAAGTTTTCGCTATTTCCAGTTTAAATTGTGGATTTTTTTAATGGGATTTAATATTAAATTATTGGTAAGGCAAATGTTTTTTTAACAAGGGATTTTTATTCCCTTGTTATTTATTATTTGGAAAATATAAGTTATTAGGAAGTTTTTTTATACAAATCTTGAATTTATTAGAAAATTGTTAAAATATTTTTATTTTATTGGATATGTTCGGCAACTTAGTTTTTTTATTTCACAAGAAGTCAAGAGCCATCGCTTCAGAATATTTATTTTATTAAATTCTAAAACTGTATCGTTTTTTTAAATGGATTTAACGATATTAAGAAAGGAATTTTTTTCAAAAAAATATTTGTAAAATTTATGGAAAAAAAACTTTTTTTAAAAATGATACAATACTTTACAAAGGAAAAAAATATTTTTGAAATTTTTATTTTTTTAAGAGGTATTTGTTATGGAAAAAAATTGGAAAACAGTAATGTAAATAAAAAAACAAAAGTAGAAAAAGTAAGAATTATAAAAAAAGTGGATATGGAAATGAAGAATTGCTGAAGAGTTTTTATAATTATCTGAAGGAAAAAAATATTCAGGAAGTTTTTGGAGTGGAACAGGCTGATCTTATAATTTCACTTGGGGGAGATGGAACGATGCTTATTTCGGCAAAGGAGGCCATCAGGGGGAATATTCCTGTGCTTGCGATAAATATGGGATCTCTTGGGTATCTTGCCGAGATTAAGCCACAGGATGCTGTGAAAATACTGCAGGATTATGAAAATGGGAATTACAAGTTGGAAGAAAGATCATTTCTTGAAGTCAGATATGAAGATAATATTTTTTATGGATTAAATGAGCTTGTAATTACAAAAGGCGGACATGAGGCTCATCTGATACAGGTTGAAGTTTATTCAAATGATATTTTTGTAAATAAATATAGAGCTGATGGAATAATAGTTGCGACTCCTACAGGTTCTACTGCCTATTCACTTTCAGCTGGAGGTTCAATCGTCCATCCAGGACTAAATGCTTTGACAATCACGCCACTTGCTCCGCAAAGTCTGACAGCACGGCCAATAATTGTAAACGGATGTGAAGTGCTTAGTTTTAAAGCGACTTCCAGAGATGATGCAGTTCATTTGAATATTGACGGGAATCAATGGTTTCAAATTCAAAAAGGTGATTTAGTATCTGCGAGAATATCAGACAAGAAAGTTAAAATAATAAAACCTATGAATAGCGATTATTACAGTATTTTACGGCAAAAATTAAAATGGGGCGATTCTGTTTTATAGTAAAAATGATTTAAAATCGAACTTAAAAATTATGACTATTTTACTTAAGTTCTAAATTTATATGATTTTTACTAGTTTAATTTTGAGTGAGTTCGAGTATATAATTAAAAATATATTATTTTGTTTTTTTATTAGACTGATTCGTAAATTATATATTTTTAAAATTATGAAAAAAACAGATATTGATGAAACAATGGGATCTTAACCTATTGTCAAAAATAAAAATGGTGAAAAGGGAAGAAATGCTAAGGGAATTAAGATTAAATAATTTAGCGATAATAAAAAATCTGGATTTGGAATTTAATGACAAGTTTATTGCATTGACTGGAGAAACTGGAGCTGGAAAGTCAATTATCCTAAATGGAATATCGCTGTTAATTGGCGAAAGAAGTCATACAGATATGATTAGAAACGGCGCACAAGGCCTTTTTGCAGAAGGGGTTTTTGAGCTGAATGAAAATCAGAAGAAAAGACTGGATGAGCTTGGATTTGAAATCGAAGATGATGAGCTGATTATAACACGGTATTTTGACAGGAATGCAAAATCTAAGATTACAGTAAATGGCTCACGGATGACTTTATCGAGATTAAAGGAACTTATGGTGAATATTATTGATTTAGTTGGGCAGCATGAGCATCAATTTCTTTTGAACAGTGATTATCATTTACATCTTTTGGATAGATTCTTAGATGATGAAGGGAAAATGCTTTCTAAAAAGATACGTGAAAGTGTAAATAAAATAAAAAAATTAAATTTGCAAATAGGAAATATTGAAGAGGAAAAATCAAAAATTGCAGAAAAAAAGGATATTCTAGAATTTCAGCTTAATGAAATCAATAGCCTTGAATTGAAGGAAAATGAAGATAATGAGCTGGAAGAGGAATACAAGATATTATTTAATGCCGGGAAAATTAGTGAAAAGCTGGAGGAAACATCACAGTTTCTGAAGGAAGGGGAATTTTCAATTTTAACGGCGCTTGGAAGGGCTAAGAGAAATTTGGAGCAGCTTTCAGATTTGTCAGAATCGTATAGCGAGCTTTATGATAAAATTGAGTCTGTTTTGTATGAAGTTGAGGAAATATCGTATTCTGTGGATAATTTTGTTGGAGATGTTGAAATTGATGATAAAAAGCTGGAAAAAATTGTTGAAAGAATTGACAATATAAATAAGCTGAAATTAAAATATGGCTCAACAATTACTGAAATACTTGAATATAGGGACAAGATTGAAAAGGATCTGTCATTGGTTAATTTTGAAAGTGAAGAGCTGGAAAACTTGAAAAAAGAAAAAAGTGAGTTTGTAGGTCAATATTTTCAAGACAGTGAAAGGCTTAGTGAAATTCGTGAAAAAATTGCAGAAAATTTACAGAATACAGTTGATGTTCAGCTGGATGACCTGAATATGGAAAATGCAAAATTTAAAGTGGAAATTACAAAAACTCAGGAAATAACAATATACGGGATGGATAATGCAGAATTTATGATTGCAGCAAATGTGGGGGAAACATTTAAGCCACTTGCTAAAATAGCTTCAGGAGGAGAAATTTCACGTATAATGCTGGCTTTAAAAACTGTATTTTCAGCAGTTGATAATATTTCTGTGCTTATTTTTGATGAAATTGATACTGGAATTTCGGGTGAAACTGTGAGAAGAGTGGCAGAAAAATTAAGAGAACTTTCAAAAAATACTCAAATTATATGTGTAACACATTCTCCGCAAATTGCAGGAAAGGCACAGCAGCAGTTTTTCATTAAGAAGGAAATAGAAAATAACTTTACAGAAACGAAAGTTCACGAATTGAACACTGAAGAAAGAATAAGGGAAATTGCAAGAATTATTTCAGGAGACAATATTACAGAGGCATCTATTAATCATGCCAAGGAGATAATGGGACTATGGGACAAGAAAGTATTGGTATAGATAATCTGAAAGTGGAAAATAAGGAAAAGCGGAAAAAGAAAGTAAAAGAAGACATATCTCTTGAAAATAAAATGCAAATTAGAAAATTTCTTGATTTTTTAGAATATGAAAAGGGAAGTTCTCGAAGCACGGCTAATGGATATAAGCGTGATCTGGTACAGTTTTTCCTGTTTTCTGAGAAAAATTATAATGAAATTGAAGAGCAGGATGTTTTTTTGGCTATATTGAATATATAAGTGGAAAACTGAAAAAAAATTCAGTGTTAAGCAAGGTTTCGGCAATAAAGGCTTTTTATAAGTTCTGTTATTTGAACAGGGCAGTGGAAAAAGATCCGGCAGGGATGGTTAGATCTTTAAAGCGGGAGTATAGATCGCCTGAAATATTGACATTGGAAGAGATAAAAAAAATTGTTGATAGTTGTCCGAATATGCCTGAGGGAATGCAAAATAGGCTTATTATTAAATTTTTGATTGCTACAGGTGCTAGAATATCGGAAATTTTAAATTTGGAAATAAAAGATCTGGAAAATAAGAATTATGAATTTATTAAAGTGCTTGGGAAAGATTCAAAATACCGAATAGTGCCGATTTATGACAGCCTTGAAAATGAAATAAAAAACTATTTGGATGTTTATAGACCAAAATTAAAAAATGCAAATGACAGTTTTAAGATTTTTCCAAATGCACGAAGGGAAAAATTCTGGAAGGATTTAAAAAATATTGCAAAGAATGCTGGAATTGAAAAAAATGTTTATCCGCATATTTTTAGATATTCGCTTGCTGAGATTTTGCTTGGAGATAATGCTGATACACGGATAGTTCAGGAGATATTTGGCTATGCAAGCATTACGACAATGGAAACTTGTACACATGTTGAAAAATCCAAATTAAAAAAGATATATAATAATATAAAACTGGGAGATGACTAGAGAAATGAAGGAAAAAAGTGAATTAAGAAAGCAGAAGGATGAAAAATTGAAAATACTTATGGCTACGGTTATAGCATATTTTGTATTTTTCATATTGACAGAAATAGGAATAATAACAGAATATCTGGGAATCATTATGCTGATTCTGCTATATATGTATGCTAACTACAATCTGATAAATATGTTTTTTTACAAGTAAGAGAACAACTTTTTAAAGTATATGCCTTTTCTTTTTCTGGAAGTTATCTATTTATTCACAGGAAATATTTCGTTGCTAGGTGCGATTGCATATATTGTATTATTTTTCGCTTTTGATTTTTTTCAATAAGAAAAAGATGAAGGAAGGGAAGAGATTCCTAAAATAATAAGATTTGTGAATATTTTTTTAATATTTAAAGTTGTTTTTTTGTGCTGTCAATGCTGCTTTTTTTAAAAAGTTACTGCTGAAAGGATGCTTAAAATAAAGATTATTAAAAAAATAAATAAAAGTTTAAAAAAACAGTTGAGAAATGTATAAAAAAAGTAGTATAATGAAAAAAATATTGTAAATTAATGTTTTTAGATGAATTGGAGAAATAAAAAAATGAAAACTAATGGTGTTAATAGAAATAATGGAACAGATGTTATGAAAAGTGTAGAAGATGTTACAGATAGAGCAGTTAATGCGCAAGTTGAAAAAAGTTTATTTCTTGGAGAATATAAGGAAAGAATTATAAAGGCTCTTACTTTTGAGGAAATAAAGGAAAAGGGATTTATTATGAAATAGAAGAGGCTTTGGAAAAACAAAAGATGTGGCAAAAAAATGGTTATTTCACGTCATGCTGAGTTTGAAGATATAAAAAAAATATTGAAATAGCTAAAAAGAAAAAAATACCATATAAAATGATAGATAGTCTAGTTTGTTCTGGAGATATTGCACTTGTCGTCGTGGCAAAGGATGCTATTGAGCATGAAGCTGGAGATGAAATTGTTGTAACTTCAAAACTGGAAATGTGTCATTTGAAACATTTGCCAGATATATATTATGAAGCTATGGAAAGTCCAATTTGTGATTTTCATTTAAATATAATAAAAGAAGAAATGCCTGAATATGCAAAAAATTATAAGGAATTGACTTTTATGGACAAATTATTTGGTTCAAAATGTCCGATATGTCAAAAATTAGGAGGAAAAAAACGTGGTTGATGGATTTAGAATAAAAGGAAAAACTCCATTAAATGGGGTAATTAAAGTAAGTGGCGCTAAAAATGCCGCACTTCCAATAATTATAGCGACGCTTGTTGCAAAGGGAGAATATATTTTAAGAAATGTGCCGAATTTGAGAGATATTAGAGTAACAATGAGACTGCTTGAAGATTTGGGAATGGAAACAGAAAAGTTAGATGAGAATACTTATAAAATAATAAATAACGGATTTAAAAGAACTGAAGCAAGTTATGAAATTGTAAAACAAATGAGAGCTTCATTTCTTGTAATGGGACCTATGATTGCAAATTTAGATGAAGCGGTTGTGTCGCTTCCTGGAGGGTGTGCGATTGGTTCAAGACCTGTAGATTTGCACTTAAAGGGATTTGAGCTGTTAGGAGCGGATATTACAAGAGTTCATGGATATGTACATGCAAAAGCGGATAAATTGAGAGGTGCTGAAATTCCTTTAGGATTTCCAAGCGTAGGAGCTACTCAAAATATAATGATGGCGGCAGTGAAAAACACCTGGAAAAACTGTTATTTCAAATGCGGCAAGAGAGCCTGAAATTGTTGATTTAGGAAACTTTTTGAATAAAATGGGAGCAAAAATTACAGGACTTGGAACTCCAAATATTGAAATCGAAGGAGTTGAAGAACTTCATGCTGTGGAATATTCGATTATGCCAGATAGAATTGAAGCTGGAACTTATGTAATTGCTTCATTAGTTACAGAAGGAGATTTGAAAATACAAAATGCAAGACTTGAAGACCTTGGAGTATTTAAATCTGAACTGGAAGCGATGGGAGTAAAATTTAAGCAAGATGGAGAACTTTTGAGCGTAATAGGAAAAGCAAGAGATCTAAAACCGTCAAAAATAAAGACATTACCACATCCAGGCTTTCCAACAGATATGCAGCCTCAAATGATGTTATTACAAGTGCTTGTAAATGGCGGAAGCTCAATGGAGGAAACTGTATTTGAAAACAGATTTATGCACGTGCCTGAATTTAACAGAATGGGAGCAGATATTACAATAAGACATGGAGTAGCCTTTATAAATGGAGGATTGCCTTTAACAGGCGCAGAAGTAATGTCATCAGATTTAAGAGCTGGAGCGGCATTGGTGCTTGCAGGACTTGCAGCGGATGGCGTGACTGTTGTAAATAGAGTTTACCATATTGACAGAGGATATGATAAATTGGAATTAAAATTAAATACTGTCGGGGCTCAAATCGAAAGAATTAAATTGGATATTTAGTGAGTCTGTGAGTATTTTTTAAAAAAATTAAAAAGCTTTTTTGAACTGTATCTAAAAATCTTGAAAATAAACAAGATGGGAAGTGCAGTTCTTTTTGAATAAACTGATAAAAATAAAATTAAATAATAAGAAAAATATTGAATTTTTAAAATAAAAAAGGTATAATTTTATTATCAGAGAGTAACAAAAGGAGATGGCAAACATGGAAAGAATAATAGATGTTGCTCAATATATTTTTAGTGAATATAAAAGAGTAGCAGGAGAGATTATTGATGAAATGAAATTACAGAAATTATTATATTTTTCTCAAAGAGAAACATTTGCTATTTTGAATAAACCTCTTTTTGCTGAAGTATTTGAAGGATGGAAGTATGGACCTGTTTCTAGGGAAGTTAGAACTGTTTTTTTACTGAAGATGGAATGAATGCAGATATAGAAGAAATAAAAAAAGTGAAAAGTAAGTACATAATAAATAATATAATTCATGAGTATGGAGCTTTTGGCTTCGTGGAAATTAAGTGCATTGACACATAGAGAAATTTCTTGGCTTAATTCACGTAAAGGATTGAAAAAAGAAGAGAATGGAAGAGTAAAAATTAAAAATGAAGATATCCAAGAAGATGCAAAAAAAGTAAGACCTTACGATTATGCATGGGATATGTACTATGATGAATTTGAAGACTATGAAGCGGTGGTTTAATGGTAGGCAAAATTGTTAGATGTTTGACTCAGTATTACGATGCAAGATTACAAAGAATTTCTATTAAATCAAGACCAGCATTAGTATTAAAAAGTCCTGAAAATGACGATTATGTAGTTTTGCCTATTTCAACAATTCCGAATAGAATAAACGTGAATCCAACATACGATATTGAAATAGATCCTGCAAAGTTTTTCTAAAATAAATCTGACAAGAATATCTTATATTAGAACTCACAGAATGGTTTCAATACCGATACAACAAATAGATTCAAGCATTATAATAGGTGATTTAAAAATCAGATTATGAAGAATTATTTTTTTAAGAATAGTAGAAAAAAAGTAGAGCAATTTCATAATGAAATAATGGAAGGATTGCTGGAGTAGAAAAATATAATAAAAAAAATCATGGTTGAGAGATTAACTGTGATTTTTTTGTTATAAAAATTTTCAATTGCATTGTCTTTTTAAAGTCATTTATGGTAAAAATAAACATATGATAAATATAGCAAAATTACTTTAAAAATGAGCTCAAATAAATAAAATTTGAGAAGTTGAAGGCTCTTGAATTTATGAGAGCTTTTTTCTTATTTTTTATATTTACTAGAAAAAGATAAAGGAAATTGATAAGATGGGAAAATTAATAATTGTAGAGGGAACAGATGGAAGCGGGAAGCAGACGCAGACAGAATTGCTGTGTAAAAAATTGAAGGAAATAAAAGGAGAAGGGAAAGTAAAAAAAATATCTTTCCCAAATTATGAAAGCAAGGCTTCAGAGCCTGTAAAAATGTATCTTGCAGGTGAATTTGGAGAAACTGTGGAAAGCGTTAATGCCTATGCGGCTTCGGTGCTTTATTCGGTTGACAGGTTTGCTTCGTTTAAGACTGAATGGGAAAAGTTTTATGAGGATGGAGGGATTGTGATTAGTGACAGATATACAATTTCAAATATGATTCATCAAGTTCCAAAAATTCAGGATAAAGCAGAAAGAGAAAAATATTTAGATTGGCTTGCAGATTTAGAGTGGGGCAAAATTGGGATACCGAAGCCAGATGTTGTATTTTTTTTGGATATTCCTTTTGAAATTAGCCAGAAGCTTATGGAAGATAGGGAAAATAAGATAACTGGGAAGAAGGAAAAAGATATTCATGAGAGGGATAAAAATTATTTGAAAAATGCTTATGAGGTGGCGAAGGGGCTTTCAGTAAAATATGGATGGAATGTAATTTCTTGTGTAAATGAGAATGAATTGAGGGGAATAGAGGATATAAATAATGAGATGCTGGAAATAATATTGAAGAGCATATAATTTTTTTAGAAATTGGAATTTAATAAAATAAATATTTTTTTAAATAACAAAAACATATAAAAAGCAATTAAATTATGGTATAATAATACTCGAAGCAAAAATGTTAAAATAAGGAGAGGGTATGATGGCTAGAAAAAAAGCAGAAGAAAAAGATGATAAAAAATTAAGTGAAAGAGAGAAAATGCTTAATTTGGCACTGAAGCAAATCGAGAAAGATTATGGTGAAGGTGCTATAATGAAACTTGGTGAAAATCAAAAAATGAATATTAGGGCTATTTCTACAGGAAGCTTGAATTTGGATATAGCACTTGGGGTTGGTGGAGTCCCAAGAGGGAGAATTATTGAGATTTATGGAGCAGAGTCTTCGGGGAAAACTACTCTTGCGCTTCATATTATTGCAGAAGCTCAAAAGGCTGGAGGAACTGTGGCATTTATTGATGCGGAACATGCTCTTGATCCAGTTTATGCAAAGGCTCTTGGAGTAAATATTGATGAACTTTTAATTTCACAGCCTGATACTGGGGAGCAGGCACTTGAAATTTCAGATATGCTTGTCAGAAGTGGTGCAATGGATGTAATTGTTGTGGATTCGGTTGCAGCGCTTGTTCCGAAAGCTGAAATTGAAGGGGAAATGGGAGATCAGCAAATGGGACTTCAGGCAAGACTTATGTCAAAAGCGCTTAGAAAGTTGACAGGAAGCATTGCAAAATCTGATACGGTTATGATTTTTATTAACCAAATAAGAGAAAAAATTGGAGGATTTTCATTTACTCCAGGTCCACAGACAACAACTTCAGGAGGACGTGCATTAAAATTCTTCTCAACAGTTAGAATGGAAGTGAAAAGAGTAGGTTCTGTGAAGCAAGGAGACGATGTTATTGGAAATGAAGTTTTGGTAAAAGTTACTAAAAATAAAGTTGCTCCGCCATTTAAAGAAGCTAGATTTAATGTTATGTATGGACAGGGAATTTCTAGAATTGGAGAAGTACTGGATGCAGCGATAAATTTAGGAATCGCTTCAAAGGCTGGAGCTTGGTTCAGTTATGGAGAAGAGAGATTGGGACAAGGTCGTGTAAATGTGGAAAATATGCTAAAGGAAAATAAGGAGCTTTTACGAAAGACTGGAAAGAGATGTGCTGGAAGCCATTCGTCCCTAAAAAAACAAAAGAGAATGAACAGGAAAACCCTGAAAATATAGAAAATGACCAAATTCAAAATGATGGAAATGGCGAAATGGAAGGCAATGAAAATTAATAGAATTTATCGGAATAAAATATATCTTGATACTGGGGAAATTATGGATGTAAGCCCGCTTATAAGGCAAAAGATATGATTTGAAGGTAAATGATGATATTGAGAGGTTTTATGATGAGGTTTCTTATGAAGCCTCTCTTGAAAAAGGGGATTTTTTTCTAATTTCATTAAAGGACAGGACAAAAAAAGGAAGTGCGGCTAAAATTAGAGGAAAAAAATATAGAAATAAGGCAGCTATTTTTACGGGCAATAGAAAAAAACTGGAGGAGTTTGGGTATTTAAATGACTTGGATTATGCAATGTCGTATATTGAAAGTAGAACGTATGGGAAAAAAACCGTATTTCCTATAATCTTTTTCAAAAAGGGAATCAATAAAGATTTGGTTGAAAAAGGCATATTTGACTTTGGATGAGGAAAAGGAAGAAAATGTTGAAGATGTAAAATTAGAAAAATTGATTGAAAAAGGTAAAAAAAGTTAATGTAAATAATGAGCAGGGATGAAAAAAATAAAGGAAGAGCAGAAACTTATACAGTATTTGGCAAGACAGGGATTTTTCTCTTGACAAGATTTTTTTAAGAAATTGAAGGAATATAAGGGAAATTATGAATAATGAATTGCAGTTATACAAAAAAATAATAGTAAAGGAGGAAAATTATATGAGAACCATATTTTTATCATCTTGTACTTGTGGGTACTTTTATTTATGGAAGTATTTTTCATATTTGGTATCTAATATTTAATAGGGGTGAAAAAAGATACAGATATGTGTGCAGGGTAGCAAAAAATTGGGGGAAGAATTTAATATGGGGTTCTGGAAGTAAAGTAAATGTTATTTATAAAAATGGAAGTGAAGAGGAAGTAAGGAAAATACGAGAAAATAATGAAGCTGTCATATTAATTTCAAATCATCAGAGTAATGTTGACATTCCGGCATTGCTTGGGTATTTGCCGCTTGACTTTTCGTTTATTGCTAAGAAGGAAATGAAAAAATGGCCTGCTATTGGGCGATGGATGCGTTCGTTTGACTGTATTTTTCTGGACAGGAAGAATGCTAGGCAAGGGATGAAGGATATGAAGGATGCGATAAGTAAAATAAAAAAAGGACATTCCTATGTAATTTTTCCTGAAGGAAGCAGAAGCAAGGATGGAACAATTGGAGAATTTAAAAAGGGAAGTTTTAAGCTTGCGACTGATACAAATGCTAGGATTTTGCCGATTGCAATAGTGGGGACTTATGAGGTGCAAAGCCGTAAAAGTTTGAAAATAACGCCAAATAAAAATATAAAAATTATTGTAGATAAACCAGTTGACTTGAAAAATATGTCAAGGGAAGAAAAAAAAGATGTACATAATGTTGTAAATAAAATTATAAAGGATAATTATGCAGAAGAAAAAAATCTTTAAGAAAATAAAAGTGTAATTGAAGTTTAAAGGAAGGAAGGTGAAATTATGAAGGTGTTTTTGGCAACTAAAAATAAAGGGAAAATAAAAGATTTTGAAAAATTGACTGAGGGAATGGATTTGGAAGTTGTGACTATTCTGGATGGGATGGATATTCCTGATGTTGTGGAAGATGGAGATACTTTTGAGGAAAATTCTAGGAAGAAGGCTAAGGAAATAGCTGATTATACTGGAATTGTGACAATTTCTGATGATTCGGGGCTTTGTGTGGATTGTCTGGATGGAGGGCCTGGAGTGTATTCGGCACGGTTTGCTGGGGAAAATGCGAGCGATAGAGAGAGAAATGAAAAAGTTGCTTGAAGTGATGAAGGATGTAAAGAAAGAGGATAGGCAAGCGCATTTTGTATCTGTTGTGAGTATTGCTTTTCCAAACGGAGAAATTCATTCGTTTCGTGGCGAAGTAAATGGAGAAATTTTGTTTGAGCTGAGAGGAAGCAATGGATTTGGGTATAATCCGTTATTTTATTCGTATGAGCTGAAAAAATCATTTGGAGAAGCTGATGATGAGGAAAGAAAAAAGGTTAGTCATAGGGCTAGGGCATTTAGAAAACTGATTGATTCAGGACTTCTTAAAGAAAAATAGTATTTTCAAGGTATTACAAATTTTTAAATTATTTAGAAAAAAGCTGGAAAGGAGCTTGTTATGGAACTTACTGATGAAAAAATTGAACTGAAATGGACTGATTCACAAGGGAGTGGGTAAAATTCTGATATTAATGGCGATATTGTCAGTTGTGTATGGAGCGGTATTTTCGATTATAGAGAAAACTTATCATATGCAGGTTGTTGCGGCATTTTTGCCAGTTGCTGCCATTGTTGTCTGGATTTTGTTTATTTTTTTACGAATCGACAGGCTAAAACTGGAAAAGGGAGAACTTTCACTAAACAAGGAGAATTTAGATAAAAAAAATGTTTCGGGGTATATGGATAAATATGTGGGAACACCAAGAATACATTTTACAGTAGATGGACAGGAAATTTTATTTGAACCTTATGTAAACCGATATAGCAGAAGCGATACATCTAATAAAATCACAGCAATAGGATTTTTCCTAAAGGATAAAGGAATTCCTGAAATAAAAATATCAAAAAAACTTTATCGTAAAAATCTTGCTTTTTAAGATTAGTTATAGTTTTAGGAATCGTTGCTCCAGTAATCTTTACAGTTTAAAGGAATAGAAATATAATGTTGGTAAATCTGGAAATAAATAAATCAAATTTGGAAAAAAATCTGAAAAAAATAGTCCGTTCCATTAATAAAAAAATCTTATTTGTGTAATCAAAGATAATGCCTACGGGCTAGGGAATTGAGAACATCCTGCCAATACTTCTGGAGAATAAATGTGATTATTTTTGCAGTGGCATATATTGAAGAGGCGGTAAAAATCCAGAAACTGCTGGAAAAACTTTAAAATTAAAGAATCAGAATGGCAAAATAAAAGTTATGTCTCTTAATTATGTAAAGCCTGAAAATGTAGGAGATGCAATAAGAAATAACATTGAATTAACGGTTTTTAACTTTTCACAGTTGATTGATTATTTAAAAAAATCTTAGATGATTTTTTGAAAATATGACATTGAAAAATCCATATAAAAGTAAACAGTGGAATGAATCGGCTTGGATTTGATGAAAATGAGATTTTGGAATTGGTTGAAAATAGTAAAAAAATACAATTTGAATAATAAATCAAAAAAACAGATTAGAGATAATCTCAATTTTTTCGCATATTTCCGATGCAGAAAATCAGGCTGAAACAGAAAAGCAAGTTGAAAAATATGAAAAAATCCTGAAAATATTTTTCTCAAAAATAATGTAAGGTACAAATACAGCCATCTTCAAGCAAGCCCTCTTCTTTTCAAATATGGCAAGAAATATAACTATGACTTTGCAAGAATTGGAATGGCACTTTACGGAATGGAGCCTTTGTCAACTGATGTGGGCCTTTTGGATGTAATAACAGTAAAGTCAAAAATCATAAATATTAGAAATGTCAAGAAAAATGACAAGGTTTCCTATGGAAGTAAAGGAATTGTGAAGCATGATTCTAAAATAGGAATTGTCGCAATAGGCTATGCTCACGGACTTCAAAAGCAGATTGAAAATTCAAATAAAGCATATATTTTAGTAAATGGGCAAAAAGCCAAGATTATTGGGGAAATTTGCATGGATATGATTTTTGTTGACTTGACTAATATAGAAAATGTAAAAATGAATGATGAAGTTGTGATTATTGGAAGCCAAGAAAAATGCTGAGAATGGAATTGTTGAGAAAATAACGTTGAGGCAGATGGCGAGATGGGCTAAGACAATACAGGATGATGTTTTAACAAAATTTGGAGGAATAAAAAAACAGTAGAGCTGATTTGGAATTAAATCTTTTTACTGTTTTTATTTTTTTAAAAAGTTTTTTTTGATCTGCTTTTTTTCTTGTAAAGAAGAAAAAAACAAAACTGACAGGATTAAAAAAATGCTAATATATTGAGATGTTGAAAAACCTGAAATAATCCCTCTATAACTATCATATCTAAAAAAATTCTAAAATAAATCTTATTATTCCATAAAGCACAATATACAGTTCAAAAAGCATGCTTTTCCTTTAAATTTATTGATATAAATTAGTAAAAAAATACTGCTATTAGAAGAAGAACTGCGGCTTCTGAAAGCTGTGTTGGGAATAACTGGATATTATTTGGGGCAAATAAGGAATGTGTATATGTTACTGAAAAATGACTTTTAAAAGGTTCTCCATAGCAGCAGCCGACTAGATAACATCCTATTCGTCCGAAAAAAAGTGCAAAGTTGGAATTACTGGAGTACAATAACGTAAATATGTTTTTTTATATTTATTTTTAAACATTTTTTTGAAATAAAAAAATACCTATTATTGCTCCAATTAAGCCGCCATAGAAACACAAATCCTCCTGCCATAATTTCATTTAAATATTTTAATTCAGTCAGTCTTTTAAAATTGATATATTTCCAGGAAACTACTAAAAAATAACAATTTTGAACCTATAATTGCAAAAAGTCCGCTAGTTGCCGCTATTAGTGTAAAGTCATCCATACTTAAATTATATTTTTTAACTTGAAAATAAGCAACCCAAAAGGCAGCAAATAAACCCAAAACTATCATAAGTCCATAATATGGAATCAAAAAATTTCCAATGGAAATTCCTAAATTAACATGTTCGTGTATCATCTTTATCCTTTCAGAGATTAGTTTTTTTATAAAAAAATGGAGAAAGCCTCCATTTTTAAATGATTATTGAACTGCACTACCAGCGGCAGCCAATCCTCCTAATACTAAAGCACAGGCAATCCAAATAATAAGTCCTAATACAAGAGCTATTATCGAACAAACTAATCCTCCAGTTGCCATACTTTTTTGAGTTTCATCTTTTCTACCTAAAATACCTAGTATTATACCAACTATGGCTGGGATAATTCCAGTTATTCCACCTACGAAAATAGAAAGGATTAATGAAATAATTCCTATAACTAATGATGCGATTCCCATAATTTTCCTCCTACATCTTTTTTTATCATTTATTAATATTATCTCAAAAAAACTAAAAAAAGTAAAATATAAAATATATATTAATATTTCATATAAATATATATATTACTAATGATTAAAACTAGGAAAAGCCTTATTATTTAGAAAGTAGGATATTGTTATTATAATGTTAAAGATTGTAATACTTTAAAATTGTCAAACGAAAAATTTTTCTATTTTTTGAAATGAAATAAATGTGATATAATGAAAATATAAAGAGAAAATTTGAGAAGAAAATTTTAAAAGGAAAAGAGGAATGAGAAAATGTATGATACATTAAAAGATAGATTTTTGAGATATGTGAAAATTTGAGACTAGATCGGATGAGAAAGAGTGAGACTATTCCGTCGACACCGACACAACTTGAGTTTGCGAAGATTCTTGCGAAGGAATTGGAAGAGATTGGGATGGAAAATGTGTATGTGAATGATGCTTGTTTTGTGAATGCGACATTGCCTGGGAAATGTTGATAAAGATGTGCCTGTGATTGGATTTATTGCACATATGGATACTGCAGATTTTAATGCGACTAATGTTAATCCGAAAATTGTGGAAAATTATGATGGGAAAGATATCGTGTTGAATGAGGCGAAAGATATTGTGTTGTCAGTTGAGGAGTTTCCTAATTTGAAAAATTACGTGGGGAAAACGGTGATTACTACTGATGGGACTACGCTTTTGGGGGCTGACGATAAAGCTGGAATTGTGGAAATTGTTGAAGCGATGAAGTATTTGATTGAGCATCCAGAAATTAAGCATGGGACTGTAAAAGTGGCATTTGGGCCTGATGAGGAAATTGGTCGTGGTGCAGATAATTTTAATGTGGAAGAATTTGGTGCTGATTTTGCGTATACGATGGATGGAGGACCTGTTGGAGAGCTTGAATACGAGAGCTTTAATGCAGCAGGAGCGGTTTTCAAGATAAAAGGTAAGAGCGTACATCCTGGAACTGCGAAGGGAAAATTAATAAATGCAAGTTTGATTGCGGCAGAGATTGTGAATAGTTTTCCAGCTGATGAAGTGCCTGAAAAAACAGAAGGATATGAAGGTTTCTATTTCCTTGATAAAATTAATTGCAAATTGTGAAGAAGCAGAATTGTCGTATATTTTGAGAGATCATGATAGAGAAAAATTTGAAGCAAAGAAAAAATTTGCAGCAAATGTTGCGAAAAAAATTAATGAAAAATATGGAAAAGAATTGGTAAGTGTTGAGATAAAAGACCAATATTACAACATGGGTGAAATAATTAAAGACCATATGAATGTAGTGGAAATTGCTAAAAAAGCAATGGAAAATTTGGGAATAAAACCAGTAATTGAGCCAATTCGTGGTGGAACAGACGGTTCTAAAATTTCATTTATGGGACTTCCTACGCCAAATATTTTTGCAGGTGGAGAAAATTTTCATGGAAAATATGAATTTGTTGCACTTGAAAGTATGATTTTGGCAACTGATGTGATTGTGGAAATTGTGAAAGTTGAATGGAGAAGGAAAATAATAAATGAGGAAAGCACTAGCAAAAACGTATATATATGAATTAATTTTTTTGTGTATTTATTTAATAGTTATGAATAAACTTTTTGGAAATTTTTTTGAAGAAAAATTTATTTTTAGGAGTTTTTATAATTTTAATAATAAATGTAGTGGTGTTTTTTTATTTGATAATTTATTTGATAATTTTATTGAGATCGCAATATTATGTGTATAAATTGAATCTTTCAAAAAGTATTGTGATGGAGAAAAAAATTATATAAGATGAAAAAAATTAATATTATGAAAGATATTCACAGAATTAATTTGTCAGCTTATTACAGGTTATTAAATAAAGAGGAAGAAGCATTGAGATATTTGAATGAAGTGAGAATAAGCAGGTTTACATTGCCAATAGTGAGATATTGTTATTATATGAATTTAGCAGAATATAAATATTACAATGGAAAAAAAGAAGAAGCTAGAAAAAAATATTTGATGAGAATATTAAGAAAGAATCTAACAAAAAAACTTATTAGAAATTTTTTTAGATTATGAAGATAATCCTGAACAAAAAGGTTGTTGAACTTGAAAAAAATATTACCAAAACAGAAAAAAATAGATTGTATAAAACTGCAAGTGGAGAATGCTTTAGCAATAACATACGAAGAAATTGGAGATTTTGAAAAAGCAATGGAATTTTTATAAGGAAAGTGGCTGAAAAGGAAAGTGAAATTTATTTTATTAAAGTTGCGAAAGAAAAGGTTTTGGAGTTAAGTTTAAAGAATAAAAGAAATTTAGCAGGAAAGGATATGAGATGAAATGTTTGATTTAGCAGGTGAAGTTGCTCTTGTTACAGGAGGAGCAAAAGGAATTGGAAAAGGAATTGCGAAAGCATTGAAACAGGCTAGGGCAAAGGTTATTATTGGGGATGTTGATAAAAAAAATGGGAAGATGACAGCAAATGAGCTGGATGGGGATTTTTGTTATCTTGATGTTACAGATAAAGATCAAGTGCAGTATGTTGTTCAAAGTATTTGTGAAAAATATGGAAAATTGAGTATTCTTTGCTCAAATGCTGGGATTTTTCCGCAAGTGGCTATTGAAGATATGACAGAGGAAGACTGGGACAAGGTTCAGAATGTAAATGCGAAAGGAACTTTTTTGGTGGCACAGGCAGCATTGAAATATATGAAAAAGCAAAGTTACGGAAGAGTGATACTTACTTCTTCAATCACAGGCGCTATTACAGGATATTCAGGATGGGCGCACTATGGAGCAAGTAAATCAGCTCAGCTGGGATTTATGAGAACTGCTGCTTTGGAATATGCAAAATATGGAATTACAGTTAATGCAATTCAGCCTGGAAATGTCTTGACAGATGGACTGATGCAGGCTGGAGAGAAATATATCAAGAAAATGAAAGAGATGATACCGCTTTATACTTTAGGAAAGCCTGAAGATATTGGATATACAGCTGTTTTTCTGGCAAGCCGTGAAGCTGGATTTATTACAGGGCAGACAATAGTTGTAGATGGCGGACAAGTTTTGCCTGAAATGCCAAATTTATAACGGGATATTATTTAAATGAATTTGAGTATATTTAAAATGAGAAATTAATTACAAAAAAATCTTTCTAGAAAAGTATTGAAATTATAGTATATTTTGTGATAAAATAATATAATTAAAAAAATTGATGTGAAGTAGTTTAATTAGGGAAATCTTTGGAAAGATAGGAAAAAAATAAACAAAATTTAAAAAAATAATAGAATTAGGAGGAATTTTTAAAATGAGTCAAAAAGATAAAGTTGTAATTTCTGAAGGATTGACTTTTGATGATGTGTTGCTAATTCCGCAAGCATCTAGTGTTGTGCCGCATGAAGTGTCGCTAAAAACTAATTTAACTAAGAATCTGGTGTTAAATATTCCGATTTTGAGTGCTGCGATGGATACGGTTACAGAATCAAAACTTGCGATTGCGCTTGCAAGAGAAGGTGGAATTGGGTTTATTCATAAGAATATGACTATTGAAAGACAGGCTGATGAAGTATCTAAGGTAAAAAGATATGAAAGCGGAATGATTACAAATCCGATTACATTGAAGGAAGACGCTATTTTAAAGGATGCTCATGATCTGATGAAAAAAATTATAAGGTTTCTGGATTGCCTGTGGTTGATGATGAAGGTAATTTAAAGGGAATTATTACGAATCGTGACTTGAAATATAGAGAAGATTTGTCATTAAAAGTTGTGGATATTATGACAAAGGATAATTTGGTAACTGCGCCTGTTGGAACGACTCTTGAAGGGGCAAAATCTATTCTTTTGGAAAATAGAATTGAAAAATTGCCGATTGTGGAAGGCACTAAATTAAAAGGTCTGATTACAATTAAAGATATTGACAATGTTATTAATTACCCTAATGCTGCTAAGGATAAGGAAGGAAGACTTAGAGTTGGAGCAGGAGTTGGAATTGGAACTGATACTTTGAGAAGAGTAACTGCGCTGGTTGAAGCTGGAGTTGACATTATTGCAATTGATTCAGCTCATGGACATTCAATTGGAGTTATTAATAAAATAAAGGAAATCAGGGCAGCTTTTCCTGATTTGGACATTATTGGTGGAAATATTGTAACTCCAGAAGCTGCGCTTGACTTGATTGAAGCTGGGGTAAATGCAGTAAAAGTCGGAGTTGGGCCTGGATCTATCTGTACAACAAGAGTTATATCAGGAGTTGGAGTACCACAAATAACAGCTGTTATGAATATTGCAGAAGTTTGTAAGGATAAAGGAATTGGAGTTATTGCTGACGGTGGAATTAAATTGTCTGGAGATGTTGTAAAAGCGATTGCGGCTGGAGCAGACTGTGTAATGCTTGGAGGAATGCTTGCAGGAACTGATGAGGCGCCTGGAGAAGAAATTCTTTATAACGGTAGAAAATTTAAAACTTATGCTGGAATGGGATCACTTGCGGCAATGAAGAGAGGAAGCAGCGACAGATATTTTCAGCTTGAAGCGGCAACTGAAAAATTAGTTCCAGAAGGAATCGAATCAATGGTTCCACATAAAGGTGCATTAAAGGACACAGTTTATCAAATTTGCGGTGGACTTCGTTCTGGAATGGGATATTGCGGAACACCTACAATTAAAGAATTGAAAGAAAATGGAAAATTTGTAAAAATAACAGGAGCCGGACTTAAGGAAAGCCACCCGCACGATGTTATAATTACGAAGGAAGCACCTAATTATAATAATTCAAATAATTAATAATTTAAAATATAGCAAGAAGTTTTTTTCAGGAACAGCTTGCTTTTAGAATATTATACAGCAAGGGGCTTTGACCCCTTGTTAAAAAATAATGGAAAAATATGTTGAAAAGCAAAGGAAAAAAATAAGAAGATGAAAAAAAGTAAAAGAAATTAGCACTTTTTATCTATATTGGTGTTGGGAATAAGTAGTTTATCTTATTCTTATGAGGATTACTATCAAAAGGTTTATACTGTGAAAGTTTCCAAAGAGGACTTGTTTAAAAGCTGTAAATGCCACTAAAAAAATCAGCAGAAAAAAATTGTCAAAAAAATCTTTGATGAATATCAGAAAAAAAGCTGAGGGAGTGGAAAAAAATCTGGTGCAGTTTGATGTGAAAAAAAGGATAAAATTGGGAAAAATCGAAGAGGATAGATATAGAGCGATTGCGAGAGTTTTGTCTAATGAGCAGCTGGAAGCCTACAATTCTTATATAAATTCCCAAAAAGGAAATGTTTAATGAGAAAAAAATGACAAGGTTAAAAAAATCTTGTTGACAGCCTTGATTTGACAAATGTTCAAAAAAATCACGTATTTTTAAAAATATGAAAGAGATTTTTAAACGGGAAGTTGGCAAATTAAGGGATCAAAGATTGACAGAGAATGAATTTGTGGCGAAATATAATGAATTGAGACAGCAAAGAAATGAAAAAATGAAAACTGTTTTGCTGGATGATCAGGTGAAATTGATAGAAAATTTTTAAAGTATTGACAAAAGTGATAAAAAAATGGTAAAAATACGGTGATTATTAAATATAAATCACACTTTGTATTATTTAGAGATAGGGTGTTGCAATTTTTTTCAGAATATTTAAAAAAATTATAAAAGTTTGAATAAAAAAGCGAAAATTACAATCTGTCTTTTGAAGAGAAGTGGGAGAAAAAAACCAAAAAAAAATTTAGGAGGAAAAACGTAATGGCAGTTATTACAATGAAACAATTATTAGAAGTGGGAGCACATTTTGGACATCAGGCAAAAAGATGGAATCCTAAAATGAAACCATATATCTTTACAGAAAGAAACGGAATCCATATTTTGGATTTACACCAAACTTTAGGAGCAACTGAAGCGGCTTATGAATTTGTTAGACAAATTTCTGAAGAAGGTGGAAAAGTATTATTCGTTGGAACTAAAAAACAAGCTCAAGAAGCCATTAAAGAAGAAGCAGAAAGAGCTGGAGGATTTTATGTAAACCACAGATGGCTAGGTGGATTATTAACTAACTTGGAAACTATCAAAAAAAGAGTAAAAAGATTAAAAGAATTAGAAGAAATGGATGCTGACGGAACTTTAGACACAGCTTACACTAAAAAAGAAGCTGGATTATTAAGAAAAGAAATGGCAAAACTTTCTAAAAACATCGGTGGAATCTAAAGAAATGAACACTTTACCAGCTGCATTATTCGTAGTTGACATCAAAAAAGAATTCTTGGCATTGGAAGAAGCTAAAAAATTAGGAATTCCTGTAATCGCATTAATCGATACAAATGTAGATCCTGATTTAGTAACTTACAAAATTCCTGCAAATGATGATGCTATAAGATCAGTAAAATTATTTGCGCAAGTTATTGCAAATGCTGCAATTGAAGGAAATGGTGGAATTGAAAATGTTGCTGAAGGAGCAGAAGTGGAAGTTCCTGCAATCGAAGAAATCGTTGAAGAAACAGTAGAAGAAGTTGTTGAAGAAACTCCAGAAGCATAATCTAAAAATATAATCAAGAAAATCAAATAAAAATGATAGGGGAATAAAGCCATTCCCCTGTTGTTGCAAAAATAGTAATTTTAAATTATTCAAAAAATAACCTCGTGTTTCTATGGTCAAAATAAAAATAAAAAGGAATGGTGAGAAATTATGAAAAAAGTTTTAGCGGGATTATTTTTAATAGCGAGTTTAAGTGTCTTAGCTATAAATAAAGGGAAGTCTCCGATGGAGCATGATATAGATTATGTATGGTATCATTATGAATTGAATTCCAAGTATGAAAAGTTATTTTCAAAGGGAAAAAAGGAATTTAAGGATAAATGGGAGCAAAACAGAAATAATAAAAAAAATTTGATTACACTATTGAAAAAATATACTGAAAAATATCCGAATGATGCCTATGCTTACGAAGCTTTGGGTACGGCATATATGTCGGATAATTTTAAGGAAGCAGAAGCAAATTTTTTAAAGGCTATAAATCTGGGGGATGATGACACAGCAAAATATTCTTTAGCACTTTTATTAAGTGTGTTAGAACACTCGTGGCTTTAGCCATGAGATGAATAACACCAACATTGAAAATGTTGCTTTAAAATTTGCAATATTAATAATTTTGAGTGTAATATATTTGAGTTTAAAATATAATATATAGATAAAAAGTAGCAGTGTAGACATAATGTCTTATCTAGTAGCGGCTATTGTGGACTAGCCAAAAAGAATAAGGATTTTAAAATCAAACTTCTTAGAAGATAACTTACTTTTTCAGTTATCTTATGAAGCTTTCGACTTTTAGTCGTGAGTAGTTCACATGGTAATAAAGGCGAAAAGGACAAGGATAAGGAAAAATTTAGATAATCTAATGTTTTTTTAAGTAATGCATATATTGCTCAAAAAAAAATATGCAGAATTAGAAAAATTATTTTTACCACTTGCTCAAAAAGGAATGATGCAGGCACAATACCTTTTAGCACTTGGATATTATCACGCTGGAAATCCTAAGGAAGCAGAAAGATGGGCTAAAAAGGTATTAGAGACAGCTAAAAAAGATAATGATGCTGATAATATTAAAATAGTAAATCATTTATTGGATGAAATAAAAAATAAATAAAAATAGTAGGAGGAAAATAAAGTGGCAATTACAACAGCACTTATTAAAGAATTAAGAGAAAGAACAGGAGCAGGAATGCTTGACTGTAAAAAGGCTTTACAAGAAAACGGTGGAGATATTGAAAAAGCAATTGACTGGTTAAGAGAAAAAGGGATTGCTAAAGCGGCTAAAAAATCTGGAAGAGTTGCAGCAGAAGGATTGGTATTTGCAGCAGTTTCTGAAGATAGAAAAAAAGGTGCTATCTTGGAATTTAACTCTGAAACAGACTTCGTTGCTAAAAATGATGAATTTAAATCATTTGGGGAAAAATTGGTAGATTTGACTTTAAATCATGACTTGACAAGTGAAGATGAATTGAAAGCAATTGAATTTGAAGGAAAAACAGTTGAAACTCACTTAACTGAATTAATTGCTAAAATTGGTGAAAATATGAATATCAGAAGATTAAAAGTAATTTCTACTGATGGATTCATTGAAACTTATATTCACTTGGGTGGAAAAATTGGTGTATTATTAGATGTTAATGGAGAAGCTACTCCTGAAAATATTGAAAAAGCAAGAGGTGTTGCAATGCACATTGCTGCAATGGATCCAAAAATACTTGGATAAATCAGAAGTTACAGCTGATGACTTGGAAAGAGAAAAAGAAATTGCAAGACATCAATTAACTGCAGAAGGAAAAACCTGCTAATATTATTGAAAAAAAATATTAGAAGGAAAAATGAGAAAATTCTACGAAGAAAAACTGTTTAGTACAACAAAAAAATATGTTAGAGATGACAGCGTTACTATCGGAAAAATTTATTGCCCCTAGCACAATAAATTCATTTGACAGATTTAAAGTTGGAGAAGGAATCGAAAAAGAAGAAGTAGATTTCGCTGCTGAAGTAGCTGCACAAATTTCTGGAAATTAATTTTTACTATAAGGGGAATTAAATCCCCTTTATTTTTTTCGCAAAATTTTTTTAAATAATTATTTTTTTATCAAATAGTTGACTAGTTATGAAGCTTTTTTTGCAAGGACTCAAGACTCTTTGTTAGAAAATAATATAACAGGACTGCTATTTTTTTAAATGGGATTTAGTATAAAAAAATATTATTTAAAATAATAAAATTTATGGAGGCTCCTAAATGTTTAAATATAAAAAGAATATTATTAAAATTAAGTGGAGAAGCACTTGCAGGGAGATAAGGAATTTGGATTTTCAAATGAAGTGCTTGAAAGTTTTTGCAAAAACAAATAAAGGATGTTCATGAAAAAGGTGTACAAATTGCTATTGTTATTGGCGGTGGAAATATTTTTCGTGGAATAAGCGGGATGGAAAAAGGATTTGACAGAGTTACTGGCGACACAATGGGAATGCTTGCAACTGTTATGAATGGGCTGGCATTGCAAATTCAATCGAAAGTCTGGGAGTTCCGACACGTGTGATGACTGCGCTTCAAATGCCGCAAGTGGCAGAACTTTACATAAGACGTAAAGCTATAAGACATTTGGAAAAGGGAAGAGTTGTTATTTTTGCAGGTGGAACAAGTAATCCTTACTTTACAACAGATTCTTCGGGAGCTTTAAGAGCTGTGGAAATTCAAGCGGATGTGCTTGCAAAAGGTACAAAAGTTGATGGAATTTACGATAAGGATCCGATGAAATTTAGTGATGCTGTTAGATATGACACTGTAACTTTTGATGAAGCAATTTCAAAAAATTTAGGAGTAATGGATACAGCAGCACTTTCACTATGCCGGGAAAACCAAATGCCAATTGTAGTATTTAACGCTTTGGAAGAAGGAAATATACTAAAAATGGCTCAAGGTGAAGATATAGGAACAACTGTAAAAAAATAAAAAATATTAGGTAAAAAATTGAAAAAATAAAAATAAAAAGGTGGTAAGAATGTTAGACGCAATTTTAAAAGAAGCTGAAGAAAAAATGGCAAAATCTGTGGAAAATACAAAAGAAAAATTTTCACACGTAAGAGCAGGACGTGCGAGCGTTTCTATGCTTGACGGAGTAACTGTGGAAGCTTATGGTTCGCCAACTCCGCTTAACCAAGTTGGAACAGTTTCAGCTCCAGAAGCTAGATTATTAGTAATTGATCCTTGGGATAAATCGTTAATTCCAGTGATTGAAAAAACAATTTTGCAGGCAAACTTAGGATTTAATCCTTCAAATGATGGAAAAGTTATTAGACTTCTTGTGCCAGAACTTACAGAAGACCGTAGAAAAGAATATGTAAAAATGGTAAAAAAAGAAGCTGAAGAAGGAAAAGTTGCAATTAGAAACGTAAGAAAAGACATCAACAACAAATTAAGAAAACTTGAAAAAGACAGTGAAATTACAGAAGATGAATTGAAATCAAATGAAGAAAAAGTTCAAAAAACAACAGATAAATTTATCGCACAAGTTGATGATGCCTTGAATAAAAAGGAAAAAGAATTATTAACAGTTTAGTCTTGAATAGAATTAAACTATATTTTGTTATTGTAAAAAAATTAAAGCTAGATTTCTCTAGCTTTTTTTATTTGGATATTTATTTTTAAATTCCATATTTACAGTAAAACTGCCTTTAAAACTAAACTCAAAAAAACTATGACTACTTTATTCAGCTCTTAAATTTTTCATAGTTTTTTTAATAGTTTAATTTCAAATAGTTTTGGGTATAAATAACAAGTCAAAAACTCTTTGCTGCTAAATTACAAAGAAAAATTTATTTAGTAACTTGCCATTTATTGTCGCTTCCTTTGGCAAATTTAACAGTAGATGTTGCTAAATTGATTTTTGTATTTTTTTAAATAATTATATTGAAGTTTTATATATTTTTCAATGTCAACTTCAACTTCATCTTTTCCGCTGTCGACTTTTGCATATTGGCTTGCATTATCTCCTAAATATTTATCTAGTGCCTTTTCATCGTATCCTTTAATCAAAAATACAACTTCGCCATCATTTCCATTTTCATTTACTTTGTAAACTGACACTTCAAATTGTTCAATAAGCATTGTATTTGAATCTTCCCATTGTTTTTTTAATGTTGGGTCATTTACTTTTGCAACATATTTGTCAACATCTGGGTTAATTGATTTTAACATTTCACGTGAACCGTAATTTGAAATTTCTTGCAGCGCTTTTGCATAGTCTTGGGCTGCAGTATTTAGGGAATCGTATTTTTTAACTTCTGCGGCTTCTTTTGTGGTTGGAGCGGCATTTGCAATAGCAGGAACTGCTGTTAATTGTCCCAATACCATTAATCCCATTAATATTTTTTTCTTGCTTTTGTAAATTTTATCATCTTTTTCCTCCAAAATTTTTTTTAATATATTATACAAGATATTATTTTTATTGTTATTAAAGTTTTCATTGAATAATCTATTATTTTTTAAATTATTTTTATGAATATATGTTATTCCCATACTTTTCCATATTTTTTTATTTTTTTAAAAATGCAAAAGGGGAAACAGTCGCCATCCCCTTTGCAAACCCCTAGATCTAAGCATTTTTTTGAAAAAATGAAAATTAAACTCGCTTCGCTCAAACAGAAATTTTTCATTTCCAAAAAAATCACGACTATTTTTTAATTTCTAATAATGATTATTTTTAATCTAAAAAAAATAATTTTTTAAAATTATTGTTCTTCCAAGTCATCAGTAAATTTAAATCCTTGGTCTTCTAAATCCTGTTTTGACTTGTTGTAGAAGTTTTCGTAGATTCTTACTAGCATTTCTTTGTATGATGGCAGTTGTGGGGTGTTGTTTTCTTCACGCCATTTTATGGTGTCTTTTTCGTGGAATTCTACGCCTTCTTCTACTTTTTTAGCATTATAAGTGTCTTCAAATACGAATGTATCTAGTGGGACTCTTGGTTTTACTCTTGTCAGGTTTCTTTCGGCTGGGACTCCGATTGTTGTTCCTATAATTGGGAAGACGTATTTTGGAAGTCCTAGCATTTTTATGAATTCTTTTGTTTCTTTTCTAATTGCTCCTATTACAGTGCTTCCGTAACCAAGGGCAAAAGCTGCAGTTTGCAGGGCATTTACCATAATTCCGGCATCTACTGCTCCGACTAGGATTCCATCGGCTGATTTTGGAGCGATGTTTCTTTTTCCAAGTGAATTTGAAGCGTAAACTCCACGGTGGAAGTCGATTAGTACAAAAATAAATGCTTCGGCTTGGGCGATATGTTTTTGTCCGCCACATAATTCTGCGATTTTTGCTAATTTTTCCTTATCTCTTATGACAATCAATGAAGTTTGCTGACCATTAATTGAATTTGCAGCTCTTTGGGCAGTTTCAAGAATTGTCTGAAGATCTTCTTCCTTTAATTTTTCGCCTGTAAATTCTCTTACAGAACGTCTATTTTGTAATTGTTTTATTAATTCGTTCATTAAAACCACTTCCTTTTTAAATTTTACTAGTTAATGGTATCATATTATATTTCTATTGTCAAACAGTTTAAAATCCTATTTTTTTATTGTATCCTAAAACTTTTTACAAAAATAGTGAAAAAAATAAAAAAATATTGACTTTTTTTATGACAGCAAGTTAAAAATATTAACGAGGTGAAAATATGGAAAAAAATTTTATAAAAATAAGCGAATATGCTGAAAGAATGTCGCTTCACATCAGGACAGTTTACAGATATTTTCCATTTCAGGAAAAATTGAAGGATTTCAAGATGAGGAAACCAAAACAATTTTTTTATAAAAAAATCCTTTTTTTCTGAAAAAAATCTGTTTGAAAATTCTAACGAAAAAAACGTGCCGTTTTATATGCCAGAGTTTCATCAAGTGAAAACAGAGCAAATCTTGAAACACAGATGGAAAGATTGAAAAAAATTATGCAAATGCAAAAGGATATAAAAATAATAAGTGAAGTTAAAAGAGGTAGGAAGCGGACTGAACGATAAACGAAAGAAACTTAATTCAATTTTTAGAAAATAGAGAAAATTATGATTTTATTATTGTGGAACATAAGGACAGATTAACAAGGTTTGGTTTCAATTATCTTGAAGCATTTATGAAATCACATAAAAAAGAAATTGAAGTGATAAACGATATTTCAAATAACAAGGAAGACTTGATACAGGATTTCATTTCAATTATAACTTCATTCTGTGCCAGAATTTATGGACAGAGAAGAAGCAGACGTAAAACAGAAAAAGATAATAAAGGAACTTGAAAAAAACTAAAAGAATAGGAAAGAGGTGAAAGAATTGAAAAATAAAAAAAGGACTGGAAGATTTAAAGTGAAACCTTCACATCCTGACTATGAAATGATAAAAGCTTCACACAATTGAGGCAAAAGAAATATACAACTATGCTAACTATATAATAAGACAGCTATTTTTTTAAGAAATCAGGGAAAGAAAAATTTTTTTCCTTGGATTTTTATCAATGAATATCCCTGAACTTGCTGAAGATTTTAACATCTATATATCAGAAAAACTACAGTTCACTTCAACTTTTTACAGAATTATATGTAAATTTTTCAAGAATTAAGAAATATTCAATTAATTCAAAGATGGTACAGAATATAGTTGATATTCTTAAAAGGGACTGGAAATCATATTGGAAACTTTTTAAAAATTAAAACTGGAAAGTAAATACACCAAGAATATAAATATTCCCAGATATAAGAAAAAAATATTCAGCAGTTGAATATAATCCTCAAGTTATTTCTAAGAACAAATTGAAAAAAATAGATATATTGGGACTTCAAAAATGAATAAAGGATTTAAAATCCCTGAAATTCTATAAGGGATACAATTTTAAAAAGTTCAAGGGTTATATGGAAAAAAATGGTTTTCTTTATATGGAAACTGTTTACGAAAAAGGAAGTTCCTGAAAAAAAGAAAAAAATCAAAAAGGTTGCAGCGGTAGATTTAGGAGGAAAAAAATATTAATGTCTATAGCTTACAATTTCAACAGGAGAGGAATTTCTATTTCAGCTAATATGCTTAGAAGCCTCAACCATTACTACAACAAGATGATTGGAATTATGACTTCGCTGCTTCCTAAAGGGATAAGAATATCAAAAAGCAATTCAGAACCTGTGGAGAAAAAAAGAGATGAGCAGGTAAGAAATCTCCTGGGATATTATGCCAATAAAGCTTTATTAAAGAATTCAAATTGATTGGAATTGACAAATTTATAATAGGAAAGAATAAGGAACAGAAACAGGAAATAGACCTTCATTCCAAACTAGAAAATAGGAATTTTTGCATGATCCCTTTCAATAAACTGGTTGAAATATTAAAATACAAATGTGAGGAAAACGGCATTGAATGTATGGAACAGGAAGAAAGTTATACATCAAAGGCAAGTTTTCTCAATAATGATTTTATGCCAGTTTATGGAGAAAAAAACAAGGATTATGAATTTTCAGGCTGGAGAAACGGAAGAACATATAAGATTAAAGGAAAAAATCAAAAAATCCATGCCGATTATAATGGAGCTTTAAACATTATGAGAAAAGCAGGGCATGAATTAATAGAGAAAGTTTGTTTTTTTTATACTGATTGGATTTTCCCTGCCGGGAAATTCAAGGTAAGAAATCTTAATTATATTTAAAATCAAGTTAAAGTAAACAATGAAAACTTTAATGTCTTGGCTGCGTAGTACAGCCTGCGTGAATAAAAATCCGCAAACTTAATTATTCTCATATTTATACAATGATTTTTGATACTATAATTTACAAATAAATGATAAATTTTCTATGAACTAAAAAAATAAAAAAAATTGAAAGAGAAAAAAATGCTGGAAAATAAAAATAATAACTAATAAAACTTGTGGAAAGCTCTATATCGCCGGAGAATATTCAATTTTGACGGTTGGGCAGAGTGCGATTATAAAAAAATGTAAATATATTTATGGAATCAAGAATAAGTTTTTTTCAGATACGGATGAATATATGATTTTTTTCAGATATGTTTGACTATAAATTGACTCTTGAAAAAAAGATGCTTTTAATAATGAAAATATTTTTGCAAAAATTTTGATAAAAAAATTATTTGCTTATTTGTGAAGCAATATCTGTTATGAGTGAATATTTAAAGTTAAAAAAATTTGGAAATCAAGCCTTTTTGAGATGGAAAATTACTGGGAAAAATGGAAAGAGATGGGAAAAAAAATTTGGAATTGGCTCAAGCGGGAAGTGTTGTAATTTTGACAATAAAATCCATTTTGAGTTTTATATAACTTGGAAAGTTTCTAAGGAAATGCTTTTTTTAAATTGTCTTCTTATGTCTTGCTAAAACGTGGAGATAATGGCTCTATGGGCGATATTGCCTGCATTTCTTATGAAAATCTGATTTTTTTACAGATCTTTTGACAGAAAGAGAATTAGAGAATTAATAGAAAAGGAAACTTTGGAAAGATGTATTAGAAACTGACTGGAATTATGAAATTTCTGAACTTTATTTTTAATGAAAAAGAACTTAATCGAAAAGGATAAAAATAGTTTAAGTTGTGAATTTTTTTGGCTGGATGGACAAAGGAGCCTGCTATTTCAAAGGATTTGATAAACATTGTGAAAAAGTTCTATTTGTGAAAGTGAAAAACTTTTTGAAAGATGTGGAAGAAAGTTGTGAAAAAAACTTAGAGAAGCTTTATAAAAAAATGGGGATAAGTTGGCAATTAAAGAATGTATTGATGAAAATGGGAAATTGCTTGAAAATTTGGATGAAAATATTTATAGCAAGAAATTAAAAAGAGCTGGTGAAAGTGCGACAAAAGATTTGGATATTTGTGCCAAAAAAAGCAGTGGAGCAGGGAGGAGGAGATTGTGGAATTGCATTTTTCTTTTTGATGAAAGGGATACTAAATATAGTTGTGGAAAAAAATGGAAAAAAACTTGGGGATTGAGTTGTTGTATTCTGAAAAAAATTATAAATAGATATGTTTCAATAATCTAAGTTTTTATGTATACAAGGGATCAAGACCCCTTGCTCAAGATATTTATGTTTATTAAATACTCAAAGTTTTGTATATTGTCACAAGAGGTAAAGATCCCTTGTCAGAGAGTGGGGAAAAAGACAGGAGTTAGATGTGAAAAACAGAGAAATTAGTCAAAAAAATATAGTGTTTTGTTGGGATTTTAAACTTTTATAAATGATTTAAAATAAATAAAAAGAGGAGAAAAAATTGAAAAATAGGAAAGATGAGCATATTAGGTATGCGTTGGAGCATAGGAGTGAGTATAATAGCTTTGATGAGGTTGAGCTTATTCATTGTTCTATTCCAAAATATAATCTTGAAGAAATTGAGCTGAAAACTCAATTTGCAGGGTGTGAATTTGAAGTGCCGTTTTTTATTAATGCAATTACGGGTGGAAGTGAGAATGCGAAAAAGATTAATCAGAAGTTGGCGAGAGTTGCGAGTGAATGTGGGTTGTTATTCGTAACTGGATCTTATAGTGCGGCTTTGAAAAATGTTGGGGATGATTCGTTTAAAATTGTGAAAAGGGAAAATCCTGGATTGAAACTTGCTACGAATATTGGGATTGATAAGGATTTTACGGCTGGGATTAAGGCTGTTGAGGCTTTGGATCCGCTGTTTTTACAAGTTCATGTTAATCTTATGCAGGAACTTATTATGTCGGAAGGAAGCAGGAATTTTAGGGAATGGGAGAATAATTTGAGAGAATTTGCGAGAAATATTGAAGTTCCGATTGTTTTGAAGGAAGTTGGGTTTGGGATGACTGAGAATACGGTGAAAAAGGGGCTTGAACTTGGAATAAAGACTTTTGATATTAGTGGTCGTGGGGGAACCAGCTTTGCATTTATTGAAAATATGAGACGGGAAAATGGGCTCCATTATTTGGATAATTGGGGGCAGACTACGGTTTCCTGCCTTTTGAATCTGAAAGATTATGTGGATAAAGTGGAAATTATTGCAAGTGGAGGAGTTAGAAATCCGTTAGACATTGTAAAATCATTAGTTTTGGGGGCAAGAGCAGTAGGAATTTCAAAGATAATTTTAGAATTGGCTGTGAAGTATGAGGTTGAGAAAGTGATTGAAATTTTAGAGAGCTGGAAGAATGAGTGCAGGATGATAATGTGTGCTTTGAATGCTCGGAATATTAGGGAGTTACGGAATGTTAAATATGTTTTGTATGGGAAAACATTGGAATTTTTTATTCAGCAAAAAGAGGATTTTTTAAATTTCTAGATTTAAATTTTAGATAATTCTTGTGAATAAAAGTTAATTCATTTTTTTATATATTATTTTATTTTTAAAAAGTGCAAGGGGAACAGTCGCCATCCCCCTTGCATCCCCAGCTAGTCTAAGCATTTTTTTGAAATAAAAACGAAACTCGCTACGCTCAAACATCGTTTTTTATTCCAAAAAAATCACGACATTTTTATTTAATTTACTAGTAAATTTTATCTAACGAACAAGTTAGTTTTTATTATAACAAAAAAAGACTAGAAAAAAATCTAGCCTAATTTGTCAACATTTTTTTATGCTATACAATTAAGTTCCCCTTAGGGTTTTAAGGTGTTTTATTATACCATATTTTATGAAAATGTCAAATAAATTTTTTAATAGTCAGATTTATTATTGGAAAAATGGGAGGAGAATTTGTTAAATGAGAAAAAGAAGAAGTTGGGAAGAAGAAAATTATTGTTTATGATTTTTGATAAAACGCTTTATGATGGGGAGACGGGGGTTAATTTTTCGGTGTTTTATTTGAAAAAGTATCCTGTTAGGTCGATTTTGTTTATGATGAAATATTCTAAGGATTTGATTTTTTATTTGCTGAAAATAATTGACTTGAGGGCTTTGAAAGAGATATTTTTGAGTTTTTTTGAGAGACATTCTAAGGAAGAGGTTGAGGAACTTGTGGCTGGGTTTTTGGGAGACTAAGAGGCATAAGATTTATTCTTGGACAAGGGAAGAATTGGAAAAAAATAAGAAGGAGTGCGAGATGGTTATTGTGTCTTCGGCTAGCCCTTTGTTTTTGATTGAGAATTTTTTGCTGTCGCTTGGGTATGACAAGGTTTTTGGGACTAATTTTGTGAATGATGGAAAAGATGGCAGGGAAACTTTTATTGCGAAAATTGATGGGGAGAATAATAAGGGGAGGAGAAAGTTAAGAAGTTTGGATGAATGGGCGAAGGAAAATGGGTTTGAATATGAGATTGTGAAGTTTTATTCGGATAGTTTGGCGGATGAGCCTTTGTATGATATTGCTTGTAAAAAAAGTATTGGATAAAGAAGGGGTTAAGATTGAGGGGATGCCTAAAAGGAAGACTTTATTTGATAAGTTGTTTTTGGAAGTAAATTTTTTTGATTTTATATTTAATTTACATCAATCACCAGATTAGAAAGTTTTACTAATTCTAAAAATTTTTAAGTTACTTTTTGTGAATAAAAAAATTAATACCATTCTTTATATATTATTTTTATTTTTAAAAAGTGCAAGGGGAACAGTCGCCATCCCCTTGCATCCCCGGCTTTAGTCTAAGCATTTTTTTGAAATAAAAACGAAACTCGCTACGCTCAAACATCGTTTTTTTATTCCAAAAAAATCACGACATTTTTTTATTTGATTATAAAAGTTAATTCTAACAAAAAAAAATCTAGAAAAAAACTAGCCTAATTTGTCAACATTTTTTTAAAAAAATTTATGACATTAATACCCTTAGGGTTTTAAGGTGATTTTTATTATATCGTATTTTATGGAAATATCAAATGAATTTTTAAAACAGGGGATTTTTGTGACTTTGTGAAGGAGTGTTTTCTGGGTTATTTTTGTGAATAAAAATTAATACTATTCTTTATATATTATTTTATTTTTAGAAGTGCAAGGGGAACAGTTGCCATCCCCCTTGCATCCCTCGGCTTTAGTCTAAGAATTTTTTTGAAACAAAAAAACGAAAACTCGTTATGCTCAAACATCGTTTTTTTATTCCAAAAAAAATCACGACATTTTTATTTGATTATAAAAGTTAATTCTAACAAAAAGCTAGAAAAAAACTAGCCCTAATTTGTCAATAATTTTTATTTTTGTTTTATAAGTTACCCTTAGGGTTTTTAAGGTGCTTTTATTATATTATATTTTGAGAAAATGTCAAATAAAAATTTTTTTGAATAATTGTAGATACAAAGATTATTAATAAAAATAAAAAAATTTTTTTGGAGGGAAATTTTTAGAAATATAAAGGAAATATAGGGAAAAATATGGGGGATGTTAAAGGGAAAAAAATGATTAGAAATTTTTTAAAAAAACGATTAAAAAGGGGGTGAAATGTTGAAAAAAACTTGACTTATCTTTTTTTGATAGGGTATACTAAGAATATATCAATAGTCTTTTAAAAAGATATGGGTTTAATAATTTATAAATAGAAAAAAAGGTAAAGGTTGAGAGAAAATAAGTTTTGTAAAGTTGAGCTATTAAATCTGTTGTGTTTAATATTGATTTCATGCGTTGAATACGGAGTTCGGGCAGGTTTTGGGACGGAATTGGTATGGATAAGGGCTTGGACAGGAATTTATAAGGATCAGGGAAATAGATGGCTGGAAACTGGAAGCAGCTGACGGCTTTTGGTAGAGGAACTGGATATTTGGCTTGGTATCTTATTAGGATTTACTGTTTAAGGTTGGAGAATTTAGGGAAGTATAGGGAGATTTTCACTTTGAAATCACTATCAAATCACTAAATCCATCATTTTTGCTTTAATGGTGGGTTAATAATTATCACTACGAAAGTCCTCTATGGCCCCCCTTAAGGACTCCCCCTCATCCATCCCCATTCCCATCAGGATTTGCTGGACTTTGTTGAGGGTGTTTGAAAGGTTTTTTGAAAAATAAGGCTATTCTGATACTTTTTAGGCATCTTGAAAGATGTCTAAATCTAAAAATAGGCGGCTGTGAAGGCTGGAAACCGTGAAAATTAAGAACCTAGGACAAGAAATCTTGCTTCACTGGCAAAGAGAAATAACCTTTGTCAGGGTGACTAATTGGAACTTGGCTTTTATGGGCGGCTGTAAATTTACAAATTTTAGGAGGAAAAAATGAGTAATAATCTGCGACAGATTGCAAAGGACTTGCGATCGTTTGTAAAAAGATGTAAAGATGTACATTATTCTGACAGCCTGCTTATCTCTTTCTTGATAACAGGACTTTTAACAATTGCGCCAAAGCTTCATGCTGACGTGGCAAGCGAACAGCAGGAAATCACTGCACAGACTTATGACGCAATAACTGATCTGCGGCAATCATTCATGCGTGCAAGAAAAGAAAACGAAAAATCATTAAAAGGAGCCCAAAGCGAACTTGTTCAGCTTCTAAAACAAGGGGATCAAGTAATAAAGAGCCCATGGGCATCATTCCAGTTCGGAACAGGATTTACCAACAACGACTGGGGAACAACTTATAGAGGTAGAGGTGGAAAATACCTTGAATACTATAGAAGAGACAATGACTTGACTAAGTATGTGTTTGACAAGGATAAACATTTATATGGGGCAACTAACTTGAACATACCTCGTAACCAAGAGCCAAACTCATTGACAATCAATCCGGCTAATGTGCATGAGCCTTATAAGCCTTATGTGCCTGAAAGATTGGATAATATTAATATGCCTAAGGATCCAAGCTTTAATCCAACAGTATATAGTCCTAGACCAGTAAATCCTAATCTTACTGCCAGCAACAATTATAATCCAAGATCAATTAATCCTGGTACTTATACAGCTGGTGGTGCAACACATGATGATTGGGGTAGTGATGCTACTTTTAATATAAGTGAATCTAAATATAGATCTTATGATGGTTGGACTGAAGATACACAAAATACATTAAAGCATACTTTAGGTACTGCTATAGGTCCATCAAGTGGTAAAGGATATATGAAAAACGGAAATGATAGTAGTGGAGGTAGATGGTCTACAAGTCAAGTTATAGCTTATCCTTTTGTTAACATTTGGAATCCTTATAACACTTTTACTTCAACAGTACAGTATGGTGATTTGGGTACACCTTCAGCATCAAATCCTTATTATGTTGTAAGTAATAATGCACACGATAATATAAAGTCCAGAACTAATGATTGGCCAAAATGGTTTACTAGTGGACATACTGGTAATGTTACTGCTTCTTCTATCGAAACATCTTTCTGGCATTACTATCGTGATGATACTGCAGATAGTTATGCTTCTAGAGATAGAGATATCCACGGAGCAAATACAAGTTATAATTATTTGGAATCATGCTGAAGAAGATACTAGTTCATTATCTCCAACACATAATCAATGGAGAATAGGAAATAGTGGTGCTTATACATATTCTAACCGACTTGCTGCTGTAAATGCTGCAATGTTAGCTGCTGCAGGATCACCAAATTGGAGTGATATGTATAATTCTTATGCGGCATACAATTATGGTAATCCTGGAAATCCTGGAAATTCAGGATTATTTAGAGATACTTTAGTTTATAATGATACTGCCGATACGACACTCCAAAATTTAAATGTTGAGATTGGAAATAATCACGAAGGTGGATCGTTTGCTAAAATTAAAGATAAAAAATATACTGTAAAAAACATTGAGGTTAAACTCATAGATGGTAACGGAACAGCTGGATCAAGTGCAGCTTATATTATAGATACCGGGAAAAATGGGGGTTCTCCTTCAATAGTTTTTGATACTACTGATAAAGCAAACAAAGTTTATTCAACAGATAATTCCACTAATAATATAGCATTCAACTTTCAAAATGGAGATGTTACTAGTGCTGCTACTTCTGTAGGTGTTACTGGTCCAGTAGATGTAGTTTTTGTAGGAAATAATAATACAGTTTATAGAGTTAGTGATTATATTAAGAAAGCAACCATTATAAATGGAGATGGTGCTACTGATAATGATACAGGTTTAAAAGCAGATAATTTGACAACAAAAGATAACTTAACAACTGGAACAGGTAGAATATGGCTTGAAGGTAATAATAATATAGTTTATGATGGAATTGGGTACGTAGATGGAGATGGTACTTCTGCAAATGGTAAACTTTATTTAAGTGATGCTCAAATAATGGGTAGTAATAATGCTATAGTAGCATTAAGAAGTGGTGCTGGACAAACACAAGGTAGTCAAACTGCTGTTGGAGCTTTGAAGGAGATATAAAACTTCAAGGTGCTATTGGTAACGGAAGTGAGAACAGTGTTGCAGTTTATGCGGCTTCTGGACAAGGTTCAGGAATTAGAAAAAATGATATAGTTTCTACATTACCATCTACTGATCTTAAACCAGTTAAAATAACAGATTTTAATGTGGGAATAGCAAGCGATAATCACAATAATAAAATTTCGAAAAAAAATACATTAGTTTATGCTACTAATGGAACAGAAGTAGATGTTTCTACAACAACAAAACCTTACGGTACTACTGGAGAAGCAATAATTAGTGAAGCTTTAGTTTTAGATAGTGGTGTAAATAGAAAATATTCAGCTGTTACTATAGATAAAGTTGGTGAAAATACAGTTATTGGACATGCTACGGGAGTATTCAACCGTAGTTCAGGTTATACTTCTTCAGGTGTCCCTCCTAAGAACCCTTCAAGAATTGTTTTTGATTCACAAGTAGATATGGTATCACAAAAAGGTATTGCGTATTTAGCAGATGATTCTGGTTCAATAAAAGCAAAAGCTACACGTGCAGGAGGTTACCAATCAATAATTGCATATGCTGATGGTACTAATGCTGTTGGTTCGATTAATCCTAAGCAAATAGAGATAGATGGTGATATAGCAGCCACTGATTATTTAGTATTAGACAGTACTAAATATGGACCAGGAATTGGATCTTTACTTCAATATACTTATCAAAATGTGGGTGCTTATGCCAAGAATGGTGGTAAGATTTACATAACAGGGACTGGTGCTGCAACTGATGTTCAAGAAAGTGCTACTGCTAATACAGCAACTACTGGAAAATTGAATAAATCATTAATTTATGGAATGGGTGCTTATGCTAGTGGTTCTAATGGTTCTATAGGATCATATGTTGAGATGAAAAATGTATCAGTAGTTTCAGGTAAAGATGGAGCATTGTATGCTACTAATAAAGGTAAAATTACCTATGAAGGTAAGATTTTAAATCAAAATAATAAAACTCTTTCTGGAAGTGGAGATATTACATTACCAACAGGAACTGATGCAACATTTACAGGAACTAGAAAAGGACAAACTACTTCCTTGGTAACTGACAATGATCATGAAAATGTTTCACCTTTCTATGTGTATAGAATTAATGACAATGATAATGCTTCAATAACATTCTCTGGATCAACAGCTACTGCAACTAAGATAGATATGTATGATGGTATTCTGTTAACTGGAAATGTATATAACAATGGTAACAAAAAAGCAGGAGATTCTACTAATAGTGAATGGGATTATGCTAATTCTGCATGGGCTGGTACAGTGGATAAAGGACATGTTTATGACATAGCAAAATATAAAAATATGGATCATGTAACAGCCAATATTTTGAAAGATGGGGTAACAGTAGGAATTATTAACCAGGCAGATAAAGAAATCAACTGGAATACTCAGCAAAACTGGGGAACTGGAACTGGTGCTGCATCTGGAAACTTCCTAAGTGGAATTGGTGAATATGCTGGTGGATTGAACATTAATAATTCTGATAAATATAATTTTGATGTTTCTTTAATTAACAGTAAATTAAAAAGTAACAAAAGATATAGATCTTGAAGATAAAGTGAGAACTAGAACAGGAACTCAAACAAATGATCCATTTAATAATATAAAAATGGAAAGTACAAAAGTTACACTTGCTGCGAATGTAACTGGTGATGTAAGAGGAAAAGACAGAATTACTAAAGGTGTGCATGGAGATAATTATCAGTTGGAAAATGTAGGACTTAGCATGGCTAATACTTTATTCAGATGGGATGATGTTTATAAAAAAAAATTCAGCATGGAGAAAAACTAAGAATACTGAATCAGGATTCTGGGTTGAAGCTAGTAAAAATGTAACAATAACTGGAGGTCAAAAAGATAATCCTGTAACTGCATTGAATGTTTCTTATGGAACTATTGATAATTCAGGTAAATTAACAGTAGACCATGGTAATGGTATGGTTGGTACTGATAACAGTATCTTGAATCTTACAAAAGATGGTACTATTACAATTAGTGGTAAATACGATACTTCAGCTTTAGCTACTTCTCCTTTATCAGGAGGATCTGAAAATTATGGAGAAGCTGCTGAAAATGATCCTAGTGGAGCAAACTACGGTATAGTTGGAATTTCAAGAAAAGATAAAAATAATTACAGCAACAGTTATACAATAGATGGTTCAACTGTTCAAACAGATGCAATCAAAATTTCTTCCGCCGGTATAATTAAAGTTGATGGTGGAGAATCTGTTAATGGTGCTGTAACTGCAACTGGTATTTATGCTAAGAATGTTAGTGCGGATCATGATAATGTAACTATTGACTTTGATGATACTCAAACTAGTAATAAAGCTGGAATAGAAGTACAAGTTGGTTCAAAACCAGGAAGCCGTGGAGTAGGTATTGCACTTGTTAACGATAAAGCTAATGGAAATGGTGGAGTAATTACATTAAATGGACATCCAGGAAACCTTGGAACAGGTACAAGTACAGACAATAATATAGTTACTAAAGAAAATGGTATCGGTATTTATGGTGAAAATGCAGACATCATATTAAAATCTGACAAGTTTACAATTACAACTAAAGATGATGGTGTTGGAATTTGGGTAACTGATAATGCAAAAATCGCAGAAAATGCTAACCATACTAAGACTTTTGAATATAACTATGAAGGTAAGAATAATAAAAATGGATTTGCAATGGTATTCGGTGGAAGAAATACAGGAATTACACATGCATCAAATGACTTAGACATTAAATTCTCTAACCACGCTGAAAATCCAGTAGACTTAGCTTACGAACAAGCTAAATCTAAAGTAGCCGCTGTTGATGGTGGTACTTATAAAGGAATCGCAGGTATTTTAGTAAATACTAACGATGGTGCAGATACTGTAACTAACAGAGGTAACATTGAAGAGGATAAATCTAAGACTAATGTAAGAGCTTATGGTGCAGTAGTAAACAAAGGAACATTCATAAACTATGGTAAGATTAAACTTAACGATTCATTAGATCATCAAGCAAGCCAAATTACTTCTGAAGATATGAAGAAAGTTAATGTAGGAATCTTTGCAAACTCTACTAACAAGCTTGATACAACTATCACAAACCGTGGAGATATTACAATTGGAGATTCTACAAATAACAAGAATATCGGAAGTTGGGCTATTTACGGATATAATGTAAATACTGACTCTAAGGAAGATGGAAGCAAGTCTAAGATTACAATTAACAGAAACAACTACGGTATTTACTCTGGAGACGGAAATGTTAATATTAAGAATACTAAATTGTTAGTTGGTAATGACACAGTTTTAGGACATGTTCAAACTACATCAGGAGTTTCAACAGCGCCAGGGGCTTACCCTATTAGCAGACAAACTACTACTGCTGGTAGTGTTAATGGTTATTCAGATCCAAACGACTTGTTGTCTGGATTAGACAAGCCAAGAGAACTTGACTCTGCAATTGGGGTATATATTGATAAAGGAAGCATTGCAAGAGATATTAATGTAAGTGCTGACATGGATATTGACAGATTCTCTTTCGGTATCGTTATGGCTGAAAAGAATGGAGGACCTACAACAAATGTAACAATAGGATCTCCAACAGATGCTCCAACAATTGTGCTAGCTTCTAACAAGAATGCAGGAGGACAAGTTAAGTCAACAGCTCCATCTAATCCTAAAGTTCCAGAAGAAACTAAGGAACAAGGAAACTCAGTATACTACTATTCAGCAGATACTGAATCAAGAGGTAAATCTTGGGCTAACGTATCAATGAACGGAGACTACAACACAGCTTACTACACTAAAGGTTCAATGGATAACTACGGAACAATTGACTTGAGATCTAAATACGATGTTGACAACAACAACGTGGCAAGAGGATACGGAAACGTAGGTATTTTCTCAGCAAACACAAGTGCTCCATCAACAAACTACGGAACAATTACTACAGGTATGTCTGATACTGTAAATATGCAATATTCAGCAGCGATGGCAGCAGGTAGAAACCACTACAAGACAGATGGAAACTTTGACAAGACAACAGAAGAAGGATACATTGTAAATAAAGGAAATATTATCGTTAAGGAAAAAGAAGGTATCGGTATGTTCGCAACTGGTGCTGGATCTAGGGCAATTAACTACGGTAATATCCGTCTTGAAGGAGAAAGCGCAATTGGTATGTACCCTAGACCGTGGAGCAATTGGGGAAAAACTATGGAAACATCGAAGGTAATGCCCAAAAGCTTTGAAAGGGGTAGTAGCAATTAATGGAGGTTACATTAAGAACTACGGACATATTAATGTAACAGGATCAGGATCTTACGGAATCGTAACTGATGGATCAAGATTTATTGTAGATGCAAACGGAAACCCAACAGAAGTTCTTCAGTCAACAGATTCAAGATATACTTCAACATCTGCAGTAACAGCAGGACAAACTAACGGAAAAGGTGGAACAGACCTTTACGGAGGAACAGAAAGCTCAATTGAAGAAGGAACAAGCGGAAATCCTAAGACAACAGGAGTTGGAACAACAATAACAGCTCCAGACATTGTGCCTATAACTAAGGTAAGCGTTGACGGAATTGACACACCAATCTTCAATATTGAAACTGATGCGGCAAACCCTGGAGACTGGGCTAAGACTGTAACAGTAAGCAGCAGTATCCAAACTGGAGGAACAAGAATAATTGACCTTTCAGCTAAGAACGAATGGGGTAACCCAGTATGGGAACACGCATACAAAGACCCATTATCAGAAGTAACATCAATCGGAATGTATGTTGATACATCAGGAGTTAGATACACTAACCCAATTGATGGAATCCAAAACTTGCCTAAATTAGGAAAAGTTGACTTGTACTTCGGACCAGAAGCGACAATGTATACAAACTCTAAAGCAATTAGAATTGGAGACAAGGTTGATGCAAATGGAACTGTAACTAAGAGCAACATCTTGAAACCATTTAACGATGCATTGTCAAGATTGCCAGGAGGAGCAAAGGTAAACGTTCTTTCAGGAAGCTTGACTTGGCAAGTATTAGCAAAACTTGACTCTAACAACCAATTGTCAGAAATTTACATGAGTAAAGTTCCTTATCATTCATTCGCTTATGACAATGATAAGTCTCTAGTAAACTTCACAAACAACTTGGATAACATTTATGAAATTGCTAAGCCAGAAAGCGCTGAAAAAGTTATCTTCAATAAATTGAACAGCTTAGGTAACGGAGAAGGACATATCTTGGCTCAAGCGTTTGACCAAATGAGAGGTCATATTTATGGTGGAGTTCAACAAAGAATTAAATCTACATCAGATATCTTGACTGGAGAAATGAATGGATTAAGAAGCGACAGAAATGTTTCTAAGGATTCTAACAAGTTCAAGGCATTTGGACAAAGAAACGAGTTCAAGACAGATACAGCAGGAATGCCAGACTGGTACAGCAATGCCGGAGGATTTGCATTCGTTCATGAAGATGAAACTGTAAGACTTGGACAATCGTCAGGATGGTCAGCAGGTGTAGTAAACAACTACTTCACATTCAAGGATTTATCTAAATCTTATGAAAACCAAGCAATGGCTAAAGTTGGAGTGTTCAAGACAATCCCTCTTGATGCGAACGGAACATTTGTTCTTAGCCTAGGTGGAGACGGATTCTTTGGAAGAAATGACATGAAACGTAGATTCTGGGTAGTAGATCAAGAATTCAGAGCGAAAGCAAGCTACTATTCTTATGGTGCAGGACTTAACGCAGGACTTGAAAAGGCATTTGTAATAAATGACGGATTCAGCATAGTTCCAAATGTAGGAATCAGAGCGGAATACGGAAGATTCTCATCAATCCATGAAAATGGAGACATGGCATTGAACGTTAAGAGCGACGACTACGTGTCAGTTAAGCCAAGCGCAGGAATCGACTTCAGATACAGCCAGGAAGTATTCAAGAACTCAAACTTGACAGCAAGCTTAGGATTTGCGTATGAAAACGAAATCGGAAAACTTTACGATGTTGAAAACGAAGCAAGAATCGTAGGAGCATGGACAGACTACTTCGGAATCAGAGGAGACAAGGAAGACAAGAGAGGAAACTTCAAGTCAGACTTGAAACTAGGATTAGACAACGGAAGATTCGGATTCAACGTAAACACAGGATACGACTCAAAAGGACACAACTTCAGAGCAGGATTAGGATTGAAAGTATTATACTAATAAATTCTAGGAATGTTGGAAACAGCTTAAACAAAACGGGGGAGGGCTGCCAGAGATGGCGGCTCTTCTTTTTTTGTATGAAAAAATTAAAATATATGGTAAAATGATAGTGTAAAAAAAGATGAAGCCATTAATTTTTTTATAAAGTTTTTTTATGGGAAGCATTGAAGACAAATTCCTATTTAAAAAAATGGGGAGGATTATGAGAAGGTGTATTCTTTGAGGTTGCCTAATCAGGGAAGTTAGGGAGTTTTTTTAGGCAGAAATTTATTAAAGTTTTTTTATTCTTAAAAAGAAAATATTTAATGGAAAAATTTTTGAAAAAAATATGGTAAAATAGTAATACAAATTAAAAATTATTTATTTTAGGAGGAAAAAAAGATGAAAAAAATTATGAGAGGTGTACTGTTATTCGGTATGTTAGGAGGGATGCTTTTGTCTTGCGGGAATAAAAAAGGTAATGATTCTCAAGAGCAAAAAAAGGATTCCAAAGTTAGTGAAAAGGTTTATAAAATTGGGCTGTCGCAAATTGTGGATCATCCAGCATTGAATGCGGCAAAGCAAGGATTTAAAGATGCATTGGCGAAGGCTGGAGTGAAGGCTGATTATGATGATAAGATTGCAAATAATGATATGAGTAACCAGACTTTGATTATGCAGCAGTTTGCGGCGGATAAAAAGGATCTTGTTTTGCGATTACTACTCCAACGGCACAGGCGGCTAAAAATCAGGTTGGGAGTGAAATACCAGTTGTATTTGGGTCAGTTACAGATCCTAAAAGTGCAGGACTTGAAGGGATTCCTAATGTTACAGGGACAAGCGGGGCGGCACCAGTTACTGAAAATTTGAAATTAATGAGAGAGTTGTTACCAGGAGCTAAGAAAATAGGGATAATTTATAATTCATCTGAACAAAATTCGGTTTCTGAAGTAAATAATTTGAAAAAGTTAGCAGGGCAATACGGATTTACAGTAGTTGAAAAGGCTGTTACAAATGGTACAGAAATGGTTGCGGCTGCAAATCTTATTGCAAAAGATATTGATATTTACTATGCTATTCAAGACAATACGGTGGCTTCATATTTTGCAGCAATACTTGATGTGTTTAATAAATCAAAAATACCAGTTTTAGCTACAAATAACGTATTTTCAAATGCAGGAGGGCTAATTTCCCAAGGAACTACCGACTATAACATTGGTTACCGTTCTGGAGAAATTGCGGCTGAAATTTTATTAAAAGGTAAAAAACCAAGTGAAATCCCAATAGAAACTGTTAAAAAAATTTACAAATTGAAATTAATAAGCAAAAATATGCAATTATTGGGGATAAAAATACCAGACAGCATTTTAAAAAAGGCTAAAATGGTGGAAACTAAAAAAATAATTTTTAAAAAAATAACTTGATAGTTCTATTTCAAATAGGGTCAAAGACTTCTTTAAATATTAGATAAGTTTAACAAAAAAAACTGGAATTGTTTAAATTTAAATAACTCCAGTTTTTATTTACCCAGATAATGAATTTTTATATCCCGCTAAGTAAATCTATTCTAATATTTAGTTTTTTTATTTTTCTTGTTTTTTTCTTTCGTTAGCATTCAAATATTTTTTTCTAAGTCTGATAAAGTTAGGTGTGATTTCCACCAATTCATCATTTTCAATATATTCAAGTGCCAGTTCCAATGTAAATTCCTTTGGAGGCGCTAATTTCACGGCATCATCACTTCCAGCAGCCCTCATATTTGTAAGTTTTTTACCTTTACATACGTTTACAACTAGGTCGTTTTCTCTTGAATGTTCTCCAACTATCATTCCTTCGTAAACTTCCACTCCTGGCCCGATAAATAGGATTCCACGTGGCTGCAAGTTGTTTAATGAGTAACCTAGACTTGTTCCTGGCTCCATTGCGATTAAAACACCTCTTCTTCTTCCTGTAACTTCTCCTTTAAAAGGTTCATATTCATAGAAAGAATGATTTAAAATTCCTGTTCCTCTAGTTTCTGTCAAAAATTCATTTCTAAATCCGATTAATCCACGTGATGGAACTTTGAACTCAAGTCTTGTGTAGCCGTCGCTTCCTTGATTCATATTTACCATTTCACCTTTTCTAAGTCCTAATTTTTCAATTACAACTCCTACAAATTCATCGGCAACATCAATAATTGCAAGTTCGATTGGCTCCATTTTCTGTCCATTTTTTTCCTTAAAGATAACCTCAGGCTTTGAAACTGCCACTTCGTAGCCTTCCCTTCTCATATTTTCAAGCAAAATAGATAATTGAAGTTCTCCTCTTCCTTTTACAATAAAGGCATCTGGCGAGTCTGTCATTTCAAGTCTCATACTTACGTTATGATTTACTTCCTTTTGCAATCTTTCTAAAATATTTCTAGAAGTTACAAATTTCCCGTCTTGTCCAGCAAATGGCGAATCATTTACAACAAAAGTCATCGCAAGCGTTGGCTCATCAATGTCAATCAGAGGCAATGGTTTTGGATTTTCCTTGCTTGCCACAGTTTCTCCTATGTCAATTTTTTCAATTCCTGCAATTGTTACAATGTCTCCTGCAAACGCTTCTTCCATTTCAACTTTTTTAAGTCCGTCATATCCATAAATTCTAGTAATTTTTCCATTTACCAAGTCGCCGTTTCTCTTAATTAACGTAACTTCCTGATTTTTTTCAATTTTTTTCCGTTATATATTCTTCCAGTTCCTAGTTTTTCCTACATATTCATCATATTCTGTATTTGTAATAAGCATTTGCAAAGGTTCATTCACATCACCTTCAGGATCATTAACGTGCTTCATAATTTCATCATAAAGCGGTTTCATATCCTTATCCTCATCTTCCAATTCCAATTTAGCATACCCATTTTTTTAGCCGATGCATAAACTACTGGAAAATCAAAGTTTGAACATCATTTGCTCCCAAATCCACAAACAAATCAAATACAGAATCCACAACAGCATCAGGATCTGAATTTGGCCTGTCAATCTTATTAACAACCACAATTGGACGAAGTCCATGTTCTAGTGCCTGTTTTAACACATATTTAGTCTGTGGCATAACTCCTTCAAAAAGCATCCACCAAAAAGCAATACAGAATCCACCATTTTCAAGATTCTTTGCACTTCTCCACCAAAAATCCGCATGCCCTGGAGTATCTACAATATTTATCTTATATCCATCATAATGAAATGAAGCATTTTTAGAAAAGATCGTAATCCCTCTTTCCTTCTCCAAATCATCGCTATCCATAATTCTTTTCATCTACTTTTTTCATGTTCCCCAAATGTCCCCGCCTGTTTCAATAAAGCATCGACAAGAGTTGTCTTCCCGTGATCTACGTGCGCAATAATTGCAATATTTTTTTAATTTTGTTCATCCTTTATTTTAACAATTCCTTGTTAATATTTCCTCCTAAATTTTTAAAATTACTATCCCCCTAAGGGTTGAGGAGCAGAGGTGAAATTCATTCTCTATCTATTCAAGCCTGTAATAAACAATTACAAACAGAATAAATATCGCAATGAAATCTGCCATCTCACTACCTCCTTTATATAACGTTTCGTGAATCATGCCAAAATTCACTTAATTATTATAACAAAAAAAGACTGGAAAAAAATCCAGCCTAATTTATGGCATATTTTTTTAACGTTATATAAAGTTCCCCTTAAAGGTCTTTTTACATAATTTATTATAACATATTTTACAAAAATGTCAAATATTTTTCAGACCCCTAAGGGTTGAGGAGCAGAGGTGAAATTCATTCTCTATCTATTCAAGCCTGTAATAAGCAATTACAAACAGAATAAATATCGCAATGAAATCTACCATCTCACTACCTCCTTTGTAGAATTTTTTTGTGAATTGTGCTAAAATCTAAGTATTATAACAAAAAAAGACTGGAAAAAAATCCAGCCTAATTTGTAGCACATTTTTATTATTCTACAAAGTTTCCCCTAAAGGTTTTTTTACATATTTATTATAACATATTTTACAAAAATGTCAATTACTGAAATTTTTATTTTTTTATTTTTTTATGGAAAAAAACTTTTTAAAAACTGTTATAATTAGAAAAAAAGGTAATAATAATTTATAAATTATAGATTATTAAATAAGTCTATGAAAAAAATATTAAAGGAGAATTTATTTTTGAGCAAAAAAATTATTTTTTTATATTTGTATTTTTTTATTATTGGGAACTTTTTCCTGTACTCCGCTTTCAGAAGGTCTTTCAATGAAAAGTCAGGTTTATAATGCGGATAATGTGGATTTTTACTATGATTTGACTTATAAGAAAGATGGGGAAACGCATTATGAAAGACAGATCTGGGATCAGGCTTATAAGATTTTGGATGAGGCGCAGGATTTTTTCCTGATGGATATTTTTGTGTTTAATGATTTTGTTGGGAAAGGAGTGGAAGAAAAGTTGCATCCGTTGCCGCTTGCAGAAGAATTTGCAGAAAAGATACTGGAAAAAGCGGAAAAAAAGATCCGAATGTGGAAATTTACCTGATACTTGATGAAAGTAATACGTTTTACGGGGCTTATGACAATAAGATGCATAAAAAACTGGAGCAGGCTGGAGTAAAAATTGGATATGTTGATTTGATGAAGCTGAGAGATCCGATGCTTGTTTATTCTGTGCCATGGCGGCTATTTATACAGCCTTTTGGAAATCCAAAAAATCGTGGGAAAATAAAAAATCCGATTTACGAAGGAACGGATAAAGTTACAATTCGCAGCCTTTTAAGAGCATTAAATGCGAAAGCGGATCATAGAAAGTCGATTATGAATGAAAATACTGCCTTGCTGACATCAGCAAATCCACATGCCGAAGGTTCAAAAACATTCAAACGTAGCATTCAAATTTTTCAGCGCCGATATTAAAAGAAATTTACAATGCTGAAAAAGCCAGTTGCAAAAGATTACTAAAAAAAGATGGAAGTTTAAAAAAAGAACATTGCCAAACAAGGATTTCAGCAAAATTCCATTTTTCATCAAATGACAAAGTTTGAAAATACAATATTTTACAAACGATGCGACAGTAAGGATATTTCAGAAGAACTAAAAAAACACGCAGTTTGGGGATAAAGTCATCATTGCCCAGTTTTTCCTTGCAGACAGGGGAATAATAAATGACATTAGAAAGGCTGCAAAACGTGGAGTAAAATTTGAGATAATATTAAATAATGCAGAAGCAGGACTGCCAAACAAAGCGGCGGCTGGAGAATTGATGAAATATGCAAGAAAACATGGCTATGACATAAATGTTAAATTTTACAATAAAGGCGAAGAAATGTACCATGTAAAAATGATGTCAATCCTGAAAAAGAATTATCTGATAACTTACGGCGGATCCACAAACTTTACGAGAAGAAATATGAGAAACTATAATTTAGAGAATGAGTTGAAAATAATGTCAGCCTACGACCAGAAAGTTTCAAAAGATATTTTAGACTATTACGACAGATTATGGACAAACAGGGATGGCGATTTTACGTTACCTTATGATGAAGAAAAAAATGAAAAGTTTATGAATGATATGCTGTTTAGATTTATGGAAGTAAATGGATTTGGAGCTTTTTAAAAAATTTTTAAATATAATGAAAGAAGTGCGATTCCTATGGAAAAACAGAGTTAAGGTTGAAAGAATAGATGAAAATAATTACGATAGAATATTTGCAATTTCTGATCTTCATGGTCAATATGACTTATTTTTTTAAAATTACTTGAAAAAAATCGAGTTAAAAAGAGAAGATTTGCTTTTTAATTTTTAGGAGATATTTGTGATAGAGGAAAAAAATCTTATGAAATTTATATGAAATGCATGAAAATGATAAAACTTGGATATAATCTGAAGTTTATTTTGGGAAATCATGAAGATATGCTTCTGGAGGATTTTTGAAAATGATTATCCATTGAATTATGAAACAGAGTATTCAATTTATAAAAAAATTCTAAATATTTTGAAAAAGAAAAATATAGAGAAATGGCATAAGGAAAATTTTTCCTGCTGAAGTAAAATGGCTGATAAAATGGTTAAAGGATTGTCCGCTCATAGTTTGTGGGAATGAGAATATTTTTTTGTTCATGCGGGGCTGGATTTAAGCAAGGATTTGGAAAAATCAGGAAAGGGAAAATGTGCTTTGGACACGGGAAGAATTTTTGGATGGATAAGAAAAATACTCTTGAAGAATATAAAAATAAAAAAATATATTTTTGGACATACACCAAATCTGGATGGTAAAAATATCTAAAAAGTCTGACAAAAATTTATGACATTGACTGCGGTGCATTTTTTTCACGCATTCATTGGGATGTATGGAAGTAAAAAAACAAAAAAATCAAAGGGCATAAGGGAAATTTACGTACATTGTTAAAAATTCTATTTTGATTAACTATTTATTTTTAAAAGGAGATACAATGAAGAAAAATTCCTGTTGGTATTGAAGATTTTAAAGAAATTATAAATAATAATTGCTATTATATTGATAAAACTAAATTTATTGCTAACATTTTTAGATGATGGTTCTAAAGTAAAACTTTTCATATAAATTGAAAAATAACAAGAGCAGTTTACTCACTGCTCTTTTTTTGATTTCCTTGCAAAAAGAAGAGCCGCCATCTCTGGCAGCCCTCCCCCGTTTTGTTTAAAGTTTATTTCCAGCATTCCTAGAATTTATTAGTATAATACTTTCAATCCTAATCCTGCTCTGAAGTTGTGTCCTTTTGAGTCGTATCCTGTGTTTACGTTGAATCCGAATCTTCCGTTGTCTAATCCTAGTTTCAAGTCTGACTTGAAGTTTCCTCTCTGTCTTCCTTGTCTCCTCTGATTCCGAAGTAGTCTGTCCATGCTCCTACGATTCTTGCTTCGTTTTTCAACATCGTAAAGTTTTTCCGATTTCGTTTTCATACGCAAATCCTAAAAGCTTTGCTGTCAAGTTTGAGTTCTTGAATACTTCCTGGCTGTATCTGAAGTCGATTCCTGCGCTTGGCTTAACTGACACGTAGTCGTCGCTCTTAACGTTCAATGCCATGTCTCCATTTTCATGGATTGATGAGAATCTTCCGTATTCAGTCTCTGATTCCTACATTTGGAACTATGCTGAATCAGTCATTTATTACAAATGCCTTTTTCAAGTCCTGCGTTAAGTCCTGCACCATAAGAATAGTAAAGCTTTTGCTTTTTGCTCTGAATTCTTGATCTACTACCCAGAATCTACGTTTCATGTCATTTCTTCCAAAGAATCCGTCTCCACCTAGGCTAAGAACAAATGTTCCGTTCGCATCAAGAGGGATTGTCTTGAACACTCCAACTTTAGCCATTGCTTGGTTTTCATAAGATTTAGATAAATCCTTGAATGTGAAGTAGTTGTTTACTACACCTGCTGACCATCCTGATGATTGTCCAAGTCTTACAGTTTCATCTTCGTGAACGAATGCAAATCCTCCAGCATTGCTGTACCAGTCAGGCATTCCTGCTGTATCTGTCTTGAATTCGTTTCTTTGTCCAAATGCCTTGAACTTGTTAGAGTCCTTAGAAACATTTCTGTCGCTTCTTAATCCGTTCATTTCTCCAGTCAAGATATCCGATGTAGATTTAATTCTTTGTTGAACTCCACCATAAATGTGACCTCTCATTTGGTCAAACGCTTGAGCCAAGATATGCCCTTCTCCGTTACCTAAGCTGTTCAACTTGTTGAAGATAACTTTTTCAGCACTTTGCGGCTTAGCAATTTCATAAATGTTATCCAAGTTGTTTGTGAAGTTTACTAGAGACTTATCATTGTCATAAGCGAATGAATGATAAGGAACTTTACTCATGTAAATTTCTGACAATTGGTTGTTAGAATCAAGTTTAGCTGCAACTTGCCAAGTCAAGCTTGCTGACAATGGATTTACTACTGCTCCACCTGGTAAGTTAGTCAACGCATCATTGAATGGTTTTAAGATGTTACTCTTAATTACAGTACCAGTTGAATCTACAGTATCTCCAATTCTGATTGCTTTAGAGTTTGTATACAATGTTGCTTCTGGTCCAAAGTACAAGTTTACTTCTCCAAGTTTAGACAAGTTTTGCAATCCATCAATTGGGTTAGTGTATCTAACTCCTGATGTATCAACATACATTCCAATTGAAGTTATTTCTGAAAGTTGTGGCTTGTCACGTTGAGGCCATACTGGGTTACCCCATTCATCTATTGCTTTAAGATCTATTATTCTTGTTCCACCTGTTTGGATGCTGCTGTTAATTGTTATGTTGTTAGCCACATCTCCAGGATTTGCGGCATCTGTCTCTACATTAAATATTGGAGTATCTACACCATCAACTGTTATTTTTGTCAATGGCACAATTCCAGGCATTGTTATAGTTGTTCCAACTCCTGTTGTCTTAGGATTTCCTGATGTTACATATTTAATTGAACTTTCAGTTCCTCCGTAAAGATCTCCTGAACCATCTGTATTGTTTGTCTTAACATCTATATTATCTGTTATAATTCCTTCAGATCCTGTTCCTTTAACTTCGATCTTACCGTAGTTCTTAATATATCCTCCATTAATTGCAACTACCCCTTTAAGGTTTGAAGCATCTCCTGTAATTGTTCCATAGTTTTCACCTGTTGCACCATGGTCAAGGTACATACCAATTGATTGAGGTTTTGTTAATTCAATGTCTCCATAGTTGATTGCCTTAGATCTTGAACCTGTTGCGAACATTCCTATTCCTTGTTCTTCAGCAACTACGATTTTACCTCTATTTACAACATATCCTTCATCTTCTGTTCTCAAGAATTGACCTTTCTTGTCGTAAATGTTAATACCTGCAGCCATACCTGCTGAATACATCATGTTTACAGTATCTGACATACCTGTAGTAATTGTTCCATAGTTTGTTGAAGGTTTATCAGCATTTAATGAAACAATACCCAAGTTACCGTATCCATGATCAGGATTTCCTGCTGTCAAATCATTTTGAGATCTTAAATCAATTGTTCCAAAGTTGTCAACGCTTCCTTTTGTATAGTAAGCAATGTTATAATCTCCATTCATTGTTACATTTGCGTAAGAAGAAGCCTTTGAGTTCTTGTCTGCTGAGTAGTAATACACTGCATTTCCTTGTTCTAACGGATCTTTTTCATTCTTAGGGTTAGAAGGTTTTGTTGATACAACCTGTCCACCTGCATTTTGGTTTGAACCTAATACAATTGTAGGACTGCTTGTTGGTGTCAATGAAGCAACTTTTCCTTTTAAGTCAAGAGTATAAAGACCGTCACCAATCTTAACATTTGTTATTGCTCCGCTTCCTGGCAAGTCAGCATTTGCATTATTTTGAAGAACGATACCATAAGAGAATCTGTCAATGTCCATATCTGCACTTACTTCAACATCTCTGTTTTTACCGCTTAACAATGAATTGTCTCCAATGTAAACTCCGTAAGCCGCATCAGTTTCTCTTCCTTTTAGAATATCAGTTGCAGGAGCAGTTGTTCTTGTAGTTGTAGGTGAACCTAAAACTGTGTCGTTTCCAACTAACAATTTAGTTTTTTGGATTTTAACATTTCCATCTCCTGAATAGATACCGTAACTGTTCTTGTTAATAGTAATTGTACTTTGAGTTCCGTCATCTTTTCCGTAATTTTCGATATTGTATCCATAAATTCCAAATCCACCAACGTTTTTACTTGACTTAGTTCCTACTTTAATATCTCCGTGGTTTACAATCCAAGTATTTTCTCTGGCATCTTTGTCATGATAGTTTGCAATAATACCTGCATTTACTTTCTTAAGATCATTCTTTTCTACATTTGAAGCATCTTCATTTAATGAGTCGCTTAATTCAATGTTTCCATGATTTTCAAAGTGACCTCTATTAACTACTGCACCGTAAGCTCTTACATTAGTCTTAGATTTATCTTCTTTAATATTTCCATAGTTTTTTTAACAAAATCAGTAGTGTCTGTATTTACCAAAATACCTGCTATTCCTCTTGTAGTTCCTTTACCTGCATTAATTGTTCCTGGAGATGTTTGAGCTTTTTCTATAGCCAATGTTAAGTTTGTATCTCCATTATTATTGAATTTAATATCCAAATAGTTTTCAGCAGTTGTACCACCATATCTATTATTTGGATCTGTACTTCCAAAGATCATTCCAAATCCTTTTTTGTCATTGTAGCCTTTGTAATTATAGTTCAATGTTTTTGGAGTTCCTAAACGGTCAGCTCTTGATGAAATAGTTGAGTCATCAGTTACCCAGATTCCTGCTCCATCGCTTCCAGTATCTACTGTAAGTCCTGTAGAATCACCTTTAAAGTTAATCTTAGCACTTTCACCATAAACACCTATACCATTTTCAAAAGTTAAGATGTCTGCAGTTTGTCCAATTCCATTATTCTTAGTATTTAGATTAATGATTCCACCTCTATATGCGGCATTAGAATCTTTATCTGTTTCTACTAATGCAATACCTACACCACGTAATGCTTTATTTTGTTGCATAGTAGTGCTAGCTGCTCCATTAGTTCCGTAATTTACTTTAATTGCATCTGAATTAGTTGCATTTTGGTTATCATATTCTACTGTAACATCATTTGATTTTGCAAATTGTGAATCATTAACGTTTTGTATGTAGTTCTTTTGATTTACATTATTAGCATAGATTCCAACTGCCATTTCCCCTGCTACTTCTATAGTTCCATTTGCTCCGTCAGCAATATTTGTGATATTTACTTTATTTTCTCCATATCTATCTCTGTTATAGTTATTATGGTCTAAGACATCTTTAGTAGAAATTCCAACTATACCATAGTTTTCTCCTTTTGGTGCAGTTTCAACTGATCTTCCAGCCGCTGCAGTTGGAGCATTTGTAATTCCTGTTGTATACCCAGCTTGAGTTGCTGGATCATAAAGTCCTGTAACCACGATCTTACCTTTATTTGTTAATATACTTCCATCAGTTCCAACTAAAGCATTTCCGTGATCTACATAAACTTCTCCAGAATCTTTATTTTCAATAGTTCCATAAGCAACATTAATTCCTGTAACAGCATCTGTATCGCTTCCGCCCCATATATTTACTTTTACCGCTATTTTTCATATCCAGATTCAGTATTTTTACTTCTTCTATAAGTAACATTATCTTTATCCCATCTGAATAATGAATTTGCCATACTTAATCCTTGCCCAGCAAGATTTGTTCCATCTCCTGCAACTAAAGCACTAGAATCAATAGTTACATATTCACTTTCCATTTTAATATTGTTAAATGGATCATTAGAGATTTTATTTGTTGCTGAAGCACTTACAAATAGAGACTTTTATTATTTTTAGCAATATTATCACTTAAATCAACTTTTGTACTGATTTTTAAATTTACCATTTATAATACTACTATTTACTCCCATAGCTGTTGAAGTAGATTTAGTATTTGTTGTAGATCCATTCTTAATAGTCATTCCACCAGCAAATTCTCCAATACCTTTCAAGAAAGTACCAGTTGTTTATCTTGATTTTGATCCCATTCGATTTCTTTGCTAGCCTGATTAACTAATCCAAGATCAATTTCTCCATCTGCTGAACTAACAAGATTTACAGTAACATTTTTCATTCCACGGTATTTTGCTTTTTCCCAAGCAGTACGATCATTTGTGGCTTTGTTAGCTTCCTTATAGTAATCTGAATAATGTCCATTATAATCATTTCCTATAGCACTATTCCAATATCTAGTTTGTCCATGATAATATTGATCTCCAGTTAATAATATTCCATCATATAGATCGATTTTAGTTTCATCATTAAAAGTTATTCCAGCAGTGTCATTTGCATTTTGTCTGTTTACATAGAAAATAGGAACATTTTTATGGTCATTTCCTGATAATCCAGTTCCACCAACATTTTCTGCAGCAGTTGTTATACCTGCACCTTCATTAGAAGTTCCAGTACTCTTACCTGAACCTGCATTATTTTTGTGAATAATATTACCATTAAATTCTACATAACCATTATCAGTTGCATATAAAGCACCTTTTGTACCTGATACAATTAAAGCAGAAGCTTTATTTGCTGAATCTAATGTCTTAGATGTATAAATAACTTGAGAACCAGCTCCTTCAGCATAACCTCCTAAACCAAAAATCAAAGATTTAGTAGGAGCAGTAGTAGAAATTTTAGAATTTACATCTTCTATAGTTGATGTAGCGGCAGTAGCTTTTTTAAATATAACTTTACCACCATTTTTAGCCACTCCTGCGGCATTATCATAAGCAAATTGCTTATCTGTTGTTATTCTACCTCTAGAAACCATTGGATCAGCACTAAACAAACTGTTATCTGCAGCAACTATATCTCCTTCAACAACAACGATAGATCCAGGTTCTGTTGTATTTCCACCTTTGATCATATTCTTATATGTTGTACCGTTTTCAGTATTACCATTACTTCCTTCAGCAAGTCCAATAATACTTTGCCATCCACCTGCTCTTGTTACCTTAGCACTAATCTTACCACCTGCATCAGCATGATAAGCCACACCATGTTTAGATACCATATCTACATTACTTGAAAATTTAACTTCACTTGGTAAGTTATCAAGACCATGTGTCATATTATTTAAAAAATTATTAGCATTACTATCAAATATTCCTTTAGCATAACCTATAGTTGTATAATCAGACAATGCATCATAAGCAACACCATATCCCCATTTGTTACTAGTGTCAAGTAATTGTCCATCAGATATAGTACTAGCAACACCTAAAACTGAAGTATTAGTATTAGCAACATCTACAACAGTTCCGTTATCAGCATAAACTAAAGTAGTATATTTGGCATTAGGACCTACTCCAATATTTAAATTAGTAATCTTAAGATCATTCAAAGTAACAGGAGTTGACTGTCCAATTATACTTGTTGAAAGAGTAGCTCTTTGACCACTGCTAGCATAAACTCCAACATTATTTTCAGAAATTTTATCAGAAGGTGTAGCACCATTATTATTGTGTAATTCATATTTACCAATAACACCTTGCAATTCAACATCTCCATCAAAGAAACCTACAGCAGGATTATTTGTGCCAAGCCAGTTATTTGTCATGTAACCTCCGTTACCCTTAGCAAAATAAGCTATAGTATTTTCATCTCCAGCAACTTCAATATGATTTAATTTTACACTAGAATCATGATTATTAGTTCCTTGAACGTATCCTTGGTTAGCAAAAATAATATTCTTATTATGTCCTAAAACTTTTCCATTATTCCAATCTCCAATGATAATTCTACCATTTCCAGCAAGTGCAGTTGTAGCCATAGGAGTTTTACCATTTTCAATAGTAAGTTTATTAGCATATCCAATATTATTATAGACAACATTTTCATTCCCCATAACAGCTATATCTAAACCATTAGTAGTAGTTCCTCCCACTTTCCCAATACTAACTTGTCTTTTTGATTCACTTTCATTTGTATTTCCACCGCCGATATTAAATCCAACATTTTTATCTCCTGATAACGTCATTTCAACAACTTTATTGTTATCAGTAGTACCAAAAGTCAAATCTTTTTCTTCCAAACCACCATTATTAATATCTATACCAATACTAGAACCTGAAACCGTAAAATGAGTATCACGATTATCATCAGTAGTTGTAAATTCTAATGCTTTAAGATTATGCATATTAATTATAGAAGAATGATTACCACCTGAAACACTTCCATTAAGATTTTCTAATTTAACAGTAGAGGAATCTGCACTACCATTACCATTATAGAATAAAATTCCATTACTAGAAGTACCAGTTACTGTTGTTGTGATGTTAGTCAACTTGTTACTGTTGGCACCATTACTAAATACTGCTCCATTATTTGAACTTCCTCTTACAGTGAATGAAGAGTAATCAACATCTACTGTTGAACCATTTTGTGCATTTATTCCGTTATTTGAATTTCCTCCCACAGTGAATGAAGAATTATCAACATCTACTGTTGAACCATTTTGTGCATTTATTCCGTTATTTGAACTTCCATATATAGTAAAACTATCGTAATTAATAGTATTAGTAGAACCTGATCGAGCATTTATTCCGTTATTTGAACTTCCACTTCCTATACCAAAACTACTTGAACTTACTGTTAAAGTACCTTTATTGTCAATACCGTCACTACCCTCAACATTATTCGCACTTGCAGCACCACCATTATCTATGTAGAAACCATAACCAACTTTAGGTTTATCTCCATCACTGTAAAAATTATCTGATCCATTTACATTACTAATTATTGCTGTACCAACATTATAAATCCCATTTGCATTTCTGGATTTAATTAAAAACGAAGTTCCTTTACGATAAACCCCTGCATACCAATGTCTTGCTCCTGGGTTAGCAACATCATAACCATTATTAAGACCAGAAATATCATTACTAAATATAGATCCGTCCATATTACCAGTCCAAGATGTTCCTGAAACATTTAAAGTTCCACTTTGATTAAATATAGCATTTCTAGTTACCGAATTATTTTTTTATTATAGAATCCACCATAGTCAACTACAAAATAAGAAGTATCAACTTGTAAATTATTACCAGCATTATAAATAATACTTGGATTATAGATACTAGTCCCAGTACCCAAAGGAGATCCGGGAGCTAAAACATAACCATGATTAATATCTGGAGATCCTGCTGCCGCATTAAGAGTTCCATGATGACCAGTCATATCTCTACCATGTAATCCAGATAGTGCACCTACACCAACAGGTCCTGCAGTTCCATAATAATTGCTTGTAGTTTCTCCATTAAAAGTAACATATTCGTACCACGTATCACTATCACTATAATAAGTACTAGTTGCTCCACCGTCATCCCAGTGTCTAGAATCCATATTACTTCTAAAATCTCCAGTAATTCTAGTTATATTTCCGATATGATTCCCTGATGTATTAACAATATTAAAATCTCCTGGAGCATTAAGAGTTGGAGCCACATGCTCGCTACCATAAGTACTCGAAGCAGTTGCACCACTTGTAATAAAGGTACCTCTTGCAATCGTAGTATCATTGTTATTATTATTGCTACCCCATCCAGTTAAATTATTTCTACTATCATAAGAAGTATATTGTAAATTAGTAGTTGTTGGGTTTGCAGGATCGAATGTAGCTTTAGTTGTACTAAATTCATAAGGCTTGTAGTATCCTGAATTTGGTGTTATTGCTTTTGGACTAAATGTAGGTGCAGTTGGTAAAGTCATCGCATCTAACTTAGTAACTTCCGCTGGAGTATAAGGCTTATGCACATTAGCTGGATTGATTGTAAGTGCATCAGGTTCTTGATTTCTTGGAATATTCAAGTTAGTTGCCCCATACAAATGTTTATCCTTATCAAACACATATTTAGTCAAGTCATTGTCTCTTCTATAGTATTCAAGGTATTTTCCACCTCTACCTCTATAAGTTGTTCCCCAGTCATTGTTAGTAAATCCTGTTCCGAACTGGAATGATGCCCATGGGCTCTTTATTACTTGATCCCCTTGTTTCAAAAGCTGAACAAGTTCGCTTTGGGCTCCTTTTAATGATTTTTCGTTTTCTTTTCTTGCACGCATGAATGATTGCCGCAGATCAGTTATTGCGTCATAAGTCTGTGCAGTGATTTCCTGCTGTTCGCTTGCCACGTCAGCATGAAGCTTTGGCGCAATTGTTAAAAGTCCTGTTATCAAGAAAGAGATAAGCAGGCTGTCAGAATAATGTACATCTTTACATCTTTTTACAAACGATCGCAAGTCCTTTGCAATCTGTCGCAGATTATTACTCATTTTTTCCTCCTAAAATTTGTAAATTTACAGCCGCCCATAAAAGCCAAGTTCCAATTAGTCACCCTGACAAAGGTTGCTTCCCCTTGCCGACAAAGCAAGATTTCTTGCCCTAGGTTCTTAATTTTTACGATTTCCAGCCTTCACAGCCGCCTATTTTTTAATTTAGACATCCTTCAAGATGCCTAAAAAGTATCAGAATAGCCTTATTTTTCAAAAAACCTTTCAAACACCCTCAACAAAGTCCAGCAAATCCTGGTGGGAATGGGGGCGGATGAGGGGGAGTCCTTAAGTGGGGGCCATAGAGGACTATTTTTAAAACTAAATTTAATGTTTTGTTTAAAATAATAAGTTTTTAGTAAAATAATTTATAACTTAATTTAAATAATGTTTGTAATAAATATTAAATATATTTGATGATTATTTTTTTAAATAAATTTTAGTGAAGTGGTAAAAAAATTATTAATAATAAAAAAAGACTAGAAAAAAATCTAGTTCTTGATGTTTGCTATTTTTTTATATAAAAAAATACTTGACAAAAAAACGATTACTGTTGTAAACTAATAGTATATAAGATTACAAATGTAAACATTTTTAGATGAGGTGGTGATTATGAAAGAGAGTAGCGGAATTGAGCAGAAGTGGCATATAACTGATGCAGAATGGGAAGTGATGCGTGTTGTTTGGGCAAATGATGAAGTGACGAGCAGGTTTGTGGCGAAGGTGCTTTGTGAGAAGATGAGATGGAAGCAGGCTACGATAAAGACTTTGTTGAATAGGCTGCTGGAAAAAGGGGGTTTTAAAAAAAGAGGGAAGTTGGGAATAGGTATATTTATTCGACTGGATTTTACAGAAAAGGAAGTGGCTAACAGTTATATATTGGGGACTTTTAATAAGATTTGTAAAAACGAAGGTTGGGGAGATGATTGGGAAGGTTATTGAGAACAGTGAGCTTTAGTTTTGATGACTTGGAGCTGATTTTTGAAAAGTCTGTGGAGGAAAAGAGGAAGACAGACTGTGAAGGAAGTTTTTGTGTGACTGTGTGAAAGGGCAGTGTAATTGTGGGCATAATGGGCATAGGCATGTTTGAAAATATAAAAAAATAATTTGTTAAATTTATAAATTTTTTTAAGTAATTGTAAAAGTAAATTATTAAAAAAATTAAGAAACAGTAATATTTTTTTGACAGTAAAGTTTAAGAGGAGGAAAAAAATATGGCAGAAAAAAATTTATACAGTAACTGGGATGAGCCTGTGCGGCTTGTGCTAATGCTGTGGAAAAGGCGCTTAACAAGAATGAGGATATTAATGCTTCTGTTAATATTGCAACTGAAAAAAATTGAATGTTGAGTATGATGAAGGAAAGTATGATTTTGATAAAATTAGGAAAATAGTGGAATCGGCTGGGTATGGGCTAGTTGAAAATATGACTGAAGATAGGAAAGTTGAGCCTTTTATCAGGAAAAAGATAACGAGCTTTGAAAAAAAGAGACTGATTTTTAGCGATTGTATTTGTTATTCCGCTTTTGTATATTTCGATGGGGCATATGCTTGGGGCGGCGCTTCCTGAGTTTTTTTGAATCCTAAGGTAAATGCGCTTAATTTTGCGTTGGCGCAGTTTGTGCTAACTTTGCCAATCATTTATGCTGGGAGAGATTTCTTTTCGCATGGTTTTTAAAAAAATTTGGTAAGAAAAATCACCGACAATGGATTCGTTAATTGCAATTGGAGCAACAGCGGCGATACTTTATGGAATTTATGCAACGTATAGAATTGTTACTGTGGATCCTGAAGCGCATATGGATTTGTATTATGAATCAGCTGGTGTAATTATTACGTTAATTTTTGTTTGGAAAGTTGCTAGAAGCAAAGACAAAAGGGCAAACTTCATCGGCAATAAAAAAACTTATCGGACTTCAGCCTAAAAAAAGCTAAAAATTATTGAAAATGGTGTGGAAAAGGAGATTTTAATTGAAAATCTGAAGGTTGGAGATATTGTAATTGTAAAGCCTGGGGAAAAAAATTGCGGTTGATGGGAAAAATTGTGGAAGGTGCGACTTCTGTGGATGAATCAATGTTGACCGGAGAAAGTTTGCCAGTCAGTAAAAAAAGTTGGGGATAAGGTTGTTGGAGGAAGTATTAATAAAAAAATGGGAGTATTAGATTTGAAGCAACTGAAATTGGGAAAAAAATACAGTTTTGTCACAGATTATAAAAAGTCTAGTTGAGGAAGCGCAAGGGTCGAAAGCTCCGATTTCACGAATGGCTGATGTTGTGGCGGCATATTTTGTGCCGATTGTTATTGGGATTGCGATAATTACAGGAGTTGCCTGGTTTGTGAGCGGAAGTGGATTAGTTACTGCATTGTCGTTTTTTATCGCCGTGCTTGTAATTGCATGTCCGTGTGCATTGGGACTTGCGACTCCGACATCAATAATGGTTGGAACTGGAAAAGGGGCTGAAAACGGGATTCTCATTAAAAGTGGAGAAGCTCTTGAAACAACATACAAAATTAAAACGATTGTATTTGATAAAACAGGAACAATTACTAAAGGAAAGCCTGTATTAACTGATTTGATTGCTTATGGAAATTACAAGGAAGATGAACTTTTAAAAATTGCCGCAAGTGTGGAAAATGATTCTGAACATCCGCTGGCAGAAGCAATTGTAAATGAAGCAAAGGGGAAAAATATCGAAATTAAGCCTTATGAAAAATTTAGGGCAATGCCAGGTTATGGGATTCGATGCGACTTTTTGAAGGCAAGGAAATTCAAATTGGAAATAAAAAAAATTAATGGAAAATAAAAAAAATTAATGTGGAAATTTCTCAAAAGGACTATAATATTTTGTCAAACGAAGGAAAAAAACTCCAATGTATATTTCGATTGACAATGAATTGGCAGGAATTGTTGCAGTTGCTGATGTCATTAAGGAAACAAGCAGAGAAGCCATTGAAAAAAATTGAAAAAAATGGGAATTAAAACAATAATGCTTACAGGAGATAATGAAAAAAACTGCAGAATTTATCGCAAAAGCAAGTGGGAATTGATGATGTAATTTCAGAAGTTCTGCCTTATCAAAAATCTCAAAAAATAAAGGAACTTCAGGAAAAAGATGAATTTGTCGCAATGGTCGGAGATGGAATCAACGATTCGCCAGCATTAGCCCAAGCAAATGTAGGAATTGCGATAGGAAATGGAACAGATGTGGCTATAGAATCAGCCTGATATTGTTTTTAATTAGAAACGATTTGCGGGATGTGGCAGGAGCAATTGCATTAAGCAAGGCAACAATTACAAATATAAAGGAAAATTTATTCTGGGCATTCTTTTACAACGTACTTGGAATCCCTTTTGCAGCTGGAATATTTTATGCATTTTTCAATGGACCGAAGTTAGACCCAATGATTGCAGCTTTTTGCAATGTCGTTTAGTTCGGTGTCGGTTTTGGGGAATGCTTTGAGATTAAAGTTTTTTTAAAGTTAAATAATATTTTTTTAAAAAAATAGGTTGAATTTATCCTATATTTATGGTATTATACTTTATAAGAGGTGAGTAATATGAAAGCAGAATTAGACAACTTAGTTTCAATGAAAGAAGTTTAATCAAAATTTTTTTCAAAAAGTGGCAAGAATGGTAGATACAAATGGATCTGTTGTTATTTTTAAAAAAATAATACCCCAAAAATATATTTTTAGTTGATTATAATTTAGCAAAGGAAGTTGAAGAAGAACCAGTAAAATTTGCAGAAGATAATGAATTGGAAATGGTTTCATCTAAAAATTTTAAAGAAATACAAAAAAACATTTGAGGAATTGGCAAAATGATTCTTTTATCTGAAAAAGCAAATATTAAAACTTCATTCTGAATTGGTAGAAAAAAATTTGGAGGAATTGATGGAGTTAGAGATAAAGGTTTAATTGAAAGTTCAATAAATAATGTTTATCAATCTTATTTTTGGAGTTGAAAAATATCCAACAATAGAAGAAAAAACTGCAAGATTATGTTATAGTTTTATTAAAAAAATCATGCTTTTTTTAGATGGAAATAAAAAGAATTGGAATTTATGTTATGATGGTTCTTCTTGAGTTAAATGGAATTAGTTTAAATTGTTCTAATGATGAACTTACAGAATTGGGGTTAAAAATAGCAGATTCTAGTATAGGATATTCTGAAATTCTTGAATTTATTTATAAGTTCAAGTAATATTAAAAATTTATTTATAAAAAAACCGTTTTTAAATGAATTAATCAAATAAGACGGTTTTTTTATTTTTGTTTTTAAATTAAAATATATTTAAAATTTTATCCTTCTTTTATGGCAGGTTTTTAATGCTCCTAAAACAATAGCCGAAACAATACTTCCAATTATAACTGCTACTAAATATAGGAAGAAGTTGTTACTTAATGCCATTACTAGGATTCCACCATGTGGAGCAGGTATTTTTATATTAAATAGTCCTGTTAATGCTCCTGCGATTGCTGAACCTACGACACTTGCTGGAATTACTCTTGTTGGATCTGCTGCCGCATAAGGGATTGCACCTTCTGTGATGAATGAGAATCCCATAATGTAGTTTGTAAGTCCTGCTTCTCTTTCTTGTGCAGTAAATTTATTTTTAAATAATGTTGATGCTAATGCGATTGCGATTGGAGGAACCATTCCACCAGCCATAACTGCTGCCATTGGTAAACTTCCACCAGATGTCATTGTAGCCGCCAATGTTCCAGAACCAAATACATAAGCTGCCTTATTTACAGGACCTCCCATATCAATAGCCATCATTCCACCAAGAACCGCACCTAATAGAACAGCGCTTGAACCAGACATTCCATTTAACCAGGCATTTAAACCATTGTTAATTATTGCTGCAAACGGATTTATAACAAGTACCATTGCTACACCTGTGATTAATACTGATAAAACTGGATACAATAATATCATTTTCAATCCGCTTAAAGATCTTGGCATACCTGATAATGCTTTTACTAAACCTTGTACAACATATCCAGCTAAAAATCCACCAAGCAATGCACCAATAAATCCAGAACCGCCAGCTGTTGCAATAGCTCCTGCAACTAGTCCTGCCGCCAATGCCGCTCTTTCACTAATACTGTAAGCAATATATCCAGCTAAAACTGGCACAAACAATCCAAATGCCTGTCCACCAATATCTTTTAACATTTTTAGCTAATGGCGCTTTAGAACCGTATTCTGCTCCCTGCTCCACCATTACCAGACAATGTATCAACTAAAAATGCCAGTGCTATCAAAATTCCTCCACTTATTACTAACGGAAGCATATATGAAACTCCACTTAATAAGTGTTTGTAAAGTCCTTTTTTCTCAGATGAAGATGATTCAGAAGAATCTGAAGTTTTTTTGAACCGCTTGCATGGAAAAATAGGAGCTTTTTCCATCTAAAAACTTGTTGAATTAACGCTTTTTGCATTGTTAATTCCTTCTTTTGCTTCCACTTGAATTAACGGTTTTCCATCAAATCTGTCAACTTCGATATTTCTGTTAATTGCTAAAATTACACCAGTAGCTTTTTTAATATCTTCATCAGTCAAGACATTTTTTCTACCATCTGCACCATTTGTTTCAACTTTTATGTTTATTCCCATTTCATCAGCTGCTTTTTTTAGTGCTTCTGCCGCCATATAAGTATGGGCAATTCCAGTTGGGCAGGCTGTTGCTGCGATTATGTAAGGAGCGTTTGCATCAGTTGGAGCTTGTGCAGTTACAGCATCTTTCTTTTCTTCTTCTGCAAATTTTTCTGCTTCAGCCTTATTAATGATTTCCAGTACTTCATCAGCTGTTTTCGCATTTTCAAGAGCTTCCTTGAAATCATCATCCAATAATAATTGTGATAATCTTGCAAGTGTTTCAATATGAGTATTATTTGCACCATCTGGAGCAGCAATCATAAAGAATAATGTTGCAGGTTCTCCATCCAATGAATCGTAATCAATTCCTTCTGGTTTTCTACCCATTGCAAGTGCAGGTTTTTTTACATATTTTGTCTTAGCATGTGGAATTGCGATTCCTTCACCAATTCCAGTTGAACTTTGAGCTTCTCTAGCCATCAATGCCTCTACATATCCGTCATAATCATTCAGGACACCTGTTTTTTCGTGCAATCTGGCAAGTTCTTTAATTATATCTACTTTAGTTGTAGATTTCACATCTAGACTAATTCTATCTTTAATCAGTAAGTCAGATATTTTCATTTGTCCACCATCCTTAATTTATTATTTTTTCATTTTATTTCTTTAAATAATTTTTATTTCCAGCCGTAGTAAAGCAACTTTAAAATTAAATACAAAAAAATCATTACTATTTTTACTTATCTTTTAAAAAGTTTCCTTTGAAATTTCAATTTCATCGTACAATTTATCTACTAAATCCTTTTTCTGCAAGCCCATAAGAATAAGTCTGTAGCACTTCCTGAAGCAACTGCCAGCCTAAATGAATCTTCTGGAGAAAGCCCCTTTACAAATCCTGCAGTAAATCCTGCAAACCATAGAATCCCCAGCACCAATTGAGTTGATTAATTGCCCTTTTTGGAACAGATGCTTCCAGCACAAAGTCCTTGTTTACAAGCAATGCACCTTCGCCACCTCTAGATAAAATGACATTTTTTAACTCCTCTGTCTAAAAAAAGAATTTACATTTTTTTCTACGATTTCAGCCTTTTGTTTCCAGTTTTTTCGTTAAACATTTCTCTTAATTCGTGAATATTCGGCTTAACAAAAAGATTATTGTGAATATTGTCTTGCAGTAAATTTCCTCTTGTATCAAGCACAATTTCTACATTTGCTTTTACATTTTCAGATAATTGCTTATAAATTTTGCTGCTGATTGAAGATGGGATGCTTCCAGATAAAACAAGTATATCTCCATCTTTTTAAATCAGAAATTTTTGTTAGTTAGTTCCTGCAATTTTTTTCTGATGTAATTTCTGGTGAAACCCCTGTAAGTTCAGTTTCTTGTCATTCCCATTAACCTTTACATTAATTCTAGTATTTCCTTCAAGTTTCACAAATTCAGATTTTTATGTTATCCTTTTTCAAATCTCTGACAATAAAATCTCCAACAAATCCAGCCACAAATCCAATCGCTGTAGATTCCACATCCAGATTTTTTTCAATACTTTAGAAACATTAATCCCTTTTTCCACCAGCTCTATAATTTACTTTTGTGAGCAAGATTCAAGTGTTCTGCCTGCAAATCATCCTTTAGATACATATCATAATCCAACGCTGGATTCAATGTTAATGTGTAAATCATCTTTTTCTCCTCCTAAATTTAAATATATTTTTAAAACTATTTTTTTCAAACCATTTAATAGATATGCTTAATAACTCGAATTTTTTTATTTTATCAAAGATTCAAGATTTCTTGCTTCATAATATTTATTTTTATTATAATTCTAATATAATTTCAAAACAAATCTAATATGGTTCTACTATATTATTTGCCACTATATATTTATAACATTTGAAATTTAAAAAGTCAAATAATTTAGACTATTAAATTTATTTTCTCATTTTTTTCTTTAATGTTAATATATTATAATTAAATTAAATCAAGTCAAGATTCAAATCAGATTATAATGGGAGTGGTATATATGAAAAGTAAAATCAAAAAGATATTTATTTATGCCTTGCTTTTATCTTTACTAAGTTGTGGAAGCAATGGTGGTAATAAGGATACAGAAAAAACACCAACACCAACACCAAAGCCAAAGCCAGCAGATCCAAATCCAAAAGGGCCAAGTGCCTCAGATGTTTATTATAACGGTGAAATTGTGATCCGAAATGGAGGATATTCATCACAATATCCAAATGGTACAATACTTACAACGACAACAAGTGATATAGTTAAAATTCCAAGTACAGCTGGGATACCAATAAGAAAGCAAGATTATCAAACATCTTCAGGAATTCCAATGAATGAAAAAATATTTTTGCACAGTACAGGAACTACACAGCAAGTTACAGATTTTAGTTCAGATTTAACTGCTTCAAATAGTTATCGAGCAGCAATTGGCGGAGATTTAATGGACGAGTATATTGCGAGGGTAAATTCAGCTTCAGATGGAGATAATTTATATATTTGGCCAGCGGGGGATATCAGAGGAAATAAAAATCCGTCACTTGAAGGAGGACTTCCTTATTTTGAAAAATCTTTGGAAAAATCTTGGATAAATGTAGTTGCACTTGTGAATAAATCTGGAACTGCAGGATTGGAATGGAAGGATTTAGAGCCATTGTCAAATGCAGGGGTAGCTAGTAAATGGACTATAACTGCGGTAAGTGAAGATGGAACATCAGCAAAAGCAGCGGAAAATGTTGCAAAAGCGGTAGATCAGGTACGTGAAAAATTTCCTGGAATGAAAATGGATATGATTAGAGACATAATTCTTTCAACAGCTACTGATATCGGAGCAGCAGGAGTGGATGATGTATTTGGATATGGACTTTTAGATGCTACTACTGCTTTAAATGGACCAAGAAACTTGAATTATAGGTTAAGCAAGTTTCATGTTCCAGATACAAAAACTTGGGTTTTTAGAAATAATATTTATGGCTCGTATACAGATTTAGAAAAAAACGGAAAAAGGGACATTAGTTTTTAGAAGGAAAAAAATTCTTTTTTTATAAAATAAAAGTAGATGGTGGGACACTAGTTTTGAAAGGAGACAATACTTCGAATATGAAACAATAATAAAAGATGGAATACTCGATGTCAAGAAAAAAATTTACTCCCGAAAATATTGAAATAGAAACAAATGGAATATTGATTACAAATCCTGAAACTGTGATAGGAGAAATTTCTAAAAATTATCATACGGAGGAGATAACTGTTAATAAGGCAGTTGATGTTGTAAATAAAGGAACATTAAAGAATATTGGAACAGGAGCGATTATAACTGGAAATTATACAGCGAAATATGGTTCAGTGACAGAAGCAGAAATTGGATCAAAATTAATAGTAAAAGGAACAATAAAAAAATTGATGGAAGAGAAAGAAATCAAACTTTTGGGAAGCACAGTAAAACTTTTTGAGTAATGGATACGTTACTGCAACACCAACAACATCGGCAGTTATTGAAAGTCTGAAAAAGGAATAGAAGGACAATTTTTCAAAAGTGGAAACTGATGAATTAATTAATGGAAAAGTGGAAAATAAAGGAAATTCAATTGAAGTCTACAATTAGTAGAAAAAAATGTGGAAGATTTTGTAAATGGCTTGAAAAAAATAGCGATGAAATGCAGAAGAATACTGCTAAAAAAATGTAGAGGTTTCCTTTAAAGAATTAGATAAAAAAATAAATTGAAGGAAATGCAAATGTTTCTAATTTTTGCTTTTAGGTGCGGCAAAACTTCAAAAAAATTCCCTATCTCTAAGTTCAAGTATATTAGATAGTTTATCAGGACAAATTTATGCTTCACAAACGTTTTTAACATTTCAACAATCGCAAACAATAAATAAGGATTTATCAAATAGACTTGTAATGCTCGGAACGCTTGATAATGCTAGTGATAAATTTGGATTATGGATTTCTTCCATTGGGTTTAATGGGAAATTAAAACAAAATGGGTATGCTGAAGGAAAAAAACTAAAGTTTATGGAGGACAGGTTGGAATTGATAAACAATTTGGAGAAAAATTTGATTTTAGGAACGGCTTTAGATTATTCAAAAAGGAAATGTGAAATTTGATAGACATGGTGGAAAAATCAGATGCGGATAATTTTGGAATTTCATTGTATGGAAGAGTTGGAAATAAAGATAATCCGATGTATTTGCAAGGAAGAGTTGGACTTGGATTTGTAAATAGTGAAGTTAAAAAGGGATATTATTTTATCTGAAAATGATATTTCACGAGGAAAAAAATTGAGCATAATGATAAAGTAATTTCAGGATATTTAGAAACAGGGTATGATGTGAAAAAAAGGTGATTTTTGTATTGACACCATTTGCTGGAATCTCGCACGATACAGTTCAAAGAGGAGCATTTCATGAGGAAAATAGCCAATTTGGATTAAAGGCGGATAAAAAGACTTACAAACAAACAAGTGGACTTGCTGGAGTTAGAGTTAGTCAAAAATTTAATTTTTAAAAATGGTTCAAAAACTACATTACAAGGATATATAACACATCAAAGAGCATTTAATAATGAAGATTTGAATTTTAAAGCATCATATTCAGGACTACCAGATGCAAAAATTTAAAGTAAAGGGAATAGGACTTTCAAAGAACCAAACATGGGTAGGAACTGGAGTTTTTAAATGAAGTTAGTTCAAAATTTGCCTGGTATTTGAATTATGATGGAAAAAAATTGATAAAAAGGCTAAAAAAATAATGTATTTACAGCTGGTATGAGAGTTAATTTTTGATAGACTTTTTTTAAATAATGAATTTACAAATTTTTTTATGAATTTTAAATTATATATGTTCAATTATCATTGGTAAAATATTTTCAAATAAAAAGTTTAGTTCAAAAAAATTAAAAAAATAAGTTTTTAGGAGATGATTTTTTTATGAAAAAAAGAAAAAAAGTTTTAATGTTAATTCTATTGGTCTTTATGATGGTAACGCCGGCAACGAAAGCAGATTTTTTTGGTCAAAATTAAGAGATGCTCTTATAGGTGGTGATAATTATTCAAATTCAAGTTCAGAGGATAAAAAAATATTGTAGATGGTAAAATTTATAATCCAAAGGATAATAGAGAATATAGACTAGTTGAAAAAAATGAAAGATGAAAGAGAAAATTCTCAAAGTGACTATAGAAAATTTGAAAATTCATCAAGTAAAAATTTTTTTATTATGAATGTACAATAAATCCAAAAGATTTTTTTATCAATAATAGGATTTAGGACTTTTTATGGATATGCTGATTTTTCCTGTATATGAAATTAGTTCAGGAGTGGAAAAGTGTTATGAAAAGAAGGAAAAATGAATATAAAAAAAGGAAGTTTCTAAAAGGAAAATTTATATAGACAATAAATTGGCAAAATATATTTTTAAAAAAATGAAATTAATGTTCAAAAAAATAGCAGTTTATGATGCAAAAATTAAATGATAGAGGCTATCCTTTGTTTAGTTCAAAAAAATCCAAGAGTTTTTGATAAATGATAAATTAGTATCTTATTAAAATGATAAAAAAATTAAAAAAAGTAAAAAAATAAGAAAAAAATGTAACTAACAATTTGAGTTAATTACATTTTTTTATTTATATTATGGAAAAAAAATATCAAAATATTAATCTTTTTTGTTAAATTTAATTATAAGCATATATTAAAAAAATATAATCTTTTTGTGATATAATACTCAATATGGTAAATAAGTTTAAAAACAAATTGAAAAGGAGTAATTATGAGAAAGAAAATTATTTTTATTAGCTGGAATTCTAGCAATGCTGTCATCTTGTAATGTAATAAGAACTACTGGAACAGTTGCTGCAAATACAGCTTATTCTGTAGCTGCTGTACCAGTCATATTACCTATTGCAGCAGTAGCAGCAGCAGGAAGTGCTGCTGAAAAACTTAAGCCAAAGGAAAATGAAAATCCAGAAAAAGCAATTGCTGGTCTAGTTGAAAAAGGTTCCTATGAATATACAGAGCCTAAGATTAAGGAAAAAAATGGCTGGACAACTGTTAGCGGAACATTTAAAATAAGTGTAAATAATGATGATAAAAAAGAATTAGGAAGAGATTTGAAAAATATTACTATGCGTATCCCATGTTATGATAAAGATGGCAATAGTGTTGGTGATGCTGTAGATGATATTAAAGTATTAAGAAAAAATGAGACTTTAAGATACAGCGCCACTTTGGAAAGTCAGGAAGTAAATTCATGTAAGCCTGCTGATGCAAGATTTTCTGTTGGAAATACTGAAATTGAATTTGAAAATTAAAAATTGATAATAAGCATTAAGAAAATATTTTAAAATTAAGTTAAATAAGGAGTAATTATGAGAAAGAAAATCATTTTATTAGCTGGAATTATGACAGCACTATCATCTTGTGTTCCATTGGCAACAGCAGTTGGTATACCACTTGCAATAGGAGCGGAGGCAGTATATGATATTGGGAATGCATTAGAAAAAAATAAGGGACCTAAACCAGGTCCGGAGGGAACGCTTGGTAATTTAGTTGAAGTTGGAAATTATGAATATTCACAGCCTGTGATTGAAAAGAAAGATGGAAATACAATTGTTAGCGGAACATTTAAAATAAATGTAAGTAATGGTGATAAAAAAGCAGTAAGTCAAACCTTGAGAGATGTAGCTATGTTTGTTCCATGTTATGATAAAGATGGTAACAGAATTGGCGATGCAGAAGATGTAATCAAAGTATTAAGAAAAAACGAAACTTTAAAATATAGCGCTGTTTTAAAAAGCCAGGAAGCAGCTTCTTGTAATCCTGCCGGTACAAATTTTTCCATTGGAGGAACTGAAATCGAATTTTAAGAATTTTAAAATTTATATGGCTAGTAAAAATGTAACTAACAATTAAGTTAATTACATTTTTTTGTTTACATAGATGACTTAAAATCATTGAATATACTCGAACACATCTAAAATTAAACTGATAAAAATTATATAAATTTAAGGTTTGAGTAAAATAATTATAGTTTTTGAGTTCTGTTTTAAGTAAGTTTTACTATAATTTTAAATTAATTAATGTTTATGTCCGCAACAGCAAGAATGTGAATGCATATCAATTACCATACGTCCTTGAATTGTTCCTTCTTCCATTTCCTTAAAGATTTCAGGAGCTTCTTCAATAGTTCTAGTTTGAACTACTGGCACAACCAATCCTTCAGCTCCAAATTGGAATGCTTCTCTCAAGTCTTCTCTTGTTCCAACAAGCGATCCGATTACTTCAATTCCGTCTAATACAGTTTTCACGATTGGCAAGTCCATAGTTTCTGATGGAAGTCCAACTGCAACAACTTTTCCTGCAGCTCTTACCGAATCAACAGCTTGGTTAAATGCAACTTTTGATACAGCAGTAACTACAGCAATATGAGCTCCAATTCCGCTTAATTCTTTAATTTTTGCAACTGGATCTTCTTTTTTACCATTTATAACATAATCAGCTCCAACTTCTTTAGCAAGTGCCAATTTATCATCATTAATATCAACAGCAATTACATGAGTATTAAATACTTTTTTAGCATATTGAACTGCTAAGTTTCCTAATCCTCCTGCACCGTAAATTACTACCCATTGTCCTGGTTGAGGTTTTCCAACTTTTATCGCTTTATAAGTTGTAACTCCTGCACAAGTGATGCTGCTGGCTTGAACTGGATCCAGTCCTTCAGGTACCTTTACTGCATAATCGGCCGTAACGATACATTGTTCAGCCATTCCGCCATCTGCAGAATATCCAGCATTTATTACATCTCTACATAGTGTTTCCTGTCCATTAATACAGTATTCACATCTTCCACATCCTTCAAAGAACCAAGCAATACTTACTCTATCTCCTGGTTTGAGTGATGTCACACCTTCAGCAACTTCTCTTACAATCCCAATTCCTTCATGCCCTAAAACTCTTCCCGGAACTTTCCCAAAGTCACCATGAGCCACATGCAGGTCAGTATGGCAAACACCGCAATATTCTACATCAACTAATGCTTCTCCAGCTTTTAGTCCTCTTAATTCTTTTTCTACAACTTCTATTCCAGTTCCTTCTTTATTAACTACTACTGCTTTCATTTAATTTCCTTTCCTTTTTTTACTTATTTTTTTATTTCTAAGTTCCTAAATTTTTTTAAATTTAGTTATATGAATATTTAATCATATGATATATTTATACCCTAAAAAAATTTAAAAAGTCAAATTATTTTTTTCAATAAAAATAGTTTGTCTTGCTTACTATTTAGATAAAAAAATTTATTTTTAATAAAATATTATTAAAAAGATTTTTTTCAAATTTTTTTAAAATTTATTGACAATAGGTAGTTTGTTTGGTAGAATTTCTGTGAGCATAAGTTTTATTAGTTATTTATCTTAATTTTTTTGTTTTGATTTTTAGATATAGTAAAAAAATAACGGATATAAATATTTGGAATTTATGCTAATTTATTGTTTTGTGGAGGTGGATGTTTTGAACGAGGAAGTCCCGGAAGAGAGATTTAAAAATCTGAATAAATTAAAATTTAAAAATTTATGCAAAATACGGATAAAGGGAGTATCTTCGTTGCTGTTATTCTCCTGATTTTTTTATTTGCATAAAAAAATTTAAAAAAATTTGAGAATGCAAAAAGAAAGGAGATAATGATGGAAAAACAACATTATTCAAAAAAACTTATAGATGAAAAAAATATTTTGAAATTAGAAAATATTTAAATGATTTAAACATTGTGGAAGTTTCAGAACTGCTGAATCAGTTTGAGTCTTCTGAACTAATAATGATTTTTCGGCTACTTTCTAAAAATAGGGCAGCCGATGTATTTTCATATCTGGACAGCGAACATCAGGAAATGATTATTAAAACCATGACAGATGTGGAAACAAAAAAATATTTGATGAGCTTTTATTTTGACGATATTGTCGATATTATCGAAGAAATGCCATCGAATGTAGTAAAAAAAATATTAAGGAATACTGATGCAAAAGACAGACACACAATAAATCTTTTGTTAAAATATCCTGAAAATTCAGCTGGAAGCATTATGACAACTGAATATATGGACTTAAAAAAAGGATATGACAGCTTTCTTCTGCAATTTTTTAAAATTAGGGATGTTATGGAAGATATGGCAAATGTCTATACCTGCTATGTGATTGATGAAGGTAGAAGGCTGGAAGGAGTAATTTCCCTAAAAAGAGCTTTATTACGAGCGAAGATGATGAGCCAATTCAAAATCTTATGAATAAAAAAATGTGATAAGTATTCATGCAAATGATGATCAGGAAAAGGTTGCGGAAATAATAAAAAAATATAATCTTATCGTACTTCCTGTGACTGATGATGAAAATAGACTTTTAGGAATCATTACGATTGATGATGTAATGGATGTTGTAGAACAGGAAGCAACAGAGGATTTTCATAGAATGGCTGGGATTTCGCCTGTGGAGGAGTCTTATTTAAAAACAAGCGCCTTTACAATGGCAAGACAAAGAATTAGCTGGCTTATTGTGCTTATGATTTCTGCCACATTTACTGGAAGAATTATAAGTAAATATGAAGATGTGCTGCAGTCTGTAGTTATACTTTCATCATTTATTCCAATGCTGATGGATACAGGGGGAAATGCGGGTGCACAGTCTTCGACAATTGTAGTCCGTGCTTTGGCGTTGGGGGAAGTTGATACAAAAGATACTTTTAAAATATTAAAAAAAGAATTTCTTATTTCATTTATAGTAGTTTATTGTTTTTGGCGGCAATAAATTTTTTTGAGAATTATAACTTTGACAAAAAAACACCTTTAAATGTTGCAATGACAGTTTCAGTAACTTTAATTTTTTTGTAGTTATAATTTCTAAAATAATAGGTGCTTTTTACCAGTTATCGCTAAAACTTTTAAAATGGATCCGGCAATAATGGCAGGACCTTTAATAACAACGATTTTAGATGCGCTTACTCTTACTATTTACTTTAGATTTGCAACTATGTTTTTTTAAGTAATGTTATAAAGTAAATATTTTTTTATAAAATTTAAAAAAATATAAAAATTGATTGTCTAATCGAAGTTTTATGATAACTATTTAAAAAAAATGAGGTGAGAAAAAAATGAAAAAAATAAAAAAAGAATAATTGAAGATCTTTTGAAAGAAAAATATTTTGAAATAAAAAAAGAATTAGATAAATTAAAATGCAGTTGAAATTTCTGATGTGATAAATTTATTTAAGTTGCCAGAGCTTTGTAATAATGATTTTTAGACTTTTAAAAAAAGGATAAAGCAGCCGATGTATTTTTCATATTTGGACAGCGAACATCAGGAAATGATTATTCACGCTTCAACTGATGTTGAAACACGAGAAATATTTGACTGAACTGTATTTTTGATCGATATTGTCGACATTATCGAGGAAATGCCGTCGGATATTGTAAAAAAATCTTGAAAAAAATACGGATAGAAAAAGATAGACATTTGATAAACCGAACTTCTAAAAATATCCAGATAATTCAGCTGGAAGCATTATGACGACTGAATATGTGGATTTTCAGAAAAAAATATGACAGTTCAAGAGGCGATAGGACAGCTTAAAAAAACTGGGAAAGACAAGGAAAATATTTATACTTGCTATGTTACGGACAAAAAAAGGGAAATTGGAAGGTGTGCTTTCACTAAAGGAATTGATTTCTAAAAAGGACAGTGCTGTAATTGAAGATATTATGAATACAAATTTTGTAAGTGTAAATACACATGATGATCAGGAAAAAAAGTTGCAGATTTATTTAAAAAAAGTACGATTTTATCGTTATGCCAGTTGTTGACCATGAAAATAGGCTTTTGGGAATAATTACGGTGGATGATGTTCTGGATGTTGTGGATCAGGAAGTTACGGAAGATTTTCACAAAATGGCTGGAATTACTTCACCTACCGATGATTCCTATTTAAAAACAAGCATCTTAACGATGGCAAAGCAAAGAATCGGGTGGCTTGCAGTTCTTATGATTTCCGACACAATTTCTGGAAATATAATACAAGGCTATGAAAAAGTTCTGGCAAAGTCAATAATTTTAACGGCATTTATTCCAATGCTTATGTCAAGCGGAGGAAATGTTGGTTCACAATCTTCAACGGTTGTAATCCGTTCACTTGCACTTGGGGAAATTTCTCCAAAAGATGCCTTTAAAGTAATAAAAAAAGAATTTTCAATTGGAATAATGGTTTCAATAGTTTTGGCGCTGTTAAATTTTATAAGACTTATAACACTTGAAAAAAACTAATTTTGTAATTGCTTTTTGTCGTTTCATTGACACTTGTATTTACAGTAATTGTGTCAAAATTGGTTGGAGCACTGCTTCCGCTTGGAGCAAAAAAATTGTGAAGGCCGATCCAGCAGTTATGGCAACACCTTTGATAACAACAATTTCAGATGCTGTGACACTTGTAATTTATTTTAATTTTGCAGCGATGTTCTTGAAAACTTTAATAAAAAGATAAATGAGAGCAGTTTATGAGTAATGTAAATCTAATGAAATACTGGAAATATCTTTATATATTTATGGTATAATATAACAAATTTTTTTAGGAAGGAAGATAATCTTATGAAAGCTAAAATATTAATTTTATTAAGCATGCTTCTATTTGTAGTAAGTTGTGGAACTCATCCGGCGCAAAAAGGAATTTGAGAGACAAATGAAAAGTAATACAGTCGGGAAATTTATCAAAAATTTGGTAAGGCAAGTGGAGATGTAACGGTTATTTTTAGATCAATTTAGTAAAATGTATGGCGAAGGAATGAAAAAAATAACCTACAAAATTAACAAAGTTGAGGCAAAAGGGATACAGCCACAATTAATGTTACTGTAAAATCTCCTGATTTAACACCTTATATGTCAGAACTTCAAAATAGAATGTCTGAAAAAAACTTTCAAAGGCTATGCCAAAAAAATAACGAAGAACTGCAAAATCAAATATCAGAACTTGGAAAAGAATTTTTTTAATGAAAAAAATTTAATAGCAAGGATTTGAAATATACAGAAAAAAACTTTGGATGTTAAGTATGTAAAAAAATGGAAAAAGATTGGGAAATGAGCGATGAAAATGAAGAATTTTTTTCAAAATCTTAACTTTTGGGCTTATGAACTAGTTTATACTATTTCCCGTTTTTTAAATGGGTTTTTAGTATTGAATAAAAAAAGAAGAAGTTACTTTGAATTTAGATAACTTCTTTTTGAAAAATAAATTTTTTTAGCAAGGATTATGCTGCTTTCCATTTAAATAGTGGATAATTGTGAATTTCAAAATTTAACAAAAGATAGCAAGAAGTCTCCGACTTCTACAAGTGGGAGATGAATTGCTTTTTTTGTAAAAAAATTGAAAAAAAGAATACTCTTATGATACAATTTTTTTGTATAAAATATCGAAGAGAAATAATTAAAAATAATATTCAAAAATCAAAAAGGAGGTGTAATTTTATGAAATATAATTTAGCATTCAAATATAGAATTTATCCAAATAAAGAGCAGGAATCATTGATAAACAAAACTTTTTGGATGTGTTCGCTTTTGTTTACAATATGATTTTTGTATATTGCGAATAAAATTTATGAAGAAACTGGAAAAAAATAAAAATAATTACACCTGCCAGTTTGAAAAGTGAAAAATAAATTTTTAAAAAGAAGTAGACAGTCTAGCACTTTCAAATGCCCAATTGAATGTAAAACGATCGTTTACGAATTTCTTTTCAAAAGAGGGCAAAATTTCCAAGATTCAAATCTAAAAAGAATAATGTTAAAAGTTACACAACAAATTGTGTGAATAATTCGATACGAATTGAGGAAAACAAATATTTGATTTTGCCAAAATTGAAAAAAAGTTAAAATTAAAATATCATAGAGAAATACCGAAGGATTACAAGATAAAGTCAGTAACATTGATAAACAGTAATGGAAATTACTATGTTTCTATTTTTGACGGAATTTGGAAAAAGGAAATTCAAAAGGTAGTTTAGTAATGATAAAGTAATTGGACTTGATTTTTTTCAATGTCTGAATTATTTATTAGTTCTGAAAACCAAAGAGCTGATTATCCAAGATATTTTTAGGATGTTGGAAGAAGAATTGAAAAAAATTACAGAAATCATTATCGAGAAAAAGTGAAGTTTTCTAAAAAAATTGGTATAAGCAAAAAGCGAAAATATCAAAATTGCATGAGTATATCAAGAATTGTCGAAGAGATTTTTTGCATAAATTATCGAAAAAAATTGTCTGAAACATATAATGCTGTGGTTGTTGAGGATTTGAATATGAAAAGGGATGAGTCAGGCATTAAATTTTTGGGAAAAAGTGTAGGAGATAATGGGTGGGGAATGTTTTTTTGAGAATGCTTGAGTATAAACTGATGTTTTTAGGGAAACAATTTTTGAAGATAGATAAATGGTTTCCGTCATCGAAAACTTGTAGTAGATGTGGAAATGTTAAAGATGAACTGAAATTATCAGAAAGAAGTTATAAATGTGAGTGCTGTGGAATTGAGATTGATAGGGATTATAATGCGGCACTGAATATAAAAAACATTGGAAAAGAGATTTTGAAATATTAGGAAATAAAAAGACAGGGTAGGAACTACCCAAAGAGCTTGGTAAATATATTTGGCTAGCAAAAGCAGATACTTCCCAAGAAGTTCCCGCTTCTAAAAGCGGGAGTAGTTCACAGGCTGTTAAATATTGTAAACTCTCGAAGTTCATTTTCTTTGAGTGTATCTGGATGCTTTCTAAATTGAATTTTTCCAAAAGATTCTGTTGTGTCAAATTCTGATATAAGATATATATGTAGTTCAAATTTTGTCTGCGTGCTGCAAATCCAGATTGTTCCTTTGGATGAATCTGTAAAAGCGTAACCGATATTGCTGCTTCTCTTCCATTTGAAAAATATGGTTTTTGGAACTGGAAGTTTTGCCATTCTTCGGTTAAGTTCCTTGCTAACTATATTTTCGCAGGCATCAGTGCCAAAAACTATAAAAGATGAAATTACAAAACAGATACCGATAACAAATATTCCGAGTTTTAAAAAGAATTGGTGTTAATATACAGGCTAAAAAAATTAGAACTCTTGCTGTATAAAAGTTTAATTTTATATATTTGTAATTTTTTTACAATCATTGTCTTTTTTCTCCTTTGCATTAGATAATATTCCAGTTGGTTATCTAAAAATTCCTTTATATCATTTAATTTTTTTGAGTTTTAGCATTAGCATCTGGATCTGAATTTCTATCTGGATGCACTTTTAATTATTTCTTTTTTTATATGCCTTTTTTTATTATGTCTTCATTTATTTCTCCATTTTTTTATCAATTTTTCAAAATATCTAGATATTCTTCAAATTTCTGAATAATTCCTCCATCATTTGTGCTTTGGTAATCAAAATTTGAATAGTCATTATTTTTTTCTTTCATATTGCTCCCTTGAGTATTCCTGTTGATGTCTATAGTATGAGTATTCTTGGGATTTTTTTCTTTCCAGTACTGTTTTTTTCCCTGTCCTGCTGCTTCTGATATTCTTCCTGAGCTTTTCTTCTTCTTTCGTATTCTTGCTCCCTTGCGCTTTCAAACCATTGCTCATATTTTTTTGTAAATTTTTCTTATTTTTCTCCTCTTTCATTCAGAAGAATTCTAAAATAAAATTCAAAAAAATTCTGGAATGGCTTTTAAAAATCAGAAAAAAACTGCACAAGCAATTAGAACGTAAATAAGAACACCTAAGAGCCAGCTCCAGTTTCCAGCAAAAAAATAAAAAGCAAGAAGAGCAAAAAAATACTAAAATTGGCAATATCGTGTAAAAATCCTATAGCCATTATTGTCAATGAAATTAAACTGCATAATTCAGCAATTTCACTTAATATAAATTGTACTAATCTTATTAAGGTTTTCACTATTTTCCTCCTTTTTAGAATTTAAATCCTGTTTAAAAAAAATTTAAGTAAGAGATCTTTACCCCTTGCAAAGAAATTCATAGCTATTTGCTGTTTAAATGGAAAATAGCATTAAACAGTATTTATTTAGCAAAAATTCAAAATTTCCTATTTCAAATAAAAAAATTCTTAAATTAATAGTATTTTTACTCAATTATAAGGTAGATGTCAACTTTTTATATCTTTTATAAATACGATAAAAAAATGGGGCTGTTTCACAAAATAAATAAAATTCCTAAATCATAAATCTATATTTATAGAATCAATAAAAAAATAATATCTATTGATTTTTTTAAAATATATAATATTTATGTTAGTAAAATTATTTTTTTGAATTATGAGACAGCCTCACCATATACTAAACTATGAATTTATTATTAAATTAAATGCAATAAAATTAATATCTTGTAATTAAATAGTCAAATGCGCTAAGCGCCGCCTTTTGCTCCTTCTCCCATTGCAATGATTATTTGTTTTTTTGCTTGATATTTGTAACATCTCCTGCTGCGAAGATTCCAGCTGCGGAAGTTGAGTTGTTTTTCAGGGTTGATTACGATTTCTCCAATTTTGTTTGTTTCAACTAAATCTTTTACAACTTCGCTTCTAGGCGATAATCCTACTTCCACGAACATTCCTTCCACATTTAATGTTTTTTTCTTCTTCAGTTTCTCTGTTTTTTTGTAGATGATATTTTTCTACAAATTCATTTCCGTTTACTTTAGTAGTTGCAGAATTTAAAATTACTTTTTATGTTTGATTGCTCAGCCAATTTTTTTCCTGTAAAACTTTATCAGCCTTTAATTCAGGCATAAATTCGATTAATGTAACTGATTTTTGCAATTCCAGATAGGTCAAGAGCCGCTTCAACACCTGAATTTCCACCACCAATTACAGCAACATCCAGTCCTTTGTAGAAAGGCCCGTCACAAGTTGAGCAGTAATGTACCCCTTTTCCCAACATATTCGGCTTCTCCTGGAATATTAAGACTTCTTGGTTTTGCTCCAGTTGCTATAATAACAGTTTTTCGATTTATAACTTTTTTTCCATCATCAGTTACTAAAATTTTTATCTTTTCCATCTTCCTTTATTTCTTTTTACCAAATGTCCTTCTTTAAATGCAACTTCGTATTCCTTCAGATGTTTTTTTCCAAAGTTTGGGCAAATTTAGCTCCAGTAGTCGAAATAGTTCCAATAATATTTTTCAATTTCATTTGTATCAAGAACTTGCCCTCCGATTTTCACACCAATCATCGCCACATTAAGCCCTTTTCTAGCTGCATAGATTGCCGCTGAGACAGCTGCAGGTCCAGAACCCACTACAGTTACGTCATAAAGTTTATTTTCATCAATTTTTGCCAGTTTCCCTTCATCTAAAGCCCCAAGATTTAAAGTTTAAAATCCATTTTTTTATACCTCCAAATTTTTATTTTTTTATTTATACAAATTTATTTAATTTTTGTAATCATTACAATTTATTTTAATATAAATTTTTAAAATTGTCAACAATTAAATTTTTTTAACTTATAAAATAAAAAAATAAATTGTTGAAACAGGCTTATGATGAAAAAAAATATAAAAATTTTGTCTATCAAAAAAATTATTTATATTTATCTGGAGATATGCTATAATAATTTTAAGGGAAATTAGAGAAATAAAATTATTTTTTTAAAGAGGAATTTTTTTATGGATAAATTGAAAAAAAGAACTGGTTATAATAACTGGGATGAGTGGAGCTGGAAAAATCTGAGGCTATGAAATTTTTTTTGAAGATAGGGAATATTTTTTTGCATTGATAATTTTCCCTATTAATTTGTTTCAATATTTGAATGAGATTTTTTTAAGCAGTGAAAAGAGATCGAGTGGCAGTAGCGATAGATGTCAGAAATCAGGAATTTATCGAGCAGTTGACAAAACAGCTGGAAATACTGGATAAGGAAGAAATTTCCCACACTATGATTTATCTGGATGCAAGAACAGATGTTTTGCTTAGCAGATATGAGCTTTCCAGAAGAAAGCACCCGTTGAATATGTATGACACGCTGCTTGCCAATATAAAGGCAGAACGTAAAATTATAAAGGATTTTATGGTAAAAAGTCTGATTTGGTAATTGATACAAGCACATTGACAGTGAAAAAGTTGCAGGAAGTTTTGGAAAAAGGAATTTTTCAGGGCAAAGAAAAATAAGCGTCAATTTAACTTCCTTTGGATTTAAGTATGGAATTCCGCTGGATCTTCACCTGATGTTCGATTTGAGATTTTTTTGCCAAATCCCTATTACATTGAGAATTTAAAAAGAAAAACTGGAAATCATAAGGAAGTGCAGGATTATGTAATGGGACTTCCAGAAAGTCAGGAATTTTATAAAATGCTTTTTAGATATGCTTTTTGTACTTAATTCCAAAATATGAAAAAGGAAGGAAAAATCACATTTACGTATAGGAATAGGATGTTCAGGCGGACAGCATCGTTCGGCTACATTTGTGAATAAACTTTATGATGACCTTTCAAAAAGATGGATTATCATATTGGGAAATTTCATAGGGAAGTGGGAGATAAAAAGGAAATTTAGTGTTACTTAATTTAATAATTTAGAGGAAAGAATAAAAAGATACAAAAATGGGAGAAGAAATAAAGACAGAAAAAAATAGAAAAAGAAATAAAATCGCCAGTTAAATATAAGGATATCCCCACAAATCCAGGAGTTTACCTGATGAAAAATGAGCGAGGGAAGATTATTTATGTGGGAAAGGCAAAAAATCTGCAAAATAGGGTGAAGTCTTATTTTACAAATATAAATTCGCATAATCAGAAAAACGCTGGAATTGGTGAAAAATATTAGAGATATTGAGTTTTTTTATCTGTAAATCGGAAGTTGAGGCACTTATTCTGGAAAAATAACCTGATAAAAAAAGAATAAGCCAAAATATAATATTTTGTTAAAGGATGAAAAAGACTTATCCATATATAAAATTTACAAAGGAAAAATTTCCAAAGGTGGAAATTGTGAGAAGTACGAAAAAATTAAATGAAAATGCCGAATATTTTGGGCCTTACCCAATGGGAATATTTTTTGCAATGAAGTCGCTTATTAAAATATTTCCTGTTCGAGATTGCAACCGAAATATGGACAAAATTACAAAGCCGTGTTTGAAGTATTATATGAAAACTTGCCCTGCACCTTGTAGATACAAAGATATTGAAGATGAATACAGTGCAAACGTAAACAATTTTAAAAATTTCTTGAAGGGACATTCTGATAAAGTTCTCGAAATGCTGGAAAATAGGATGAAACAGTTTAGTGATGAAATGGAATTTGAGCGTGCGATTAACGAGCGTGAAAAATTGGCTGTGTTAAAAAGAATGCTGGAAACGCAAATTATCGAGTATAGCAAGGAAATTGACGAGGATGTGTTTGTATTTGAGGAAAAAAGGGAAAATGTGTTCTTATGTGTGCTGAATATTCGGGAAGGGAAAGTTATTAATAAAAATCATATAATAATTTCAATGGAAAGAAGCCAGGAAGAAAGCCTTTTTGAGCGGCTGATTACTTCATATTATGAAAAAAGGAATATTCCAAAGCATATTATTTGTGATGAACGATTTGTGCAAAGCGAATTTTTGATAAAGGAATGGGCAAAAATTGAAAAAAACATAAGAAGTAAAACTTCATTTTCCAAAGATTAATAGCCGAAGATTGCAGCTTTTGGAAATGGGATATTTGAACTTACGGGAAGAAGTTGATAAATATTATAGAAAACGGCGTATGGTTCAGGAAGGGCTTCATAATTTAAAAAAAGAATTACGGTTAAAAAGTTTTCCCTACAGAATTGACTGTTTTGATATTTCAAATATTCAAGGGAAAGATGCGGTTGCGGCAATGACTGTGGCTATTGACGGGGAAACAACGCCTAAGGAATATAGGCATTTTAAAATTACTGTAAAAGATACGCCAGATGATTTTTTGATGATGAGGGAAGCATTGACACGAAGATATTCTAAAATAGAAAACGAGAAAATGCCCAATCTGATTCTAATTGATGGTGGAAAAGGGCAGCTTGGAGTGGCTGTGGATGTGATGGAAAAACTTGGAAAAATGGAGCATACTGATGTGATTGGAATTGCAAAAAGGGAAGAGGAAATTTTTAAAAGTTATGAAAGTGAGCCGTATTTATTTGAAAAGACAGATGAAACATTAAAGATTTTGCAAAGATTAAGGGATGAAGCCCATAGATTTGGAATTACACATCATAGAAAATTGAGAAGTAAGCGGAATGTCAAAAGTGCGTTAGATGGCATTTCTGGAATTGGACCGAAAAGGAAAAAGGAATTGATAAAAAAATTTGGATTGATAAAAAATATACGAAATGCAACATTAGAGGAACTGATGGAAATTGTGCCGGAAAAATATTGCTATTTCTATAAAGGAAAAATTTATAAAAGGTATTAGGAGGAAAAACTTGAAAAAAATTAATAATATTAATGTTGCTTGGATGCAGTATGACGAGTTTTGCTCTTTTTGATAAAAATAAAAAGGAGATAAAATGGAGGGAAGAGGAAAAGCCGCGATTTAATCAGGTAAAAGTAATGATCGATGGGAAGGAAAAAAATGCGAAAGGTTATTCCGGGACGTTACGAAATTAAATTATTTGAAATTACGTATCCGACAGATCTATTTGGAAAAAAATAGATTTTATAACGAATTTAATGCTTTTTTTGAAGGATATAAGAAAAGGGGAAAAAAAGTATTCATTGCTTTTTGGAAGAAAAGATTTTATCAGGAAATGCAGGATATAAAAAGTTGATCAGTTATCAGAAGAGGAAAAAAATACTGGAATTGCCAGCATCTTCCCTGGATGAATATTATAGACAGCAAATAATTGCAATGTCTAATGGAGTTAATTTAACCGAATATGTAGGAACAGATCAGGAATATTTGAATAGACAAATTTATGTTCTCTATGAACTTTTGAATAAAACTGACTTTAATCCATCAAATGTTTATTCAGAATTGGATAAGGAATTTTTAATTGAAGAACTAAAAAAATAACCGTAAAAGAAGTTGTAGAAAACTTTGAGAAATCAAATGTTGAATTTTTTTATAAAAGGAAACCTATGAAAACTCAGGATTAAATAAATTTAAAGATGATTCAGTATACAAATTTGATAAGGACATTTTAATTTCTGACAAATTAGAAGATCAGGCAATATTGCCAGAACTCCAGAGAAATGTTTATTTAACAGATTTTTCCAAGTGAAATTATCGAAAAAAACTTGCAAAAAAATCAGTTAAAATTAAAAAAAGAACGCCATTATTACTTGAAAATAGCGAGTATCATGGGTATACTTATAATGAAAATAATACAGTAGTGTTTGTAGGAGGAAAAACCAAAAATACTACTATAATGATTATAAGATAAATGTAGTTAGAAAGCCGATAGCTGTTCTTGATTTATTAAAAAAACAAAGCTCAAATTATTATGTATCAGACTTTTTTTAAAAATTTTTATTAAATAGTGCAAGAACCCTGAGGCTTTTAGTTGTGGGAGGTTCAGTTTTGATATAAATAGTAAATTTGTTCAATATAAAATCCTAAATTATTCACGAAAAATAATAACTAAAAAAATATAAATAAAAAAATTTTTTTAAATGAATGATTTGAAATTTAAATAAAATTAATTTAAGAAGCAGGAGGAAAGATGAGCGAATATATTTTGGAGATGAAAAATATACGGAAGGAATTTTTAGGCGGGAAGATTGTTGCAAATGATGATATTACGCTGAAGGTTAAAGAGGGGGAGATTCATGCGATTGTTGGGGAAAATGGAGCTGGGAAATCCACGCTTATGAAGATTTTGAACGGGCTATATTCTCCGACTTCTGGTGAGATTTTTTACAAGGGGGAGAAAATTGACATTGACAGTCCTACAACTGCGGCAAATTTGGGAATTGGAATGGTTTATCAGCATTTTATGCTGGTTGACACGTTGACAGTCGCTGAAAATATGGTTTTAGGATTTGAGCCTAAAAAAGGTGGAATATTTTTTGACTTGAATACTGCTAGAAAGCAGGTTAGGGAAGTTTCTGAAAAGTATGGGCTGAATATTGATCCAGATGCGAAAGTGTCAGATTTGTCTGTCGGGATTCATCAAAGGATTGAGATTTTGAAAGTGTTGTTTAAAGGGGCGGAACTTCTGGTGTTTGATGAGCCAAGTGCAGTGCTGACTCCGCAGGAAGTGAAGGAGCTTTATGAGATTATGAGAAATCTTATAAAGGAAGGGAAAACGATTATTTTTATTTCTCATAAATTGCAGGAAGTGCTTGATTTATCTGACAATATTACGGTTATTCGTCGTGGAAGCGATGTTGGAGAATTGAAAACTAAGGAAGCTACGAAGGAGAAAATTGCCAATCTTATGGTTGGGCGTGTTGTGCTGTTTGAAGTTAAGAGACCTGATGTGAAATTGGGAAATGTGGTTGTGAAAGTTGAGAATTTGACTGTGAAAAGAGGAGGAATTGAGAAAGTTAAGGGTGTTTCGTTTGAAATCCGTGAAGGTGAAGTGCTGGGAATAAACTGGGGTGCAGGGAAATGGACAGACTGAACTTATTGAGGCTTTGGCAGGGCTTGCAAAAAGTTGACAGCGGAAAAATATTTCATAGATAATGATGAGCTGGAAAACAAGACGCCAAAACTTATTAAGGAAAAGGGGCTTTCCCACATACCTGAAGACAGACACAAAAGGGCGACTATTGATGATTTTACAATGGAAGAAAATATGGCCTTGGGACTTCAGGATCAGTATTCTAAAGGAGTATTGCTAGATTATAGCGAAATTGAGAAAAAAACTAATGAATATATAGAAAAATATGATATTAGGCCAACGGATGGAAAAATTAAATTTGGCGGGCTGTCTGGTGGAAATCAGCAGAAAGTCGTAGTAGCAAGGGAGCTGGAACGTGAAAATAAATTTATTATTGCGGCACAGCCTACAAGGGGAGTCGATATTGGTGCGATTGAGATGATTCATAATACAATTTTTAAATGAAAAAAACTGAGAAAAAAAGGCTATAATGCTTGTTTCGGCTGAGTTATCGGAAATAATGGCATTAAGTGATAGAATCGCAGTGATGTATTCAGGAGAAATTGTAGGAATTTTGGATAGAAAAGATGCAACAACAGAAAAATTAGGAATATTAATGGCAGGAGGGAAAATAGATGATTAAAAAAATAAGATAAAGGATTTTCTACCATCTATAATTGCAGTATTAATCGCATTAATTATTGGTGGAGTAATAATGATGACAAAGGGTGTAAATCCGTTTACAGCCTACATTGATATGATGCGGGCGGCTTTTTTATCAGCCTTATCCAAGATCTCCATTATTTAGTGGACTTGCAAATACATTATTTATCGCAACTCCGTTAATATTTTTCTGCACTTGCAACAATGGTAGCCTTTAAAGCGGGATTATTTAATATAGGAATGCAAGGACAGATGATTGCTGGAGGATTACTGCGACTTTTTTTGGGCAATCACATTTAAAAAAATTATGTTTTTTTGGAAATGTGCTTGTTGTAATAATTGTGGCTGTAATTGCTGGATTTTTTTGTGGGCTGGAATAGCAGGATTTTTGCAGGGCAAAATTTGGAGTAAGTGAAGTAATCAGTACAATTATGTTAAATTATATTATGCTAGAATTACAAAAATTTCCTATTAAATGGGCCTTTAAAGGATCCAAACTCACAAAATACACAATCACCACGTGTTTTTTTGAAGGGCAAGATTACCGTTACTTTTTTTGCAAATATTACAAGACAAAACTTAAATTTTGGTTTTATAATCGCAATTCTTTTGACAATAGGGATATTTTTTTCTTTTTCAAATATTTCAAAAAAAGGATATGAAATAAAAAGCAGTTGGACAAAAGTGATACAGTTGCTGAAAATGCGGGAATTAATCCAAAATATATCATGTTTTTTTAGCAATGGGAATCGCTGGAGCTTTGTGCTGGACTTGGTGGAGCTGAACGTGTTTTTAGGAGGAGCTTTCAGAATATTCATACACTGAACTTATAATGGGAGATTACGGATTTACAGGACTTGCGGTAGCACTTCTTGGAAAAAAATAATCCATTTGGAATATTAGTTGCAGCAATATTTTTATGCGGCACTTGAAGTTGGGGGACAAATGTTGCAGCAAAGATACCAGATTGATAAAGATATTGTATTTATTATACAAGCATTAATAATTATTTTCGTAGCATCAGAAAAATTTATTTAAATTTATGCTTAATAAAAAAAGAAAACGGTATAAATTTAATTGTCAAATAAAAAAAATATTGAGTCAGAAAGGAAAAAAATAAAATGATTGTATTAAAACAAATATTTAATTTATTGCAGCAGACAATAATAATAGCACCTCCAATTTTAATAACGGCTGTAGGAGCATGTATTTCTGAAAAAGTGGAGTTATTAATATTGGACTTGAAGGAATTATGCTAAGTTCAGCGTTTGCAACGGCAGTTGTCAATATTGCTACAGGAAATCCATATTTAGGGATAATTTTTTTGGAGTGATAGTGGGAATCTTAATCTCACTAATTCATGCAGTAATAAGTATTAATCTTAAAGGAAATCAAATTATAAGTGGAGTTGCAATAAATTTATTTGCAGCTGCGATAACTTCATATTCTATAAAAGCCATCTATAAAACTGCTGGAAGTACTCCATTGGCAAAATCATTGGCAAATCGTCCATTAATGATAATCGTAATCTACGGAATCGCAATCGCAATGTATTTCTTCTTATATAAAACAGTTTTAGGTTTAAGAATCCGTTCAGTTGGAGAACATCCGCTAGCAGCCGACACGGTAGGAATAAGCGTTTACAAAACAAGATATATAAGTGTACTTATATCAGGAGCATTGGGAGGACTAGGAGGAGCTTATCTTACAGCAGTCCTACTCCCAGCCTTTTCAAATAACATGTCAGCAGGACGTGGATATATCGCAATGGCTGCAATGATCTTTGGAAAATGGAATCCGCTAGGAGCAATCTTAGCAAGCCTGTTATTCGCTTTCGGACAAGCATTTGCAGATGTTTCAAAAACAATAGGACTCCCAATATCTCAGCAATTTTTGACAATGATACCGTATATTTTGACATTGTTGGCATTAGTTGGATTTGTAGGAAAATCGAAAGCACCGAAAGCGTCTGGACTTCCGTATGAAAAATAAAACTCGATAAGGAGAAATTATGAGAAAAATAATTTTTATATTTGTGGTATTTTTCTTTAGTTTCTTTTTTTCAAAGGATTTAGAAATAAAAAAACAGTCAAATTTTTTTAGTGCGTGTGGAGAAAATGATAACGAACATTTAAAAAAATACTAGAAAAATGAACAAAGAAAAAAATGGATGAAATATATAATAAACTAATTCAGAAATTTGATAAAAATAGAAAGCGTTATTCCAAATTAAAAGCAAAAGTTAATTAATTCTCAAGAAATGTGGATAAAATATTCAGATGAAGAAATGATGAATTATGGAATGTATAGAAATTGGTATAACCTATGCGTTAGAGAAAAAAATCTGTAACAAGAGAACAGATTAATTTAATACAACAAAGAATACTGGAATTAACAAATGAATATAAAAAAATATTTAGATTAAAATAATAATTGAAAAAAATCTGTTTCATAGATTGTTAAAAATTTGTGAAACAGGCTTTTTTGTCTTTAAAACAGTAAAAAAATTTATTTTAAAGTTTATAAAATAGTGGTTATTAATGAATGTTTTTTTCTGTAATTTATATGTTTTTCTTTTTTTATAAAGCAAAGGGGAACAGTCGCCATCCCCATGAAAAAAATAAAATTTAATAGGGAGAATTATGAAAAAAAATAATTTTTATATTTATGATATTTTCTTTGGTTTCTTATTCAAAAGGTTTAGGAAAAAAACTACAGAAAAAAATTTGTTGGTGAATGTGGAGAAAATGATAGAGAACATTTAAGGGTACTAGAAAATGAACAAAGAAAAAAATGGATGAGTATAATAAATTAAAACAAGAATTAGTTAATTCACAATTTCCAGGTGTTGTATTAACAGAGATTAGTTTTTTTGCGATGAAAATGATAGAGAGCATTTGAAAATATTGAAAAAAATGAAAATCAAAAAAATGGTTAAAATATACAACAAACTAATTCAAAAAAATTTGATAAAGGTGGAATAAGTTACTATAAATTAAAAGCAAGAATTAGTTAATTCACAAGAAAACTGGTTGAAAAGTGTTTATGAAGAATTGGAAGATTTAACAAAAGACATTTTTTTTTGATAGTGTGTGTACAGGAGAACAATTTGCAGCAGAGAAAAAAATCAGTTTAATACAGCAAAGAATACAAGAATTAACAAATGAATATAAAAAAATATTTAGATTAAAATAATAATTGAAAAAAATCTGTTTCATAGATTGTCAAATAATTTATGGAACAGAATTTTTTTGTAAAAAAATTTTTATAGACTGGAGTATGAAAAAAATGGTAATATTAGATGATGAAGAATATGATAAAGTTTGGGATATGGTTTATGATAGATTTAATTTTAATCCCAGTGTTGATAAAAAAAGAAATAGCGTTTGAATTTAAAGAACCATATATAGTTTATGATATTAGTTATCATTATGAAAATCTAGAGAAAATTGAAGGATTTGTAGATTGGGGATTTAAAAAAGAAATTCGTGATAAAATAACGGAAATTTTTTTGAAATGTACTAAGGAAAATGAGGAATTGTATGCATTGGATTGGCATCATTCTTGCTTTAGATATAATCCTCGTATTAAAGATGAGCCTAAAAATTATAGAAGTTAAAGATGAACGCTACTGGGGTGGCGGGTATAATGCATATTTTCCAACATATTGTCCAAATGGAGATTATTATTTTTTTATAGATGTTAATTTTCACTTTGGATATTTAGGACATCCTTGGCAACAAAAGGTTTGGATATATGGAAAAAAATTGATTGAAGAATTTAAAAAAGCTGATTTAGAGGGATTTAAGTTAATTGAGGAGAAAAATTAGAGAGGAACATTGAAGAAAATGAAAGACAACAAAATAAAGATTACTGGAGCTAGAGAGCATAATTTACAAAATGTTGATATTGAGATTCCAAAGAATGAGCTGGTTGTAATTACTGGGGTTTCCGGGAGTGGGAAGTCTTCACTTGCGTTTGATACGATTTATTCAGAAGGGCAGAGAAGGTATGTGGAGAGTTTGTCGGCTTATGCGAGAATGTTTATTGGTCAAATGCAGAAGCCTGAACTGGATAGTATTGAGGGGCTTTCGCCTGCGATTTCGATTGAACAGAAAAGTGTGTCGAAAAATCCTCGTTCGACTGTTGGTACAACTACTGAAATTTATGACTATATGAGGCTTTTGTGGGCACATATTGGAGAGGCACATTGCCCGATTTGTCATAGAAAAGTGGAAAAACAGTCGATTCAGGAAATTGTCGATAATTTGATGAGTTCTAGAAAAGAAAAGGATAAAATGATAATTTTATCACCAGTTGTGATTGATAAAAAGGGAACTCATAAAAATTTGTTTTTGAATTTGCAGAAAAGAGGGTTTCAAAGAGTTCGAGTGAATGGTGATATTCTTGACTTGGGTGATGAAATTGTTTTGGATAAGAATAAAAGACATCATATTGAAGTTGTTGTTGATAGAGTTGTGTTTAAGGCGGATAATAAGGAATTTTTTTGAGTCGATTGACAGAGGCGATTGAAACTGCGAGTGAGCTTTCTGATGGAAAAATAATTGTGAATATTAATGGAGAAGATAACAAATTTAGTGAGAATTTTTCTTGTCCAGACCATCCAGATGTTGTATTTCCAGATGTTGTGCCAAGACTTTTTTCGTTTAATGCACCATATGGAGCTTTGTGAAGTTTGTAATGGGCTTGGTTCGAGATTGGAAGTTGACGAGAATAAATTAATTGTTGATGAGAATTTGTCAATTAATGAAGGCGGGATAATTTTTCCAGGAGCGACGACTAAAAAGGGATGGAATTGGGATTTATTCATGGCAATGGCAAAGGCACATAAAAATTAATTTGGATAAAAAGGTGTCTGAACTGACTCGAAAAGAGAAGGATATAATTTTTTATGGAAGTAATAAAAAGTTTAAGTTTTCTTGGAGCGGAGATAGTTTTAGTTATAATGGAAATAGGGATTTTGAGGGAATTGTGAATGGTATTGAGCGTCGATATAGAGAAACTGCTTCGGAATCGGCAAAGGAAGAGATGGAAGCCAAATATATGACAGAGAGAACTTGTAAAACTTGTCACGGGAAAAGACTTAAAGATGTTGTATTGGCAATAACGGTTAATGATAAGAGCATTATTGACTTGACTGAAGTGAGTGTTGTTGATGCACTTGATTTTTATGAAAAAATTCAGCTTACGGAAAAACAAATACAGATTGCAAACTGAAATTTTGAAGGAAATAAAAGAACGGCTAAAAATTTATGATAAATGTTGGGCTTGATTACTTGAGTCTTGCTAGAATGACGAAAACGCTGTCTGGTGGAGAATCGCAAAGAATTAGGCTTGCAACTCAAATTGGAAGTAGGCTTACTGGCGTGATTTATGTGCTTGACGAGCCGAGTATTGGACTTCATCAGAGGGATAATGACAAGTTACTTGCGACTTTGAAAGATTTGCGTGATATTGGGAATAGTTTGATTGTTGTAGAGCATGATGAGGATACGATGAGAGAAGCGGATTATCTGATTGACATAGGTCCAGGTGCTGGAATTAATGGAGGAAAGGTTGTAGCACAAGGAACGCCAAAACAAGTTATGAGAAATAAAAAATCATTGACAGCACAATATTTGAACGGAAAAAAATTAAAAATTGAAGTGCCTGAAAAAAAGAAGAAAAAGCGACTAAAGAAATTGTTTTGAAAAATGCAAAAGGAAATAATTTGAAAAATGTGACGGCACATATTCCGCTTGAAGTTTTGACGGTTGTGACAGGAGTTTCAGGAAGTGGGAAGTCGACATTAATTAATCAGACATTGTTTCCAGAGCTTCATAACAGGCTAAATAAAGGGAAATTATATCCGCTTGAAAATGGTGGAATCGATGGGCTTGAAAACTTGGAAAAAGTGATTGATATTGACCAGTCGCCGATTGGGAGAACTCCGAGATCGAATACTGCGACATATACAAAAATTTTTGATGATATTCGTGATTTATTTGCACAGACAAACGATGCGAAAGTGCGTGGATACACGAAAGGAAGATTTTCATTTAATGTAAAAGGTGGACGATGTGAAGCGTGTAGCGGTGCTGGAATTAATAAAATTGAAATGAATTTCTTGCCAGATGTTTATGTGGAATGTGAAGTTTGTAAAGGAAAACGATACAATCGAGAAACACTGGAAGTTCAGTACAAAGGAAAAAGTATCGCAGATGTGCTAGAAATGACAGTTGAAGAAGCATACGAATTTTTCAAAAATATTCCGGCACTTGAGAGAAAATTGCAAACATTGATGGATGTAGGAATGAATTACATTCAATTAGGACAACCTGCGACAACTCTTTCAGGAGGGGAAGCTCAACGGATAAAACTTGCAACTGAATTATCAAAAATGTCAAGAGGAAAAACTATTTACATTTTGGACGAACCTACGACAGGACTTCACTTTGAAGACATCAGAAAATTATTAGAAGTGTTAAACAGATTGGTTGATAAAGGGAATACAGTCTTAGTAATTGAGCATAATTTGGATGTAATCAAGGTTGCGGATCACATTATTGATATAGGGCCTGAAGGTGGTTATAAAGGTGGACAGATTATTGCAGAAGGGACGCCTGAAGAAATTGCAGAGAATGAAGGGTCTTGGACTGGGAAAATTTTTTTGAAGAAGTATTTGAAAAAAAGATTATTGATTTAATGGAATTTTTGTAGCAAGTGATGAGAATAAATTTTAGCAAATAGTCATTGAATAAAAATAAAATTTGGGGTTAAAAGATAAAACTAATTTTAAAAATATGAAATAATAAATAATATTTTTGTATGATTAACTAGAATAGTTTTTAGTCATGAAAAGTTTAAAAAAATATTATTTTTAAGACTAGATTATAAAAAAAGAAAAGGAGAATGGAATTGGTTATGAAAAAAAGAAATTTATTTTTTTAAAATGGCATTAGTTATGATTATAACGGTATTCGGAATAATTTCTTGCGATCTTTTGGCAAATAAGACATTAAGAGTGCCAGATTCTATGATTACAAAGGAATTGAACAAGAAATTTCCGATTGAAAAGAATTTTCTGTTGGGGAAAGTTGGACTTAAAAAGTCCTGTGATGAGTTTTGCGGGAGATAGACTTTACTTTACAGCCTGATTATGATGTTTCACTTTTGGCGGGAAAAAGCGAAGGGAAAGTATTTTTTTGAATAGTCAAGTGAAATTTGATCCAAAAAAACAAATAAGGTATATTTAGTGGATTTGGATGTTACTAAAGTTACTGATGAAAAGGGTAATAAAATAGATGATTCGGTTATGGCAAAAATCACTGAAAGCGCTTATTTCAAATTATTTGGAAACTAATGAAGTTTATACTTATGATGATGACAAAAAAAGTTAAAGTAAAAAAATATGTTTATAAAAAGATGGAAAATTATTTGTTCAAACTTAATAAAATATTTTAAAATTACAGCAAGATTTCGGTTTTGCTGTTTTTTGTTGAAAAAAATGGAAAATTCTTTGGTAAGATAATATTTATAGCAAAACTGATTTAAAACTAAACTCAAAAAAAGTTTATGACTATTTTACTCAAACCCTAAGTTTATATGATCTTTAATAGTTTAATCTTAAATGGGTTCGAGTATAGTATGAATTGAGAATATTTTTTTTGAAAGGAAAAGTAAAAGTTGGAAGGAATATTTGACAGATTGAGAAAAATTAACTGCTTTGTCTATTGTGAATAGGGGAGTTGAGTATTTTTAATAAGCAAAAAAAGTAAAATTAATGTTGTTTATGAAAAAAAGATGATAAAATAGTGGTGGAATCACAAGTTGATGGAAATTATAGAAATGCCTATAATGTTAATATAACTTATTTTTTTATGAAGATGGAAAGCCAGATAACAGGATTATATATAGTTGTGACTGTCCTAACTTTAAAGAGACAAAAAGCCTTGCAAACATATTATTGCGACTGGGATAGCTGCGGATGCTGAAGTTAAGGCTGGGAATATTTATTTTAAGGAAAATAGGAATTTAAAAAGAGAAAAAGAAGATAAAAGTAGCAGTAATCGTATAAAAATTGCAGAAGATGAAGTGTATGATGAAATTCTTAGAGAAGATGAAAAAAATTTTTAGGAAAAAGAAGAAAATACTTATGAGAAGATTGAAGGAAAAGAAATTAAAGAGTTTAGGGAAAAACTGGAAAAATTAAAAAGAATTGATAAAACTAAGATTTCATATTCAGAAAAAAACGAGTATAGTTTGGCACTTGAAATAGAGCAATTATCATCTACAGTATCAACGTTGAGAGTAAAGGCAGGGAGAAAAAAAGTTTAAATTATATAAAGGATTTAGAATCTTTTGTTTATTCAGTAGAAAATGAGCAGTTTTTATGAAATTACTCAAAAAAATATTTATAATCCAGATTTGCATTATTTTAATGAAATAGATAAAAAAAGTGATAAAAAAATCTTGGCAACTATTTTAAGAAAAAAATGAATTTGAATGAATTTTAATAATAATAATTATTATTATTATGGAAAGCCACAAGGTGAAATAATGAATCCAATGCTGGCAGAACAGATATTTTTCAGCCATAGAAAATAAAAAAAGACAATAAGATCTGGCAGCAAGACAATTTATGTGACTGGAGAATACGAGCCAATATTTGCATTTCAAAAAGATGAGAATGGAAATAAAAAAATAATTATAAGAAATTTTACAGTTTTATCACCAACAAGTCGTTATTTTACTTTAAAAAAATGGTGTGTCAAATATTGAAAAAAATTTCATAAAAATGAGTGATGCAGAGTGGGAAATAATGAATACTCTTACAGATGGAACTAGAAAAGGGACAGAATATCTGAATGAAATATCAGGAAAAGCTGTTTGATGAAATAAAGGAAGTGCTATCAAAATATGAAATTCCAATTGCTAAGGTTACGGAAAATTATGGAACGGTAAATATTTTTTTGTAGAGGAAGGCAATGGGAAAAAAATAAACTTCAAGTAACGATTTCCTGCCTTGAGGAAAGTATTAGGACAGATGATGGCTATTTTATTCCTAAAAAAATAAAAAAACTTCAAAGGGAAATTTCTGAAGATTTTTCAAAAAAATATGCAGATGCTCAGATTATTGAGTTAGAGTATAGAATGTATGTTGGATTTAGGGCAAAAGCAGTTAAAGTCGGATGACATTGTACTAGTGATTGATAGAAATGAATTTTTTTAGCAATGGCTAATATTATTGATGAAAAAAATATTCAGAAAAGGTGAATATTAATGTGAGTGATAAAATAAAAAAAGTTCGTAAAATTGGTGTGGATATTAATATAAGATCTGTTGAAAATGAACTTTTTAGTGTAAATTTCAATATTGAGGGAATTGATGAGAAGGATGTTGAAACAGTTCTGGAATCGGTAAGAAATGAAGAGAAATTTGTGACATTGTCAAGCGGTGAACTTGTAAAAATTGCCAATAGGAGCACTGAAGAAATGGTTGGAATCGTTGATGCAATGAACGATTTGAGAATCGGTGAAAAATAAAATTTCTAAAATAAAGGCATTGCAGCTGGCACAGGTTTCTAGCAGTATTAACAAGGAATTGAATGAAATTGAGGAATTTAAGCAGCTTTTTTTCAGAAAATAAAAAAAACGTGAAAAATAAAGAGCCATCAAACATAAAAGGTAAAATTATTTCCATATCAGCAAATTGGGTTTAATTGGCTTAAAAAAATATGTATGATATTGGATTTGGCGGAATTTTGGCGGATGATATGGGACTTGGGAAAAACTTTGCAGGCGATTTCGCTTATTTCGGAAATTCAGACTGGAAAATGAGGATTTGCTTGGAATAATTATTGTTCCGACTTCGCTTTTACATAACTGGAAGGAGGAGTTTTATAAATTTTCGGATATAAAGCCGATTCTTGTAGAAGGAAATGCTGAAACAAGGAAAGAATTGATTGAAAAAAACTGAAAGAGGAATTTTGATAACGACTTATCAAACTTTTTAGAAATGATGTGAAAAAAATTATAACGATAAGAAATTTGATGTGCGATATTGGATGAAGCACAAAATATAAAAATGTATCTTCTCTTGTAAAAAAAGCGACAGGCAAGTTAAAAAGCGCTGTAAACTTTGCTTTGACAGGTACTCCAATTGAAAAACAGCATTATGGAACTTTGGTCGATTTTTTTGACTTTATTTTTGCCTGGTTATCTTGATAACATAACAAAAATTTAGAAAAAAATATAAAAAAATTCATTAAATAATCCAGATTCAAAAAAATATTTAATTTGAAAAATATAGTTTCTCCATTTATTCTGCGAAGAACAAAAAGACGAAGTGCTGACAGAATTGCCTGAAAAAAAGTTGAAAATAATATGATTGTAGAATTGAGCAAAGAGCAGAAAAAGCCTGTATATGGCTTATGTTAAAAGGGCGAAGAAGGAGCTTTTAGGGATTTGACAAGGAGGAAAATAACAATTTAAAAAGTTTCTGGCAATTTTGACAAAATTACGGCAAATTTGTAATTCACCACAATTATTTGATGAAAATTATACTGGGGAAGTTGCTAAAATTGAGTTGTTGAAAGGAAATTAATGCCTGATATTTTATCAAAATGGACATAGAATACTTATATTTTTCACAATTTTTTTAGGAACATTGGAAGAAATAAAGGAAGAATTGGAAAAAGAAAAAGTAGAATATTTTTTTACATTGATGGAAGTGTAAAGTCCAAAGAAAGAATGGAAATTTCTAAAAAATTCAATTCAGGCGAAGGGCAAGTTGTTTTAATTTCCCTGAAGGCTGGAGGAACAGGATTAAATCTAACTGGAGCAGATGTCGTAATCCACTATGATCCGTGGTGGAATTTTGCTGTGGAAAAATCAGGCAAGCGATAGAGCCCACAGAATTGGTCAGAAAAAGAGTGTTCAAGTTATGTATTTTATAACTGAAGGAACGATTGAGGAAAAAAAATAATAAAAAAATTCAGGAGAATAAGCGGGCTTTTGAGTGAAAATGTCTTAGGGAAAGATAACGGAAATAATAAGGATTCAAAAGAGATTTTTTTGAGATGGATGAGAAGGAATTGATGGAACTTTTTGAGTTTTGAGAAAATAATTTGTTTAATAAAATAAAAAAATAATTTCTTATAATGTTGACAATTCTGAGAAAAAGTGATATACTAGTTAAGTCATACTAGCCGGGGAGTTAGCGGTGCCCTGTATCTACAACCCGCTTTAGTAGAGGTGATGTCAAATTTGAGGGAAGTTTTAGTGTCAACGTCTTATTTCAAGAGTGTTGAGAAAATAGTCCCATATTGTAGAGAGTTAGCGAAACGTGTCAGGTCGGGAACGAAGCAGCACTAAGTTAATTTCTTTAGGTTTATGGGGTAGCTGTTTTTGAGCTTTTGACTTAAGAAACGGATGGTAGAACCTTTTCGAGAGTTTGACGTATGACTTTTTATTTTTTTTTAACTACAGACGGAGGTTTCAATGAAAGTAGTCGAGTGGGATAAAAAAGGGAATATTGGTAAAATTTTAATAGACATATTGGAGGCAGATCCAAAATTTTCTTTTAATAAGAAAAAGGAAGATATATTTTTTTTATGCAATAATGAAGATTTATACGGTTATGCAGTTCTTAGTTTAGGTAATATTGCGGAACTGAAAAAAATATTTATTTTTACCGAAATTGAGAAATAATGGATATGGGACGTTTTTTTGAAACATATGATTAATTGGCTTACAAATAGAAATTTTTGATTCACTAATCGTAACTAATCATAAAAAAATGAATAATTTTCTTGAAAAAAACAGCGGTTTATAAGAACACAAGACGGATATATCTTGAATAATTTAAGAGAAGGAAAAAAAGCAGGAAGAAAATATGCTTTTTTTATTTCAAAAATTTGCAATTTGTGTAAATATTATTTTTAGACTTTTATTAAAAAAATTGTACTGGAAAGATTTTTTTCAGTATGTCGCTGCTTTCAGACGGGTTAAATTCATTTTCAGATTTGATTACAAATATTTTTAGTTATTGTAGGATTAAAAAGTTGGAAGCAATCCTGAAGATAAAGAGCATCCTTTTGGGCATGGAAAGATAGAGTCAGTTTTTAGTGTGATAATTGGGACATTTATAATGATAACAGCTTTTGAGCTGATAAAGGATAATTTTTTTCAAAATTGACATCTCTTAGCAGTGAAAGTAATTTGAAGATTACAGTTATTCCAATAATTGTAACAATTTTAGCGATATTAATAAAAAAATATTTCAATTGTCTTTTTATGAAAAAAAGGGTAAAAAAATATAATAATTCATTAATAAATTCGTTGCTTACAGATTATAATTCAGATATTGTAATTTCTGTTTCTGTTTTAGCCGGACTGTTTTTTTATCAAGGATTCATCCTGTATTTGACACAATTGTAGGATTTATCGTGTCAATCTATATTATAAAAAGCGGTTATGAGCTAATAAAGGAAAAATTCATTAATATTGCTGGATTCACAAGATGATGAATTAATCGAAAAAAATACGTTCTGAAATATTGCAGTTTAAAGAAATTGAAAATGCACATGACTTTAGAATGACTACTTCTGGAAAAGATATTTATATATTTGCTGATGTGAGAATGGATAAAAATAAAACAATTGAAGAAGCGCATGATATTACAAATAAAAATTTCCAAAAAAAGTTAAACATAAATATAAAAAAATATAAAAAAAGGCTTTTTGATTCATATTGAACCTATGTATGAAGATGATTAAGTTTGTTGGAATAAAAAAACTGTACTTATCGTATTTTTAGACTTTTACAAATGACTATAATATAAAAAAATATAAAGGAGATATAGTAAAATGATAGAAAAAAATAAAACATGAGAAATATAAAATTTTAAAACGAAATATTATTGAAGATTCTGATTTTACAAAGGAAACGATGTTTATTCTTATTTGTGCAATGATTATTGCTTCGATAGGTTTAAATACAAATTCTGTTGCTGTAATTATTGGAGCTATGCTGATTTCACCATTAATGTCGCCAATTCAATCAATAGGATTGGGGCTGTCAAATGGAAATTTAAAAAGAGTCTATACGTCGCTTTTTAGGCTGGGAATTTATATTAATAAGTGTGATAAGTTCCACTTTTTATTTTTTAGTAAGCCCTATAAATGAAGCAACTCCGCAAATATTAGCTCGAACTTCTCCAACTTTATGGGATGTATTAATTGCAATTTTTGGTGGAATTGCAGGAGTAATTGGAAAAACGGAGGAAGATGGCGGAAATGTTGTTCCTGGAGTAGCAATTGCAACTGCATTAATGCCGCCTTTATGTGTAGTAGGATTTGGAATTGCTCATGGGAATCCCAAAATTTTTCTTGGAGCAGGATATTTATTTATAATAAATGTATTTTTTTATAATGATGGCAACATTAGTTGGTTTGATAATATATTCTGGAAATATTTTTTTGAAGCAGGACATAAAATTTCAATAAAAAAAAGCAAATAATATTTTTATAGGAAGTTTAATTTTAATTGTTCCAAGTATATATACAGCGGCAACTTTGGTTCAGGATATAGCAACTGAAAATTCATTAAAAAAATTTATTTCAAAGGAATTAAATAATCATTATGTTTTTTTGATAATTCTATTAATAAAAAAAAGATAAAACTGTTACTTTAAAAAAATTGTAGGAGAGGCTTTTTAAAAAAACAGGATATTGAAAAATTAGAAAAAAACTGGAAAAAAATATAAATTGAAAAACTACAAATTAAAAAAATACAGCAGTTATCAAATGAAAAAAATATTTGACAGCACAGGACTTATCAAAATATTTAAATGAAGAAAAAAACAAAAGAAAAATACAGAAAGCGTTGCATTACCAAGTAAAAAAATGAAGATCAGGCAATTTTTGGAAAGTGATTTTAAAAACTGTTGAAAAACGTTTTTGTATAAAAAAATTTTTTTCAAATAGCATTAGTGGAGTTAAAATTGGGAAACTGATAGATACAAATAATAATGAAAACTTTGTTGTTTTTAGTTATTGGAAATGAAACAATGACAGATGAAATTTCTGAAAAAAATAAAAAAATCTTGAGTTTAATACTGAGAAAAAAATATGAAATTATTATTGAAAAAAATAAGCAAGAGAAAGTTAATGCAATATCTAAAGAAAATCAAAAAAATAAATTTTTTTGAAAAAAAGTAAAATAATAGAAATTCAATAAAAAGTTAGAAAAAAATAATAAAAAAATCTTGTGAATAAATGGAAAAAAATAGATTAAAGCCTTGACAAATAAACTTTTAGATTTATTATAATAGTTTGTATAATGTAAAAAAATTATAAGTTTTATAATTCTTTTTACAATGTTAGATTGAAGTATTAATAATATAAAATTTGAAAGGAGTCGATAAATAATGGCAGTACCTAAGAAAAGAACTTCTAAAGCAAAAAAAGAAATATGAGAAGATCACATGATTCAATTAAAAGCTCCAAACATCATCGTAGAAGCTGATGGATCAATTAGAAGACCACACAGATTAAACTTAGAAACAGGAGTTTACAGAGGTAGACAAGTAATAGCTAATGAAGTCTACGGAAGTTGAATAGTTTTTTTCAAAAGCAGGATTTATGTCTTGCTTTTTTTGATTTTTTTAATTTGATAATTTTTGTCGTTTTGCAGTTGTATTTTTTTAAGTTTTTTTGTGATAGACTTTAGTAGAATAATTTTAAATTTGAAAAAAATATAAATGAGAAAAAAATAAAAAAATAAATCTGAGGTGAGATATGAAAGTTGGGATTTTAGGAACAGGATCTTATGTGCCTGAAAAGATAATGACAAATGATGATTTGGCAAGGATTGTGGATACAAATGATGAATGGATAACAGTTAGAACTGGTATCAAGGAAAAGAAGAATTGCAGATGAAAATGAAGCTACATCTGATCTGGCATTTAGAGTCTGCTGAAAAAGGCAATTGAAGATGCGGGAATAGATAAAAAAATGAGATTGACTTAGTTATTGTTGCAACAATGACTCCAGATTATGGGACACCATCAACTGCGGCATTAGTTCAGGATAAATTGGGAATAAATGCGGCGGCATTTGATTTAGGTGCAGCTTGTACAGGATTTGTTTATGCCTATTCAGCTGGACATAGCTTTATTGCGGCTGGACTTTATAAAAAAGTGCTTGTTATTGGGGCAGAAACAATGTCAAGAGTAGTTGACTGGACAGACAGGGGAACTTGCATCCTATTTGGAGATGGTGCAGGAGCTGTTGTGCTTGGAGAAGTGGAAAATGGAGGATATTTGGCAAGCCATCTTGTGGCTGACGGTTCTGGAGCAAGTGAACTTTTAGTGCCTGCTGGTGGAACTAAAGAGCCTGTATCAAAGGAAAAAATTGAAAGCAAGGATATTTACTTGAAAATGAATGGAAGAGAGATATTTAAATTTGCAGTAAGAGTATTTCCAGAAACAGTTGAAAATGTGCTGGAACAGGCTAAAATTACTGCAGATGATGTTGATTTATTTATTCCGCATCAAGCAAATATTAGAATTATTGAGTCGATTGCAAAACGATTTAAGCAGCCGCTAGATAAGTTTTTTGTAAATTTGAATAAATATGGAAATACTTCGGCGGGATCAATTCCGATAGCTCTTGATGAGGCGATAAAGGAAGGAAAACTTAAAAAAGGAGATAAGTTTGTTGCTACTGGATTTGGTGGAGGACTGACTTATGGTTCGATTATGGTTGAAATTTCAAAATAATAATTTATAAATATATGATTAAAAAAATTGTTAAAACTTGTAATTTTAAAAAAATTTCAGAGTATAATGTAATAGAGAATATTTAAAAACTAGATTTATTAGGTTTACTTTATAAATTTAGAAATATAATAAAATATTATAAGTTAAAAAAATTTTAAATTTTTATAAAAATAAAAGTAATAAAATTGAGTAATTTATTATTCTGAAATTATAAATGGTAACAAATAGAAATTTCTGAATGTAAAAATAAAAAATTTTTTTAAATATAGGAGGAAAAGTTATGAATTCAAAAAAATATTTTGGGGATTAGTAATTGTAGTTTTAAGTTTATTTAAGTTTATACCCGAAGATATTATGAAGTACATTGTAAATTATCAGGTAGTAATGATTCTTGTGGGGGCTTATTTCTTGGTTAAAAAAAGAAAAAACATGGATGGATTTTTTTCTTTGTGTAGGTGTATATTTGTACATCACTAACTATGTATGGGAAAAATTTGCCGCTATTTATGGTTCCATTGATTTTTAGGATTAGTTGTTATTGGATTTGGTGTAAAAGAACTTGTTGACAAGAATCAGCTGACTAAGTTCAGTAATAAAAAAATGCTAAAGAATCAAAGGAAGAAGTAGTTGAAGCAGAAGAAGAAAAAAATAGTTTTTTTCAATTAAAAAAATTTTGAGTATTAAAAACTAGAAAAATTAAGAGGAGAGTCTATATGGCAAAAAAATTGCTTTTTGTATTTCCAGGACAAGGGACACAGTATGCTGGAATGGGTAAAAAGTTATATGATGAAGTAAATGATGAAGATAAAAAAAATAATTGATAAGATTTTTGAAAATAATGAAGATGTGAAAAAGGTTATTTTTTGAAGGGACAGATGAAGAAATAAAAAAATACAAAATATGCACAGCCTGCAATTGCGCTATTTTTCAGTTGTCTTAACGAAATTATTAAAGGAAAAGGGAATAAATGCAGATTTTGTAGCTGGACACAGTTTAGGAGAATACAGTTCATTATATGCTGCTGGAGTTTTGAATGAAATTGATACATTAAAATTAATTTCAAAAAGAGGGGAAATCATGAGCAATGCTAATATTAGTGGTGGAATGGCTGCAATATTGGGACTTAGTGCAACAGATGTTGAAAATATCTGTAATGAAATTGATGGAACTGTGGAAGCAGTAAATTATAACGAACCAAAGCAGACTGTTATCGCTGGAGAAAAAGAAGTAATTGAAAAAAATCTCGACTTATTTAAGGAAAAAGGTGCAAGAAGAGCATTGCCACTAGCGGTTTCAGGGCCTTTCCATTCATCATTAATGAAACCTGTTGCCGAAATTTTGAAAAAGGAATTTGAAAATTATACTTGGAACGATCCAACAACTCCAATTATTGCAAATACTACAGCAAATATTTTAACTTCAGCTGAAGATATTAAGAACGAATTATACAACCAAACATTTGGTCCAGTAAAATGGGTTGACACAATAAATAAACTGGCTGAAAATGGAGTTACAAAAGATTTATGAAATTGGACCTGGAAAAGTATTGGCAGGATTGATTAAGAAAATTAATAAGGAAATTGAAGTTATTAATATTGAAAATGTTGAAAATTTATCAAATTTAGTTGACTAATAAATACTTTTTCTTTTTAGAAAAACTTTGTTTTGTAAATATAAAAATGAAAAATCTTAAAAAAATACAAAAAGTATGAAAAAGACTGGCTTAGAAGTGAGTTTCTGAGTTCAGTCTTTTTTTATTTATAAGGAAATTAAGTTCATATTTTTTTATAAAAAAACTAGAATTTATAAAAAGATTTATTTAAAAAAAATATTTTAATTTTAATATTGACTTTTATTAAAAAAATATAGTATAAATTTATTAAATAAAAAAATTAATTAAAAAGGAGATTAATTATGAGTGAAGTTATAAAAAAAGGAAAAAAAGTAAAATTGAAAAAGATGAAAAGAAGGGAGGCAAGTAGAAAAATTAAAGGAAAGAGAAAAAGGGTTTACACTTGTGGAAGTGATTTTAGTAGTAGCGATCATCACGATAATATCGGCGATTGCAGTGCCACAGGTTGGGAAGTATTTGAATAAAGCTAATAGAAGTAAGGTGATCGGGGCAGTTGCAGAGCTAATAATACGACAACTTCTTGGAGTATTGATCATGGAGGAGATTCACCTAAAAAAACTTGCAGGATATTTTTGATAGAGCATGGAAATCTAAATAAACTTGGGATTGGGCTGGATAGCAATGGAAAAATTTAAAATTGGAAATATTGAAGGAAATGTAGTTTATCAGGATGGAGAGGTTTTTGCTAAGGTTGCTGCGGGAAGTAAGGCATTTGCGGGGGAAGAAATTAGGAAGTGATGAATTGGGAAATAGTAAATAACATAATTGAAGTTGTAAAATATTGTATTTTTTTCAGAATAATTTGGGTTGATGTAAAAAAAGAATAATTCCTGAAGAAAGTGCCGTTATTTTTAATTATTTTTAGGACTAATAACAGCAGTTCAAAATGACAATTTGGAAAAAGTATTATTTGGGAATTTGTGCCTATTCAATGCCGATGATTGTACTTTTATATTTTAGAGGATTATTTTGGAAAAAAATGTTAATCGGCTTTTGGAGATGTAAAGTTGATGATGGGGATTGGAGGGCTTCTGGGATATTTTTGAAATAGAAAAAAAGTGTTAAATTTTTATATGATTTTTGTATATTTTTTTCAGGGATTATTGCTTTTTTTATTTTTTTATTTTCTAAAAAAATGGAAAAAAAGTATGAGTATATTCCATTTGCACCGTTTATTGTCATAAGTTATGTTATTTTTAGAATTTTTTTAATAAGTAAAAAGCTGGTGAAAAATATGAAGAAAAAAATAGGGAGAAACGTTAATTGAGAGTCTTATTTCAATGTTTTTTTGTTACAGTTGCAATTATTCCAGTTTCAAATTTATTTTTTTGAAAAACGTTTCAGACAGATGTGAAAGTGGATGATTTGAATAAAAAAATGTAAGCATAGAAAATATGATTGAAATAATAAAGGGGAAAAAAATATGAGGAAATATTGAATTTTAGCGGAAAATATGAGATTTCAAAAAGTAGATGATTTTTTTATAATAGATTTGCAGTTGAAAAAAAGTATCAGATTTTAAAAAAATTTTTGAACAAAAGGAAGGATAAAAAAAGGGAAAAAAATTCAAGAGGATAAGATAAATGTGGAAATAAAGAGGACAGATGGGTATTTTTGTAAATGAAACTGGGGAAAGAGAATATTTTTTTGAAATAAATGTTGATAAAATAAAGGATTATTACTTTCCTGATTTTTGATAAAAAAATAGTCAATTATAAAATATAAGGGGGATAATGATTGAAAAAAATAAAAAAATAAAAATGGGTATTTGCTAGTGGAAATATTAATAAGCATGTTTATATTTTCTGTGCTTGTATTTGTGATTTCTGTATTTCTGAAGCGGATGGTTATTATGGAAAAAGGCTAAGAAGGACAGCCAGAAAATGTATGAGAAAAATGTATTTTCTCGATGGATAAAATTGTTTTGGATATAAGAAATAGAGATATTCAGAAGTTTTTCTTATGAAGGAGAAAAATAATAATATTTTTTTGTCAGGAAAAATTTCATAATTTTTTTAAATTGAATGAAATTTTTTTATAAGATTGAATATGATAAAGGAAAACTTTTTGTTTCAGATGCTGAAAATAATGGAAAATTTGGAAGTAAGGTGGAAGTAGGGAAATTTGATGAAGCAAAGTTTGAAAAGGTGGGAAAATTGCTGATTATTCGATTAAAGGAAAATAATAAAGAAGATGTCAGAGTTGTAAAAAAATTTAGTATAAATTGAGGTTTTGGATAATGAAAAATAGATATTTTAACGGGATAAGAAATAAAAATTGGACAGGGGAAAATTAAACTTAAATAAAAAAAGAAACAAAGGGGCAAGTTTAGTTTATGTTTTGGTAATTTTATCAATAATTTCAGCATTTTCAATTAATTTTGTCTATTATGTGCAGCAGAAGAAGGATATGGTATTTTTTGAAAAGCCGTAAGGAAAGCAAGGTAGAGAAAAAGTTTTTAGTTCAGAAGGAAAAATCAGAATGTGGAAAGAATTTTTGGAAAGTGGGATTAGCTTTTGATGGAAATTTAATTTTGCTGGAGAAGAAGGAGCGGTATTTTGACAGTGTTTTGAAAAAAAGATGGACAAAAATATTGAATTGGAAAAACTTGATATTTTTTTGGGAAAAAGATATTGAAAGTATTGGAAATTACAGGATTAAGTCTATAAGTGATGAAAGTGATAATGAATATTCGCTGCCGCTTGAGGAAAAATAAGGTTTATAGTGATTTGAAAGTTATTTTTTTGGAAGGAAAAATTTTAGGAGAAGAGCTTTTTATTTTGTGAAAAAGTTGGGTTTAAGAGAGTGAGCCCGCTGGAAGTGGAGATGAGAGTTCTGGAATCAGAATTTTTTTATAAATGATTAAATTAGTAAAGGGGGAGTGATGGAAGAAAAAAATAAAAATATATATAAGAAATAAAAATAAAATTTATATATTTTTTTAATGATGAAATATATTTTTTTGAAAATCAGGAATTGGAAATGGCTTTTGGAGTCGTTTTTTTGAGGAAAATAACGTTGAAAAAAAACGTAAAACTGTCTATAATTTTGCATTATTCGTATTTTTTTGTTTGATAATTTTTGATGGAAATGTGGAAGAAACTGGTAAAAAGGGAAAATTATATTGAAGATTCAGGGAAAAAAACTGTAAAAATTAGAAAAGTATTTCGGAAATTTTAAAGAAAAAAATTAATTTTGTAAAAAGGAAAAATGGTTATAAATCATTTGGAAAATCAGTTTTTAGATATTTATTTGGATAAAAAGGGAAATTGTTAGGATAAAAAAACTGCTTGAAAAAGTATTCGGCAGTAATTTCAGAATTGAAAGTGGATTTTGAGGCTGTTTATAATTATTATAAGGATGGAAATTTTTGAAGTAAGTCAGAATAATGATTTTGAGAATGAAAAAGTTTCTTTTTGAAAATGAAGAAAAATTTTTCAGGATGTGTCTAGAAATGATGAAGAAACTCAAAAAAATGGAAATTTTTTTGGAAATGAAGATGCTGATGAAACTCAAGAAATAGAAATTATTGAAAATACGGATGGCAATAGAAATTTTGGCGAGATAGAGGAAATTGATGTAAATGAGGAATCTTTAGAAAATGAAAAATAGTAAAATTGAAATTTTTGCAGACTGGGAGAAGAAAAATAGTCTTAGGATTTTTGATTAAGGATGGGAAAATTATTGAGATTGAAAAAATTGAATTGAAAATTGAAGATGTGGATGATGTTGAAAATTTTGATTTTGGAGATATGGCAGTTGTTGGGGATGGAGAAAACGATGTGAAGGTTATATTTGCAGGGTCAGAACTTTCAGATAGCCTTGATTTTGTGAAGAAAAACGGCTATTTTTTTGATGGGGAAAGTGTGAAAAATATAAAAAAATTTTTAGATGTTGTTATTGCTGGAATTCTTATATTTGCATATTTCTTGATTTATGATTCGATTCCGCTTCAGAAAAAAACTGTGGAAAATGAAGTTATCCAGAAGGAGATAAAGTCGCTGGAGAAGGATTACTTGAAAAGAAAGGCTGAGGAAATTCCTGATTATTCAAAGGAACTTGCGACTCTTCGTGAGATTGATGGCGGGATAAAAAGGCGGGAGTATTATTCAGTAATAAAATTTTTTTAGTTGAAAAATAGCAAAAATGGGATTGATTATACGAAAATTAATTATGAAAAAGGCAAAATGGATTGTGCAGGGAGAAATGGAAAAATTTTAACAATTTTGAGAGACTTGAGAATAATATTTTAAGAAGGTATCCAAATTCTGAATTGGGATATTTGAAGGATAATGACACGGCAACGGTTTTTTTGAATATGTGATTGAGCCATTTCAAAATTAAAAAAATAATAGGAAGAGAAAAATGATAAAATTAAATTTTAAGATGATAATATTTGTAGTTGGAATTGTTTTTTTATGCTGGTAAGTATTAATAAAAAAAGTATGGGAAAGTATAAGGAAATTTTTGAATAATAGAAAAAAATTTTTAATTGAAAATAAAAAGGAATCTGGAAAAGTAAAATTGTGAATGTGGTGGAAAGCAAAAAAATGCCGAAAGAAGTAAAATTATGGGAGAATATAACGAGATAATGGCAATTACAGAGAAATTATCGTTTTTTTATCCATAAAAAAATGAATCGGAATTTAAGAAGATGATTTATGTTTTTTTCACATGATAGCGGATTGAAAATGAAGGAAATTTCAAAGTCTGAGAATGTATGGGAAAGAAATGGGTATAGGCTTAAATATATTCATTTTACAGTATATGGAAGTTTGAATGATTTTTGGGAAATTTGTTTATTTTTGTGAATAAAAAGCAGAAAAATATATTGATACATCTAAAATGTTTATGGAACTTACTAGTGATGGGTTCAAAAATCTCGCTGGGATTTATAGAGAAAGTTGAAGATAGAAGTAAAATTAGTATTTAATGGCAATCTTTTTGCAAAAAAATGTAGAAGTTGAATTAATGAAAAAGGAACGATTTATTGTTAAAAAAATTATAAAGAATAAAAGGGATCAAAAATTGAAAAAAAGGGGGATTGCAATTTTGATGGAAAAAGAAGAAATTTAAGTTTATGACCGCTTTAATTCTGTTTTTTTATTTTTTTCAGGAAATAATATTTTTTGGGGCAAAAGTGGCTGACTATGTTAATAAAAAGCGATGTGGAAAAATGCTAAAAAAATATTTATTTATGAAGTTCCAAAAGAAAGTGCAGACTGATAATAAAAAAAGACAAATGATGGGAATAAAGCCAAAAAAATAATAGTAAGCAAGGTAGTAAAAATAGTCAGGATGGGCATAAAAAAATAATAATTCTGTTAATAAAAAGGAAGAAGATAAAAAAATAAAGGGAATAGTCAGAATCAAAGCCAAAAATCAGGTACAGCAGACTGTAAAGGAAATAAAAAAAGAAAAACTGGGGAAGTTGATTTAGAATATAGAAACGGGAAAGATATTACTGAGGCGCTTAATGGATTCTTTGGATTTGAAGTGATTGGAATTGACAATAAGGTTATTTTTTTAGTGGGGATGAGAATAAAATTGAGGAGATGAAAAAGATTATAAAGTCGCTAGATAAGGAAAAAGGAGCAGGTTATAATAAAAGGGACTATAATTGATACAAGTTCTAATTTATTTGAAAGGCTTGGAATTGATTGGAGCATAAATAGTGATAATGCGGGTGCGAATAAAGATAATTTGGTGGCAAAATTTTTGAATGGAGAGGTTTCGATTGCATCAATTTTTTTCTAAAGGCAGGGAAATTTTTTAGGAATAGATTTTAATTTACTGAAGGAAAATGGGGATATAAGGATTGAGGCTATGCCAACACTTATGATTATGGAAAACGAAGAGGGAGAATTGAAGGTTACAGAAGAAGTCCTTGTTGGAGAAAAGAAAACTATGAAGAATGATACTGAATATGTAGAGCCGATTTTTTTCTGAAGCAGGGATTGTTTTTTTAAAATAAATCCTGAAATTAGGAGAATTAATGGAGTGAAGAAAATTTTTGCTTAAAAATTGATACGGAAATAAGCAATTTTAAATTGACTTCGAGTTATAATGCTTCTTCTGGCGCTAAGCAGAAAAAAATCAGACTAAGACAACGATTACACTGAATAATGGCGGTTCAACTTTTATTGGAGGATTAAAAGCAGGATGTAAGCAAGGAAACGATAAGAAGAGTTCCAGTTTTGTCAAAAAAATTCCTATAATTGGTCCATTGTTTAAATATCGAAGAAATAATAGGGAAGTAAGGGATATTTATATTGAAATTGAAGCAATTATACAGGATAAAACTTAATGGATAAAATAATTTTTTTAGATTTTTTTAATCCCTATAAAAAAATTTACAAATTATACTGGAAATTTCAAAAAAATGTAGTATAATATTAAGTAAAGGTCAGAATTAAAAAAATAATTTTTAAAATAAAAAAATTTTAGTTAGAGAAAGGAAAAAGATGATTTCAATTCAAAGGATTGAAGAGATAATAAAAAAGTTTAGCAGTGTTAAAATAGCTGTTATTGGCGATATGATGCTAGATGAGTATTTGATTGGAAAAGTAAATAGAATTTCACCAGAAGCGCCTGTTCCGATTGTAAATATAGAAAGAGGAAAGATTTGTATTAGGAGGAGCTTCGAATGTGGCAAATAATTTAACTTCGCTTGAAGGGAAAGTTTTTGTTTATGGAGTTATTGGAAATGATGCGAACGGAGAAAAGTTTGTTAAGGAGCTTGAGAATAAAGATGTAAATTCTGATGGAATTGTGAAGGATGGAACACGTCCAACAATCATTAAAAAGTAGAGTTTTATCTCAAGGACAGCAGTTGCTTAGATTAGATTGGGAAAAAGATACTGATATTTCAGAAGAAATTCAAAAATCAGCTTTTTGGAAAAATTTTTGAAAAAAATATCGAAAAATATTGATGCGGTATTGCTTTCAGATTATAATAAAGGATTGCTTACGAAGCATTTATCTAAAAAAAAGTAATTGAAATAGCTAAAAAAACATAATAAAAAGAGTAATGGTTGATCCAAAAACCGCAAAAATTTTTAAAAAAATTATGTTGGAGCAACTTCAATGACTCCAAATAGAAAAGAAATTTTAGATTATTTTGGAATGAAAAAGTTTACAAGTGAAGAGCAGATTGCTGAAAAAATGGCACAGTTAAAAGATGAACTTAAATTAGACAGCGTTGTGCTTACTCGAAGTGAAGAGGGAGTTTCGTTATTTAAGACTAAACATAAGAGAATACCAACTGTGGCACGGGAAGTTTATGATGTAACAGGAGCTGGAGATACCTTTATATCAACGTTCTTACTTTCAATATGTGCTGGAGCGGATTTATATGAGGCTGGGGTAATTGCAAAATATGGCATCTGGAATTGTAGTGGCAAAAAAATAGGAACAGCTACTGCAACACAAGATGAAATATTGAATTTTTACAAGGATAATGACAATATTTTTGAAAAAAATATAAAAATTGTTTATTATTATTAAAATAAAAAAATACAAAATAGATAAAAAAAATATAAAAAAAGAGAAAAAGGAAGTGAAATTATGGCAGTTATTGCAGCAGTTGAAGCTTTGGAGGAACAAAAATTTATATGTGGATTGGGGACTGAAGATGGGAAAAATTATTGACAGAGTAAGTATTCCAACTACAACACCTGAAGAAACTATGGCTCAAGTCATTGAATATTTTTAAAGATAAGGAATTTGATGTAATGGGAGTTGGAAGTTTTTGGACCGATTGATCCTGTAAAAGGTTCTAAAACTTATGGGTATATTACAAAAACTCCAAAAACCTTACTGGAGTGATTATAATTTGATCGGAGAATTGAAAAAAATATTATGATGTTCCGATGGAATTTGATACAGATGTAAATGGTGCGGCTCTTGCAGAAAAGCTGGTGGGGTGCTGGAGAAAATCTTAAAAAAATGTTATGTACATTACAGTAGGAACTGGAATTGGAGCTGGAGCAGTTGTTGATGGGAAAAATGCTTCAAGGATTGACTCATCCTGAAATGGGACATATTTTTTTGAAAAAGACATAAGGATGATAAATTTGAAGGAAGATGTCCTTTCCATAAAGATTGTATGGAAGGAATGGCAGCAGGTCCTGCGATAGAAGACAGATGGGGTAAAAAAAGGATTTGATCTTGCTGATAGAGATGAAGTTTGGGATATGGAGGCATATTATTTGGCTCAGGCTGTGGTAAACTATATTCTGATTTTTATCACCACAAAAAGGTAATTATGGGTGGAGGAGTTATGAAACAAAAACAATCTGTTCCCATTAATTAGAAAATATGTGTCAGAATTTTTTTAAACGGCTATGTTCAAAAAGAAGAAATTTTTGGAAAAAAATTGATGATTTTTATTGTTTATCCAGGGCTTGGAGATGAAGCGGGATTCGTTGGTTCGATTGCATTAGGAAAAAGTTGCATTGGAAAAACAGCAAAAAAATAATAATTGAATTATAATTAATCAGAGGGGGATTAATTAAAATGAAGAATATTATAAAGAATAAGGAAAGCAAAATAAGTGAAAAAGACCTGCTGTCCTTTACTAAAAGTGTGTATTATCTGTTGAATGGCAAGATTTCACTAATTGATACACTTGGGATTGTCGCACAGAATTATGATGGAGATTTGAAAAGCAGGATAATTCGTACAAAACAGCAAATTGAAAAAGGGAGTTTCGCTTCACAAGGCTTTTTTTCTAAGATTACTGCAAATAGGGAATTTATGGAAATGGTTAAAATTGGGGAAGAAACGGGAAACTTGGAAATAGTTTTTTTAAGAATTTGTATGAAAAGTATGAATTTAATCAGAAAATAAAAAAGGATATAAAAAGTTTGAGCATTTATCCAGTAACAGTTATAATTACAGCATTGGTTATTGTATTTATACTGTTAAAATTTGTTGTACCTAAATTTGTCTTGATTTATTCGGATATTGGGCAGGAATTGCCGAAAGTTACACAAATTGTTATAAATTTCAGTAAAATAGACTGATAAATATGGGATTATTTTTTTGATTGCCATAGTTTTTTTATTTTTTTAGTTTTTAAAAAAATGGAAAAAAACAAAATGAGAAAAATTTTTTGAGAAAAAAATTTTAGGAATAAAAAAATTATTGGAAAAAAATGTATAAAAAAATATTTGTATATTAAATTTTACAAGAAATATGTATTCACTTACAGATGCCAATGTTCCATTAATTCAATCTTTAAAAAAATGTGTACAAATTCTAAAAAGTTATGTTTTAAATGAGGAATTGAAAAAAATTATTTTGAAGATAGAAAAGGGTGAAAGTATTCAAAAAGTCGTTTAAAAAAATACAACTTTTTTTGATAATGAATATGTAAGTTTTTCTGACAATTGAGAGAAAACTGGAGAAATGAAAATATCATTTTTTTAATCTGAATGAAATTTATTACGAAAAAAAGTTAGTGAAAAAGATAAAATGGCTTTTTGAAAATGTTTGAACCATTTTCGATTATTTTTTTATTGAGTGATTATTGGAATGATTGTATTTTTCAGTTATGCTGCCTATTTTTTTAAAAATGGGAGAAATGCTGTAAATATTAAAATTGAAAAAAATTTAATTTTTGAAATTTTAAAAATAGTAGTGATAATAAAAAAATAAAAAAACGACTAAAAATTAAAAAGAAAAAAAGGATAATTTATGATAAAAAAATTTTGTAGAATCATCAAAAGTATGCACAAAATTTGTTTAAAATTCAAAATGAAATTATACAAAATGTGAAGGATGAAAGTCTGGCGGAAAATGTGCCGATTATTACAGATGAAGTGCTGAATTATATGATTTTTACGGCTAAAAAAATATGAAGGCTGGGAATATTTTTGGAAATTGGAACGGCAACAGGATATTCTGGGCTATTTTTTTGGCACGGGTTGCTAATGAAAAATGGCGGTTTTTTTGACAACGATGGAAATTGATGAAAAAAACGTTATGGAAAAAGCTGTGGAAAAATTTTAAGAAATTGGGATTGTTTGAGAAGAATAGAATGATTTTTGGGTGATGCTTTGGAGGAAATTCCAAGGCTTGATAAGGGTATAAAATATGATTTTTATTTTTTTATTGATGCATCGAAGGGGCAATATTTGAAGTTTTTTTGAGATGAGTTATGAACTTCTCAATGAAAATGGAATTATTTTTTTATTGATAATCTGATGTTTCGTGGACTTGTAGCAGTAAAAAAAGAAGAAATTCCAAAAAAGGTATAAAACTATTGTAAAAAGGTTAAAAAGAATTTATAGAAAAGTTAAATGAAGAATATAATTTTGTGCTGCTGCCGTTTGGAGATGGAGTTGGGATAGTAAAAAAATAAGTTTTGCTTGACCTGTTTGGCAACTGTAAATATGATTAGATTTATTGCTTGAAAAAAATAAGATTACTTGTAAAAAAATGAAAAATATTAAGTTGCTGAATATATTTTATTTGATGTTAAAACAACTGAAACATAGAATTTTATGAAGAGGCAGGAAAGAGAAGTGAGAGAAGATGAAATTTCTTTTGTATAATATTCGATATGGAACTGGAAAAGTATTTGAATCAGCCATTTAAGCATATACAGGGGATATTTGGGACATTCTGTAAAAGCATATTTATCGGATTGGGAAATTTATTAATAGGTATAAGCCTGATCTTGTGGGGCTTGTGGAAGTAGATCTTGGATCATTTCGGATGTATAGCAGAAATCAGGCTACACTTCTTGGGAGAATTACGAGAAATAATAATGTTTATCAGTATAAATATGAGGAAGATTCACAGTATATGAAATTTCCAATGGTTAGAAAAACAGGAAATGCCTTGCTTTCCAAAAAAATCCAATTTTAAGGGAGGAATTTCATTATTTGGATATTGGAATGAAAAAAATTGATTATTGAAGTGGAAACAGAGGATGTGATTGTGTTTCTTGTACATTTGGCACTAGGTGGAAAAAAACACGGCAAAAAGCAGATTGTACAGCTTTTATGATCTTGTAAAAAAATTGCAAAAAGCCAGTTATTGTAGCTGGTGATTTTAATGTCTTTTTGGGGTGAGGAGGAAATTGAGATGTTTTTTACAGGCTTCTGACTTGAAAAAAATATAAATACAAGAAAGGATCCAACTTTTTCCGAGCTGGAATCCGAAGCGGGAGCTTGATTTTTATACTTTGCTCAAAGGAAATAAAAGTTAATAGTTATGAAGTGATACAAACTCAACTTTCAGATCATCTGCCGATATTAATTGACTTTGATATTGTTCATAATCATTCATAAAAATCAAATCATTAATTTTATTAATGAAACTATAAAAAAAACTTATATATTTAACATATTGATTTTTTTATAATTTTTTTGCTATAATAAATTTATCAAAAGATAAATAAAAAAATAATCAGGAGGAAGTATTATGAAAATGATAAGAAGGATAAGGGATAATAGAATAGTTGTACAATTTAATTATAAGCCCTTGTCTTAGGGTATATAATCATTTTTATAATGGATTTCTGTTTTAATAAAAAAATAATTTTTGCCAATGACTTTTTGGGTTGTTGGCTCTTTGTTTTTGTATACAAAATATAATTTATTTAGAGCCTTTTAGGAAGGCTCTTTTATTTTTTTAAAAGATATTTTAAGGAGATGATTTTTATATGATAAAAAGCTGGTATTATTGGAGCAACAGGATATGCTGGACAGCAGTTGGTTTGGATATTAAATAATCATAAGGAAGTGGAACTTGAATTTATTTCATCACATTCAAATACTGGGGAAGATATGGGAAATGTGTATGCAAATTATAAAAAAAATATTTTTAAGAAAGAATTAATTTCTTTGGAAGAAGCTGAAGAAAATTTTAAAAAAATATTGATGCATTATTTTTGGCATTGCCACATGGATTATCTGAAAAAATAACAAAAAAGGCACTTGAAAATGATGTGAAAGTCTTTGATTTGGGAGCGGATTTTAGATTAGATGATTCAGAAATTTATGAAAAAAATGGTACAAAGTGAAACATAATTATCCAGAAATCAATAAAAAAATGCAGTTTACGGGACTTCCAGAAATTCACAAAGAAGAAATTAAAAAAATACGAAAGTTGTGGCTTCACCTGGATGTTATCCCACTTCTGCTATTTTAGGCGTGGCACCATTATTAAAAAATGGGCTTGTTGATACGAAAAAAATTATTGTTGATTCGAAGTCAGGGAGTTTCAGGGAGCTGGAAGAAGTGCTAAATTGGATTTAATTTATGCTGAAGTTAATGAGAAATTTTAAGGCTTATAATATTTTTGAAACATAGACACACACCTGAAATAAAAGCAAGAGATGGATAAATTATCGAATGGGGATATTAATTTAGTATTTACTCCGCATTTGTTGCCGATAAATAGAGGGATTCTTTCGACAATTTATTTGGATGTGAAAGGATGAGTTTAAGGAAAGTTTGACGGAAGAAAAAAATTTATGAAATTTATAATGAATTTTATAAAAAAATGAGTATTTTTGTGAGAGTTACTGAAAAATTTGCCAGAGATAAAAAAATGTGAAAAAAATAGTAATATTTGTGAGATTGGGGTTCGATATGACAAGGAATATGGGAACATTGTTGTCGTGTCGGCGATTGATAATTTGATAAAAGGTGCTGGTGGACAGGCGGTTCAGAGTATGAACATTTTATTTGGATTTGATGAAAATGAAGGATTGGAATTTTTTTGTCGATGTATTTATAAAAAAATATTTTTGTTAATAAGTAAATTTTTACAGATAAAAAAAGAAAGGAGCGTGTGATTTATAATTTTTATAAAATAATTAAAAATTATTTATCATACAAAAGTTATATGAAAATAATAGAAAATGGAACAATTACTGATGTTAAAGGAATTAAAGCGACTGGAATATCAGCAAAAATTGAAAAAAAGTGGAAAAAAAGATATGGCTTTGATTTATAGTGAGGAAAAGGCGGTTTCAGCTGCTGTTTTTACAAAAAATTTGGCAAAAGGCTGCACCAATTATTTTGGATATTGAGCATGTAAAAAATAAGAATACACAAGCGATTGTGATAAATAGTGGAAATGCAAATTCTTGCACAGGAGATACTGGACTTGCAAATGCGAAAAAAATGACCGAGATGGTTGCAAATAAATTAGGATTGAGTGCTGAGGAAGTTTTAGTTCAGTCCACTGGAATTATCGGGGTTCAGCTTGATATGGAAAAAATTGAGAATGGGATTGAAAAAGTTGTGGAAAATTTGTCGGAAGATGGCGGAATTGATGCGGCTACTGCGATTATGACTACTGACACCTTTGTTAAGCAAATTTGCTTGGAAATTGAAATTGCTGGGAAAAAGGCGAAAGTGGCTGGAATGTGTAAAGGTTCTGGAATGATTCATCCAAATATGGCGACAATGCTTTCATTTACTGTAACTGATGTGAATATTGAAAAATCTCTGTTGCAAAAAATGTTTTCTGAAATTGCTGACAACACTTTCAATATGATTTCAGTTGACGGAGATACAAGCACAAATGATATGGCTTGTGTTTTGGCGAACGGACTTGCAGGAAATGAAAAAATTGTTGATGAAAATTCAGCTGGATATGATGAGTTTAAAAAGGCGTTATATAAAGTGAATGAAGAATTGGCTAAATTAATTGCGAAAGATGGAGAAGGTGCAACAAAATTGATTCAAGTTACAACAAATGGAGCAAAAACGCTGGAAGATGCGAAAAAAGTTTCAAAATCAGTTATCACTTCAAGTCTTTTTAAAGCGGCAGTTTTTGGTGGCGATCCAAATTGGGGAAGAATTTTGTGTGCGGTTGGATATTCAGAAGCTGATTTGATGATTGATAAAGTTAATATCTTTTCTAAAAAGCTGGAAATGATATGGTTCAAGTTGCAAAAAATGGGATGGCACAGGATTTTGATGTTCCAAAAAGCTGAGAAAAATTTTAAAGGCTGAAACCGTTGAAATAATTATTGAATTAAATGATGGAGAGTTTGAAGCGACTGCTTGGGGATGTGACTTGAGTTATGATTATGTGAAAAATTAATGCGGAGTATCATACTTAATAATTTTTTAAAATAAATTTATGATTTTAAGAATTTTTTTGTTAGTAAATTTTTCAAGATAAATTTTTTAAAAGAATTATTTATAAAATTAAATTTTTTTAAAAAAACTAAAAAAATAAGAAAAAAATTTTAATAATAAAGAAAGGGAAAATATGATTTCAAATTTAGATAAAGCGAAAATTTTAGTAAAGGCGTTGCCGTTTATAAAAAAATATCATAATAAAACGATTGTTATTAAATATGGTGGAAGTGCGATGGTTAATCCTGTTGCTCGGGAACAGTTCATTCAAGATGTGGTTCTTATGAAATATGTTGGGATAAATCCTGTGATTGTGCATGGTGGAGGGCCTGAGATAAACGAGATGCTTCAAAAAATTGGAAAAGAAAGCAAATTTATTGCAGGAAATCGTGTGACTGATGAAGAAACGATGGAAATTGTGGAAATGGTGCTTTCTGGGAAAGTTAATAAAGGAATTGTGTCAGACATCAATAAATATGGCGGAAAAGCTGTTGGTCTTAGTGGAAAAGACGGAAATATGGTATTTGTTGAGAAAAAGTTTGTTGAAGTTGATGGAGAAAAGGTTGATATTGGATTTGTCGGAGAGATTAAGAAAATTAATACGGAAGTTATAAAATTGTTGGAGTCGAATGATACGATTCCTGTGATTTCGTCAATTGGAGTTGACAAAAATGGTCAGACATACAATATTAATGCAGATTATGTGGCAGGTGCAATTGCTGGAAAATTACAGGCTGACAGACTGATATTTTTGACAGATGTTGATGGAATTTTACTTGACTACAACAATAAACAGACGCTTATTGATGAAATTGATGTGGAAAAAGTGAACGATTTAATCGAGCGAGGAATTATTAGTGGCGGAATGTTGCCAAAAGTTACGACTTGCTTGAACGCAATTGAAAATGGTGTGGAAAATGTTGTTATCCTAAATGGTAAATTGGAACATTCTGTGATTCTTGAGTTGTTTACAGTTGAAGGAGCTGGAACATTGATTAAGAAAGATGCAAATTTAGAGGATTAAAATTATTTGAAAAAAAGAAAAATATCTTAAAAAGTAAAAAAATATTTTTGTAAAAATTTTGAAAGTTAAAAAAACTAGAAAATTATCGAATATTTTTCTAAAAAAAAATTAAGAAAGAAGTGATTTAATGTTATTAAATGTATATAGCCGTTATAATAAAATTTTTGAAAAAGGAAAAGGAACATATATTTACGATAATGAAGGGAATGAATATTTGGATTTTGTGTCGGGAATTTCGGTAAATTGCTTGGGACATGCAAGTCCTGTGATTACAAAGGCTTTAACGGAGCAAAGTCAGAAATTGGTGCATATTTCTAATTTGTATTACAGTCAGCCGCAATTGGATTTGGCGAATAAACTTACTGAAAATAGTGAAATGGAAAGCGTATTTTTTACAAATAGTGGAACTGAAGCGATTGAGTTGGCTTTGAAAATTGCTCGAAAATATGGGAATAATTTGTCATACGATGAAAATGGAAATAAAATTGCTGATAAAACAGAAATAATTTATATGAAAAATTCATTTCATGGAAGAAGTACTGGAGCGTTGGCAGTCACTGGTCAGCCGAAAATATCAAAAACCGTTTGAGCCATTGATGAAAAATGTTACAGAATGTAATTTTAACGATGTTGAAGATTTAAAAGCTAAAAGTAAGTGAAAAAACTGCTGCTATTATTTTGGAACCAATTCAGGGAGAAAGCGGACTTGAAAGTGCTACTCCTGAATTTATGGAAGCTATAAAAGAATTGAGTGAAAAATATAATACACTTGTGATTTTTGACGAAATTCAATGCGGAATGGGAAGAACTGGAAAATTATTTGCCTATGAAAATTTTGATTTAATTCCAGATATAGTTACAATTGCAAAATCACTTGGTGGCGGAGTTCCAATCGGAGCTTGTTTGACAAAAAGGAAAAGGCAAATGACGTGCTAGTTCCTGGCGACCACGGTTCAACTTACGGAGGAAATCCTTTAGTTTGTGCTGTTGCAAATGCTGTTTTACATGAATTAATTGACAACAAATTAATTGAAAAAAATGTTGTGGAAAAAGGTCAGTATTCTGTGGAAAAAAATTGAAAAAAATTAAAGGAAAAAAATTTGATTTTATCGAAGAAATTCGTGGAAAAAGGACTTCTTTTTAGGGAATAAAATTTGATGAGAAAAAAAGTTTTGGCAAAAAGACGTTGTTTTAAAAAGCATTAGAAAATGGGTTGTTACTAGTTGGAGCTGGAAATAATGTTGTGAGATTTTTTTCCACCATTTAATGTAACAAACGATGAAATTGACAAAAGCTGTTTTCAATTTTTGGAAAAAGTTTTTGAAAAAAATTTCTTTTTAGTAATTGCAAAATTATAATTGTAAATTAAAAAAATTATTAAGGTAAAAATTATACTGAAAGAACGAAAAAAATTTAGAGTTAAAGGGAGATTTTTATGAAAACCTTTAGAAAAATTGCGATACTTTTTCTTTTGGTAAGTTTGATGAAATTTTGGTGCGTCGAATATTGAAGGAAAAATTGCTCAGATTAGGAAAGATTTTGCAAGTACTAATGCTGTGAAAAATTATGTTATTAAGGAAGTTGAAGATCCAGAGCAAAGTACAGATGGCGGTGTTGTGAAATATTATTTGCAAAATGGAATTGTTAAAAAAATTGTAGTTGAACATTTTGGAGAAAGTTGGAATAGTTTGACAGAATATTATGTAAAAATGGGAAAAGTTTATTTTATTTTTGATAAGTCTGAAAAATATAATGTGCCATATTATGTGGATTCTAAATGGTATAAAAGAAAAATAAGCTAAAAAAATGGAGAAGTTTTTTTGATAAAAAGAAAATCGAAAATTTTTCTGAACAACGATACTATTTTTGATGAAAATGAAAAATTAATTCGGTATATTGGTGAGAATAAAAAGATTGTTGAGAATGGACAAAAATTGAAGGAAATTGAGAAAGATATATTGAAAGAATATTATAGAATAAAAAAATTAATATATAGTTATAAATAAAAATTGGCAAAAATTAAATAATAGCAAGGGACAGAATCTTTTGTTATGATATGATAAAAAATAAAAATTAAGGAGAAATTATGTTAAAAGGAAAATCATTTTTAAAATTATTAGATTTTACGACGGAGGAATTGCAGTATTTACTGGATTTGGCGAAAAAATTGAAGATAGATAAGAAAAATGGGACTGAGAAGAAAACGATGGTTGGAAAAAATATTGCTTTGATTTTTGAGAAAACTTCTACTAGAACGAGATGTGCGTTTGAAGTGGGAGCTTATGACCAAGGGGCAAATGTCACTTACATTGGGCCTTCTGCATCACAAATTGGAGATAAGGAGTCTATGGAAGATACTGCGAAAGTTTTGGGAAGATTTTATGATGGAATCGAATATCGAGGATACGGTCAAGAATTGGTCGAAACTTTGGCTGAACATTCAGGGAGTGCCTGTTTGGAATGGACTTACAACTGAGTTTCATCCGACACAGATTTTAGCGGATTTTTTGACAATTACAGAGAAAAAAGGTAAATTGAAAGGAATAAAATTCGCATTTTTAGGCGATGGAAAAAATAATATGGCAAATTCTTTAATGATTGGTGCTGCCAAATTTGGAATGGATTTTAGAATTGTTTGTCCGAAAGAATATTTTCCTGAAGAAAAATTAGTTGAAGAAGCTAAAAAAATTGCCGAAAAAACTGGTGGAAAAATTTTGTTGACAGAAGATAAAATTGAAGGTGTGAAAGATGCCGATGTCGTTTATACTGATGTTTGGGTGTCGATGGGAGAGCCAAAAGAAATTTGGAAAGAAAGAATCGATAAATTGCTTCCATACCAAGTAAATGCCGATTTAGTACAACACTGTGCAAACGATTATTTATTTATGCACTGTTTACCAGCGTTTCATGATTTAAATACTAAAAGTTGCGAAAAAAATATTGAAAAAGAATATGGTTTGAAAGAAATGGAAGTTACTGACGAAGTTTTTCAGAAGTAAAAAAATTCTGTTGTATTTGATGAAGCAGAAAAATCGTATGCATACGATAAAAGGCTGTGATGGTGGCGACTTTGGGAGAATAAAGTAAGAGTTCTTTTAACAGACCTTTTTATTTCTTTTTTCATTAAAAAAATAAAAAAATTTGAAATAAATAATTATATATGATATACTAAAAATAAATCTGGAAGTAATTTAATAGTAATAAAAAAATAGAAAATATATTGGGAGGAGTTTATGGATAATAATAGAATTAGTGAACAGAAGTCAATTGCAGGGCTGAGGGCTAATGCTGCCGCTTTTCTTGTAAATTTGAGTTTTTTTACAATAATTGGAGGGCTGATAGTTCCGATTTTTTTGCTTTGATTTTTGGAGGATAAAAAAATAATTTTGTGAGATCGTATGCAAAACAGACTTTGGCTATATCAGTTTTGTTAATTGTTTCAGGAGTGCTGAATTTTGTTATAATTGTTGGAAATATTCTGTATTTTGTAATTTTTGTCGTATTGGTTATAATGCAAATTGTCGCAGCTGTTTCATCAATTTTGGAAAAAGGAATTTAAAATTCCTTTATATTGAAAAAAAATTAATAAATATTTTTGTTTTTGCATTAATTATTATTATTTTTTTATTATTAATTAAAATTTAAAGTAAAAATTTTTTTAGATTTGTATATCAATTATAGAATATAATAAAAAGTACACCAAAGCATATTATTTAGGTGTATTTTTTTGTATGTTGAAAAAAGTTTTACAGCAGTTCACAAATTATAGTAAAAATGTTATAATATCAAATGTATTCAAACTTATGTTTTGTTATGCTGATTATTAATGATGTCTGGTAATTGGAATTTTAGTCAATGTATTTATAAAAAAGGGAGAGAATATTGAATATTACGTTATATAGAAAGTATCGGCCGCAGAATTTTGATGAAATTGCGGGGCAGGAATTTGTGTTGAGGGCTATTAAAAATTCCCTTAGGGAGAACAAGCTGTCACATGCGTATTTGTTTACAGGGCCACGTGGTGTTGGGAAAACTACTATTGCTAGGCTTATTGCTAAAGGTGTGAATTGCTTGAATAGTGAAGATGTGACGGATAATCCTTGTGGGAAATGTGAGAATTGCCGTGAAATTTCTTCTGGGATTTCAATGGATATGATTGAAATTGATGCAGCTTCTAATCGTGGGATTGATGAAATTCGTGAATTAAAGGAAAAGATAAATTATCAGCCTGTCAAGGGAAGAAAAAAAATATATATAATTGATGAAGTTCATATGCTTACAAAGGAGGCATTTAATGCGCTTTTAAAAACACTGGAAGAACCGCCGGCACATGTTATATTTATTCTTGCAACAACAGAAATTGATAAGATTCCAGATACGGTTATTTCCAGATGTCAGCGGTATGACTTTTTGCCAATTGATAAGAAGGATATAAAAAAGCTGCTTCAAAATGTGGCACAGAAGGAGAACATTAAAATTGATGATGCGAGTCTGGATTTGATTTATCGTAAGTCTGAAGGAAGTGCAAGGGATAGTTTTTCTATTTTTGAGCAGGTTGTGTCAAATTTTAATAATGAGGAAATTAATCTTGAAAAGACTCAGAAGGCTCTGGGAGTAGTGCCTGATATGATTTTGGAGGAATTTCTGAATTTAATAAAAAAAAGTGACAAGGAAAGACTTGTTGATTTTATTGACAAGATTTGGGAAGATGGGCTTGTAATTGAAACTTTTTTAAAGGATTTTTCCTATTATTTGAAGGAGCAGTTTAAAAAGCAGACGGATTTATCGGTGGATTTTTTGCTGGATACAATAAGTGCGATTTTTTTTACCTTGAATGAATTTAAGTATGAAGAGGATAAAAGGCTGCTTGGATATGTGCTTGTTTATGAACTTTATAAAAAAATCAGAAGAAAAAAATTCAAATAAAAATAAAATTTTTGAAACTGATGATTTTTGCTTCAAATAAAAGCGGTTGTTGACAAAAAAATTACATTAAAGATGTTTCGGATCACATTTATGAAAAAAAGTTATGAGTCAAATTTCAGAAAAATTCCAAAATTATAAATTCAGATGTTACAGAAAAAAAATAGTTGAAACAGAAGAAGTAAAAAGTAGAAAATTTAGAAAAGATAGAAAAAGCTGCAAAAATTATGATATTTCAATTTTTTTCTAAAAAAACTGGAGAAAAAAATTTTATCTGAAATAAAGAGAGAAAGTGTAATGCTAGGAGCATTATCGGTGGAAAGCAAGCCGGACAGAGTGGAAGAAGGAGTGCTTTTTATAAGATTTCCAAGTAATCAGAAATTTCATAGCGAACAGCTTATGATACCTGAAAAGAAAGTGAAGGTTGAAAAAGTTATTAATCAAATCTGTAATTCGGATATTGAAATAAAAACTTTTTTTGAAAGCGATGATGCTAAAAATGGAGAAGATAAGTTTTTTTGAAGGATGCAGTGAAGTTTTTTTGATGGGGAAATTTTTAGAAAAAAATAAATATATTAAATAAATTTATTGACAATGGGTTTATTAATAAAAAAAGAAAGGTATGGTAGATATGAAAATTAAAGTAATTTTTGAAGGAAAAATATAAAAGGTGTAGGGAAAAAAAGATGAAATTGTGGAAGTAAAGGATGGATATGCAAATAACTTTTTATTAAATCAAAATAAAGCGATACTTGCAACGCCTGAAAATATTAATAAATTAAAGGCAAGAAATGAAAAAAATCCAAAAAAACATCATGATAGAGATGTGAAAAAAATGCTAAAGAATTGAAGGAAATTTTGGCGACAAAGGAAATTGTGCTAAAAAGTGAAGGCTGGGGAAAAATAATAAGGTGTTTGGTTCAATTAGTGCGAAAGGAAATTGTGCAGGCTGTAAAGGATCAGTTAAATATTGATATTGATAAGAAGAAAGTTTCTGCAGATTCTAAAGTGAAGGAAATTGGAGTGCATAATGTGGAATTGAAACTTCATTCGGAAGTAAAGGCTAACTTAAAAGTTAGAGTTGAGGCTAAATAGCAGAATTTTTTTGCATAAAAATTTAAAACTGGAAAGTGAGAAAAATTGAAAAAAATGGGGTTATATGACGAAGATGGGAAAAAAATAGCGAGCCATATAGCATAGAGGCTGAAGAGGCACTTCTTGGGTCTGTCTTTATAAATCCTAATGTTATGGGAGATGTTGTTGATATTATAACAGCTGAAGATTTTTACAAAAGTAATTATAAATTGATTTTTTCTGAAATGATTAATGCCTATAATTCTGGAAAAATAATTGATGTGCTTTTGATAATTGAGGCTTTGAAAAAAAAGGAATTAATGGATGAAGTTGGAGATGAAGAAGTTATTTATGATTTGACTGAAGTTGTGCCAACTGCTGCAAATGCTGTTAATTATGCCCAAATTATAAAGGATAAGTCTGTTCAGCGCCAGTTAATAACCATTGGGGAAAAAATTGTAAGAATGGCTACACGTGGGTATGAGGAAACAGATGCGATGCTTGATAAATCAGAAAGCATGATTTTTAAAATTGCAGAATCTAAGCAGAAAAAAGAAATTGTAAAATTATCTGAATTGGTTCAATCTAAAGTAAAACGGCTAGATGATGGTTCGGAAGCTAAAGGAAAAATAACTGGCATTTCTTCAGGATTTAGCAGATATGACAGTATAACAAGCGGGTTTCACGGGTCTGACTTAATAATTCTTGCGGCACGTCCTGCAATGGGAAAAACTGCATTTGCATTGAATCTCGCAATAAATGTTGCAAGGCAAGGTAAAGGAGTGCTTATATACAGTTTAGAAATGGGAAATGAGCAGTTGTTTGACAGGCTTGTGGCAAGTGAGTCGAGAGTTAGGTTAAAGGGAATAAAGGATGGAACTTTGACTTCGGAAGAGCTTGTAACTTTGGGAGATGGGCTTGGGCGGCTTTCTGAGATGCCAATTTATATTTCAGATTCTGCAAGTGTGACAATGCTGGAAATAAAGGCTAATGCAAGACGGTTAAAGGCTGAAGGGAAGCTGGACTTTATGTTAATTGACTATTTGCAGTTAATAAGCCCTTCGACAAATTCAAGAAAGAGTCGTGAGCAGGAAATATCTGAAATTTCACGTTCACTAAAAATACTTGCAAAAGAGCTGAATATACCAATTGTGACACTTTCACAGTTATCCCGTGGAGTGGAGCAGAGAGTTGACAAAAGACCAATTTTATCAGATTTGCGGGAATCGGGAGCAATTGAGCAGGATGCAGATATGGTAATGTTTCTATATCGTGAAAGCTATTATAACAAAGATACTGCTACAGAAGTGAATAATGTGGATGTTCCAGATAAATATGTTAAAAAATCACAGGACTTGCCAAAAACTGGAGAAAAACAGGAAATGGAAAAAGTTGAACTGATAATCGGAAAGCACAGAAGTGGACCGACTGGTACGATAGAATTGGGATTTTTCCCGAATTATCAGCAATTTGTAAATGTTGTGGACGATGAATTTGCACCGTCTGCAGAATAAATCAGATTTGCTCGGAAACAGTATTTATTTAAAATTTAATAAAACAAATGTTCTGAAGCAAGATGTCTTGATCCCATATTAAATAAGAAAAATTAAGAGATTTAACTAAATATAAAAGATAGGCAATTATAAAGAATAAAGATGATAAAGATTAGGTAACAGCAGTATTTATTATGATTACAAAGGGTCAATATCCTTTATCAAGTAATTAAAAAAATAATAAAAGCTAAAAATTTAAAAAAATACTGCGGTTATTGAAATTTTTTTATATTTTTTTACAAATGGATATGAGAAGAAAAAGAATTAAGGAGAAAAAATTAGAGAATGGAAACAAAAAAAAGAGTAGAATTATTAGCACCAGCTGGAAATATGGAAAAGTTAAAGACAGCCTTTCATTTTGGAGCTGATGCGTGTTTTGTTGGAGGAAGCGCATTTAATTTAAGGGGAATGTCTTCAAATTTTAAAAATAAGGAATTAAAGGAAGCTGTGGATTATGTTCATAGTTTAGGGAAAAAAATATATGTAACTTTAAATATCTTTGCACATAATACGGAAATTGAATATATGCCGAGATTCATAAAAAAACTGGATGAATTTGGCGTGGATGCAGTGATTGTCGCTGATCTGGGAGTTTTTCAGATGGTTAGGGAGCATGCTCCAAATATGAAGATTCATGTAAGTACGCAGGCGAACAATACAAACTGGATGAGTGTAAAAACTTGGAAGGATATGGGAGCAAAAAGAGTTATTCTGGCTAGGGAAATGTCACTTAAAGAAATTAAGACTATACGTGAAAAAGTGCCTGATGTGGAAATAGAAGTGTTTATTCACGGGGCAATGTGCATGGCATATTCTGGAAGATGCTTATTGAGCAACTATTTTACAAATCGTGATGCGAACCGTGGAATTTGTGCACAGGATTGCCGTTGGAACTATAAGGTTATTGCAGAGGGGCATGAGGAAACTGGAGCTCATGATATTGTGGAAAATGAAGAAGGAACATATATGTTTAATGCTAAGGACTTGTGTTCGATAGAGTTTATTGATAAAATAATTGAAACTGGAGTGGATTCGTTAAAAATTGAAGGAAGAATGAAGAGCATTTATTATAACTCGACTGTTGTAAAACAATATAAGAGAGCATTAGACAATTATTATTCTGGAAATTATAAATATGACCCTGATTGGCTGGCTGAACTTAAAACTATTAGTCATAGACAATATTCAAATGGGTTTTATTTAGGGCCTACTTCTGAAAAGGATCAAAATTATGAAACTGGGCTTTCTTATAGCCAAACTTATAGACTTGTTGCAAATGTGCTTGAAAAAGTTGATACAAATAAATACAAAATTCAAATAAGAAATAAAGTTTATGCAACTGAAACTTTGGAATTGGTTCGTCCAATTGGAGATGCAATTAAATTTAAAGTGGAAAACTTTTTCAATACAAAAAATGAAGAGTATCAAGAATATGTAAACCCAAATACAATCGCTATTATTGAAACAGATGTGGAAATGGGGTCAATGGATCTTATTAGAATAAAAATTGCCTGAAGGGCAATCGGATAGCGATATGGATACATCAGAGTTTTAATTATATTAAATAAAAAAATTAATTATAATTTTAACATAAAAAAAGCAATATGGATAAAAAAAGCATTGATTTTTTTAATCTTAAATAAATCTTTTGTTTATTGAAAATTGTTGAAAAAAAGATAAAAATACTATACAAATCAAAAAAATGAGTTATAATGACTTTGTAAGATTATAAACCTTTACTTTGTATCGAAATTTTTAAAATTAGTTTTTATAATAAATGGATATTTTTAAAAGGTAGAAGATAATAAAGTGAGAAAAAATATTAGAACAGAAGTGGAGATAACTATGAGAGAGAAAATATTAGTAATTGAAGATGATCCTAAAATTTCAAGACTTCTTGAAATTGAATTAAAATTTGAAGGATTTGATGTATTTTTTGCATACGATGGTAAAGAAGGGCTTAATATGGCTAAATATGGTTCGTATGACATTATCCTTCTGGATGTAATGCTTCCTAAAATGAGTGGAATGGAAGTTTGCAAAAGAATAAGGGAAACTTCGCAAGTGCCTATTATTATGCTTACAGCTAAGGATGAAATTAGTGATAAGGTAGTTGGATTTGATTATGGGGCAGATGACTATATGACAAAACCATTTTCAAATGAAGAATTGCTTGCTAGAATAAAAGCGCTTCTTAGAAGAACTAAAAAATCTGTTGTTCACAAGGGAATATTTGAATTTGAAGATTTAACAATAAACTATTCTACTTATGAAGTATTTAGAGATTATGGAAAAAAACTCTTATTCAACTTTCAAAAAGAGAATTTGAATTGCTTGACTTTTTTAGTATTAAATAAAGGAATTGTTTTTATCTAGAGATAAAATTTTAGAAGAAGTTTGGGGATTTGACTATATTGGAAACGATAATATCCTTGATTTGTATATTAAATATTTAAGAGATAAAATTGACAAGCCTTATGAAAGAAAATTCATTCAAACTGTAAGAGGAATTGGATTTATTTTTAAATAAGGAGTAAAAAATGAAAAATTTGAAATTAGAAGATCGTATTTCGGCAAATTACGCTCTTCTATTTTTGGTATTAATATTAGTTTCCAATATTATTTTAGTTTATTCGTTGCAAAAGCAGTCAAATAAAGTGCTGGAAGTTTCGGCTAGTGACAAATTGAAGGAAATAAACAGTTTTTTGGATAAGGTTGGAATTTTTTCAGATAAGACAAATGTGCTTACGCTTGATTTTAATCCTGAAGTTGTGGAAGGAAAGAAGGTAATTCACGTAAAGCCATTTAATCCAGGAGAAGACAATTATTTGTATGTTTTGGAAATAAAGCAAAATAAGGATTCGGTAATACCGATTAATACAATTGGAGATACAGATACTGAAGAGGCTTCGATGACTAATGAAAGCATGGTTGAGCTGCTTTGAAAGTTATAATTTTAAAGATAATGTTTCAAGTGGGAAGACAATAAATATTGAAAAAAATAAATATTTTTGTATTTAAAGTTAGCCGTGTAATAAAAAAATTATAAATTTAATATTTATACTTTGAAAAAAATGTTACAAATGAAAATAAAATTTATAAAAGACTGAATATCTTGTTATTTTTATTTACAATAATTGGAGTTGTCATAACAATCATTGTTTCAAAAATAATGAGCCGAAGAATCTTAAAACCAATTAATAATGTAATAAAAACTGCTAAAAGCATTTCAACAGATGACTTGAGCAAGAGAATAGAAATACCAAAAGAGGAAGATGAATTGCAAAATCTGACACTTATTATAAATGAGATGTTAGACAGGCTGGAAACGTCATTTGAAAATCAGAAAAAATTTGTATCAGATGCTTCGCATGAATTGCGGACACCGCTTGCTATAATAAAAGGTTATGCGGAAATTATACGTAAGCGTGGAACTACAGATATTGATATATTTGTAGAGTCAATTGATTCAATAATCAGTGAAACTGATAATATGCGTAATTTAATACAGAAATTGCTGTTTTTGGCTAAAGGTGAAATTACAAAAATTAATACAAAATTTGTAGATATTGATGCAAATGAAATGGTACATCAAATTCATTCTGATACAGTAGTTTCTACCAAAACTCATAAATTCCATCTGGAAATGGGGGAAGACTATAAAATTAAAGGTGATGAAACACTACTGCAGCAGGCAATTAGAGCCTTAATTGAAAATGCTGCAAAATATTCAGAGCCAAATACAAATATTTATATAAAATCTTTCATAAAAGATGGATTTGGACGAATTTCAATTCGAGATGAGGGAGTTGGAATTTCTGATGAGGATGCAAAGAGAATTTTTTTGACAGATTTTACAGAGTGGATTTGTCGAGAACAAAGGCAACGGGTGGAACTGGACTTGGACTTGCGATAGTTAAACGAATTGTAGAAATTCATAATGGAAAAATCGAAGTTGATTCTAAAATGAATGAAGGAACAGAAATTTCAATCGTTTTACCTATTGGAGATGCGGTTGTAAATTCACAGGAAGAAATTAATAAAAATATAAATAAAGAAAAAAATCGAAAAAGAAAAAAAGTGTTTTTTTGGATTTTTTTAAAAAAAGAAAAAAATAAGAAAAAGTAAGAAAAAAAATAAAATTATAATTTATTTGTTCAGTAATAAATTTTACTAGATAAAAATTAGCAAATTTATTTTTTTAAATTTAAAAAAAATAAAAAAAATAGAGAGGGAAAATAATGGCTAGAAAATATTTTGGAACTGATGGAATGAGAGGAGAAGCTAATAAGGACTTGACAATTGATTTAGTTACAAGTTTGGGGCTTGCTCTTGGGTATTATTTAAAAAAACATAGAAAAAAAGCTGGAAAGCCAAAAAGTTATTCTTGGAACAGATACAAGAATTTCAGGGTATATGATTCGTTCAGCACTTACAGCGGGATTAAATTCTATGGGTGTAAATATTGACTTTGTTGGAGTGCTTCCTACTCCTGGAGTTTGTTACTTGACTAGGAAATTAAAGGCTGATGCGGGAATTATGATTTCAGCTTCACATAATCCTGTAAAGGACAATGGAATAAAAATATTTAGTCAAAATGGTTATAAATTGCCTGATGCAGTTGAGGAAAAATTGGAAGAGTTGATGGGTAAAAAGGATGAACTTCTTGAAAAACATCAAGTTGCAGGAGATGACCTTGGAACATTTAAATATGTGGAAGATGATATGAAAAATCTATTTAGATTATTTAACTTCTACAGTAAAAACTAATTTTTTTCAAAAATTAAGAATTGTAATTGATACTGCAAACGGTGCGGCATATAGAGTGGCTTCAAAAGTATTTCAAAATCTAGGTGCAGATGTTATTGTAATTAATAATATTCCAAATGGAAAAAACATCAATGTAAATTGTGGATCAACACATCCAGAACTGCTTCAGGAAGTAGTTAAAGTTTACAAGGCTGATTTGGGACTTGCCTACGATGGAGATGCCGACAGATTAATCGCTGTTGACAATACAGGAGCAATTATAAACGGAGATCTGATTATTGCAATTATCGCAGAATATATGCAAAGCAGAGGACTTTTAAACGATAATAAAGTTGTAACTACAGTTCTAAGTAATATGGGATTTGAAAAATATCTGGATGAAAAGGGAATTGGATTAATTCGTGCAAATGTTGGAGATAGATATGTTCTTGAAAAAATGAAGGAATATGGATTAAATATTGGTGGAGAACAGTCTGGGCATATTTTAATGCTTGACTACAATACAACTGGAGACGGAGTATTGTCATCAATTCAGCTAGTTGCGGCTATTTTAGAAAGCGGAAAAACTTTGCATGAACTTGTAAAAGATATTAAATTGTGGCCACAAGATTCTAAAAATATTACAGTTGCAAAGGAGAAAAAGGCAACTTGGGAAACAAATAAGGAATTAATTGACTTTATCAAGGCAAAAGAGAAAGAAATCGCTGGAAAGGGAAGAATCCTTGTAAGAGCTTCTGGAACAGAATCTTTAATAAGAGTAATGGTTGAGGCTGAAAGTCAAGAAACTGTGGATAAATATGTGGAAGAGCTGAGTAAAAAAGTGGAAGAAATTCTTTGTTAATGAAAGATAAAAAAGAAAAAAGAATAAAAAATAATTATGAAACTGGGATTTTTTTCCCAGTTTTTTTTGTATGTAAAAAAAGACTATTTCAATACGAAATAGTCTAATTTTTTAAACCGCTTTGAGTTTTATAGTTATATTTATCTCATTATAATTTAAATAATAAATCAGTATATGTTGGGAATTTCCATAAGTCTTTATCAATAATTTTTTCCAAATTATCGCAAGGAACTCTCAATGCTTCAAGTCCTGATACTAACTTTTCTTTTGCTAAATCAGTTTGTTTAGGTAAATCTTCTTCGTTTGAAACTCTTGCAATTTCTTTTTCAAGTGATTTTGTTTCTTTTCTCAATGCTGTCACATTTGATAAAACATCTTTTAGCAATTCTTCCTGTTCTTTTATGAAGGCTTTTCCGTATTTTGAATTTTTTTCAATGTGGTCTGCCAATAAGTTTGCAAATTTTAGAGCTGATGGCAAGATGTTTTTGTTTACGATATCAATTAATGTTCTTGATTCAATGCTAATTTGTTTTACATATCTTTCAGCATAAGCATTGTATCTTGCTAATGATTCTTGTTCTGACAGCATTCCGATTCCATCTACTAATTCCAAAATTTCTGGCTCAACCATTTTTCTAAGTGCTGTGTTTGCAGAAACTTCGTTTGTAAGTCCTCTTCTTTTTGCTTCTTTAACCCATTCTTCGCTATATCCATTACCGTTGAAAATAATTCTGTGGTGTTTTTTGTAAGCATTTGCGATGATTTCATTTATTACTTTTGGTAAAGTTTTTTCAGTCGCTTTTTCCAATTTGTCGGCATATTCAGATAATACTTTTCCAACTGCTGCATTGATTACTGCTGCTGTTGTTGCTGGAGTTGAACTTGAACCTGGCATTCTAAATTCAAATTTGTTTCCTGTGAATGCAAAAGGTGAAGTTCTGTTTCTATCTCCTGCATCCATACTGAATGTTGGAAGTACATCAACTGACAAGTTTACTTCTGAAGCTTCTGACACAGGTGCATCTTTTTTGTTGGCGATGTTGTCTAAAATTGTTGTCAATTCTTCACCTAGGAAGATTGAGATAATTGCTGGAGGTGCTTCGTGTCCTCCTAATCTGTGGTCATTTGTAGCAGTTGCAGTTGAATATCTCAACATTGGATAATATCTGTCAACAGCTTCAATTACTGCAGATGTAAAGATTAAGAAGTTTGTATTTGTTTTAGGGTCTTTTCCTGGACTGAATAAATTATCCCCATCATCAGTTCCAAGTGACCAGTTGTTATGTTTTCCTGAACCGTTTACCCCATCAAAAGGTTTTTCGTGAAGTAATGCAACTAATCCGTGTTTTAGTGCAGTTTTTTCAATTGTTTCCATTATAATTTGGTTTTGGTCTGAAGCCAAGTTTGCAACTGAGAATAATGGTGCAACTTCAAATTGGTTTGGTGCAACTTCATTATGTCTAGTTTTTGATGGAATTCCTAATTTCCATAATTCAACATCGACATCACTCATAAAGTTAATAACTTTATCTTTAATTTTTCCAAAGTAGTGGTCGTTCAATTCTTGACCTTTTGGTGCTGGAGCTCCAAATAATGTTCTTCCTGTAAGAAGTAAATCATCTCTTGCTTCAAACAATTCTTTTTTAACCAAGAAATATTCCTGTTCAACTCCAAGTGTGTTAAATACATGTTTTGAAGTTGTATTTCCCAATGCTCTTAATACTCTTAGCGATTGTTCGCTTATATATTTCATTGTTCTAAGTAAAGGAACTTTTTTATCCAATGCTTCTCCTGTAAATGAAATAAATGCAGTTGGAATATATAATGTAACTCCATTTTTATTTTCTCTTATAAATGGATATGAACTTGTATCCCAAATTGTGTATCCTCTTGCTTCAAATGTGCTACGAAGTCCTCCATTTGGAAATGATGAAGCATCAGGCTCACCTTTTATCAAATTGCTTCCTGAAAATTTGTAAATTAATTCTTCACTTTCAGTTGGTTCCAAGAATGAATCGTGTTTTTCAGCTGTTAAATCTGTTAGCGGTTGAAACCAGTGGCAGTAGTGAGTTGCTCCTCTTTTAGTTGCCCAGTCTTTTATTGCATTTGCAATTACTTCTGCTGCTTCTTTTGATAATTCTGTTTTTCCTAATTGCGATGCTTTAAATTCTTTGAAAACTTCTTTAGAAACTCTTTTTTTAAGGTTGCTGTCTCTAAAGACATTTTCTCCAAAACTTTTCATAGCATTTTCCATAAATTTACCTCTTTCCTATTTCCTAATTTTTCTAAATTTTTACATTTTTTTAAAGATTGAAAATGTGGTAATAAACTACACTTTTTTCAAAACTCTTCCAAAAACTTTTCATAGGCTTATTATACAATGTGCAAAATTATAAGTCAAATAAAAATTTTGATAATATTTTATTTTTAAAAAAATCTTTTTAAGTTTAGTGTTTATCGTGTTTTTTTATCCATTTTTTTAAACGGATATTTTGGTTATCAAATTTTTTTATGTTTGCAAAATGATTTTTGTGAAATGTATAATTGGTTCATAGCATATAATAAGGTTAAAATATTTTGTTAATATTACTTATATTTCTTATATTAATATATATTTCTTAACTAATATATTATATATTCAATTATTAAATTACTTTAATATAATAAAAATATTTTATGAGAAAATCTAAAAACATTGGAGGTACAGACTTTGGATAATAACATTCAAAATGTAAAATCACAAAAATATGAGCTTTCTAAAAATTCACTTTATGAGCCGTATTTTGAAAAAGACAACTGCGGTATGGGATTTATCGCAAATATTGACAATAAAAAAACTAATCAAGTTGTAAAAGGTGGAATAAGAATTTTAGCTGGATTGGAACACCGTGGAGCTGAAGGATATGACAGTGAAACTGGAGATGGAGCTGGACTTTTATTTGAAGTGCCACACAAATTTTTTGCAGAAATAGTTCCAAATCTTCCAGAATTTGGAGATTATGGAGTTGCTAACATATTTTTCCCAACTGTAAAAGAAGAATTTGAAAAAATAAAGGAAATTGTCGAAGAAACTGTAAAAAATTCAAAAGATGAAATCCTAACTTGGAGAGAAGTTCCTATAAAAAAAGATGCCGTTGGAGTTCAAGCACAATCTACAATGCCATCTGTCTGGCAACTTTTCATAAAAAGAGTAAATTCATCAAAAGAAGATTTTTGAAAAAAATCTTTATATTTTTGAGAAGAAAAAAATTGAAAATGCCGTAAAAAAAAGCAAACTGCGACACTGAAGATAAATTTTACATAACAAAAATTATCTTCAAAATCAATAGTTTATAAAGGTCTAGTAAAACCTGATCAAATCGAGAACTTCTATATCGACTTGCAATCAGACAAACTTGTAAGTTCTTATTGCCTAGTTCACCAAAAGATTTAGTACGAACACTTTCCCATCTTGGAAACTTGCTCACCCATTCAGATTTTTAGCACATAATGGTGAAATTAATACTGTTAAAGGGAATGTAAACTGGATGAAAGCTAGAGAAATTGCATTAGCGTCTCCGAATTACGAAGATATTAAAGAATTATTCCCAATAAATGATGAAGAATGGTCAGATTCAGCTAATCTTGATGCAGTGATTGAGTTGCTTGTATTTTCTGGAAAAACTTTGATGGAAGCGATTTCAATTTTAGTTCCTGCGGCTTGGGAAAAGGATCATACTAAATCTGAAGATTTAAAAGCATTTTATGACTATTATTCAGGATTAATGGAAGCTTGGGATGGACCTGCAGCTATGATTATGACTGATTCCAGATATTTGGTTGCAAAACTTGATAGAAATGGACTTAGACCGCTTAGATATATTTTGACTGATGATAATCAAATGCTTGTTGGTTCTGAAGTTGGAACTTTGCCAATAAAACCTGAAAATATTGTTCAAAGTGGAAGAGTTAAACCTGGAAAAGTTTTTGTAATTGATCTAGAAAAGAAAAAATTGTATAACGATGATGAAGTTACTGAAAAAGTCTTGAACGGAACAGACTTCAAAAAATTAATTAAAGATAAGAAAAATGTAAATGATTTAATGAAAGAAGCTAATTTTGATTACAACAGAAACTAGCGATTTAGATGATATTTACAACAAATTAAAATTATTTAGCTATTCAAGGGAAGATTTACACATCTTGATTTCAAGAATGGCTATAACTGGACAAGAACCACTTGGTTCAATGGGAAATGACGCAGCACTTGCTATTTTTGCCGAAAAGCCAAAATTGCTTTACAGCTACTTTAAACAATTGTTTGCACAAGTAACAAATCCCTCCAATTGACCCAATTAGAGAAAATTTTGTTATGTCGCTTAGAACACAGCTTTATAGAAAAGCGAAATATTTTAGAAGAAATTCCTGAAGCTGGAGAAACTGTAGTTTTGGATTCTCCAATTATGGACAACAAAACTATGGAATTTTTGAAAAATTATGAAAGAAATGGGAAAAAACCTGCTGTTTTAGATATAACTTTCAAACCAACTGAAAACTTGGAAGAAAAGACTGGATAAAATATTTAAGCTTGCTGAAGATGCAATTGATAGTGGAGTAAAATCTATTATTTTATCTGACAGAAATGCTGATACTGAAAATGTGGCAATTCCAGCTTTACTTGCTGTTGCTGGACTTCATCACTATTTAATTAGAAATAAAAAAAGAAATGAAATTGATATTTTAGTGGAAACTGGGGAAGCTAGAGAAATTATGCATTTTGCATTGCTGATCGGATACGGTGCAACTGCAATTAAACCCTTACTTTGGCACTTGATTCAATTGAATATATGGTAAAAAATAAACTTTACTTGAATGCTGATGAATCTGAAATAAAAGATTTGCAATATAACTATTTGAAAGCTCAGAAAAAATCAATTTTGAAAACTATGTCAAAAATGGGAATTTCAACTGTTGACAGTTACAGAGGAGCACAAATTTTTGAAGCTGTTGGATTATCAACTGAATTAGTTAAAAAATATTTCACAGGAACTGTTTCTAGAATCGAAGGACTTACAATTAAAACATTGGAAGATGAAGTTCTAAATAACTTTTGATGATGCAATTGATTCAATTAATCTTGGTGCTGAAACACTTTATGTGGATGGAGAATATTCTTGGATGAAAGGAAGGAACGAAATAGAATCTTGACTCCTGATGCGATTTGCAAAAAGTTCAAGATGCTGCAAATAGAGATGATTACAACACTTATAAGGAATTTGCGAAAAATTGTAAACGACCAAAGTCAGCATTTGCTTACAATAAGAGGAATGCTAAAATTCCATTCTGACAGAAAACCTATTTCAATTGATGAAGTTGAACCTGTTGAAGCAATTATGAGAAGATTTGTTACTGGAGCTATGTCATTCGGTTCAATTTCAAAAGAAGCTCACGAAGCGATTGCAAGAGCATTAAATACGATTGGTGGTCGTTCTAATTCTGGAGAAGGTGGAGAAAATCCTGAAAGATTTTTAGACAACAGAAGAAGTGCTACAAAACAAATTGCATCTGGAAGATTTGGAGTTACAACCGATTACTTGGTAAATGCCGATGAGTTACAAATTAAGATGGCTCAAGGGGCAAAACCTGGAGAAGGTGGACAATTACCTGGATTTAAAGTAAATAAAGAAATTGGTGCTACTCGTCATACAACACCTGGAATTAGCTTGATTTCACCACCACCACACCACGATATTTATTCAATCGAAGATTTGGCACAATTGATTTTTGACTTGAAAAATGTAAATGAAAAAGCTAGAATTAGTGTTAAATTGGTGTCTGAAGCTGGAGTTGGAGTCGTTGCTTCTGGAGTTGCTAAAGCAAAATCTGAAATGATCTTAATTTCTGGACATGACGGAGGAACTGGAGCATCACCACTATCTTCAATTAAACATGCTGGATTACCTTGGGAATTAGGACTTTCTGAAGCTCACCAAATTTTAAAGGAACATAAATTGAGAAGTAGAGTTACTCTTCAAGTTGATGGAAAATTAAAAACAGGTAGAGATTTAGTAATTGGAGCGATTTTAGGAGCTGAAGAATTTGGATTTGCGACAATGCCGCTTGTAATTTTAGGATGTATTATGATGAGAAAATGTCATACAAATATGTGTCCAGTTGGAGTTGCAACTCAATCTGAAGAACTTCGTAAGAAATTTACTGGACAATATGAAAATATTATTAGATACTTTAGATTTATCTCACAAGAAGCAAGAGAAATTATGGCTGAACTTGGAGTTACAAAACTTGATGAATTAATTGGAAAAGCTGATGAATTCTTGGAAGTTTCTAAAACTTCAAAATTAGAAAAAGTTAAAAATGTAGACTTAGGAAAAATTCTTTACACTAACAAGAATAGCGACAGTCCAAATGTAAAAACTCAAAATCAAGACTTCAAAATGGAAAATATCATCGATAGAAAATTAATTAAACTTGCTAAAGCAACTTTTGAAAGCGATAAAAATAATGTTCAAAAAACTGTAATTAATGAAAAAATTGAAAACTTTGATAGAAGTTTTGGAGCGATGTTAAGTGGAGAAGTTGCTAGAACATTTGGTGGATATAAACTTGAAGATGATACAATTACACTAAACTTGGAAGGAATCGGTGGACAAAGTTTTGGTGTGTTTGGAGCAAAAGGAATTACATATAATTTGACTGGACAATCAAACGATTATATTGGAAAAGGATTATTCGGTGCAAAAATTATTATTAAAAAACCTGAAGTTTCTAAATACGAAGCAGATGAAAATATAATTGGAGGAAATGCCATTTTATACGGTGCAATCAGAGGAGAAGCTTATTTAAATGGAGTTGTTGGAGAAAGATTCTGTGTTAGAAACTCTGGAGCGGTTGCTGTTGTAGAAGGTGTTGGAGATCACGGTTGTGAATACATGACTGGAGGTCGTGCTGTTGTTTTAGGAGAAACTGGGAAAAACTTTGCTGCTGGTATGAGTGGTGGAATTGCTTATGTTTATGATAAAAACAACACTTTTGAGAAAAATTTGAATAAAGAAATGGTCGATTTTGACGAACTTAACGAAGTTTATGAAAATGAAATAAAAACTTATGTGAAAAAACACTTTAATTATACAGGAAGTGTCATTGCAAAGGAAATTTTAAACAATTGGGAAGCTGAAAAACAAAACTTTAAAGTTGTTATTGCACCTGAATTTAAAGAAATATTTGAGAGAGGTGAGGCTTAGAAATGGGAAAACTAGGTGGATTTTTAGAAATTGAAAGAGAAGAAAAAAAATTAGGGAAATTTCTGACAGAATTAAAGATTTTAATGAAATTGATGTCCCTTTAAACGATGAATATATAAAAACACAAGCGGCTAGATGTATGGACTGCGGAGTACCTTTTTGCCACTGGGCCTGTCCTGTCGACAACCACTGTCCTGAATGGCAAGATTTAGTTTATAACGGTGAATGGAAAAAGGCTTTGGACTTGCTTTTGTCAACAAATCCATTTCCTGAATTTACTGGGCGAATTTGTCCAGCACTTTGTGAAGGAAGCTGTACTTTAGGAAAAAATGATAAACCTGTAACTACTAAAAATATTGAACTTGCTCTTATTGAAAAAGGTTGGGAAAATGGATGGGTAAAACCAAAAACTCCTAAAAAAAGATTTGATAAAAAAATTGCAGTAATTGGAAGTGGACCATCTGGACTTGCTGCTGCTCAAACTTTAAATAGATACGGTTATAATGTAACAGTTTATGAAAGAGATGAAAAACCAGGTGGGCTTCTTGCTTTAGGAATTCCTGATTTCAAATTGGATAAAAAAATCATCGATAGAAGAGTTAAATTAATGGAAGATGAAGGTGTTAAATTTATTTACAATGTTGAAGCTGGAAAAGATATTTCTACTGAAGAATTAGAAAGCAAATATGATATTATTGTTATGGCTTGTGGTTCTAAAACAAGGTAGAGATTTAAAAATAAAAGGAAGAGAAGCTAAAGGTGTTCATTTGGCTATGGAATTCTTAACTCAACAAAATAGAAAAGTTAGCAATGTTCCTTTATATGACGAAGAAATCAATGTAAAAGGTAAACATGTGCTTGTAATTGGTGGTGGAGATACTGGTTCTGACTGTGTTGGGACTTCTGTAAGACAGGGTGCTGCAAGTGTAAAACAAATTGAAATTTTAAACAGACCGTCTGAAACTCGTACATCAAAAAACCCTTGGCCACAATTTCCAATGTATCTAAAAACTTCGACTTCTCACAAGGAAGCAACTGAAGTTTATGGAAATGACCCAAGAGAATGGAATGTTACAACAAAAAAATTTATTAAAGATGAAAATGGAAATCTTTGTGGAGTAAAAATTGCAAAAGTTGAAAGTTTTGTAAATGAAGATGGAAGACTTGGATTTAGAGAAAGTTGAAGGTTCTGAAGAAATAATAAAAGTTGATTTTGTCTTTTTAGCAATCGGATTTTTACATCCATATTTTGAAGGACTTTTGGAAAACTCAAAAGTTGAATTAGATGGGCGTGGAAATGTAAGTGCAAATGTCATCGACTTTAAAACTTCTGCTCCAAAATATTTTGCTGCAGGAGATGTAAGACGAGGGCAATCACTTAGTAGTTTGGGCAATTAGTGAAGGTAGAAATGCTGCTAAGGCTATTCATGAATATTTGAGAAAAAAAATAAAAAAACTAATATTATTAGCCTGAATAATAGAATTTAAAATCATATTTAATTTAAATTAATATGATAATAAAAAAAGGACTGTTTTATAAAAAAACAATTTTGTAAAAGCAGTCTTTTCTTAATTTTATAAAAAAATCGTAAATTAATCTTTTTTTCTTAAACTTACTTCATTTACGAATTTTTTAAATAGTTTTTGTGCCAGTTCATCATTAATAGCCATCATTTCTGGATGCCATTGAACTCCAATGATAAAAGTTTCATTTGAAATATTTTCAATTGCCTCGATTACATCATCTGTACTTTTTGCTATTACAGAAAATCCAGGTGCCAGCTGATTTATCGTTTGATGATGGTAACTATTTATAAATCCAATCCCTTCAGGATAAATGTCGCTTAAAAAGCAGTTTGTCGCTACGGAAATAGAATGGGTTGGAGTATGAGCCCTAGCCTTCTGGAAATGCTTTATTTTAACATTTTCATCATAGGAAAGATCCTGATAAAGCGATCCGCCACATTCGACATTAATTATCTGCATTCCACGGCAAATTCCGAAGATTGGCTTCTCATAGGTAATTGCATAACGGATAAGAAGTGAGTCAAATTTATC